>ERZ772921.226-NODE-226-length-35956-cov-4.719423_pt1 | contig 35956 bp, 33 predicted proteins | sample MGYA00512117_ERZ772921 | MGnify/ENA primary metagenome ERZ772921 (study PRJEB29015, sample SAMEA2737944) | human oral metagenome | biome: human oral; feature: human-associated habitat; material: dental | place: China | collected 2150 ...
CAACGACAACATATCAGAAGTTTAAAATCTTTAATTGCTTAGGACTTATCAACTTTATATAAGAACTATGCTTATTAAAGTGCGCCTAAATCTTGCAGTTATCAACATTTTAGCTTAAAATTTGTGCTTTACACAAATTTATCCTTGTATACAATAATGATTGCAAACGAGCTCAGCGAGTTTCGCAATTACCTAAATTTAATACTTATATCTCATTATAAACTTAAGTTAAATAAACTTTCATCAAAAACAAACACCGACATGGTAGGTATTCCTATTTCCTTTAATACAGCCTATTATAAGCATAGCCTGCTTATCACTAACTTTAATTGTATTTTTATTCAAATACTTAACTCTGTTAATTATATAAATAAATACGGATAATGAAGTACACATTATCCGCTTTAACACCATTAACCTCTTCTTGATATGTTGACAAACCTTGTGGTCTCCGGCTTCCACATCAGATTAACCGTTCCTATAGGTCCGTTTCTTTGCTTTGCTATAATTACTTCCGCCTCATTGGGATGCTCTGTATCTTTATGATAGTAATCATCTCTGTATAAAAACATTACTATGTCCGCATCCTGTTCTATAGCCCCCGACTCTCTTAAGTCGGAAAGCATAGGTCTGTGATCCGGTCTTGTCTCACATGCACGAGATAACTGTGAAAGTGCCACCACAGGTGCTTTTATCTCTCTGGCAAGGGCTTTTAGACTTCTTGATATTTCGGAGATTTCCTGCTGCCTGTTTTCCGAGCGTTTTGAAGAACCTGTCATTAATTGTAAATAGTCTATAATTACTATGCTAAGACCCTTTTCAAGCTTTACCTTCCTACACTTACTTCTAAGTTCCCCCACGCTTATACCCGGAGTATCATCTATGATGATTTTTGAATCACTTACATCCACAACTCCTCTTATAAGCGGATCCCAGTCATTATCATTCAGATTGCCGGTTCTTAATTTTTGTGAGTCTATACCGGTTTCCATTGCAAGCATACGCTGCACCAGTTGTTCGCTGCTCATTTCCAATGAAAATATCATACAGGGCAGTTCTTTTTTCATTGCTATATGCTGTACCATATTCAGAACAAATGCGGTCTTACCCATAGAAGGTCTTGCCGCTATCAGTACAAGATCCGAAGGTTGCAAGCCGCTGGTCTTATAGTCTAAGTCTATAAAACCGGTAGGTATTCCTGTTACTACTTCTCTTGTCCTGCTGGCAGCTTCTATCCTGTATAGGACATTTTTAGCAATATCTTCTATGGTTCTTATATCTTTGGCAGTTCTTGATTGCAGCAGTTCAAATAGATCCTTTTCTGTGCGTGCAAGTATATCTTCGAGACTATCACTTCCTACATAGCAGGAATTTGCTATGTCTTCATTAAGCTTTATAAGTTTCCTTAGAGTGGACTTTTCCTTTACTATATTTGCATAGTATTTGATATTGGCGGAAGTCGGTACTGTAGTTATGATTTCTTTAATAAAGTCAAGGCTGCTAAGCTCAGGTGCTACATTTTTTTCCCTCAGCCTGTCTTGTATAACTACCAGGTCCATTTCCTTACCTTCATTAAAAAGCTCCAGCATAGTTTCGTAAAGTATGGCATATTGCTTTGAATAAAAATCCTCAGCACTTATCATGTCCAAAGCAACTATTACCGCATCCTTATCCATAAGCATAGAGCCTATAACCGACTGCTCAGCCTCTATGCTATGCGGAAGTATCCTCTTTAATAAGGTTTCTTCCATACCTACTCCTCATCAACCTTAACTTTAAGTTTGGCATTGATTCCTTTGTATATTTTTATATCTACCTCATGTGTTCCGAAGGTCTTGATAGTTTCTCCAAGCATTATCTTCTTTTTATCTACATCAAGGTCAAGTTGAGACTTAAGTGCTGTCGCTATCTCCTTGGAGGTAACCGAACCGAAGGTTCTTCCTCCCTCTCCGCCTTTAATCTTAAGGCTTATGCTGCTTTCATTAAGTTTTTCTGCCAACGCCTTGGCAGCTTCTATATTTTCCTTTTCTATCTTTTCGGCATTTGCCTTTTGAAGTTTAAGTGTGTTAAGATTGCTGCTTGTAGCTTCTACACCCTTTTTCTTGGGTAAAATAAAGTTTCTTGCATAACCTTCGGCAACCTCAACGATCTCACCTTTTTTACCGAGTGATTTTACATCTTCTAAAAGTACTATCTTCATGTCTATAATTCTCCTTTACTAATCATGTCTGTTATAAGCATCTTTACTCTATCTATTGCAGTATCTATATCCACATCTTTAAGCTGGGCACCGGCTATGGCTCTGTGTCCGCCACCGCCTATTTTTTCCATCATAAATTGAACATTTACTTCGTCTATGGATCTTGCACTTATGTATACAGTATTGCCCACCTTGGTAAATACTATACTTGCCTTAATGCCTATGATATTCAGCAAATCATTGGCAACTTGAGCACAGACAACCGTAGGTCGCTCAAGCCCCTCAGCCTGACAATAGCTTATGGCATAATGCTCCTCATATATAGTTACATTATGTGTGGCTTCCGCCTTGGCTATGTAATCATTAACATTTTCTCTGAAAAGTTTTCTTACCCTTATAGTATCGGCACCGTTTCTTTTTAAGAAAGCTGCCGCTTCAAAGGTTCTTACTCCGGTTTGATTATTAAAATTTTGTGTATCGACTACTATACCCGCATACATCGCATCAGCCTCATCCGGTTTAAGCTTTATACCGTCTTCTACATATTGAAGTATTTCTGCTACCATTTCACAAGCACTTGAGGCATAGCTTTCTATATATGAAAGTTTTGCATTTCTTATACTTTCGCTTCCCTGCCTGTGGTGGTCTAAAACCACTATATTGTCGGTTAAGGTCAAAAGCTCCGGTGCTTCGGTAATGCTTGGTCTGTTCACATCAACCACTATTAAAAGAGTATCGGCATCTATAATTTTTTCCGCCTTTTTTGCATCTATAAATAAATCCTCGGGGTATGCCGGTGGCGCAAACTTATCAAGTACATTTTTTACGGCGGTATTGACCTGTGTACTTATTATATGGGCAGTTCTTTTAAGCTCATTTGCTATGCACCACACACCTATTGCTGAGCCCAGGCAATCTATATCCATTACCTTATGCCCCATAATAATGATTTTTTTCTTACTCAGAATCAGCTCACTAAGCGCCTTTGCCTTTACTCTTGCCTTTACCCTTGTAATTTTTTCTACGGACTGGGATTTACCGCCATAATACAGTAAGTCCTCTTTATTTTTTATTACAACTTGGTCTCCGCCTCTGGCAAGTGCCATTTCTATAGCCGTACTTGCATAGTCGGAGCTTTCACCAAAGGTCTCAGCCCCCTCACCTATACCTATACTTAGAGTAATGCTCATAGTATTGCCTATACTTATCTCCTTGGCTTCTTCCAAAAGCTCAAATCTTGATTCTTTAAGCTTCATCAGGTAAGAATGATTGGTAACAAAGAAATATTTATCTTTTTCAAGTTTATGAACTATTCCCTCATCTGCAAAGTATTGTTTTATTTTTCTGTCTATTAGAGCTACCAGAAGAGAGCTTCTTACCTCTTCGACACTTTGCATAACATCTTCATAGTTATCTATGTATATATAGCCCGAAACCAAGGCGGAATCTGCCAGTAGATCCCTTATCTCTCCAAGTTTTGTCTCATCATACAGATACAATGAATACAGTATTCTATCTTCAATCTCGCCTGCTTTTAATATAAGCCTATAACTTCTTCCATCATACCTGATACAGAACTCGTTTTTTTGTGATATTTGCCTTAAATCAATCTCTCCGAATACACGGGTAATCTTTTTGTATGCCTGCCTGTTTGTATTAAATATCTCATCAAACTTTTTATTCGACCATACGACCGAAGCCTCTTCATTGAGTATTGCATAAGGTATATCAAGATCCAGATTCAGCTCGCTTTGCTTTTCGTGGAAATTCATTGCATAAGAAACTATAGCCATATCTATATACTGTTTATAGTTCGTATACAATAATGCAAGCACCGCAAGTACTATTATACTTATAAATAACATTATAAGTCCTGCTGCTGCATCTACTATAAATATAAGTACACTTAGTCCTATCAATAATATAGCTATGTATGAAGGCCATTTCATATAGCCTGAGAAAAGTTTACTTATTTTTGCCTGTCTGTCCATAAAATCCCCTTAATGTAATATAATTGCTTCTATGGCTAAACCATATAGGATACTTTTCTTAATAAATTTGTTACGATAATTTGTAGTATATCATTTATCCCATGATTAGTCCACTAATGTATAGTTACTGTCAGGTAGTTTAGATATACATATATAATATACACCTGAAAGCAAGCTTTCATTTGGTATATTATACATATATATCTATCAGACTGCCGCCGGAATTCATCTTCGTCTGATTTATAGATAAAAATTAAATATTTTTAGTTTCTTGACGAAGATAAATGACCTACCTGAACTGTAAAAATGTATGAGATTGAAGGGAAATAAAAAGCTATTGTTTATGTGATAGACCGTCTTGTTAATTTTCATCTTACATATTATAATCAGTTTATCTAAGGGGACTTAACACAAAGGAGGTTTTATGACTACAAAAAGCAAAGTACTTGCCTGCCTTTCTTATTTTGGCATACTTATTCTTATTCCTTTTATTGCAGCAAGGGATGATGAATTTGTCCAGTTTCATGTGCGTCAAGGAGCAAAATTAACTATTTTGGGAATTATTATTTTATCGGTAGTTCGTGTTGTTTATATCGTTTTTGCTATGTCCGGCTTATTTTTGGGAGCTATGTTTTATCAATATATAGAAGAATATATACAGATTGTATTTGCAGTAGGATTTGTCATAGTTGCCATTTTGGGTATTATATCAACTAGTATAAGTATAATATTTTTAGTTCTTTGTATTTTAGGAATTGTAAATGCGTGTCGAGGTCTTGCAACTCCTCTGCCTATTATTGGTAAAAAGTTATCAGCTAAGCCTTTTATATAGTAACTGTAAGCTTTTTTAATACAGAGAATCTTTTTATATTATAGAAAATGTATTATCTGTCTTTTTTAACATTAACCTTAATATTTTTTTACTTTTGTTAAAATTTTTTCAAATATATGAACTTATTATTGCTAATTTTTAATTTATCTATTATAATATCACTCTATATTAGTTAGAAAATATAAAGGAGGATTTTTTTATGGGTACAAATAACAAAGGAATAACTTATCTTTCTTATCTGGGCATATTAGCACTTATTCCATTTATGACAGAAAAGGATGATGAGTTTGTTCAGTTTCATGCAAAGCAGGGATTAAATTTATTTATCTTTGAAATCATTGGAGCAGTTGTATTGAACATACTCAGTTTCGTTACTTCAATATTTTGGTTTTTATCTATTGTAATATCATTAATTTCATGGATTGTATCCCTTTTATTTTTGATTGTAACTGTCATAGGAATAATAAATGTATCAAAAGGGCTTAAAACACCGTTACCTGTTATAGGATCAATTCAAATTATCAAGTAGTTTACAGTAAATTCAAAACCACCCCTCTTGCGGGTGGTTTTATATTTAGTATTTACTTTCTTTTAAGGCTTAGAAGGTAGTCCTTTCTTTTTTTATCTATCCTATAACTTTCCCCGGCTTTTTGTATACTCTTATTGTGCACCCAAACATCAAGCTTTTCTTCTTCAAAAAGGGTCAGTGTAGACTCCCACTGCTTTGCCAAAGCAGTAGCAAAAAACCATGCAAGCATCATATTTACATAATACTCTTTTGATTTGATACCGGCAGGCAGTTTTAAGTACTCTTTATCAAAGTCTTCATCTAAAAAGTGACTCATCAGCATACCTATGCCGAACCTGCAAGTATAAGTTTCTTTAGACTTTGACCATGTATAGATCGCTTCTAAAAGTATATCCTTATTCTTCTTAAAAATCTTAGGAGACAGTATATCACAAACCGCCCAATTATCTATGTAAGGTAAAAACTGATTCAATCTTTCTATACAGCCTATATAATCTTTCATCTCGGAAATAAGAATCCCGTGCAACATATTTTCATCATAGTACTTATGAGGCAGTTCTTTTAAAAAATCTTCACAACTTTGCTTTTGTTTAAGCTCTTTTGCAAACTTCCTGAGCACAGGTACACGCACCCCTATAATAAGCTTACTGTCAATATTGGGCACTAACTTACTTTGAAAGGCGGCATAGTCTTTATCCTCTAATTCAAATAATCTTTTTTGTATATCCAAAGTTTTACTCCCCTTGATTTGTTAGTATTTTTGTGCCTTAGGTATGTAATGTATATCGCTTACCTTATATATAGTTATAAAAGCTTCCGGATCGGTTTTCTTTAAAAATGTTATAAGCTTTTGATATTCGCTTTTATCCACTATGGTAATTATTTCTCTTCTTACTTCCATTTTATATGCCCCTATTGCCTCATAAATAGTAGCACCGCTATGCAGCTTTTCTACAATAAACTTCCTTACCTCTTCCTCCTTCTTAGATACTATACAAACCCTTCTCTTTAGTGACTGTCCGAATATAAAGTGATCAAGTACCATACCGTTAAGATAGGTTCCGAGTACACTGAGGACAACGGTTTTACTGTCATATACGAAGGCTGATGACAGGGCTATACACATACCTACCAAAGACATGGACTTTCCTATATCCAGATTAAAGTACTTATTAAGTATCTTTCCTATAATATCCAAACCGCCTGAAGAAGCATTTCGGTTAAATAAAATAGCAAGACCTATGCTTACCAGAAATATATAGCAACTCACATCAAGTATAGGATCATTGGTAAGTGAAGTGAAGCTTGGAAAAATCCTTTCAAGCACATATAGGAAAATCGGCAGTAATATTGACGCATAGGTGGTCTTAAGAAAAAAATCCTTCCCACACAAAAATAAAGCCAAAACTAAAAGTGCCATGTTGAATATCATCACTATTGTGGCAACCGACAAAGGTATAAAGTTTGCTAAAATAATCGCCAGACCCGCTATGCTGCTTACCGAAGTATGGCTGGGTATAAGAAAGAAAAATACCGCACAGGCAATTATAGCAATGGCTGCACTTTGAATTGCATATTCCTTAAAGATTTTCACACCTCTTTCCCCCTTAAACTAATTCCATTCAAAATTATCACTGCCTGCTCCAAGCTCAAAGTGATACTTTACGATACCAAGACTTTCTTTGTCACACATACCCTTATCATAGCTTATATGTACTTTGTTTCCTTCTCCATCTATATGAAAAGCCTGTCTGTTAAGTGCGGTGGGTGCAAGTAAAGCCGCTTTTACTCCTTCATTAAACCAGTTTGGAGTCTCTCCCTTATACTCACTTACTTCTTCTGCTGTCTTTGATTTGTGAGCCTGTCCCTGCCAGATACCGTAACCTATTGCAATAATTCCTATCATATCCGATGTACCTGCTACCTTTTCAACATTCTTTCTGCTGAATGTTCCTCCGACCCACCATGTATTAAGTCCCAAAGTTTGAGCATAAAGCATTATATCAGCTCCGCAGTAACCCAACTTTTCCGCATTGTTATTGATATCTTGTGCTGCAAGTACAATATAGTTGCTTACACCTCTTGATAAAAACAGCTTAATAAAAGTATTTAACGCAAGCTTATTATTCAGTATTAATTTCAACTTAAGTCCGTATTTTTGATTATTTTCATTAATACGCTCTTCAAGCAACTGAGTATGTTCAATACTTATAGCTCTGTCTTCATACTTTCTGACAGTATGTCTTTGCCATATAGCTTCTTTTAATGTCATAATTCCACCTCCTGATTAGTTCTGCCTACTTTTTTACTGTACCTTTATTCCTACATTCAAAGTACATCAATGCCTCTTTTTTTCACTCACAACTCTTTCATGTCAATTGATTAATTATCTTTAATTATACTAAAAAAAATACACTTGGTAAACTCTGTATAATTATACAGATAACTATATTTTTTTATTGACTTTGCAAAAAAATACGCCTATACTCTAATCTAAAATTCAATATGGAGGGGATATCTATGTCTTATATTAATGAAGTTTTAGACAAGGTAATAACAACTAATCCCAATGAGCCTGAATTTCATCAGGCAGTAGAGGAAGTTTTGGAATCATTAGAGCCGATCGTAAGTGAACATGAAGACTTATATCGTAAGAATGCTTTACTGGAGCGTATGGTAGAGCCTGACAGAACCATCTCTTTTAGGGTGCCATGGGTAGACGATAATGGAATAGTACATATCAACAGAGGTTATAGAGTACAGTTTAATAATGCTATAGGAGCTTACAAAGGCGGTATCAGATTCCATAAGAGTGTAAACAGATCCATACTTAAATTCTTAGGATTTGAACAAACTTTCAAAAACTCTCTTACCGGACTTCCTATGGGAGGCGGTAAAGGCGGTGCCAACTTCGATCCTAAGGGTAAGTCGGACAGGGAGGTCATGGCTTTTTGCCAAAGTTTCATCAGTGAATTATACAAGTACATAGGCAAGGACATTGATGTTCCTGCAGGCGATATAGGTGTAGGCGGCAGAGAAGTCGGATATATGTTCGGACAGTATAAAAGACTGAGCACTTCTTTTGAAGGTGTATTTACCGGCAAGGGCATACCTTTCGGCGGTTCTCTTGCAAGAACCGAGGCTACAGGCTACGGTCTTGTATATATACTTGCAGAAATGTGCAAGGCTAATAATAAAGAAGTGGCAGGTAAAACAGTAGTAATTACCGGTTCCGGTAATGTAGCTATATATGCGGCACAAAAGGCTATAGAACTTGGCGCAAAGGTTGTAGCTCTTAACGACTCCAACGGCTATATACACGATCCTAACGGCATAAACCTTGATATAGTTAAGGATATTAAAGAAGTTAAGCGCGGGCGTATTAAAGAATATGTTGACAGAGTCAACGGTTCAAGCTATTATGAAGGGAAGGGAATCTGGAATATCAAGTGTGATATCTACCTTCCCTGTGCTACTCAAAACGAACTTGAGCTTGAAGGGGCAAAAGCCTTGGTAGAGAACGGTTGTTTTGCCGTAGCTGAAGGGGCAAATATGCCTACTACTCTTGAAGCCACACATTATTTACAAAAACACAAGGTACTTTTTATTCCGGGAAAAGCATCTAATGCCGGAGGAGTCGCTGTCTCAGGACTTGAACAAAGTCAAAACGCCATGAGACTTTCATGGACTTTTGAAGATGTGGACTCAAGGCTTCAGGGTATAATGAAGGACATATTTAAAAAGGTTGATGATGCAGCTAAGAAATACAAAGTTGCAGGCGATTATGTTGCCGGAGCCAACATAGCAGGTTTTGAAAAAGTCGCACAGGCAATGATATCACAGGGTATAGTGTAAGACTTATATATGATTATTTGAATAACCGGTATAAAAGTTTTTATAACACTACATCGACAAGATTTTCATAATACAGTATTCTAATCGGAATCTACATTCTGATAATGTAATTTCATTACAGTTCAGGTAGCTTAGATATATATGCATAATATACCAAATGAAAGATTATCTTCAGCCGTATATTATGTATGTATATTTAACGGGCTGCTGCCGGAACCGTCTTCGTCTGATTTATAAATAAAATTTAAATATTTTTAGTTTTTTGACAAAGATGAATGAACTATTCAAACTGCAACAAAATCTCAAAGGAGTTTAAAATATGGAAAAGATAGTTGAAAGGTTTCTTTCTTACATAGCTATTGATACTATGTCAGATCCGAAATCAACCACAGTACCAAGTACCGATATCCAATTCAACCTACTTAACAAGCTCAAGGCAGAGCTTGAAGACCTCGGTTTGGAAGTAAGACTTGATAAGGAAGGATATATATATTCCACTCTCAAGTCAAATACTCAAAAACCGGCTCCAAGCATAGGTTTTATAGCTCATGTGGATACCAGTCCTGCATTAAAGGGCGGCTGTACCAACCCTCAGATAGTTAATTATACAGGTGGCGATATACGCTTAAATGATGAGTACAGCATCACCGAAGCAGACTTTCCCGTACTTAAAAAATTAGTAGGAAAGACCATCATAACTACTGACGGTACTACCTTACTAGGTGCAGACGATAAGGCAGGTATAGCAGAAATCATGACAGCCGTAGAGTATCTTGTGGCACATCCCGAGATAGAGCATGGCGATATCAAGATAGCATTCACACCTGATGAGGAAATAGGTAACGGTGCAGACTACTTTGATGTTAAGGGCTTTGGAGCTGATTTTGCTTATACTATGGACGGCAGTGAGTTGGGTGAGTTCGAGTATGAAAGCTTTAATGCCGCAGCTGCCATACTTACAGTAAAGGGTAAAAGCGTTCATCCCGGTACTGCAAAAAATGTTATGATCAATGCTTGCTATGTGGCTATGGAGTTCAACTCCTTGCTTCCTGCCGAGCAAAGACCTGAGCATACCGAAAAAAGAGAAGGCTTCTTTATGCTTAACGAAATGTCCGGAGACATAGAGAATGCAAAGCTTGAGTATATAGTAAGAGATCATGACAGACTTAAGTTTGAGGAAAGAAAGAAACTGATGCAGTCAGCTCTTGAGTATATTAATGCAAAGCATGGCAATGTAGCAAAGCTTGAGCTTACCGATACTTATTACAATATGGGAGAGATTGTAGAGCCTCATACCGAAATCATAGATTTGGCAGTTAATTCCATGAAGGAAATAGGCATAGAGCCTATCATACAGCCTATTCGTGGAGGTACTGACGGTTCCAAGCTTTCATTTATGGGACTTCCCTGCCCTAATATCTTCGCCGGAGGTCATAACTTCCATGGAAGATTTGAGATGGTAGCTATTGAAGATATGGTAAAAGCTGCCGATTTGATAGTTCAGATCGCTAAAAATGCTGTAAACTTAAAATACTAAAAAAGCCTAGGCAATTACTTTATATTGATATCCCCTCTTTACCGGATAAAAAGTATCCTGTAAAGAGGGGATATCTTATTTTATCTGCATAAGCATCCTTTTATTATAATAAAAATATAAAAGTTAAACTTTTAGCTTACAACTTATTACAGTTATATTTTCGCTTGTCTTATACCTATTTGCTTTATTTAAATCTAAATTTGAAATATAAGTTTTATTCCTACTTATCTTCTTTCTTTGTCTCAACTTCCTTATCTTTAGATTCCGTACTGTTAATCTCCTTAGTCTTATCCTTAGCTTCTGTTTTTTTGCCCTTTGTAAGTTTTGCTTTATTTTTATTTGATATTTTTATAATTATAAAGCAAATTATTGCTATTATCAGTGCAATAGGTAGTATGTAAGGCAGACTTGCAAATATTATTATAAATACTTCTCCAAAGAAATATCCCGCACCTGCCATACTTGAGGCAAAGCTTTTTTGAAACTTACCCCAGTAAGAGTCTTCCGATATAGCATCATACTCTTTTACTTCATCTAAACTTAAAGTTACCGTAGAGTACTGCACCTGATTATCATACAGTCTAAGCCTTGACTCATAAGACTCTTTTTCATACCTGATCTCGGATAACCTGCTTTGCAGTGCTATTATAGCATCCATGCTTTCCGCCTTGGCTAGGAGGTTAAGCAAACTTTCTTCCTCTATTTGTAAAGCTTTTTTATGAGATTCTATATCCGAATACTCCAAACTTATATCTTGCACATTCTCAGTCTTTGAAGTAACCGTTCCCAAAGTTTCCAAGTCGGCAACCAAGGCATCAAGGCTTTCCTGAGGTACTCTTATAGTGTAAGCTGCGCTTCTTGTACTGTCCTGATAACTATTACTGTATTGTGGATTATAGGTATTGGAATGTTCCACATAGCCGTTGTTTTTATTTATATAGTTATTAAGCTCCGTAGTACTTTTATCGTACTCTTTTGTAGCTACATTTAAGTCGACCGTCTTTATAAGCTTTTGCTTATAATCACCGCTTCCGGCATAATTAAGCTCTGCAGAAGCATTATTTTCAGCCATATCAGCCGCTCCGACTTCATGCGAATCATAACTTGCCGCTGCGGTTTCTTCCACCACAACCTTGGCTGCTGAGCCGCTGCTATAACCTGCCCCTGAATTATAATCGATATATGCTTCTTTATTTCTTGCATAATTACCAAAACCGCAGGCTGCCAGAGCAAGTACTGTAAAAAGCACTGCTACCGACAATATTTTTATTCTGTTTTTCATAATACTCTCCTTTCTAAAGCTAAAGTTCCTCCCATAAACTTTATGCATAAAAATACTACTATGAACTCAATTTCATAATAGCATTTTTACCTTGGCTTTACAATTAACTATTGCTAAAATATAATTGATTATTGATTAAGCAATATCTATGTATAATGTTTATATATTTTATCATTAGCATAATTATTCATAAGATTTCTAATAATTCTATAAGAAAGGGATGTTAGTTTCATATGGTAAAGATGATAGGACTTAAATTAATAGGATTAAGTATGAAGCCGACTTGTTATTCAATCTTACCCACAGCTTTTTTTAAGCTTCGTCAAATTACAGACGCTTAACTATTCTTTATAGAAAAGACTAAACACTGCAAAGATTGAATAACAATGTAGTGTCCTCATTGCCTTATATAATACAAATATGAAAAAGACCCCGTCGTTTTATCTTTAGCTCTTAGTCCTTTGCTTAAAGTAGATTCCAACTTCACTAATGGGTATGTTGCTGCATTGTTAATGCTTTAAGGCATAAAACTAATTTTAGCAGTCTGGGTGAATTAGAAATGCTTTAACTAAAAACTAAAAATAAAATCAAACTATAAGGTCTTTTTCTATATATTGTAGCAACTGTTGATATTTACACTAATACTATATATCCTTTTGCTATTTTAGAATATTTTTGAAATGCTGCAGTATCAGTGTAAATATCTCTATTCGTACATTATATTATCTATACTGATTTATCAACTTTTTTAAAGAGCCTAAGCCTTATGCTACTCCCTCACTCTCACTTTTCCCAAAGAAAAGCTCAATATCATCTTCAACGCTTCCTATTCCTGCTATACCGAAGTTCTCAACCAATACCTTAGCTACATTCGGTGAGAGGAAGGCGGGAAGTGTAGGTCCTAAGTGAATGTTCTTCACTCCAAGATATAAAAGCGCCAGCAATACTATAACCGCCTTTTGCTCATACCATGCAATATTATAAACAACAGGAAGCTCGTTGATATCATCAAGTCCGAAAACTTCTTTTAACTTAAGAGCTATAACAGCTATTGAGTAAGAGTCGTTACATTGCCCTGCATCAAGTACTCTCGGAATACCGCCTATATCTCCTAAAGGAAGCTTATTATACTTAAACTTAGCGCAACCTGCTGTCAGTATAATTGTATCCTTAGGCAGAGCCTTTGCAAAATCGGTATAGTAATTTCTTGACTTTGCACGACCGTCACAGCCGCCCATTACTATAAATCTCTTAATATCTCCGTTCTTAACTGCCGCAACTATCTTATCTGCAAGTGACAATACCTGATTATGAGCAAATCCGCCTATGATCTCTCCGCTTTCTATCTCAACCGGCGGCTTACAGGTCTTGGCAAGCTCTATGATCTCGCTAAAGTCCTTATCATCTCCTATATGCTTACAGCCCGGAAAACCTGCTGAACCTGTGGTAAAGAGTCTATGTTTATAGCTGTCCTTTGGCGGTACTATACAGTTTGTAGTCATAAGTATAGGACCGTTAAAGCTTTCAAACTCCTCTTTTTGCTTCCACCAAGCATTACCGTAGTTTCCTATAAAATGCTTATACTTCTTAAGCTCGGGATAGTAGTTAGCCGGAAGCATCTCTGAGTGAGTATACACATCAACTCCCGTACCCTCGGTTGCCTTAAGTAAAAGCTCCATATCCCTTAAGTCATGACCTGATATAAGTATACCCGGCTTATCGGATACTCCGATATTTACATGGCTTATCTCCGGATTACCGTAGGCAGTGGTATTAGCCTTGTCTAAAAGTGCCATACCTGCCACTCCGTACTTACCTGTCTCCAAAGTTAAGGCAATAAGCTCGTCAACACTTAAGTTATCATTTAAAGTAGCACTAAGTGCTCTTTGCAAGAAAGCGTCAACCTCTTCATCATCCTGCATAAGTACATTGGCATGCTTTGAGTATGCTGAAAGACCCTTAAGACCGTATATTATAAGTTCTCTTAATGATCTTACATCCTCATTTTCTGTTGCAAGTACACCTACGCTAAGTGCCTTTACCTTATAAGTACCTCTGTTGTCGGTATCCCAGTGAGCAGCCTCCGGAAGTGTTGCCGGGCTTGATACCTGCTTTATAAGTTCTCTTCTGAGCTTAAGAGAAGCTTCTATTCTATCCATAATTGCCACATCATCAAAATTGGCATTAGTAATAGTTATAAATAAATTCAGTGTTATAAAATGGTTTACATCCTTGCTTACAGGCTTTCCTTCTTCTCTAAGTCTGGTAGTGATTGCAGAAAGACCCTTACTTACATACACAAGCACATCCTGTAAACCTGCAACTTCCGGATTCTTACCGCATACACCCATCTGTGTACAGCCTTTATTGCCGGCAGTTTCCTGACATTGATAGCAAAACATCTTATTATCCATATTGAACCTCCTTGTCTTACAGTAGCTTAAAATCATATACTTTTTACCATATGAGCAAGTCTAAAGCAGTACGGTGTTTCTTAAATAGGCTAATATCATAGGCAGCCAAGCCGAATGTTATTTGCAAAAACCATACTTTAATTTAGTGAGCTATATATAAAAAGCCTCTTACTTATCTAATGATAGCAAAAGGCTTTTTTTATTTCCGTAACTTGTGTTACCATACTTATAAATTTTCTAAAGCTTTAATATTTTTTATAATAATATGTTTTTTATCAATCTCTATAATGCCCTCTTCCTGCATCTTCATAAGTTCTCTTGAGAGCGAAGGTCTGGCAGTATTAAGAAGATCCGCCATCTCTTCCCTGCCAAGCCCCGATATGCATCTTTTATCCCTATCCATATTTTGAATAAGAAACATGGCGATTTTTTGCCTTAGACTTGAGCAGGAAAGTATCTGCACTTTTCTGTTGAGATAATAGTTCTTAAAGGCAAGGTCGGAAAGCATATTTCCCAAAAATACTTTATGATAATCTTTACCTTCTTTAGAGCCTTCAAAAAGATAATCTTTAGATATTTTCAAAAGCTTTACCTTGGAAGCCGCCCTGGCATAATGCTCATAGCCCTTATTTTCAAGAAAAAGAAACACCTCACCGAATATAGCACCGGCAGTGTTGAATATAGCTACTATACTTCTTTTACCATCCATAGAATCACGACAAACGCTGACCGCTCCGTCTATAAGCACATTAATATGCTTTGCCTTATCTCCTACATGGAAGATTGTTTCATCTTTTTCAAATTCTTCTATATTAAAATCACTACTTTTTAAACAGCTTAATATCTCTTCTTCATTAAGCCCTATAAATAATTTTGTATTTTTTAATTTTTGTGCAATTTCTCTCATAATATTTATATTTCAAAAATCAAATCACCGTAACTTGGCATAGGCCAGTATTCCTTATCTACAAGCATTTCAAGTTCATCCACAAAATCCCTTAAATCCTTCATTACAGGTACTATCTGCCTGTGGTAGGCAAATGCCTTTTCTTCAATATCAGCTATAGCTGACACCTTCCTTACTTCTTCATCAAGCTTATGAAAGCTCTTTCTTGCCAAATTATGCAACTTAACTATTTTTTCAAGTATCTTTGTTTCTTCTTCAGGTTCTACATCCAAATCAAGATCTCTTACCGCCTTTATAGACTTTGCAAGGTCTCCGCTATACTTCATAATCGCAGGCAGCAAGGACTTGCCTGCCATGTTAAGCATAGTTTTTGCCTCTATATTGATAGCCTTTGAATAAGCCTCATACTCTATCTCAAGCCTTGCCTCAAGCTCCGCCTTTGTAAATACATTAAAGTCTTCATAGAGCTTTATTGCCTTTTCACTGACTATAGCGGATATAGCTTCTACTGCTGAAGGTATATTGGGCAGTCCTCTTCTTTTTGCCTCTTCGACCCATTCTTTAGAATAGCCGTTACCGTTAAATATTATTCTTCTATGAGCTGCAAATGTAGTCTTTACATAGTCATGCAGCGCCATTTCAAAATCAGCGGCAGCCTCAAGCGCATCTACCGCCTCTTTAAAACTTTCAGCGACTATAGTATTAAGCACCACATTGGCAGAAGCTATTGACTCGGAAGAGCCCAACATCCTGAATTCAAACTTATTATTGGTAAATGCAAATGGGGATGTTCTGTTTCTGTCTGTAGCATCTTTTTCAAAATCAGGTAGGGTATTGACTCCTGTTTTTAACATTCCGCCCTGTATGGAATGTGTAGCAAGTCCCGTACTGCAAAGCTGGTCTATGACATCTTCAAGCTGCTCACCAAGAAAGACTGAAATGATTGCGGGAGGTGCCTCATTGGATCCGAGTCTTGCATCATTGCCCACTGTAGCGGCAGTTTCTCTTAAAAGCTCGGCGTGCCTGTCTACCGCTCTTAAAATGCAGGCAAGCACAAGGAGAAATTGCATATTTTCATGTGGCGTAGCTCCCGGATTTAACATATTTATTTTATCATCTGTGATCAATGACCAGTTATTATGCTTACCTGAACCGTTAACTCCGGCAAAGGGCTTTTCATGTAACAGACAGTGTAGATTATGGTTAAAAGCCAATCTTTTCATGGTTTCCATAACAAGCTGATTATGATCGGTGGCAACATTTACCTGCTCGTATATAGGTGCAAGCTCATGCTGTCCCGGTGCCGCTTCGTTATGCTGGGTCTTTGCCGGAACTCCCATTTTCCAAAGTTCGTGGTTTAAATCATTCATAAAACGGGCAACCCTGTCTCTTATCGTTCCGTAGTAATGATCATCCAGCTCCTGCCCCTTGGGCGGCATAGCACCAAAGAGCGTGCGTCCTGCATATATTAAGTCCTTACGCTTTAAGTACATATCCCTGTCTACGATAAAATACTCCTGTTCCGCACCCACACTCGGAACCACTCTTTGAGATTTTTCGTTTCCAAAAAGTCTAAGCAGCCTTATAGCCTCTTTATCAATAGCCTGCATTGATCTAAGAAGCGGTGTCTTTCTGTCTAAAGCCTCTCCCTTGTATGAGCAAAATGCGGTCGGTATACACAAAGTTATACCTATGGCATCCTTTCTTAAAAATGCAGGTGAGGTGCAGTCCCATGCGGTATAACCCCTTGCCTCAAAAGTAGCTCTAAGCCCTCCTGAAGGAAAACTTGAAGCATCGGACTCACCCTTTACAAGCTCCTTTGCTGAAAATTCCAATATAACCTTTTGGTTTGAAACAGAAGATATAAAACTCTCCTGCTTTTCGGCTGACACTCCCGAAAGCGGCTGAAACCAATGTGTATAATGTGTAGCTCCCCTTTGTATAGCCCATTCCTTCATGCCGTGTGCCACTACTCCGGCTATGCTTCTGTCAAGCTCCGCACCGTCTTCTATGGTCTTTTTAAGCTTCCTATATATATCTTTAGGAAGATAGGTAGACATAGCCCTGTCTCCAAATACATCGCAACCGAAAAGTTCATCTATACTTTTTACTTCGTCCATAAATTATTATCCCCATTTATTTATAAACAGGCTGCCGCACTAAAACCGGAAACTTGTATTTTCCGATACATTAATGCGACAGCCCTCTAAATTCAAATACTGCTCAACTACGCCTTACCCACTGAGCCGAATAATTCCATCTTTTCTTTTACCATATCTACTATGGCATTAAATCCCGGTGCAAGAAGCTTTCTGGGATCGAAGCCCTTACCTTCAAGGTCTTTTCCCGCTTCTATATACTTACGAGTTGCCTCGGCAAATACAAGCTGGCACTCGGTATTTACATTGATTTTAGCAACACCCAGACTTATAGCCTTCTTAATCATATCGGCAGGAATTCCGGTACCTCCGTGAAGAACCAAAGGAATACCGTCAGTCTTTTCTTTTATAGCCTCTAAAACTTCAAAGTTAAGCCCCTGCCAATTTGCAGGATATTTACCGTGTATGTTTCCTATACCTGCTGCAAGGAAGTCTATTCCCAAATCAACTATTTTCTTACACTCCTGCGGATCTGCACACTCGCCCATTCCTATAACACCGTCTTCTTCACCGCCGATAGAGCCTACCTCAGCCTCTATGGACATACCTTTTTTATGTGCGGCTTCTACCAATTCCTTAGTCTTTGCAAGGTTTTCATCTATAGGAAGATGTGAGCCGTCAAACATTATTGAAGAAAAACCTGCTTCTATGCACTTATAGCAGGTATCATAAGTACCATGATCAAGATGTAGGGCTACAGGCTGTGTAATCTCCATCTCTTCAATCATAGCCTTAACCATATCCGCTACCGTCTTATAACCTACCATATAGCTTGCAGCACCTGTAGACACTCCAAGTATTACCGGAGAGTTAAGTTCCTTTGCAGCAGTAAGTACAGCCTTCGCCCACTCCATATTATTTATATTAAAATGACCTACTGCATAATGCCCTTCTCTCGCCTTTTTAAGCATCTGTGTTGCAGAAACTAACATATACTACCTCCTTAAAATTATACCTTCAATTAAATAACATAATGTTTTATTGAGTAAAGCTTACGATTTTCTCAAATATATATAAAGCCAGTTTATTATAGCATAAGTGTAGCTAACTAATCTACAATAAATTTATATAATAACATCCTCATCTGTAAAATTTGTAACCCACTTTATCAACAGTACTACCGCTACAAAGATTGAAATAAGGAGTAGGTCTTTGAGCGGCAACCCCAAAGGAATACCTATATAAGTGATTAGCTATTAGATAATTTACAGTTCCCATAACTTACATAGTACTGTTGTAGCCTTATACAAGTATATCTTTTACCGTCTTTTTCATATCGGCAATATCACATTCCCGATTATGTCTTATGTCCGCATTCCTCACTTCTTCAACCGCATTCGGTATTTTTACTTTGCTAAGCTCTTTAAGTTTCTCAACACTTTCCCACTCACCGCTTTTCTTACCTTCTATTGCAAAAACTACAGACTCGGCAAATTTGTAGGGGCTTGCCGTAGAGGCTATTACTGTCTTATGCTCATCATTACTACACTTCTTATATTCGGAATAAGAAGCATAGGCTACTGCCGTATGTGTATCAAGTACATAGCCTTCTCTTTCATATACGGACCTTATAGCCTTTCTCTGCTCTTCTTCACCTGCATATAAGCCTACAAAGTCGGATAAAAATGCTTTCATCTTCTCATCTATACTGTATTCACCTTTTTCTAAAAGCCCCTTCATAAGCTCTTTAATTTTCCCGCTGTTCATATCTGCCGCAAGGTAAAGCAGCCTTTCTAAATTGGAAGATATAAGTATGTCCATTGAAGGAGAAGAGGTAAGTATAAATTCTCTTTTTTTATCATATACTCCGTTGTTAAAAAAGTCATACAGCACCTTGTTATCATTGGAGGCGCACAGGAGTTTATTGACAGGAAGCCCCATAAGCTTTGCTATGTAAGCGGCAAGTATGTTGCCGAAGTTTCCTGTAGGCACGCAGATATTGATAAGCTCACCTTCCTTTATCTCTTTCTCTCTTACAAGTTTAAGATATGAATAAACATAATAAACTATCTGAGGTACCAGTCTTCCTATGTTAATGGAATTGGCACTGGACAGTTGAATGTTGTTTGCTGATAGATAATCTATAAATTCTTTATCATTGAATATTTCCTTTACTCCGCTCTGTGCCGCATCAAAGTTTCCATGCACTGATACTACATGCGTATTACCCCCCTTTTGGGTAAGCATTTGCAGCTCCTGTATCTTGCTCACTCCGCCCTTAGGATAGAATACTATGATCTCAGTACCTTTAACATCTGCAAAACCTGCCATAGCGGCCTTTCCGGTATCACCGCTTGTAGCTGTAAGTATTACTATCTTTTTATTTATTTTGTGCTTTTTCATAGCTGTGGTAAGGAGATAAGGCAGTATGGAAAGAGCCATATCCTTAAATGCAATGGTACTTCCATGGAAAAGCTCAAGAAAGTAAGCATCCTTTGTCTTTTTAAGCTCGCATATATTCTTTGTATCAAACTTATCATCATAGGCATTATCTATGCAATATCTAAGTTCTTCTTTGCTGTAATCATCTAAAAAAAGCTTCATAACCTCATAGGCTACATCTTGGTAAGAACTTTCTTTTAAACTGTATAGATCAAAGTCAAACTTAGGTATTCTCTCAGGCATAAATAAGCCTCCGTCCGCTGCCAGACCCTTTAGTATAGACTCCGAAGCTCTGAGCTTTTCTTTTCCTCCCCTTGTACTGCTGTATAACATATATTCCATAAATATTTCTTATCCCCTTTCATTCTACTTATCTTTCTTCCATAAGGAAAATATATTTTTGTGTCTCAAATCAGTATTATAAACGCTTAAAACCACTAAAATCAATGAGATAAATAATTGTATTGTTAAAGTCATGCGTATATTATGCATGCTGAATATATTTCCCGGATCAAGCAAGTATATACCGAAGTTATTAAGCACATAGTTGTATTTGCTGATATTATAAAGATTTAGCAAAAGCAGGCTTACCGGACTTATGAAAAACATATTCTCAAAATTATACACACTAAGCAAAATCAAGACTATAAGTACCACATATACCACCTCTATGGCTATACTGCTTTTTTTGCATACCGATGAAACAAATATACCTATAGCCGCAACATATAATATGCTGACTGCATAAGAGGCTATCAGTGTAATAACCTTATCAACACTTAAAGTTGTATAAATAAGACTTATAAGCTTTACAGGCAGTGTAGTTATTACAAAAAGACAAACTGTATGTATTGCATAAAAAAGCTTACCTAAGACCAGATCTTTTGCCTTTAATTTTGTTGCCATCAAAAGATACAGGCTTTGAGTCTCTCTTTCCGTACTTATCCCGAGTGCGGTAAAGCCGGGAAGTATTAAAAATATAAAGGTAAAATCCATGCATAGTAGTATCATAAAAAGATTAAGGAAATCATTATAGTCTATGCGTGCATTCAAAGCCGCATCCGATATATACTTATCTATATTGCTCAAGGCAAACATAAGTATACTTAGGTTAAAAATACCTACTGCCAAAGCTATTCTTATATTTTTATTACTAAGCTTTAAATCTCTTTTGTATATAGGGTTAGTAATCATTTTCTATAATAATCCTCTCCTTATTGCTTGCAGTAATATCCATGAAAAATGTTTCAAGCTTAGCCTCTTCTCTCATAAACTCACTTACGGGTATGTCTTCGGCAACAAGTTTTTTAAGCAAAGCCGCCTCATCCCTCTTAGTTCCCGTAAATTTAATAAAGAAAATACCCTCTCTTGCACTTACATGTCTTACATTTATATCCTCTTTAAATATCTTAAATGCCTTGTCTTCATTACCCATTATTCTTATCTTTATAGGATTCGTATTATTAAACTTATTAAGTATATCGCTTAAGCTGCTTTCTATTACCATGTGCCCATGATCTATAACACCTATATCGGTACAAACTTCCGATAACTCCGAGAGCATATGTGAACTTATAAGTATGGTTCTATCCTCAGAGTTAAGCTGCCTTATAAGCTCTTTAAAACTATAATTTGTCTTGGGATCAAGTCCGGAAGTAGGCTCATCCATAATGATAAAGTCCGGATCGTTAATAAGTGCTCTGGCAAGAGACAGTCTTTGCTGCATACCTCTTGAAAGACTGCCCACTAAAGATTGCATCTTATCATCAAGTGAGAGCATCTGCAAAAGTTTTGTGTACCTTTGCCTTGCCCTCAAGCCCTCAAATCCGTAGCAGGAAGCGAAAAACTCCATATACTCTTCTACGGTTATGTTATAATGATAGGCAAAACTGTCGGGTATAAATGCAATTTTTTCTTTTATACCTGAGTATTGCTTTTTCATATCCATATTATAGATTTCTATATCTCCGCTGTCAAAACTCAGTACCCCCGAGACTATCCTCATCAGTGTTGTCTTACCTGCACCGTTTTGCCCCACCAGACCGTAGATACTGCCTCTTTCTATATTCATATCAAGAGCATCCAGTGCTTTGAGTTTATTATATGTTTTATTTAATCCTCTTACTTTAAGCACTACCTCAACCTCCCCGATACACTCAACATAGGCAAAGCCACCATAACGCTGCTGATATCTACATATCTTATAGTCATTGTATTTGACGGAGATAAGTAAGGAGCCAATTCTTCCTTGGTATAAGTAACTACATCTTTACTTTTTAAATCATATCTGTTGGTACGATAATTAAAAAATGACATCTCTCCTTTAAATATCTCATATACATCCGGATCAACAAGATCTGATATTTCACCGGATATTTTTTCAAAATGCAGTTCATCTATATTCATATCCGTTCCGAGTTGATACTCAAGTATTACCGGATCAAGACCGTACATGGTATTATTTCTGCTGTCATACCCACCGCCTATTATTGCAGGGCTTTTGGCAAGAATCGATTGGTATGTACTGCCGTTTAAGCTGTTACTGAATTCCACATCGAAAGAAAGCAGATTTCTGCCTGAATTTTCTATATTCTTATCCTTTACCATATAATCCATTTCATTATCGTCAACAAAGCCTATGATCCTCGCATCCGAATTATAACCCGAATGATACAGATACATATATAACATTATAAGATTATTTTGCTCCAACCTTTCAATATACATATCCCCCGAACCCTTGTTATAATTTTTAAGTCCGGTAATCAGATTGGCAACACTGCTGTTGTAAATTATAGGTACGGTATAAACCTTGGTACCGCTTATATCCTTCGGCACTTCCGGCTCAAGATCTCCAAGCAGTATAAGTTTGCCGAACATAATAATTGCCGCATTTTTTATAGCACAGGGGCATTTGTTGGTCACTGTTCCGAAAATCTCGTCATTATACAAAGTGATAGAGCTTTCAATACCGTACTTCTTCGTATTCTCACTTAATCTGTTAAGTCTGAAAATATTATCAAGCAAGGGACTGTTTGAATTTATATTAATAGTGTTTTCATCTTCTTTATAACTTATAGTTACATCTGAGTTTTCCGAACTTTTAACATCACCCTCATAAAAAGATACCGGCACTATGTTATAGTCTCCTACAATATTTATACCATAAGGTTTGTTATCCGTACTTCTTAAGTTAATATACACTTCCTCAGATATAGCATTTTCACTTATATCGGTTATAGCCGCATAGTTATAAAACTCACCGTGAAACCTGTACTTATCATAGAGCATATATATAAATACTGAAAATAATAAGGTAAATAAAATTACGATATTTCTATAATGGATCTCCATATGCAAATGTCTTAACATAAGGTAGAGTATGGGACCTATAAAAAATATGTAGGCAAACATAATTAATATAGTAAGCAATATTGACGGCAATTTTCCTACTAAACTAAGATCTTTTACCGGCTGTAAGGCATAGAAAAGATCACTGCCTAAAAAATTGGCTCCCATATTCTCAATATTCTTTGCACTTGCAGTCCAAATCTTTGAAAGTATCTTTGCCGCATAATCACTATGCCTGTTAGCATAATCTTCCACCTCGACAAAGTCATAGGCAGATACAACTACAAAGCCATGTACCTTGTCCGTACTGCTAAGCAAAGGTATATCTCCGTTTACAAGTATATTGCCGCTGTGAAGCTGAAGGTCTACACAGTTAAGACTGACTATATTGTTACCCGGGTCTTCTATTTCCAAGCTGTAACCCATATCCACTTCATAAGTTCTTGCTTCTTCGTACATATCATCAAGCAGCTCCGGCGCATATCTTCCCAGAATATCATCAGCTCTTTTTCCGGTTCCAAGCAGCATTATACCGCCTTCTCTAACCCACTCCATAAGAGCCCTTGACTGCTTGTCAGACAGATCCTGCATGCGATAATTACTTATAAGTACTATATCAAGTTGTGAAAGTCCTGCCATATCTTCCGGGAAGCTTTGAGTGCTTAAATTTATTACCTTTGAAATATTTACACCCTTATTTACCGACACATTATCAAAATAACTTAAACTGTCCGGAGTATCACTTAGTACTCCTATAAAGATTTTTGATATTTCAGTATTATAATCAAGGTCTATATCTTTTTTTGCTACTAAAGTATTAGCTTCATCATATACTTCCACAGAAAGTGAGGATGCATTCCTGTCCACCGGAATATAATAACTTCTTCTAAAATCCAGAGGATCATCTTTTTTAATTTTAGTTATATACTCATAACGGTAATTTTCCCCTGAAAGTGTGGCAGTCTTTATTAATACCTTACCGTTAAAATCCTTTTCTCTAACATACTCTATGTTGATCGGAACATATCTTCCGGATCTTACAGTTCCGTCATATGAAAAGCTTATATTTATCTCGGACTCTTTTTGCATAGAGTCTTCAAGCCCGGTACTGCTTGCAAATGCCAAATTTGCATCTTTATATGAAAGGCATATCATACATAACAAAAATAATATTGACAGATATAACTTCTTATACATAACCAAAATTTTCCTTATTCATATCCAAATTCACTCTTAAGTTTACTATAAAGTGTGTTCCCTCCAAATCACTTTTCACCTCTATAGTTCCGCCGTGAAGCTCCACTATGTTTTTTGCTATGGCAAGACCAAGCCCTGTCCCTCCGGTCTTGGAAGATCTTGACTGCTCCAAACGATAAAATTTCTCAAATATAAGTCCTATCTCATCCTCCGGTATGACCTTACCGTAGTTGATCACAGATACCTTTACTATGGAAGAGGAGGCAGCTATCTTAACATTGATTTCCTTGCCTTCAGCTCCGTACTTTATAGCATTTCCTATCAGGTTTTCAAAAAGTCTTGCCAAAAGATTGGGATCTGCCGTAATTATAACTGAATTTAAATTGGATTTTAAGGAATAAGCCAAATTATTATTTGAAAAACTCGGATAAAACTCATCCATAAGCTGGGTCAGAAGTTTTACCAAGTCAACCTTTGAAAGGTTTAGAGCTATTTTTCCATAATTAAGTTTGGTAAAACCGAATAAATCTTCTATAAGCTTTTGCAACTTCTTCGCCTTGGTATATGCCACCTCGGTATAATTTATTCTGGTTTCTTTTGTCAGATTCTTACTCTTTGATATAAGCTCCAAGTAGCCTATTATGGATGTAAGCGGAGTTCTAAGATCATGTGCTATATTGGTTATAAGCTCATTCTTAGTTCGTTCGGACTCTCTCTCCCTTTCCATAAGGGCATTAAGTTCTTTTATCATATAATTTAAGTTGCTTGCCATATCTGAAAATTCATTATCATCCTCTACCTGCACATAAGTATTTAAATTGCCTTCGGCAATTGCTCTCATGGCATCGGATAACTTTTGTATATATGAAAAAGAACGCCTTTGTAATAAATAAAATATAGCTGTAAATAAAACAATGCCGAAAAGCACAAAGAATAATACAACAACAGTCTCAAAATGGACTGCTGAAAACACTAATTCATTTTGAGACTGTTTCATATTGGAATATAATGACATACTCACTATAACATTTACAAAAAATACTTCAAAGAGCATTGTAATTACTAAGCTATATATAATATTGGCAAGCACTCTTGTGTGAAATTTTTTCTGTCTGTTACTTTTCAACCTTGTATCCCACTCCCCATACTGTAGTTATTATCTTATCTACTCTTTCATCATCCTTCATTTTGCCCCTAAGTCTTCTTATATGAACCATAACTGTGTTATTGGCTTCATATACCTTCTCATTCCAAACTTTTTCAAAAATTTCATCTGTTGAGAATACCTTACCGGCATTACTTGCTAAAAGATAAAGTATATCGAACTCTATAGGAGTAAGCTTGACTTCTTCATCATATATGATTACTTTATGGTTATCCTTATTGATCGTAAGTCCTTTTATGCTTATCTCATTTTTATTATTCTCCATATTATTAGGGTTGAATTGTGTATATCTTCTAAGCTGTGACTTTACTCTTGCAGTAAGCTCAAGAGGATTAAAAGGCTTAGTTACATAATCATCCGCACCTGTTCCAAGCCCAAGTATCTTATCAAGGTCTGAGCTTTTAGCACTTAACATGATTATAGGAATATTTTTAGTTTCTCTTATTTTTTTACACATTTCAAGACCGCTTATACCCGGCATCATTATATCAAGAAGTGCCAAATGTATCTCTTCTTCCTCTAAAATCTTAAGCCCTTCTTCGGCATTCTCAGCTTTAAATACTTTATATCCGTCACTAACCAAATGTATTTCAACCAATTCGGCTATCTCTTTTTCATCATCTACCACTAATATATTAATTTGCGACATACAAAACTCCTCTCACATCTTATTATAATTTCTATACTAACACATAGTTTAAAAATTTGCCTTAATTTAGTTTAAAAATTTATATAAGTTTATATAATAATGTGCTAAGACATAGTATTTGTACTGCATCGTTCAAAAAATAAGTATATCTGCTTCCTTACACCGCCACTGCGATAAAAAATAGGCTTGTCACCTAATTAAGGTACAAGCCTATTTTATTATAAATATTCAGAGTTTGTAAAATATCTTATCTAACCTACTATCTAATTTTACATCCGCTGTATTCCAAGCATTGAAATCGGTTAGCTTTATAAAATTTTACTGAGCACTCGCAAAGCCTTCTTTTTTAATAAGTTCCAAAGCTTTATCAAACTTTGCAGCATTTACCAGTACTACAGGACCTGTACAGCCCATGCCTCCCTCTGCATAAATACCTGCCTTCCAAAGCATCTGCACAGCATCATCTATATCCATAACATCCACTCCCGAGATCTGCTCTGTAACAGCCTCTTTGCTTGGAGCTTCTACCTTGGCTTCTGCTGTCTTTGTTTCTTTTTTAGCTGTGTATTTATCTATAACCGACTGCCAATTAAGTTTAGCTAAGCTTTGATACTCAGTTTCAGCATGTTTTTCAATATCTCCGTTTGAAATATCAAAAGCATACTTTAAGGCGTTAGCAATTACAGGTGCTCCTGAAGCTCTTGATATAATAAGTATATTACGCTTAAATCCTTCTCCTACTCCCGGACCGTAACCGTAACCGCTTACCTCATACTCTCCGCCTGAAGTAAAGGATGAGAACATCTTCATAAGCACATTGCCTGTAAGTGAGTCCGTAACCATAACATCCGGTGTTCCGAGCAGTAAATCATTACCACGCATAACCACACCGCCGTCTGCTCGTTTAGACTCTGAAAAGTTTATATTATATCCTAAAGCGGCAATCTCTTTCAAGATTTTTTCCGCTGTTCTCGCACCGTCAAGGTTGAGTATACCGAGACTCGGATTCTCAACTCCCAGAGACTTTGCCGTAATAATACCTGCTATCGCATTTTTTACCATGGCTTCAACTCTGTTACTTGATGAAGTTCCCGTAGTCGTTGCAAGTATAAGCTCTTTTCCCTTCGCAGGTGTTGATACTCTTCCTACTGTAGAAACTCCTATAGGAAAGTTATAATGCATGGTAACACAGGCTGATATCTCCTTAGAATCAAGCTTTTCTTCCATTACCTTATACATTTCTTCTTCGGAGTTCACCTCATAGGTTAAAAGTCCTGTATCGTTCTTTTTTCCTATCAATGCTATATCAAGTTTAGGATATAGCTTTTTTGCAAGTAAAGCGCCTTCCAGCAAATTGCCTTCTCCATGCTCACTTCCAAGTGTAGTCAAAGCCACTCTCTTCGCAGGTGCAAATGAACCGCTTTCTATCGCATTGGCAATATCTTCAAATACCTTTGCTATCTGTTTGTTCATAAAAGCACCTCCTACTGTCCGAAGTTTTCAGCAAGTTTTCTCATAGCTTCAGCTATCATCTTCTTAATTTGCTGCTCATCTACCTTGCCCGCTTCTTTTTCAATGCCCTTGTTGGCTTCTATCATACAGGAAACTCCGTCAAAAAGATTAGTCATTCTTCCAAGGAAGAGTGAACCCTTTCCTACTATCATAACCCTGTTATAGTCTTTTGCTTTAAGCTTTTCTATGGCATAGCCAAGGAAAGGAGCGCCTGACGGTATATGTCCCTGTGTAGGTGCAAAACCGAAAGTACCGTATGTAGTTGCAAATGAAGCAAGCTGAGCTTTTTCAAGCTCTCCTTTTTTAACTGCAAGTGCTGCTATCATCTTATAGTTAGCCTCCGGAACATCTCCCGCACCCGCAAGTTTAGTTATGTCAGGATTTTGCATTTCTACGGAATACTTATCTATATCCGTGATCTTTAAATTTCCTTTTTCAAGCGGATGGGCAATAAGTGCCGTCATAACTGCCTGTGGTGAAGAACCTGTACCTACTGTATGTCTTCCTATAAGATCCGTGTTAACATATGGTGATACACCGTCATCCTCAGATACAAGTATTGCAAAGCCTCCCAGCACATCTTCAAGTACGGGAGCACCCTTCTTGATATGATCCTTTGCATTCATACCAAGCTTAGCAGTTGCTCCACCTGCCACTATGGCAACATTCTTATATGCACCTGACTTTACCAAAGAAGCTGCTGATATAAGTGCATGTGTAGGTGCCGCACAGAATCCTCTAAGGTCTGAACCTGTAGCACCTGTAAATCCGCTACACTCTGCTATAGACTTGGCAAAGTTTCCTCCACCTCTTTGATTCATATCTCCGCAGGCTTCCTCGGAACACTCTATAACATACTCTATTGAAGCGGGATCTATACCTGTTACCTTTACCAGATATCTTGCTGCCAATACACCTGAGGCTTTAACAACCAAATTCTCAAACATTACATGTGCAGTAAGGTTAGGGTCTACATCATGTGCTCTTTTAACACAACCTACCAACTTACCTTCATGCTCTATAGGTTCCGAATGTTCTTCAGAAACCAACTTTTCTATAACCTGACTGTCTTCGCCTTCTTTCAAAGCGTTAACATCCGCTTCGGTAAATATAGGATCTGCTGCAATTACCTCTTTTGCCTTAGCTGTAAACTCTTTATTAAGCTGAACCAGGTCAAAAGTATCCACCGCCTTCATCATAGCTATAAACTCAAGCTGAGGCTGGATCTCTCCGAATTTTCCGTATCTGGAAGCACCTTCAACCTTTTTATCATACCAAGGTTGAGCATAGGCTTCCAACTCATCAGGAAATAAATTGCCTATATATGCTTGATTTGGTGGATATGAAACAACATCTTCATAACTTCTGAAATGCTTTTTAACCTCTTTTAAGAACTCTGAATCCGGATTGGTCTTAAGCTCTGTCTGTGTGGTTGTTCCATTGTTGTAAATCATGTCGGGGGTATGTACCAGTATATAACTTGCCCCCTTTAGTACTGCCTTTGGCATAAAACACCTCCTGCACTGCTTTAATTAGTCTTCAAAAACTGTTTGTTCCTGAACTTCTGTCTCCAGTGCCTTAAGTGCTTTCTCCACTAATTTCTTTCTCAGGTTAAACTCCTCTTTTGCGTCAAGCTCAGGGTTACCCAGAGGGTGTGGGATAGCAATAGTTGGCACTATCCTGTTAGCTCCGACTGTTAAAGAGATCGGCACTACTGTACACATATGTACTACAGGTATTCCGGCTCTTTCGATCTCCTTTACCATCGTTGCACCGCAACGCGTACAGGTACCTCAAGTAGAAGTCAGGATAACCGCATCAACCTGATTGTCTAAAAGATCTTTTGCTATCTCCGTTGCAAACTTCTTCGCATTCATAACTGAAGTACCGTTACCTACAGTCGAATAGAAAAAGTTATGAAGTTTTCCTATCTTACCTTCTTTTTCAAGTGCTCTTAAAGCATCAACAGGAACTACTCTATCTGCATCCTGATTCGCATATACAGGGTCATAACCGCCGTGAGCAGTTTCATGATCCTTATCTGTAAGGTTATCAAAGCCTGAGATGTCATATTTTCCGTATCTTTGTGCAGAAGATGACTCTATTCTGTCAGGGTTACCCTTAGGCACTATACCACCTGAGGTAACGATGGCTATCTTAGCCTTGCTTATATCCTTAACAGCAGGGTTAGGTGCTACTCTGTCAAAGTTAGGCATAGGATATTCTGTTGTAAATGCTTCGCCTTTAAGCTTAGCCACAAGCATATCCACGGCTCTCTTTGAACCTCTTTCCTTAGCAAACATATTTACACGGATACCTCTTGCGATATATCCCTCATCTGCCGGCAGTCCTATTTCTTCCTTTGCTATAAGTTTTTTTGCAAACTTAGCTATAGCCGGAAGTGCCTTTCTCATACCCGCTGCAGAATCGGAGGTTCTTATTATGTAAATATTTTTCTTAAATACATCTACTCCGGGGTTTTCATCATACATAGCTGTAATAGCCGTAATACCCTTTTCAACAAGTAAGTTACATACTGTTCCGCAAGCCATACCGTATCTTCCGGCATTGAATGCAGGTCCTGCAATTACCATATCAGGCTTTTCTGCCTGAATAAGAGAAAGGACTTTTTCACTTGCCGCCTCAAGATTCTCATTAAAATAAGAGTCTCCGCACACAATAGTAGCTACAATTTCAGCCTCTTCTCCCAGACTATTTTGCAACTGCACACTTATAGGCGGAAGCTTATCAAGTTTTATCGGTTCTTGACCGGCGAATTCTTCTCCACCTATTCCGGCATAGAACTGGTTTATATAGTGAACCAATCTTGTTTTTGCCATTTTATCGCCTCCTAAAATTAATAAAATTAAACACTTTCGTTTCTTATATTATTCATCTCTTCGATAATGCTGTCTACATCCAAAACCATTTCCATCATACCTATCTGCTCTTCGTATACTTCCGGATCCACTTCATTCTTAAATTCCGGTTCTACTGCATGGTATACTGCAAGTCCCAGTGCCACACCTGCGAGCGGTCCTGCAAAAGTAGGATCACCCAGGGTTACTGTTTCTGCTGCCAATCCGGCAGCTTCGGCTTCTGCTGCACCTATGATAACCATAACATTCTCTTTGCCGTACTTATCAGCGGCATCCTTAACTCGTTTCTGGTTCTCAAGGTCCATAGCGCCTGCAGCGGTTCAGACAAAACATTCTGTTGAGGCGTAGATTATCTCTGCCGGTGTTCCCTTAAGGCACTCTTCTATTGCCTGACCCGGAATTCCGTCTCTATCGCCTATTATTATTACTTTCTTTCCTTCTAATAGACTCATAATATTCTCCTTAATTACATTGCTTTATTACTTTTGATTTATTGCCGTTAATTTTTAACTTAAACTTAGAAAGTCCTTGCTGTAAGATAAGCAAATCCGACTTCTGAGGTAGCACCTGTAATAGCCTGCACCTCTACCTGTATGCTTCCGTCTTCCCTAAGAGAACCTGCAAATCCTCCCGCAATCTTATCTACAAACTCTGTATGACCTATAACCTTATCCATCTTAGGCAAGTCTACGATCATGTTGGCATTACCGGCGGTTACACAGGCATCTGCAGCCACATCCGCATCTGCAAGAGATTGAGAAGCTCCGTCTCTTCCTGCATACTCATCTGTTAATATTACTGTCTTGATACCCTTTGCAGTAATCTTCTTACAATTCATAATAAGGTCGGTGTCAGGATTACCGAAGCCTTCCTCTGATATAATTACCGCATCAAGTCCAAGATACTCTGCAAGCTTTGCAGTCCAGTTAGATGATCTTTCCTTATCTGCCAGGTAAACATTTTCATTGGTTATAATTACTCCAAGGAAGTTGTATTCTTTTCCATGCAGCTTATACAGATCATGTATTACCGGATTGTTCATGTGAACATAGCTTGGATTCTTATCACAAGCAGACACGCAGTTACCTGAAACTATAGCTCCGTCCATAACTTCTGTAGGATAGATGATAGTAGGTACTATTTTCTTTGCATCAACTCCGTATACATAGGTGTCATGAAGCAGTCCTTGGGTTTGAAGCATATACACATATGCAATCTTTGGCAGATCGGGATACTCCGCTATCTGCTCACGCAGCGGCTTGGTCTCATAAGTATGTACTTCATCAGGTGTGATATCCCTTGCAGCTTCTCCAAGATACTTTGCCGTCTTAAAACCTACATATCTTATAGCTTCCTCATGAGCGTGTTGTAAAAGTCCGTCTACAACCTCTGCCTTTACCACTAAGTTACAGGTCTTTGAAAATGGTGTGTACTCTGCTCCCGGACCGGACATATCCACAATACCCTCTTGGAAACCTACTATCTTACCTGTAGTAACAACCGCAGCTCCTTTTAGTACATGTGTCTTTCCTTGACCGACAACATCAACCTTGCTTAAAACTCCCGGGAATATACCTCCCGCTCCCTCCACTTTTACGCGTGGCTCAATAACATCCTTTACCGGTGTTATTCTTGTGCTGTCTCCAGGCTTTGCTATAAAGAATTCAACACTTGCAATATGTTCATCTTCTTTCAAAAGCTCAGCCAGCTCTTCTTTATTGACATACAATACACCCTTGTCTACCTTGGTATTATCGGCAAACTGTATATCATTTATGAAGATATTGCCTACTTCTAAACGCATTCTGATACCTCCTTTTATAATTAGGTTAAAGCAAAAACTTAAAATCAAATGCAATAACTTTAAGTCTTACTGCCTCAACCATATTGGCTATCGCAGCATTTGCAAAACAAATTGACTAAACTGTTTAACATGTCAGTAACAGTTCAGGTAAGGCATATGCCGGATAGATATATATAAATAATATTTCGTTTGAAAGCAAGCTTTCACTCGTAATATTATTTATATATATCTACTTACCCGAACTGTACTTTGATGACTTAAACGTATTTTTTAATCATCGCTTCAATATTAGCTACTGTAGCGTCATCCTTTGTAACTTCGTCAATCTTACTTCCGTCTTTGTAGATTGCTATTGTAGGAAGTCCTAAAACCTTCTCCTTTATTGCAAGTCTTCTTGCCTTAGCTGAATCAAGCTTTCCGAACTTCATCTTGCCTGCAAACTCCTCAGACATTCTTTGTACATCAGGCATTAAAGCTTTACAAGGCTCACAGCCCTCACTCCAGAAGTCTACAAGTACATAACCTTCAGCCTTCAGTACTTCTTCTTCAAAGTTATCCTTATCAAAAATAATCATCTCGCTACCTCCTTAACATCTTTTATATATTTAATTCGGAATATACCGACATTTTAAGACGCTATATCCGATTTACCAACATTTTTATATCAAAGCATTTTTTATAAGATCCAGGTCTATAACCATAAAGTCTTGCAATATACTCTCTGTCCATAGCGGAGTTTTTAAATCTTTTTGAAGTTTTTTATACACTTCTATAGCGTTGGATATAAGTTCCAAAGAAAGGAGGTCCAATTCCTTTTCTTTTTTTATCGCTATTGACTTATACGGAGTTTCATTAGGTTTTATACTTCCCGATAAAGGATGCGTAAGCAAATGATAATTTAGCTGCACCCTGTCTCTTACTGTATAAAGCACATCTTCATAACTTCCTTCTATGTATATAACTTCTGCTCTTTCATTCTTAAAGAATTCTTTTACTTTAGGATTATTGCTTATAATTATTGTATCTTTATTCATTTTACCAAGTTTTTTCTTAAAGTCTTAAAAAGTTACAAATCGTTCCAAAAAATAAAGGAACCTCGTTGCCGAGATTCCCTGTCATCCAGAGTGTTGTCAAAGTAAGGTATGCTTACCTGAGAATTTCATCTTTGATTGGCATTCAAAGACTTGTCCCTTCGGTGGCTCTATGCGCACTCTCCCATACTTTTCATACAACCTAATATCTTAAGTTTATATCTGTATAATATTATAAAAGTTACAAAAAGTCAATATATTGTTTGTTAAAAAAATATTAAATTGAATTTTATAGTTTAAGATTACTTGGAAGCTTAATTTTATAAAATCCCGCAAATCTCCCTGATATAAGCATCTTATTCAGCGGCACAAGAAAATAAAGCTCTTAATTATAGCTGTTGGAAGAAGACTGTTGATACTTTATGATACTATTAGTATCTATTGTTTTATATATAATACTGATATCATAATGGTGGAAATAAGTTAAGTACACAGGGATCATTAATCCCTCTCAACCCTTATATTACTTCCTTCCCTTGTCTTTTCAATCAGTATTTTTTGAGGTATGTTGTCCTTTAACTCCTCTCTGTGGCTTATTATACCTACAAGTTTATTGGTACCCGAAAGACTTAACAGTATGTCCATGGCATTTTCTATGGACTTTTTGTCCAAAGTGCCAAAGCCCTCGTCAATAAATAAAGCATCCATTTGAACTCCTCCAAGATTGGAAGAAACCGTATCCGAAAGCCCAAGCGCCAGGCTAAGTGATGCCTTAAAACTCTCTCCGCCCGACAAATTTCCCACCGGTCTTCTATGCCCCGTGTAATTATCCAAGGCTTCCAAGTCCAAAAAGGTATTACTTCTTTTACCGAGTGAGTCTTTCGTTCTGTATAGTTCATACTGTCCCTCACTCATAGGAAGAAGTCTTCTGTTGGCAGCCCTTATAATAGCATCAAATCCTGCTGCCTGAACATACTGCTCCAAGGTTATCTTACCGTTTCCGGTCTGCCCCTTGACCAGATTATAAAGTCTTTTGCATATATTATACTCTTTGCTGAATTTTTCCAATTCTATGCTTTGTTCTTTTATATTCTTATACTTTTCCTTATTGGAGTCTATCTTAAAACTGATAGCACTTACCGTACTTCTCATAAGAGTTGCTTCGTTATTTTTAATTTCAACACTCTCTTCCAATTCTTTAATATCAACTTTTCTTTTACCCTTGGCATCCTCTCTTGCCTGTATAAGTTTACTTTTATTGACACTTACACGCTCATTAAACTTTAAAATCAAGTCTTCTTTACCTGAGATATCCTCTTCGGATAGGGTAAATTCCCTTATCTCTTCCAAGGAGTTAAAATCATATTGATTTAATAAGCCTTGTAGTTTTTTTGATAATTCTTCTTCATCCGCACATTGTTTTTCCAAAGTTTCTTCCATCGTGCTTATTTTAGCCTTTATTGCGGCAACTTCCCTTGCAGCCGTATTCTTTCTTTCTTCCCACTTTTCAATTTCATTTATAATGTTTTTTGCCTCATTATAGGCTTTGTCCCTCGCCTTTTCGGCACTCTCCCAATTATCAAAACTTAGCTTTTGCAGGCTTTCCAAAGTTCCGGTATTCTTTGATAGGATATAATCATTATCTTGTATATCCTTTAACAATGACTCTTTTTGCCTTAATATCTCTTTCTTTTCAACCTCTCTTGCCTGTTCGAGACCTTCCTCCGCTTTTTTTAGTTCTGCACACTGCTTTTTTAAAAGTGCTGCAAGCTTCTCATTATCATCGTTCTTACACTTAAGTTCATCTCTTAAACTTATAAGCCTTGTTGATATTTCATCTGTATTTTGAGGTAAATGATTACTGCTTTCAAAAAATTCACTCTTTATACACTCTGCAAACTCTCTTTTTAAGCCTTCTTCTTTTTCAAGCAATAAGGCATTTAAGCTTTCCAGCCCGGTTAATAACTTATTTTTATCTTCTTCCAACTTTTTGGCTTTATTTTTAAGCTGCTTAAATTCTTCTTCACTAATTGATACCTCAGGAAGCATAGCCAAAGCAGGGTGGTGGGTAGAACCGCACACCGGACAGCTCATACCCTCTTCCAATCCCTTTGCCAAGATTCCTGCTCTGCTGTACTCAAGGATTTTTTCGGCATTTGCCCTTTCTTTATCCGTCTCATCAAAGCGTTCCCTTGTGCTTTTATAATCCGCCTCGATTTTAATCTGCTGATTTTGTGAGTCGTTTTAAAGAAGAGAAATCCCTCAGTACTCAGCACCTTA
>ERZ772921.229-NODE-229-length-35710-cov-7.744384_pt1 | contig 35710 bp, 40 predicted proteins | sample MGYA00512117_ERZ772921 | MGnify/ENA primary metagenome ERZ772921 (study PRJEB29015, sample SAMEA2737944) | human oral metagenome | biome: human oral; feature: human-associated habitat; material: dental | place: China | collected 2150 ...
ACAAATCAGCGTTAGAGTGATAATTAACCCTTGCCAAGAGCTAACATTGACAATAGGGACTGCTAAGGCAGAGACGATAGTAATAGAGAGACTCATAGCTGAAATATAGAGTGTTGTCAAAAGTCCGATTCGGTGTGGTTGGTTCGCCTGTATGATACTTGGCAAAAGAACATTTAGTAGAGCTGTCGCTCCTCCAAGGATAATCGTCCCTGTATAAAGTAGGGGTAGATTAAAGATTCGGATCAGTGAGCCGAGAGTCAAAAAAACTAGAACCAGAGTAAAGAGTTTCTCCAGTCCAAATTGTCGTGCCAAGCGAGGAGCAAAAGACGAGCAAAGAGCAAACATGATTAAAGGAAGACTGGTCAGTAGTCCAAGTGAGCTGAGAGAGACATGTAGTCCATCGGCAATATCTGATAAGACAATAGGTAAAATCGTAAAAGGTGTTCGTAGGACAATCCCAATCATGATAATCCCCGGAACAAAAAATTTAGAACGTTGTTGCATAAAAATCTCCTAAGAATAAATTTTTGATGAGTTATTTCATCAAGTCCAGAAAATACCGGCTAATAGCCTCTTCATCAATTTCTTTTCGATGTTGTAGCCACCATGAAACCGTCTCAACAAAAGTAGCTGTTACGTAATTTCTCAAGAAATCTTCGGGTAGATCTTTCTTATTGCTCAAACCTTTTTCCACAATTAACGGAAAGATATAGTGCTCTAGCTCTTTTTTTAAGCGGTTAATAAAGTAAGAGTTTTTTGCCAAGAGTAGAGTAGCGATACGATCTTGGTTTTTTCGAAAGTGATGAAAAATGTGGGTCGTTGCTTCTGTCAAGTTTTTCCCTTCAGGGCGATCGATAAAGGTATGTTGAAACAACTCTTGACAGAGCTCCTCCAGCAGGGCTTCTTTAGTTTCAAAGTGTGCATAAAAAGTAGACCGTCCCACATCAGCTAGGTCGATGATTTCCTGAACAGTGATGGCTTCATAGCTCTTGCGATGCAAGAGGCATAGAAAGGCCTGGTAAATGGCTGCGCGTGATTTTTTTACTCGTCTGTCCATAGCATTTCCAAACAAATCTAGTCTTTTGTCAGATAAGAGACAAAAGACTAGATTTGTTTCTTGTTTCCTTTTCTAAAAAGATGGATAATAGAATCGAACAAAGTGTTTGCTTTTGAATATATTATACTATAAAAATGTCAGGTGTAACAGGGGGTTGCCATGAAATCGAGTCAAAAAATGATGATTGCTTTTCTTTTGAATATGTCTTTCGCTATTATTGAAGTTATTTTCGGTTTGGCCTTCAATTCCAGTGCTGTCTTGGCTGACGCCGTCCATGATACAGGGGATGCGTTGGCAATTGGCCTGTCAACGCTTTTAGAAAAGATTTCCAATAAAAAAGAAGACAGCCGTTATACATTGGGCTACAAGCGTTACAGTTTGCTGGGAGCCATTCTGACTTCCATTATTTTGATTATAGGTTCTATTTTAGTCCTCTGGGAAAATGTTCCCAAGGTCTTCGCCCCAGAACCTGTCGATTATAACGGGATGCTGGTCCTAGGAATTGTCGCTATTCTGGTCAATCTAGCAGCAAGCAAGGTGGTCAGTCACGGCCATAGTCACAATGAGTCTATTCTCAGTCTACACTTTCTAGAGGATATTCTGGGGTGGCTAGCGGTTATTTTAGTGTCAATCGTCCTACGCTTCACAGACTGGTATTTTCTAGATCCCTTGCTATCTCTGTTGATTGCTGTCTTTATCCTCAGTCAGTCTCTACCTAAGTTTTGGGATAATATCAAGATCTTTCTGGATCATGTTCCAAGCGATATTGATCTAGGTCAGCTCTATCAAGAACTGGGGAGTCTAGACAATGTTCAAGCTATTGCCCAGCTAAATGTCTGGACGACAGATGGCATTGATAAGTATGCCATGATTCATATTTGCATAGATGACATAGAGAAAAGTCAGCAAACTAGACAAGCTATTCATCAGCTTGTGAAAACCTACGGGATTGTGAGTGCGACTATAGAGTGCGATGGAAGTATGGAAGAGCACCGTGGACATAGGGAAGGATGAGGAGTTATTTAATAGAAAAAAAATTAGTTTTAAAAAAACTAATTTTTTTTAATGATTTTTTTATTTTTGGATTTTTATTTCGAATAGTATAAGTGAGAAGCAATAAATCATTTGGTTGCTTTATCAATATAAAAAAGGAGAATATGATGAAAGTTTTTAAAACTTTATTTAAACGCCACACTTGGAACTTTGGTATTTTGAGTATCAGCTATCGAGTAAATCGTCGTGTTACATTATAAGGAGGAATAATGAAAATTTTTAAAACCCTATTTAAACGCCACACTTGGAATTTTGGTGTTTTGAGTATTAGTTATCGGGTTAACCGCAGAGTAACCCTATAAAAAAAGTAGCTAATCAGATATGATTAGCTATCAATAAGATGAGGATTAGTCAGCTAACCCTCATCTTATTGATAAAATTCCCCCCAAGGAGAGGCAGATGAGAAGATTTCTTTTTCCTATCTTTAAGTCCATATGGAATAGACGAGAAGTTAAATTTTTAATGGCATTTTCTTTCTTACCACTAATAGTTCCTCTGTTGACAAATAGTCCAGATATGGAGACTTTTTATGTGGCCAAATCAAGCGCAAGTTTATTCACTTTTATTATTGTTGTTTTACAATCACAGTATAAGCTTGTACTACCGACATTGATATTTTCTTACATTATCTATCTAACCCTACGAGATGAATTTAGCTCTGGGACGATGTTTTTATATAAGGATTTAAGAAAGTCTGTTATTTTTAATACAAAAGTTATAAGTCTATGCTTGTTGTATCTGCTATATCTGGTCGTTAGTCTCCTTACAAGTGTGTTCATTTTTTACCTATTTTTAAATACTTCTGATCAGATTTTTTCGAGTAATCCGTCACTATTCGGACAAGAGTTGGTTAGTTTCTTAGCAATCATTATGCTTAATATTGTAGCTGTTTTTATTACGATAGCTTTTTCAATGTATGCTAATCGTGCAGCGACAATTGTTATGAGCATATTCTTTGTTTTACTCAGTGTAATTGCACCACGGTTGCAGCTGTTACAATATGTTTTTCCAAATGGTTATGTTAATACAATTTCAACTTTTGGAATAGGGATAAGTATCTTTATAGCTTTGTCCATCAGTTTGACTTATATATTAAGCTCGTATGTGATTGCTTATCGGAAGTTTATAAAAATAGAATTTTAGGTGGTACAATGAAGCGGACGAATTCAACGATATTAGTGACTACATTAGGAGTTCTGATTTTATCTATTGTTTTATTTAGTATTGGCATGACTAGTTTGATTTTTATAGACCAACAACATCTAGTTATCAGTTATTTTTACATTTTAGCCTTCTTTATGCCTGTTTGTTTTGTGGGGCTTCCCCATTATCTAGCTCAAAAATATAAATTGTACAGTAGATATAAAGAAGTAACCTTCTCCACACGAGTAGCAGCCATTCTATTATTATTGTTATTTGTAGGAAATGCTATGTTCATCAAAGGAAATGAATTTTGGCATCAGATGATTGTAGCTAGTTGCGAAGAATATCTTTTTCGTTATGTTCTGTACCGAATGTTACGGAAGAATTTCTCTAAATTTCATTCTATTCTTTTTTGCTCATTGGCATTTGGAATCCTGCTACATTTAAACTATAATCTATGGGATAATCTCTTAATTCGAACACCGGTAGGGGTTCTACTCGGTTATATTGCAACGCATTTGGGACTTCATTATTCTATTGCAGCTCATTGGTTGATTAATTTATTAGCAGCTTTGTTTTAAAAAGGAGATATTATGACATTATTTGTTTTATTTTTGGTGCTTTATTACGTGTTGATAACAGGGAGCATGCTAGCATTCTTGCCTTCTTTGCCTGTAATCGTATTAGCAAGTGTTTTCTACTTACTTCCCTTACTTCTGCATAGTTGGTTGCTTGTAAAGTGTAAAAGCAAGGAAGAGCTATTAAAATATGGTATCACTTTACCTGTTTTATCTATGGTTTCTTATACGGCCTTTGCTTATTTTTCTGAGAATCTAGGTTTATGGCAGCTATTTGTAGAGAGAAATACAGTTGTTTCTGATGAAATGACTGTGCAGATTGCTCAGTCTCCAATGGAACTTTCACAACTCGCTTTTGCATTTATATTATACAGCTCTATTTCGGTTGTACACTATTACATTAAGTTACAAAAAATAAAAAAGGAAATTACTCATGCTTACCATTAATCATCTATCTAAACAATTCAAAGGCAATGATTTTTATTCACTTCGAGATGTGAGTCTGACGATAAAAAAAGGAGAAATTGTCGGTTTAATAGGAAAAAATGGAGCAGGAAAATCGACTCTTATGAAGCTTATTGCTAAGTCACTTAAACCGAGTCAGGGTGAGATTTATTATAAAGATATTGACTTACATTCTAAGGAAAATCTCTTACAGGATGTCGGTATTATGATTGATCCTGTTTTTTATCCAGACATGACTGTAGAAGATAATCTTAAGTTTTACTTGCAGTTACATGGGAAAACAGACCTTTATCCCAATATTGAAAAAACATTGAAATTGGTTGAGTTGTGGGAAGCGAGAAAAAGAAAACCAAAAGGATTTTCTTTTGGGATGAAACAACGGACAGCCTTAGCAATTGCGCTTGTAGCTGAGCCGAATTTCTTAATTTTAGATGAGCCTTTTGTGGGGTTGGATCCGATAGGTGTTCAAAAGTTGATTACAATCTTGAAAGAGTGGTCAAGTAAACGTCAGATTTCAATGTTGATCTCCAGTCATCAGCTAAGTGAACTGGAAGCCCTTTGTGATCGCTATCTCTACATAAAGGAAGGGCATTTAGCAGATCAATTCAATGCGATGGATGGTACGAAGCTGTTAGTTCATTTAGCGGAAGAAGGGATTATCGAAGATTTACAACCTTATCTTTCAGAATACATTCGTATGGATGGTAACTGTCTAGAGATTGCGACGATCTGTCCACAAGAAGAACTGAATAATCTATTTACAATGTTGGGTCGACAACAGTTAATCAAATCTATTGATATAAAAGAGAATCAACTTAAACAGATTTTCTCGCAAGGAGACTAGAATGAAACAAATTTTTTCAGCAGTGCTAAATGCAACGTGGAAACGAAAAGAAAGCAAGCTTTTTATGGCATTTAGTTTGAGCCCTCTTTTGTACTTAATATCAACATTTATGAAAACTGGCTTTATGAACATCACTTCTCTTGATAACCATGTTCAATTAAGTTTTTTAGAGATGTATGATGGGATTTTCAATCTTACTTTCAGTTCGACTCTGCCGACCTTAGCTTTATTTTTTGTAGTCATTGCAGTGTTTAAAAGTGAAATACAACAGCATTTGCTTTTCGTGTATAAAGATTTAGAAAAGACAAGAGTTTTAGTGGCTAAACTACTTAGTATCTTGACCTTGTTCCTTATTTTTGTTTTAAACTTTACTGTACTTATGTTCGGAGTCTATTATCTGAGAATTATTCATCTGCCTTTTGGTTCAGGAGAATTGATTGGTTCGGATGGCTATTATGCGTTTTTCTCTACTATTGGAACAATTTTACTGCATTTTTGTTACATTTTGTGTATTACCCTTATATCGCTTTATAGTACTAATATTGTTAGTATGATTAGTGGTATTGCTTTGATTCTTATAACAGGGATTCTTCCTTTATTTGGTTCGATTGGATTTCTAGTTCCAAACGGTTATCGTACTATTGCAGAGACTGGTAATTTTGGTTTTGCTTTTCTTGGAATGGTAGTAACAACATTACTGTATTGTGGTCTATTGTACTACTTTAGTCTTCAGAAATTTAAAAAAGTGGAGTTTTGACATGCCAGATCAAACAAATTTTTTTCGGATTATTTACTATTTTCTAGATAAACCACGTTTTTTTATTGGCTTATTGCTTAGTTTTTTAGGGACAGGATTAGGTTTAATCTTACCTCAGTTGATAGGTCTGCTGATGGATCAAAAGTTTATGAATTCCGTAGTTTCGCAGCCTCATTTGCTATTAGGGATGGCATTGTTTTTTGTAGTAGTTTATATTATTCAAGCTTTTTCGACCTATCTTCTAGGAATGAGTGGTAATAGGGCCATGTCACGTATGCAGACATATTTACACAAACATTTGTTAGGCAAATTTGTTCAAGATGTAGAGGAACTCCAGGCTGGTGATTTAGCAAGTCGGTTGACCAATGATATGACTATTGTTTTAAAACTTGTTACTCTAACTTTCCCGGAGTCATTGTTAAATATTTTTATAGTGATAGGCGCAACAAGTTTTCTTTTTTTTATTAATTTTCATTTAACAGTACTTAGTTTTATTTTAATACTTTTTTTGTTACTAGGTATGATTCCAATTAATAAAAAGTTAGAAAATTATTATGTGAGACATCAAGAAATGACGGGAAATTTAACAGGAAGGTTAAGCCATAAATTTTCTCATTTTCGCTTGATAAAAACGTTAAAAGGAGAGCAACAAGAAATAGAAGAGGCAGAACAGGGTTTCCGGAGACTTTTTCATAATTTTAGAAAAATACTACTTTTATCCTCTTTTCAGAGTTCAATGATGAATAGCCTAGCTATGATCTTTATGTTGATTATTATACTAGTAGCTGGTTTGAATGTTCAAAATGGCTCAATGACAATTTCAAGTTTAATGGCATTTGTGTTATATATTTTACAGTTACTAGAGCCGATTTCAGAATTAATTAAAATCTTAGATGATCTCGCAGAAGTTAACGGAGTTGCAAAGCGAACAAAGCAATTGCTATCAAAGTCAGATGAACAAGAGTTGTGCCATGTCGCCCCTGTTCAGGAGGGGAGCATTTCTTTGAAGGATGTTAGTTTTTCTTATCCAGGGCAAAAAGATCCTGTTCTGAAAAATTTGTGGTTAGATATTCCAACAGGACAAAACGTGGCGATTATTGGGCCTAGCGGAGCTGGAAAAACAACACTATTTTCACTTTTAATGAAATTTTATCATCATTACAATGGAAGTATTCGGATTGGCGGACAAGAATTAAGAGCTTTATCTCCAATGCAAGTACGTCAAATGATTTGTTATGTTCCACAGGAAAATACGCTGTTCCATGGTAGCCTTCGCGATAATTTATTTTATGGAAAAAATAAAGCTGTTTCTGAAGAACGCCTCTATGAGGTTTTAGAGGAGCTGGATCTTGTAGAGGTCGTGGAGCAATTACCGAATGGTTTGGATACCGTTTTATCAGATAGTGGCCATGGCTTATCAGAGGGACAAAAACAACGTTTCAATATTGCGCGTGCATTGATGAGTAATGGGGAGATTTATTTGATGGACGAGGTTACAGCTAATCTCGATTTAGTGACCGAACAAACTATTGTTCAAGCGATCGAACGCTTGACTGTAGGAAAGACTCGTCTAACAATTGCTCATCGAATCTCAACTGTTCAACAGGCTGATTCAATTCTAGTTTTAAATGAAGATGGTAGCCTTGATGATCAAGGTAGTCACAGTGAGTTGCTGATGCGTAATAGTCAGTATCAACAATATGTATCAGAGTTAAAAAAAGTAAGCTAGTCTATAAGGATGAGCCTCGCTTGCTCTCTATCCTAGCATTTTAAGAAGGAAGTCCGTCATTTGTTGCGGGCTTTCCTTTTTTCCTCTCGCAATCCACATTTGTAGGACACCAAAAAAAGCATTGGTAAGATAAACATTGCTATATTCCTTTTCGATTTGGGTGTAGTGTTTATTGCTGAATTGCTCCTGTAACTCTTGATCCAGCATGACTTGAAATTTATGCCGCAAGAAAGTCTGGATTTCTTTGGTGCCATTTTCAGATAAAAGTGCTGATAAGAGAGGTTCACTTTCTAGAAAGTCAATAACTTCTAAAATAGCCGCTTGTTTATTTTTAGTGTTCTTCTCAAAAATCGCTTCTAGTTGCTGGAAAAGCCCTTGTTGATAACGTTCAATCAAATCATATTTATCTTTGTAGTGGGTATAAAAGCTACTGCGACTGATACCAGCAGCTCGGGCCAATTCGACTGTTGTAATATGGTCAAAAGACTCCTGATGCAATAAGTCAACCATAGCCTTCTCAATGATGGCCTTGGTTTTTTTACGTTTATTACTTTCTGTCATTTTAATTTTTCCTTTGTTATTGAATTATACAAAATTAGACAATGTGTACAAAAACAATTTTTTCTGCTTGCCTTAATTTTTTTATTGTGTATAATCTATTATATCAAATTTTTAGACAATGTGTATAAAAAAGGAGAAAAGATGTTCAAAGAATGGAAAGCGATCTTCAAAAAACCGAAGATTATTGTAGTCATGTTGGGAGTTGCCTTGATTCCAGCCTTGTATAATGTGATTTTTTTGAGCTCTATGTGGGATCCGTATGGCAAACTTTCTGATTTGCCAGTAGCGGTGGTCAATCAGGATCAAAAGGCGAGCCTGTATGGACAAGACCTGTCCATTGGGTCAGATATGGTCCAAGATATGAAGAAAAATGCAGCACTGGATTTTCATTTTGTGGATGAGGATCAGGCAGAGAAGGGATTGGAAAAGGGCGACTATTACATGGTGGTGACTCTGCCAAAGGATCTGTCAGCCAATGCGGCTAGTATCTTAAGCAATCAGCCTAAGCAAGTTACGATCCACTACCAAACATCCAGTGGTCATAGTTTTATCGCCAGCAAAATGAGCGATTCTGCCATGACTTCGATGAAGCAATCGGTCAGTCAGAAGATTACAAACAGCTATGTGACAAGCCTTTTTGCGAGTATGGATAAGCTAAAAGGTGGACTTGGAACAGCTGCAGATGGTACAGCTAAATTGGCCGAAGGCAGTCAGGAATTGGCAAATGGCGGCCAAAAGCTCTCTACTAACTTGGAAAGCCTAGCTCAGTCCAGCCTCACTTTCTCAGATGGAGCCACAGCGCTGTCAACTGGTCTGGTAGCATACACAAACGGAGTGGCTCAGATCAATGCCGGCTTGCCGACTTTTACTAGCAAGATGACGGAATATACAGATGGAGTTGGGCAGCTTTCAGCTGGTGCCAGTCAATTAACCGCTCAGTCACAAACATTACTGAATGGAACCAACCAACTGACGGGCAATTCACAGGAATTAGTCGCTGGTGTGGAGCGCCTAAACAGCGGTTTGACAGAACTGCAATCCTCCGTTAATAGCAGTGTTACTGCTAATCAAGAAAAGGTTGCTCAGTTAACGGCGGGTCTAGATCAGCTCAATACAGCTATTCAGAATGCCACATCGGGAACGAGCTTGCCAACGGAAACAATTGCGGCTTCTCTCACGACGATTGCGACCAATGCCCAGTCTTTGGCAAGTAGTGCGCAAAGTGATCGGGCGGCAGCCGTGGCGGCTTTAGAAGGCACAGCTGCTTACCAGAAACTTTCTGCCAGTGAGCAAGAAGAACTAAAAGCAGCTCTAGCAGGTGGTGCTGATTCTAGCAGTAGTGCAGCGGCAGCCATTGTACAGGAAGTCCAAGCTATCCAAACGAATCTGCAAGGTCTGCAAACAGCCAGCAGTCAGGCAAGTCAGCTGTCGGCAGTAGCCAACCAAGTCCTGCCAGGTGCTTCAGCTATGATTAGTGGTCTCTACGGTGGCTTGGGTCAGGTAAATGAAGCTCTGTCCTCTGCCAGCACTGGTTCAGCGACCCTTTCTCAAGGCATTACGGCTTATACGGGTGGCCTTTCTCAAGTAGCTCAGGGAGTAGCCGCTTATACTACAGGGGTTGATCAGCTTTCTCAAGGAGCGGCTAATCTAGCGAGCCATAATGACCAAGTGACTTCAGGAATCGGTCAAATCAGCTCAGGCCTCTCTCAATTAAATGATAAATCATCTACTTTGGTCGCAGGGATGCAAACATTATCTACAGGTGCCACTCAAATGGCAGATGGTTCTCAGCAGTTAGCGACTGGTGGTCTCACCTTGAACAGTGGGCTGGGAAATTTATCAATCGGTGCCCAGACTCTAAATACAGGGTTGACGGATGCCAAGGGTCAATTATCCGAGCTTTCAGTGACAGAGGACAATGCGGCTGCCTTGGCTGGCCCTGTCGAGCTGAAAAAGACAGATAAAGATCAGGTTGGTAAAAATGGTGTTGGTATGGCTCCCTACATGATTTCTGTTGCTCTTTTTGTGGCGGCGATTTCGACCAATGTTATTTTCGGCACGCTCCCTTCTGGTCAAGTTCCAGCTTCTCGCAAAGCTTGGCTCAAGGCTCGTTTGGAAGTCAATGGCTTGATTTCTGTTTTGGCGGGTATCTTGGTTTACGGAGCGGTTCATTTGATCGGTCTTAAGGCTAACTACGAATGGACGACGCTGGCCTTGACTGTTTTAGCCAGCATGGCCTTTATGGCGGTTGTGACGACTCTGGTCACTTGGGATAGTAAGGTCGGGGCCTTTATCTCCTTGATCCTCTTGCTCCTGCAACTGGCTTCTAGCGCTGGTACTTATCCGCTGCCCCTGACGGCGAAAATCTTCCAAATGATCAATCCAATCTTGCCAATGAGCTATGCGGTGTCAGGACTGCGGGAAACGATCTCGATGAATGGTCAAATCGGTGGCCAACTAGCCTTCCTGACCACAACTTTACTGATTTTCATGGCTTTAGGTACAATAGCTTATCGCCCTGATAAGAAAGAAATTATTTAAGATAGAGAAGAGCGCAGACTATTTTCTCTTCGAAAGGAACAACTTGGTTTTGTGAACAGAACCAAGTTTTTTTGTTTCACGTGAAACAGTAGAGAATTTTGCTGTGTAGATTTTCTCCACAAGTCTATGTCATTCGCTATGAAAATATGAATGTTTTGTTTTCTTTAAGTTTTCTTTAGCCTTGCTTTAAGTTTTCATCCGTAAAATGGCTCTAGTTACAAGAAAGACAGGGGGAGAATCCATGGCTAAAAAAACATTTAAAGATAAATTTCAACGATTTGAAACCAAATACATTATTTCCAAAGAAACCTTGGCCGATTTACTGACCGAGTTTGAAAGTCATCTGGTGGAGGATGAGCATGCTTATTCGACCATCCATAATCTTTACTACGACACCCCGACTTATCAAATGATTCGTGAGTCCTTGGAAAAGCCCTATTTTAAAGAAAAATTGCGCGTGCGGACTTACGATGAACATCCGAAAGAAGACAGTCAAGTCTTTTTGGAAATCAAGAAAAAAGTGCGTAAGATTGTCTACAAACGCCGCATTTCGACAGATCTAGTCGCTGCAGAGGCTTACTTGGAGGGCGATCACAGTAAGATTGAAGATTGTCAGATTCGTGAGGAAATCGACTGGCTGGGTCAGCGCTACGGTGGTCTGCAGCCCATGATGTATATCTACTACAATCGTTATTCTATGAAGGGGATTGAGGATCCCAATGTTCGGATTACCATTGACCACGATTTGACCTACCGCAACGATGATTTAAGCCTTTTGCATGGTCATTACGGGGAAAATCTTCTGCCGGATCATCATGTGATTATGGAAGTCAAGGTGCCAGGGGCCTATCCGCTCTGGCTGAGTGAGATTTTGGATCGCTATCAGGTCTTTCCAAGCTCCTTTTCCAAATACGGGGTTGCTTACAAGAAAACGACAGACTATAAAGGAGTTGTAAATCATGCTTAGTCATTTATTTTATGATATTTTTACCGATACGGCTGTAGATCCGGCCATGATGATGTTGGCTATTGGAGTATCCTTGCTTTTGGGCTTAGTCATTGCCAAGGTTTACCAGTTTAAGACAGTTTACAGCAAATCCTTTGTGATGAGTTTGGCGCTCTTGCCGACCTTGATTGCAATTGTGATTTTCTTGGTCAATGGAAGTTTGGGAGCAGGGGTTGCCGTCATGGGGGCCTTCAGCTTGATTCGTTTCCGTTCCGCACCAGGAGGGGCCAAGGAGCTGGTGTCCATTTTCCTAGTCATGACAATCGGGATTGCCATCGGAATGGGCCATCTGGTCTTTGCGACCGTCTTTACCCTTATCATGTCGCTTGCTATGCTGCTGCTTGAAGTGGTCAATTTCGGGCAGATGAAGCATTCCATGCGCCAGCTGACTATCGTCATACCAGAAAGTCTAGACTATGAAAGCATTTTTGATGATATTTTCAACAAAGCTGCCAATCATGTTGAACTAGCCAATGTCAAAACCTCTGATATGGGGAGTTTGTTCAAGATTAAATACATCCTTCAGCTGAATGGTCGAATGACCGAAAAAGAACTAATTGATGCCTTGCGCACGCGCAATGGAAATCTAGAGATTGCCATCAGCTGCTATATCACGAAAGAAAATGAATTATAACTAGGAAAGAGGACAATCATGAAAACAGGCAAGAAAAAAATATTTCAGAAAATAAAACTAATGGTGCCCCTAGCGCTAATGACTGTCACCTTGGGAGCTTGTAGCGTGACCAGTCAGTCCAGCACTAGTACGAGCGCCAGCACCAATACCACTCAAACAGCTACCAGTACGACAAAGACAGATACATCTAGCTATTTCACGGATCGTGATCAGGATGCTTCTTATGATGAGTCGACAGCGACCAAGATTAACTTGAGCGGCTCTACAGCCAAGACCTCTGGTGACGGAGCGAGCGTTTCTGGCTCCACAGTGATCATTACGGCAGCTGGAACCTATGTCCTCTCTGGTAGCAGTGAAAATGTCCAGATTGTTGTCAAGGCTGGCGATCAAGACAAGGTACAAATCGTCTTGGATGGTGTAACCATGACAGGGACGGATGCAACGATTGTGGTAGAAAATGCGGATAAAACCTTTATTACCCTAGCTGAAGGCAGCAAGAATAGCATTTCTGACTCAGCCAATCACACCAATACTGACTACGATGCGGCCATTTATAGTAAGGACGACTTGACCTTTAACGGCTCAGGCAGTCTGACCATCGAAGGAAAATATGGTAACGCAGTCGAATCTAATGATGACCTGCGCATCACAGGCGGGACTTATACGATTAAAGGCTACAAGAATGGCTTGTCAGCCAATGATGCCATCAACATCAAGGAGGCTAGTCTAGATATTACTGCGACGGAGGATGCGATCCATGCAGATAATGACGAGGACACCTCGCTCGGAAATCTCTATATTCAGTCTGGTACCATTACGATTAATGCTGGCGATGACGGCCTTCATGCCAGCAATGTAGCAGTAATTGATGGTGGAACGATCACAGTCAAGTCCAGTGTCGAAGCTTTAGTGGGAACAAATGTCACGATTAATGGCGGTACACTTGATCTTTATGCGACGGATGATGGGATCAATGCAGCTAGTACAGCGACTGGGGCTGAGATTTTTATCAAGATTACTGGTGGTGATATCAAGGTTGAGGTCGGCCAAGGCGATACAGATGCTCTTGACTCCAATGGCGATATCATCATGACAGGAGGAAACCTAGCCATCACTTCCACGGTGTCTGCCTTTGACTTTGATGGAAAGGCTACCTATACGGGCGGGACTATCACGGTGAATGGGCAAACCCGAACCGAAATTATAGCAGATGGCCCTGGAGGTGGCGGTGCCCCAGGCGGACAAGGTGGCGGTCCTGGTGGACATTGATTAGAAAAAATCTAAGCAGAGATTGTGCTTAGATTTTTTTGTTTAAATCGGCATAAAATGTACAAAAATGATATACTGGTCTCAATAATGAAGAGGAGCAATACGATGAGAAAAACGGCTATTTTTGAAGATGTTGTTTCGATTATGACCCAAGATTCGGCAACTAAAAAGGATATTGCCGGTGCGGATCCGACTGTTTTTCGCGAATGTATTTCAGACGATATGAGTGAAAAGGATTTTCTTTATCAGGTTCAGACTTATCTAGCTAGCTTCGGAGTTATCGGCCACGTAGCTTTTCGGGAGAAATATGCTAAGCCAAAAGGTTTTGTTCTACGTTCAACAATCCAAGGACTTTATGTTGAGCAGGCTAATGCGGATACGAATTTGCAGGCGGGCGATCAAATTGTGAAACTGGATGGACAACATCTAGAAGAGTTTTATAGGATGCACCGAGCGTATTTTGCCAGTTCAACGCCCGAGCGAAACTACCGTGAGTGGAGCGAGTTGATTTCAAAAGCTAGGCAAGTGACTGTTTTGCGAGCAGGAGCAGAGCAAATCCTTTCAGTTGAGCCTAGCCAGAATCCTATAGAAAGTCGATTTGAATGGAAAGAGTTAGAAAAGGGTGTTGTTTATCTCCGTTTGGATGACTTTAGGAACGAGAAAGCCATCAACAAACTCTATCAGGAAGCACAAGATGCTATCAAGAGGGCTGCTTGTCTGGTGATTGATGTCCGTCAAAATACTGGCGGGATGGACTCGCTGTATTTTCCCCTGCTCCACTATGCTCTTTCTGAGGGGCAAGTCTATTCTGACTTGGGTAGGACTGATGAAGGGATGGAAATTCTCTACACAGAGCGGAATGTTGACCTGCGTTTGAAAGATTTTGAAGCCTACGTGCAGCAGGAAGGGATTAATCAGGAAACGAAGGATTTGTTGAAGATAATCATGCAAGACCTGCAGGCCAATCGGGGCAAAGGCTATGTCAAATTTGGAGGCGAGGAAAGGGAAATGTTTCCTAATGTGAAAGGAGGAAGCCATCCTGAGAAGATTTTTGTCTTGGCAGATGTTTACTGTGCTTCGTCGGGAGACAATTTTGTCCAGATGATGAAATGGTTTCCTAAGGTGACGGTTCTGGGGCGCCCGACTCTTGGAATACTAGATTATTCCAACTGCTGTCAGGTAGATTATGGTGACTATAGTTTGAACTTTCCAACTTCACGCGCTCTAGCACTTGATAAGGGACAGGGGATGACAGACAAGGGGATTGAACCAGACATCCTTATTCCTTGGACAGTTAAGCATCTGGAGCGGGATGTGGATTTGGAGCGCTGTTTAGAGATGATTCATGACTTTTAGATATCAAAAACGACCTTTTGTTTGGAGGTCGTTTCTTGTTTATTCGTCAATTCTGATAGACATCTTCTCCGTATTTACGGTCACTTGAGCACCGATGGTAATGGTAAAGAGTGGCTGAGTATGGGCAAAGTCCAAGTCATAGAGGACGGGGATGGTCTTTAAAATCGGATGTTTGTCTAAGATATAAAGGAGTAGCTCCTCTGTCATCTGACATTCTTTGGGAAAGCGGCCGATGAGGAGAGCCTGTGGGTTAGGATAGGCCTGAAGGAGGGCAGCTAGATTGCGGTCAAACTCCACATAATCATCTTCCTCCGCCTCTTCAACAAAGAGCACATAGTTTTCATCTGTCGGGGCATAGGGGGTGCCACGCAGGAGTGAGAAGGTGGAGAGATTGCCGCCGATAGCAGTGGCTTGTGCTTTACCATGGTTGTAGACCTTCCACTCAGTTTCATGGAAGGTCAGTGGCGCATCTGGAAGATACCAAGCATTACTGCCCCATTTTTCACTAGGAGTCAATTCATAAGAAGTCTGGCTGACGGCCTTGAGCCAGCTCTCGGTCTGATAGTCCTGCAGGGCATCCATCTTAAAGCTAGAGTAGGAGGGTCCCATGTAGGTTTGCATGCCAGTCTTACTATAGATGGCGTTAAGCAAGGCTGTTGTGTCCGAGTAGCCGCAGAAAATCTTAGGATTTCTAGCAATTAAATCAAAGTCTAGATAGGGCAGGAGCTCATTACAGTTGAAACCGCCGATGGTGGCCAGGATGGCATCAACGGAGTCATCCGAAAAGGCAGCATGGATGTCTGCCACCCGGCTTTCGATGGAGGCAGAGCCTAACATATCATTTTCCAGATAATGTTCCGAAAAAGACACGGTAAATCCTAGCTTTTCCAAGTGCTCCTTGGCGACTAGATTGGCCTCAAAGCCACCGATGCGTTCGATTGACGACGAGGGGCTAACGACCCGAATGTGCATGCCAGGTGTGAGTTTTTTCATAGGAACCTCCTTGTGATAAATTTTATAGAGTATCATAACATAAAGGCTATAGGAAGTAAAGGTGGGGTTAGAGAATTTTTAGCAGGTCCGATAAGTAATTTACAGTAAAATCAGGTTCTTCTGATGGTGATTGGATTGGACTATATGCACTAAATCCTTGTTTTATCCAAATAGTTTTCATGCCCAATGCCTTAGCTGGCGCAATATCATTATCAAGTCTGTCACCAATCATAGTAGCAGATGAAGCAGAACATGAAGCTTTTTGAAGGGCTAGTTGAAAAATTTTAGAACTAGGTTTAGAAAATCCACAATCAGCTGATGAGATAATCAGGTCAATCCATTGTCTGATACCAAAGTTTTCTAACCGCTTTTCTAAGTTAGGTAGCTGATTAGCAATAACACCTATTTTATAGCGATTATGCAAAGTTTCTAAAACTATTTTTGCATCTGGATAAAGTATTTCTAGCTCAGATTTCCACTTTGGTCGTTCTAAACTATACTCTTGTAGCGCTATTAAATCCCCCTTTAGCCCCTCTTGAAATAAGACTAGCATCTTTGATAAAATGTATCATAAGTGAGATTTGTTTCTGCGATTGCTTGTTCAATCCTATCCTGATAAGCTTTCTCTTCATTGATTAAAGTAGAACCAATATCAAAAAATAGCCATTTATAGTTTGTCATTCGAAACACCTCTTTATCTTATTTTACCATTTGGACCATAAAAAACGGAACCAATCAGGATCCGCTCTATTTTTAATGACTAATCTCAATACTTTCGGTGCTGGTGCTGGCGGTCAGCTTGGCTTGAGCCTGTTCATTGGTGTGGATGACTCGATCTCCGATAAAGTCCTCTTGGTCGTGGCTCGTCTGCATCTCCTTGGGTAGTTCAATGTCACCTATATCTGTCTGCAGATCCAGTGAGATGGCTTTGTAGGTCTCTTCGGTGAGATGGAGATCGATGGAGCCATTGCCACTGGACATGTTGATATTGCCCTTGAGGGTTAGTTTATCACTAGTGATACTCCCGTTGGCGAGACTGATTTGAGTATCGGTCAGGCTGGTTTGGACTAGCTCGATGCTGCCATTAGCACTTTCAATGCTGCCGGTCTGAATCTGGCTGTGACTGAGTTCGATCGAACCATTGCTGAGATCGGCTTTTAATTTTTTGATTGTCAGGTCATTGATTGATAGGCTGCCGTTAGCCAAACTAGCCTTAACCTCTTCCAAGTTCCTTCTCTTAGGCAGGGATAGGATAACTTGTTGAGTCCTTTCCAAATCTCAATTTATCAAGCCCAGTAAAGAGCGCAGACTGCTGCTAATGTTGATAAAAAAGCTGGATTCCTTAATGTATAAACTACCGTTTTCGGCCTTGGTACTGATTTTTTCAGATGTCTTGCCATCTCCTTGATAATAGGTCAAATGAACCTTATCATCGGGCGATTCTCCAATTACAACTGAGCGGTTGCTCAGCTCTAGATTTAAGGAATGGATATTGTCATAGGTTTCTTCTTGCTTGGCCATCTTAGTACTAGCGACTGAGCTCTTCACCAGATCCTGCAGACCACCACTAGCTACACCGAGCAGTATCAGGCCTAGACCCAGCAGACAGGCAGCGATAGCAATACTGAGTATGGTTTTTCTTACTTTAGACATGACGGCCTCCTTTCCGTGCCAAGGCTTGGGCGAGTTTGACAAAACTCAGTTTGATAAAGCGAAGGATAGGGCCAGTGCTGAGATAGAAGAGTCCAGCCAGTCCCAAGGCTAAAAGGCTCATCCCCAGACTAAGGGCAAAAGCAGGAATCGAAGTAGTCATGCCGAGAGTCAGGCTGTCCCAAATCAGACTGGCCCCCATGGCAAACATAGCAAAGGTAAAGACGGCCATGACAAAAACAAGGACACTGACAAGGAGGAAGAAAGTAAAAATCAGAGTCAAAGCCAAGATCAGGAGGGGGATTGCCAGCGGTGCTGCCAAGATGGACAGAATGGCAATCTGGACGATCTGCTTGCTGTTTTTGACAGAGCTAGCATCTTGGCTGTCTTCCTCTATTTTCTTGTCCAGAAGATTGATGATAATCTCGTGAGCCGCTTCTTTGGGACTGCCTAGCTCAGCCATAGCTGCTGCCTCGCCCTCTGGACCGACTTCGTCAAAGTACTCGGTGAAGTAGTCCATGGCTTCTTGATAGTCTTTTGCTGGCAACTTTTTCAAATAGTTATCTAGTTGGGCTAGATATTCAGTTCTTGTCATGGCGAACACTCCCTTCGATAATGCCCTTAATCATGCTGGTATAAAGCTCCCATTCCTTTTTGAGACTAACCAGTTGTTTCTGACCTCTTGGAGTCAGAGAGTAATATTTTCGTTTTCGACCTTGATATTCCTGAGAGTAAGTCTCTAAATACTGACTCTTTTCCAATTTTTTCAGAATAGGATAAAGCGTGGACTCCTTGATATCTGCAATGAGTTTGATGGTTTGGCTAATCTCGTAGCCATAGGAATCCTCTTTATCTAAAATCGCTAAGATCAGAAATTCTATCAGGGTAGAAGATGTAGGGAAATACATGTACTACCTCCTATATATAAAAATATTATATATAAACTTTCTACATATGGAATATCCTCTTTCGAACTAAAAGTCAAGTAATATATAGAAATTTTACTTATAGATATTGAAAAGGATTTCATACTTGGAAAATAAGGGAAGTAACTCTTTTTCTCTTTATTTCCTTACAAGAACTTTACACAATTGATAGCTTTTATATTGAAATCTTTCTCTATAAAATGGTAAAATAATCTATGTCTATCTAAAAAAAGATAAGAGTGAATGAAATGACGAAATATAAGACGATTTATAAGTTTGTAGGGCAGACATTGCTATACTTTGTGATTTTCGTAGCCCTGCTTTATTTCTTTAGTTATCTTGGTCAAGGTCAAGGTGGCTTTATCTACAATGAATTTTAATGTAAGAGAGTACTATATACATGTCAAATACAGCAATTACAGATATGATTGAAGCAATTGAGCACTTTGCTCAGACGCAGCCAGATTTCCCTGTCTACAATGTCCTCGGACAAGTTCATACCTACGGAGATCTAAAGGCCGATTCCGATGCACTGGCAGCCAAGATTGATAGCTTGGGGCTGGCTCCTAAGTCACCCGTCGTTGTCTACGGTGGTCAGGAGTATGAAATGCTGGCTACTTTTGTGGCTCTGACTAAGGCAGGTCATGCCTATATTCCTATTGATAGTCATTCAGCCTTGGAGCGCGTGACTGCTATTGTGGAAGTAGCTGAACCAAGCCTGATTATCGCCATTGCAGATTTTCCGCTGGCTGATACAGATGCAGCTATTCTCAGTCTGGATCAGGTTCGAGCGGCTTACGCAGAGAAGACTGCCTATGAGATTAGTCATCCAGTCAAGGGCGATGATAATTACTACATCATCTTTACTTCTGGTACGACTGGTAAACCTAAAGGTGTGCAAATTTCTCATGATAACCTGCTCAGCTTTACCAACTGGATGATCACAGACAAGGAATTTGCGACACCGAGCCGTCCGCAAATGCTGGCGCAACCACCTTATTCTTTCGACTTGTCAGTTATGTACTGGGCACCGACTTTGGCGCTGGGAGGCACTCTCTATGCTCTACCGTCTAGTCTGACTCAGGACTTCAAGCAGCTATTTGAAGCGATTCTTAGCCTGCCTGTAGCAATCTGGACTTCTACACCGTCCTTTGCGGATATGGCTATGCTTTCGGAAGATTTTAACAGCCAAAAGATGCCAGGCATTACGCATTTTTACTTTGATGGGGAGGAGTTGACGGTCAAGACAGCTCAGAAATTGCGGGAGCGTTTCCCTGAGGCCCGTATTATCAATGCCTATGGTCCGACCGAAGCAACTGTGGCTCTGTCTGCAGTTGCCATCACGGATGACATGCTAGCGACCCTCAAGCGTCTGCCAATCGGCTATACCAAGGCGGATTCTCCAACCTTTGTCATCGATGAAAATGGGCAAAAATTGCCAAATGGTCAGCAGGGCGAAATCATTGTCTGCGGACCAGCCGTATCCAAGGGCTACCTCAACAATCCTGAAAAGACAGCTGAAGCCTTCTTTGAATTTGAAGGGCTGCCAGCCTATCATACAGGTGATGTGGGTACGATGACTGATGAAGGTCTCCTGCTTTACGGCGGTCGTATGGACTTCCAGATTAAGTTTAACGGCTATCGCATCGAGCTAGAGGACGTATCTCAAAACCTCAACAAATCTAAGTATATCGAGGCAGCAGTGGCAGTGCCACGCTACAATAAGGACCACAAGGTTCAAAACTTATTGGCCTACGTTATTTTGAAAGAGGGTGTTGCAGAGCAATTTGACCGTGAAATCGATATTACCAAGGCTATCAAGGAGGATCTGCAGGATATCATGATGTCTTATATGATGCCATCTAAGTTCCTCTATCGGGAATCTCTGCCCCTAACACCAAACGGCAAGATTGATATCAAGGGGCTGATTAGTGAGGTCAACAAGTCATGATGGATTTCTTGAAACAGCTTCCTCATCTGGAGCCTTACGGAGACCCACAGTATTTCCTTTATCTTATCTTGGCTGTTTTGCCAATCTTTATCGGACTTTTCTTTAAAAAACGCTTCCCGGTCTACGAAGCCTTAGTTAGCTTGGTCTTTATCGTCTTGATGCTGACAGGTCCTAGTCTGGCGCAGCTCTATGCCCTGCTCTTTTATGTTGTCTGGCAGACGATCTGGGTTTATTCTTATAAATTCTACCGCAAAAAGCGGGACAGCAAGTGGATATTTTATTTGCATACAGCATTGGCGGTTCTGCCCCTATTCTGGGTTAAGGTCGAACCAGCTATCAGTGGGCATCAATCACTCTTTGGCTTTTTGGGAATTTCCTATTTGACCTTTCGCTCAGTTGGTATGATTATTGAGCTGAGGGATGGCGTGCTGACTGATTTCAGTCTTTGGGAATTCCTCCGCTTTATGCTCTTTATGCCTACTTTTTCTAGTGGTCCCATTGATCGTTTCAAGCGTTTCAATGAAAATTATCTCCAGATACCAGAGCGCGATGAGCTTCTAGATATGCTGGAGCAGTCGGTCAAGTATATCATGCTGGGCTTTCTCTATAAGTTTGTCCTGGCCCATATCTTTGGCCACATGATTTTAGGGCACGTCAAGACCTATGCCCTCTATACTGGCGGTTTCTTCAATCTGGGGACGCTAGGCGTCATGTATGTCTTTGGTCTGGATCTCTTCTTTGACTTTGCTGGTTATTCGATGTTTGCGGTGGCCATTTCCAATCTCATGGGCATCAAGAGCCCTATCAACTTTGACAAGCCTTTTGTTTCACGCGATTTGAAGGAATTTTGGAATCGCTGGCACATGAGCCTGTCTTTCTGGTTCCGTGACTTTGTCTTTATGCGCTTGGTCATGGTGCTCATGCGCAACAAGGTCTTTAAAAACCGCAATACGACTTCCAGTGTGGCCTATATAATCAATATGTTGGTCATGGGCTTCTGGCATGGTGTGACCTGGTACTATATCGCCTATGGTCTCTTCCACGGTCTGGGCTTGGTGGTCAATGATGCTTGGCTCCGTAAGAAAAAGACCATCAATAAAGAGCGTAAAAGTAAGGGACTACCGGCCCTGCCTGACAACAAGTGGACCCAAGCGCTGGGGGTTGTTATCACCTTCCATGTTGTCATGTTCTCATTCTTGATCTTTTCAGGATTTTTGAATGACCTTTGGTTTAAAAAATAAAATGTAAACGAGGAAACTATAATGGATGTAAAAGCAGAAGTAATTGAAATTATTGACGAATTATTTATGGAAGATGTTTCGGACATGATGGACGAGGATTTGTTTGATGCTGGCGTTTTGGACAGTATGGGAACGGTGGAGCTGATTGTTGAGTTGGAAAACCGTTTTGACATCCGCGTGCCAGTATCAGAATTTGGCCGCGATGACTGGAATACAGCCAATAAAATCGTTGAAGGTGTAACGGAGCTTCGTAATGCTTAAACGACTCTGGCTGATTCTGGGGCCGGTCTTCTGCGCCTTGGTCATGGTCGCCCTGCTCTTTTTCTTCTATCCGCTTGAGAAAAAGCACGATGTGGAAGCAGAGAAGCGGGCAGCTGTGACCCTTACAGCAGAAACGTTCAAAAGCCGTAGCAAAAAAATGACGGCCCTGACAGATCAAGATACCCGTTTTGTGCCCTACTTTGGCTCCAGCGAATGGCTGCGCTTTGACAGCATGCACCCAGCTGTTTTGGCCGAGAAGTATGACCGCAATTACCGACCTTATTTTCTAGGGCAGCGGGGGGCGGCTTCGCTCAACCAATATTTTGGGATGCAGCAGATGACCTCTGAGCTGGAAAATAAGACGGCTGTCTATGTCGTTTCTCCGCAATGGTTTACTAAAAAAGGCTATGATGCAGCAGCTTTTCAGCAGTATTTCAATAGCGACCAGCTAGCTGGTTTTCTTAGCTGGCAGGACGGTGGAGTAGGCGCTCAGTATGCAGCCCAGCGACTTTTGCAGCTATATCCCAACATTGCTATGGGGGATATTGTCAGGAAAGTAGCCGATGGAAGCCAACTGACTTCTTTTGAGCAGCAGTATATCAGTACTATGAGCCGTATTTATCAGCGGGAGGATGCATTTTTCAGTACATTTGCTGCTGGTAATAATGGCAACTATGACACGAAGGTTTTGCCTCAGCTTTCTCGTCTTCCAGATGAATTCTCCTATGAAGAATTGGAAAAACTGGCTACGGCAGATGCTGTCAAGCAGACCAATAACAATGATTTAGGTATCGATAACGACTTTTATAAGAAGCGTTTAGCTAGAAAAATCAAGAAGTTCAAAGGCTTCCAATCCAAGCAGTCTTACGAAAAGTCTCCCGAGTACAATGACTTGCAGCTGGTTTTGGAGCAATTTGCCAAATCCCATACGAATGTTATCTTTGTCATTCCACCGGTCAATGCCAAATGGATGGCCTATACTGGATTGAGTGAAGAGATGTACCAGCGGACAGTTGAGAAGATTAAGTTCCAGCTGGAGAGTCAAGGCTTTACGAATATTGCTGACTTTTCTAAGGACGGCGATAAGCCTTACTTTATGCAGGACACGATCCACATGGGCTGGAATGGCTGGCTGGCCTTCGACAAGGCTGTCGATCCTTTTGTGTCTAACCCTCAACCTGCTCCGAATTATCAGATCAATGAAAAATTCTTCAGTAAGGAGTGGGCTAATTACACGGGTAACTACGAGGAATTTGTCAAATAAGGTAATAGGCTGGAAGGAGGCGACATGATTCGCTTGGCGGAAATGCAAGATATACCAGCAATTTTAGCAATTTTTGAGCAGGCTAGGGAGTTTATGCGGACTATGAGAAATCTCAGTCAGTGGCCAGCTTCCTATCCGAATCGTCAGCTGGTAGAGGAAGATATTCGGGTAGGTCACTGCTATGTCTTTGAAGAGGCTGGGCAAGTTGTTGGAACCTTTGCGTTCATCATCGGACCAGATCCAACCTACCAAGAGATTGAAGGTGCTTGGCATTTTTCAGAGCCTTACGGTACAATCCATCGTATCGCTTCAAATGGACAAGTAAAGGGTCTGGCTCATCAATGTTTTGACTTTTGCTTGCAGCAGATTCCTTATCTCCGCATCGATACGCATGAAGATAACCATCCGATGCAGTCAGCCATTCGCCGCTACGGTTTTAGCCAGTGTGGCACGATTTATTTGCCAGATGGCAGTCCTCGCCTTGCCTACGATTATCATCAATAAAAAAATCTGCTCAAGGGCAGATTTTTTGCATTATAGTAAAACATACTTTTCAATAGCTTTTGCGACACCGTTCTGGTTGTTGCTTTTAGTGATGGCTGTTGCCTCGAGTTTAACTGCTTCAGGGGCATTGCCCATGGCAACTCCCAGACCAGCCAGTCGCAGCATCGGAAGGTCATTGAAGTTATCTCCAATTGTCATGACCTGTTCCAGCGGAATCTGGTAGTGTTTGGCCACTTCCAGAAGGGCTTGCTCTTTTGACACTTCTTTATGTGTGACTTCCAAATAGTTGTCCTTGGACAGGTAGAAGGCTGTATTTGGAAAATCCATCGTTTGCAAGTAGGCATGGAGCTGCTGGATAACAGCTGCATCATCAATTAACAGCAACTTATGGGCTGGAATGAGCACATCTAGAACAGGCAGCAGAACATTTTGAATAAAAGGCTGCTCACCTGTAATCTCAGCTTCAATCTGCACCCACCTATCCAAACGGTCAGCAATCCAATCTTTGCCAGAGTAGAGATTGATGGAAACACTAGGAAACTTAGTTTTGACCAATTCCAGAAAAGTGCGAATTTCTTTTTTATCCAATGGATGCTCAATAATGGTCTCGTAAGCTTGCGGGTCACCCTTGATGACTAGAGCACCGTTGTAGCAGGCTAGAGGATTATCTCCCAGTCCCAGCTTACGCGCAATTGGCTCCATGCCAAGAGGAGAGCGAGCAGAGGCTAGGACAAAGGGGATATTTTCTTTTTTCAGCAAGGGAATCTGCTCCCTCAGTTGCGGATCTACTTGGTGTTGGTCATTAAGGATTGTGCCGTCAATGTCGCTGATAATTAAGCGAATATCTTGCTTTGTCATGGTTCTTCCTCCATAAGCTATAAAATGAAATCTTGTCGAGCTAGTAAATAACGGTGACTTTCCCAGCCAGAAGAGCCTCTAGCTCAGAGCTAGGTCTTTGATCGGTAACCCAGTAGTCAAAATCGCTGATATTTCCTAAAATATAGGTTGCTTCTTTATTAACTTTGGACTGCTCGGCCAGCAGAATCTTTGTCTTAGCCTGCTTGAGAGCTAGCTTCTTTAGATAGGCATCTTCCTGATCTTCAAAGCTGATTTGGCCATTTTTCAGCCCTGCAGATCCGATAAAAGCTAGATCAAAAGAAATATCTCTGAGCAGCTCGGCTTCATTGAGGGCGTAGTAAAAACGATTTCTCGGATAGAACTTTCCACCTAAAAGATGGAAAGCAACCTGCTCCTGGTCGCTCAGCATGATGGCATTATCCAAAGAATGAGAAAAAATCGTCATCGGTTGCTGAACTTGCTGAGCCAGCTTGAGAACCACCGTTGATACATCAAAGAAATTGACCTGATTGGGTTTGAGAAAGTTCAGAGCCTTGTGAGCAATGGCCTTTTTTTCTTGGTTTAGTTGGCCGACACGGTCGTTGAAAGAAGGAATTTGCCGACTATTTTCCAAAGGAATAATCCCGCCATGGGTGCGCTGGACTAGTTTTCGCTCGCTCAAAATTGAAAAATCACGGCGAATAGTGTCCTTAGAAACTTGAAAATAATCCACCATATCCTTGGCCGCCAGCTGCCCTTTGTCCTCTAAAAGTTCCAGCATTTTTGAAAGCCGCTGCTCTTGATACATCTTTCTCATCCTTTCTGCTTCTTTATAAGTTCATTATAATCTATTGTTTAAGTATATGCAAGTGTTTATAATGGAATGTAAGTTATTTTGTCGAATATAAAAAAGTCGTTTAAAAGTTATGTTATAATCAAAAAAATCAAGCAGGTAAGATGAGGAAAGATGATTTTAAGTGAATTTCGGAAATTACAAGAAACTTGGCAGTAAAAAAACTCCTGATGAAGAATCAGAAGTTTTATAGAATCTTATCAAATTTTTCTATGTAAAAGAGGCTCATAGTCATGATGACGGTCAGTCCGAGGAGGATGAGGATGGCTGGTGTCCAAGAATGGAATAAATCAAAACTGTAGCCAAAGAGGCTCGGGCCGAAGGCAGCTAGGATGTATCCTCCAGTTTGAGCCAGTCCAGATAGTTGAGCCGTTTGCGCAGGTGTAGAGGTCTTGAGGGAGAAGGTCACCATGAGATAGGGGAAGAGGGCGCTGACAGACATACCAATGAGCAGATTAAGAATCAGCCAATAAGCAAAGGAATCTGTCCGAATCAAGAGCATGGTAATGCCAATCAGACCTGCCGCAGAAACCAAGCTAATCATAACCAGACGTTGACGAGCTTTCAAGCGCGCTGTCAAACTAGGAATTGTCATTGAAAAGGGCAGGCTAATCAGAGAAAAGACGGCTGCTAGTAAGCCTGTCGTATCAGTAGAAAGGCCAGCTTGCTGCCCCAAGGTTGGCAACCAAGTCATGCTAGTATAAAAGAGTAGTGACTGTAAGCCGCCAAATAAAATTAAGGCCCAGACTCTTGGATTTTTTAGAAGATCTTCTTGCTCTTGCTTTCCTTGTTGTTTAGCCGCCAAGCGATGGCTATATTTGACATTGGGTAGCCAAACCAGGAGAATCACAAAGCAAATCAAGGTTGATATCCAAATGAGACCTTGCCAAGAGCTCATTTGAACGATGGGAACAGCCAAAGCAGACAGAATCGTGATCGACAGTCCCATCGATGTGATATAAAGAGTTGTCAAAAGACCGACACGATGCGGCTGATTGGCCTGAATCAAGCTTGGAAGAAGGACGTTTAAGACAGCAATAGCCGCTCCTAAAATAATAGTCCCCGTATAGAGTAAGGGAAGATTAAATACGCGAATCAGCGAGCCTAGAGTTAGGACGACTAGCACAAGAGCAAACAGTTTTTCCAAGCTCATTTTTTGTGCTAAGCGCGGAGCAAAGACCGAGCAGAGGGCAAACATGATCAAGGGCAGGCTAGTCAAGAGGCCCAGGGAACTAACTGGCACCTGTAGCCCCTCCGCAATGTCTGTCAGAACGATAGGCAAAACAGTAAAAGGAGCCCGCAGTGCTATCCCGATCATCACTATACCTGGAATTAAAAATGGTGAGTGTTCTTTTTTCATAAATAGTCAATCTCCTTTCGTACGTCAAGGAACGATTATACCATATCTTTTTAGAAAATGATAGGCGAATTGCGGCTTAGTCCATCAAGTCCAGAAAATAACGAGAAATCGTGTCTTCGTCAACCTGATTTCGTTGCTGCAGCCACCAGCTGACTGTCTCCACAAAAGTTGACGTCACATAATTTTTTAAAAAGTTATCTGGCAGATGACTTTTTTTCTGCAATAATTTCTGCTGAATCATGGGAAAGAGATAGCGCTCTAGCTCGATTTTCAGGCGGTTGATGAAATAAGTATTTTTAGCCAAGAGAAGGGTGGCTATCCGATCCTGATTTTTCCGAAAGTGATGGAAAATATGGGCCGTCGCTTCAAATAAATCGCGTCCTTCAGATCGCTCGATAAAGGTATGCTGAAAGAGATCTTGGCAGAGTTCCTCCAGCAGGGTTTCCTTGGTCTCAAAGTGGCTATAGAAAGTGGAGCGGCCCACATCTGCTAGATCAATGATTTCCTGAACGGTGATGCTTTCGTAGCTTTTCTGATTGAGCAGGCTGATAAAGGCTTGGTAAATGGCTGCGCGTGATTTTTTTACTCGTCTATCCATGGAAATTCCGTACAAAAAGAGCTTTTTGTCTGCTAAGAGACAAAGGGCATGAACTGGCTCTTGTTTCCTTTCTGATAATAGTGGATAATATAATTGAACAGAGTGTTCGGTATTGATTAGATTATACCATAAATAGTAGTCTTTTAGGAAAATAAATAAGGAGGTTCACATGAAATCCAGTAGAAATATGACCATTGCCTTTCTCTTGAACTTTTCTTTTGCCATTATTGAATTTATCTTTGGGCTTCTCTTTCATTCTAGCGCTGTCTTAGCGGATGCAATTCACGATACGGGAGATGCTTTGGCTATTGGTCTATCGACTCTTTTTGAAAAGATTTCCAACAGAAAAGAAGACCCTAACTATACCCTAGGATATAAACGCTACAGCCTGCTGGGTGCCCTCTTGACCTCAGTGATTTTGCTGATCGGTTCGACCTTGGTAATCGTGGAAAATGTCCCTAAATTATTCGCTCCTGAGAAGGTAAATTATGATGGCATGTTGGTTTTGGGAATTGTCGCTATTGCCGTTAATACAGCAGCTAGCAGAGTAGTCAGCCATGGCCACAGCCACAATGAATCCATTCTTAGTCTGCATTTTCTTGAGGATATTTTGGGCTGGCTAGCGGTTATTCTCGTATCTCTTATTTTGCGCTTCACCGATTGGTATTTCCTGGATCCGCTGCTTTCTCTCGTCATCGCAGGCTTTATTCTCAGCAAGGCTCTGCCAAAATTTTGGGAGAATATCCAGATCTTCCTAGACCATGTGCCCAGCGATGTGGATCTTAGTCAGCTTTATCAGGAAATAGCAGCGCTGGAAAATGTGCGAACTATCACCCAGCTCAATGTTTGGACGACGGATGGTTTGGAAAAATATGCCATGCTTCATATCTGTCTGGAAAACCCAAATTTGCTAGCTGAAACGCAGGCTGTCCTGCGCCAAAAGCTTTTGGCTTATGGCATTGCCAAAGTAACCATTCAGACCGATGAAAGCTTGCAGGAACACCAAGAATATTGTATTGGTAAAGAGTAATTTAGAGCCCCAGAGAAATTCTGGGGTTTTTGTTTGCGGAAAAATTTTCTCAAACAGCACATAAATGCTTGCCTTTTATTCTTATGTGTGATATATTTATAACATAAAGATGTTAAATATTTCTAACATACGAAAGGAGTCTATCATGAAAAAAAGTCAAAAAATGGGTGGCCTCATTTTGCTGGTCGCCACCGCTCTCTTTATTGATGTTACTGTTTTCCTTGCTCCCAGCAATCTCAGCTGGACAGCCAAGTGGATGATTGTCGGTTTAGTAAGTTTAGGTCAGCTCGTGAGTATCTGGTCTTGGTTTCACATGAAACCATGGCCTAAGAAGATGAAAGAAGTTCAAGAAAAGCAGGTCTATGATCTGACCATGAAATTTTATAATCTACTAACGCTTACGGCAACCTCTATCTATACTGTCGGAATCTGGTTGTGGACTCCGAGCACCAATCCGCCCTTTATAAAGTATATTGCCTTGGGAGGCTTCCTCGCTATCCAGTTTCTCTTTCTTTTATTTTTTGCCTTTAAAAAGGTCAAGGAGAGAGCAGACGAGCGCTTTTATGCCAATCTGGCAAAAGCAGCGACTTTGATGTTTGCCATCTGCATAGCAACTTTACTGGTGCTTGCAGGGCTTAGTGCTAATGTAGGTTCCATCACAGTCAATGCTGGAATATTTTTCATCATGATTGGTGTCTTGGTTTTGCTCTTTGGATTTGTCTTCTTTTTATTTGAAAAGAGAGGTTAAAAATGGCCAAGGAAAGCAATATTGTCACCAATCTCAAATCTGTCCGCGAATCCAGAGGCACGACCCAGCAGGAATTAGCGGACCGCATTGGTATGCGGCGCGAAACGATCTTGCACTTAGAAAATAATCGCTACAATCCCTCGCTAGAGATGGCTTTAAAAATCGCTCAGGTTTTTGATTTGCGAGTGGAGGAACTCTTTCAATTAAAGGACACAGGGGGACAATCATGAAGACGGTTTTTGACTATCAAAGGGAAGGTGAAAAAGGAGAGATTCGCCGCTTTGTCCTGCTATCTACGTCGCCCAGACGCAAGGAATTGCTGAGCTTTTTGAATCCAGAGATTCAGGCTGTAGAAGTGGACGAGCGAGCTATTGAAGAGCAGTGTATGGCAAGCATCGATGATCAGGATTTTCTGACCAAGGCAGCCAAGATTTGCTGTGAGATTTCCAAAGCCAAGTCTGATTTGGACTTGGAAGCCGAGACCCTTTATATTTCGGCTGACACTATCGTCGTGGTGGATGGTCAGATTTACAATAAACCACAGGATTTAGCTGAAGCCGGCCAGATGTTTCGCTCTTACTTTGGCAAGAGCCACCATGTAGTGACCTCGGTCTGTCTACGTATGCAGGGTTTTCTAGAAGTCTTTTACACCGTGGCGCAGGTGGACTTTGTAGCTTATTACCCAGAATTAGAGCCTATCATCGAGGCCTATCTGCATGAGAAGCGTCCGCTAGACAAGGCAGGTGCTTATGGTTTTCAGGAGCTGGATCCTCGCTTTATTCGCTCAATTACAGGCGATATGCACACCATCATCGGCCTGCCTGTCGCTGAGACCAGCTATCGGATTTTTAGAGGTAGCAAAGGAAAAGAGTAAGGCTTTGATTCTATTCTAAAACATTAAAAATCTCCCCGCAAGTGGCTATCCACTTTCTTAGGGAGATTTTTTCTATGTTTTGAACTTGGGACTGGATCCTAGATGTTTACATCGCTCCAGCTAAATGGCGTATAGCCAAGCAACTCAATCCCGTCAATCTCAACGGATTTAATAATTTCTTGAACGTTGTCTTGAATGTTCTTAGCTAATTGCGGGTGGTCAGAGACCTCAGAACAAGTCTCAATGACCAAGAGAGGCTTGTGGTAGCGCTCGTATAACTCAGACATGGCAATCCGAAGAAGGACAGGTTGTGCAAGGCAAGTTTCTACATTTCTGCGGACATATTTGTTGGTAAACAAATCCTGGATATTTTCCGCCGCATAATGTGAGAAAGCAACAAAGTCTACGATGCCTTCTCTTAAGGCGAAGACATCTTCTTCCGTAATGCCCAGATCCAGCTGATTTCGCTCAATGTAGCGAAGAAAGTGGTTTGGATAGTGGCCCTTGGTCTGCACATCTGTAAAAATGTAGTTTTTACGTCTGTTCAACTCATGGCCCAAGGCATCGGTAGCTGAGTGATTTTCTTGGTGGGAATCACTATTGATGGTAATCAAGCTACCAAATTGGAAGGTTGGATTGATGGTTTGACCGAGCTTAACCACGTTTGCGGATGCGATTAGCTGATGGTGAGCAGCCAGCCAGATTTGTTGCTCCCGGTTTTCCGTGCTATCAAAGTGTAGCCCAGCGCCCAAGAATGGCAAATAGGAAAGAGCACTCATTTCTTTAAAGGTAATCCAGTAAGTGACTTTTTCTTTAAAGTGGGTCAAAACGGCTTCGCAATACTTTTCATACATGGCAATCATTTGACGACTTTTCCATGCCCCGTATTTTTCATACAAATGAAGCGGGAAGTCAAAATGAGACAGGCTTACAATTGGTTCGATGTCATTTTCGAGCAGTGCATCGATAATTGACTCATAGAAAGCAAGGACCTTAGCATCGGGTCTCCGCTCTTCTCCTGTCGGGAAGAGGCGAGTCCATGAAAAGGACAGCTGGTAGGTATTGAAGCCCATTGTTTTAATTTTTTCAATGTCTGCCAGATAATCCTGTTTGCTGGAGCCTTGTTTGAACAGATCGTAGGCTCCTAAGGGAATTGTTCGATAATCAACTGTTCCGTCCATGACAGAGAGACGATAGTCTTCACCATACTGGGGCAGGATGTCGGTGATTCCTAGACTTTTACCATTACTTGATAGAATATTTCTAATCATATTAGTTCCTTTCAGTATTCATTCGCTGCTTGTTCTGAGCTTATTTTTTCTGTCTCTTAGTAATCATGGCTAAGGTTGATAGATTCTGTGTGACAGTAGTGAACTCAGAAGCCATGCTTTGCGATTGATATACGGCAGCAGACAGGCTGATCGAATGGGCTCTCTCTGCACTGATTGATTGTTCAATGATCATTCTTTGTGACTGTGATTCAGCGATAGATAGACTGATTGAACGCTCTCTTTCCACGCTCATTGATTGCTCAATAGCGATACTTTGTGATTGCGATTCCGCAACAGATAGACTGCGTGACTGTTCTTGCTCTAGGCTGATAGACTGCTCAATAATAATGCTGTGTGCTTCAGATTGGGCAAGGTAGATGCTGAATGAATGATCCCGTTCGACGCTGATTGATTGTTCAACGGCTCTGCTGAGGACTTTAGATTCTGCAGTAGATAAACTAAATGACTGTTCTTGCTCTAGGCTAGTAGATTGCTCAATAGTATCTCTTTTGGCCCTAGATTCCGCAGCTGCCAAACTGTATGAATATTCTTGTTCCAGGTTGCGGGATTGTTCTATCGCTGTGTATTGTGATTGTGATTCCGCGATAGATAGGCTCGTAGATGCTTCTTTTTCTAAGCTGATAGATTGCTCAATAGCCACGCTTTTCGCTTCAGCTTCTGCCATAGATAGATTAGAAGACACTTCATTTTCTAGGCTGATAGACTGTTCAATAGCGATGCTTTGAATTTCATTTTCAGTAACAGATAGGCTTAGTGATGCCTCGTTCTCCGCGCTAATAGATTGTTCAATTGCCCGACTTAAAGCTTCGGATTCCGCCACAGATAGGCTGATAGACGCTTCATTTTCTGCACTAATTGATAACTCGATCGCTTTACTTAGTGCTTCAGATTCTACGATAGATAAGCTCGTAGACACTTCGTTTTCCGTGATAATAGACTGTTCAATAGCTCTATCTAAGACTTGGGATTCCTCTACAGACAAGCTGTTAGACGCTTCGACTTCTGCACTGATTGATTCTTGGATCGCGATGCTTTGAGAAACGGACTCAGCTACAGATAAGCTTGTAGATGCTTCGAATTCCGCACTGATCGATTCTTGGATCGCGATACTTTGGGAAACTGATTCCGCCAACGACAAGCTAGTAGATGCTTGGATTTCTGCGCTGATCGATTCTTGAATGGCAATGCTTTGAGAAATAGACTCAGCAGCAGATAAGCTTAGCGATGCTTCCAATTCTGCACTAATAGATTCTTGGATGGCAACGCTCTGAGAAATAGACTCAGCCACGGACAAGCTGTTAGACGCTTCGATTTCCGCACTGATCGATTCTTGAATCGCGATACTTTGCGAAATAGACTCGGCTACGGACAAGCTGGTAGATGCTTCCAATTCTGCGCTAATGGATTCCTGAATCGCGATACTTTGAGAAACAGATTCTGCTGCTGACAGGCTAAGAGATGCTTCGAATTCCGCGCTGATAGATTCTTGAATTGCAATGCTTTGCGCCACAGACTCAGCAATCGACAAGCTTAGCGATGCTTCGTTGTCCGCACTGAGAGACTCTTCAGCGGCCATGCTTTGAGATACAGATTCGAAAATTGATAAGCTAAGAGACGCTCTATTTTCTTCAAGGATCGATTGCTCGAAGGCATGACTTTGCGCAATTGACAAGCTAGTAGAAGTATCCGTTTCCTTGCTGTCAGATTGCTCAACTTCCAAACTTTGTGTCTGTGATTCGGTTACTTCTAAACTACGAGAAGCCTTTTTACTTTCTATACTTAATGATAGAGATATTGAATCAGCAGTGCTCTTCAAGCCCCTCTTTTTCATAGAATCTGAAGAAATGCTTGTCTCAGCAGATTCTGTCGTGCTGGCTGCCTGGCTTTTCGCTGCCATTTTTTCCTGCTCCAGACTAGCTTCACTTTCTACAGCTGGAGATTCGTCTACTTCTTCTCCACCGATATTCATAACATCCAAGCGGTCGTAGTATTGGATCGACTCCAAAGCTTTCTCAATGAGGAAATTTTCTCTATCTTCTGGGTTCACATTGACTTGTGGGTTACTTCCTTCATTGTTATGAACCGCAGAAGTGGATGATTCGTCCTCTTCTCCTTTTATAAGACGCTTAAAGCCACCTAAAAAATTACGAAACATACCTTTGTTCTCTTCATTATTTGGCATGGACATACTCTCCCTAATTCTAATAATAATACTATTATAAAGGCTATCAGACCATCTGTCAAAATTTATTGCATTAAAATGAAAATTTTCAAAAGAAAGGGTTTTCTTGCTTCTTTCTGAGAACTTTTTTCCGAATTTTACCCATTTTCACACACTTTTTTGAAGGATTTGAAGTCGATAGAAATGATATCTTAGAAATAATGATATAATATGAGCAGTTATGATTGTATTCTGGTTATTCAATCCTAATACAAGGAGAGCAGTCATAGAGGGGTTAAGAATATAGACGAGTAGATCATAGTTTAAGGAAATCCGAATGAAGCTATTGAAAGATTGCAAACTTAAAAGAAGATGCAAGCGAATATGTGAGAAAAGCGGTTGGAAATGCTTTAAGGGATATTAGTAAGAAATTTCCATAGTTGCTTAATTGAGCTTGATGGCTTAAAATGAAAAAGTAAAGAGATAAGACGGGTTTACAAGTTAGCAAGTAAATTGATTGTCTGACAAATTTGAATGTATTAAGGTGTGCATATGGAAGAAAAAAGACCTGATTTTGGAGATATAAAATCATTTGAAGAATTTAATAGATACTACTGGTATCGAGAAGAACTTTCACAAATTTGTAAGTCCCTTGGATTAGAGTATAGATGTACGAAGCAAGAATTAAACTATATTATCGAACAGTATTTTAAGGGAAATAAAATAGAAAAATTTTTGAGTAAAGGAAACAAGAGTCAAGTTGAAGTGATAACCTTGGAGACTCCGCTACTTAACTGCGGTTTTTCTTTTAACCAAAAATTTCGAGATTATTTCTCAGCTGTAACAGGCATTAGTCCCTTTAAATTTAGTGCTGATATGGCAACGGCTTGGCGAAAAGTAAAAAGGGATAAAGATATAACATTCACTATTCAAGATATGATTAAAATATATTATGGTGAGTCAGATTATGCCAAGTATGATAGTTCGGCTTGCCAATGGAATCAGTTTCTAAAAGACTTTTGTTTAGATGAATTGAGCGATTGTTATTCTAATAGGTTAAAAGTTGCAGCTATTCTCTGGAAAGAAGTTAGAAACTCGATACATGAAAAAGTTTACTCACGGGAACTTTTAAAAAAGTATGAATCTAAAGTAGAGGAATACCGTAAGTAAACAGATTTCAGCTTGTCGAGCTGAATAAAGCTGGACGGCATTAATTTATATGCTATTTTAGCATAACACAATAATAAAATAGATGTTGGAGCGAGCATAGAAAAAGAGGAGCCTCATAATGAAGTTCCTCTTACTTTTGATTGTCCGAATCGATATTCTCATTTCAAATAAAGGTAGTGAAAAAAGTAGTGATTCGCTTGATTTATATTGCGATGTACTGAATTCAAGAAAAATAAAAAAACGCTTGAAATGAACTGCACCCCAAAAGTTAGACAGAAAAAATCTAACATTGGGGTGTTTTATAATGAAATTGCGTTATGAAGCCAAAGTTCAAATCTATGAACTAAGGAAACAAGGAATCAGCTTAAAGCGTCTTTCAGAAAAATATGGAATTAATCTTTCAAATCTTTTGTATTTCAAAAATTTATTGGAACTTTTGTCAATCTATTTTTGAAAGTTGTAAAAGAACATAAATTACCTATTGAAGAATCAATTGGGTATAGAGTATATTCTATTGTAAGAAAAGATGTTTCTAAATTGGATTCCTTAATAGAGGAAGAACTATTATATGATACGGTTTAGTCTTGATGATATCCATATTTCAAAAAATGAAATGTACTTTAGGTGAAAATATTGGATAGAAAACAAATAACAACATAGATTTTAATAATAGATCAATTGAAAATGTATTTGTTGACCACCAGTCATACTAAACGAACTCTCCAAAAACGATATACGTATAGCTCGAAGCGGTTAGAGCATTTAAATAAACTAACATCGAACTCGTAATTGGTCGCTTACCACTTTCAACTTGACTAACTTGACCTGCATTACCTAGGTCGCTTTGCTTTAAATTATACTTTTTTCTTAAACATTTGATACGAGCAGGTATTTCTTGTGAGTAATTTTCATCAAAAAATTTCATATATAATCTCCCTATAATCATGGAAAAGTAGTAAAAATAGTTGTTATCCTAGTTGATTAAAAAAATCTCTGATTTCCTC
>ERZ772921.232-NODE-232-length-35527-cov-13.575468_pt1 | contig 35527 bp, 49 predicted proteins | sample MGYA00512117_ERZ772921 | MGnify/ENA primary metagenome ERZ772921 (study PRJEB29015, sample SAMEA2737944) | human oral metagenome | biome: human oral; feature: human-associated habitat; material: dental | place: China | collected 2150 ...
AGCGTGAATGGCTTGTAGCTGTAATAGATTGGCTCATAGCCATTTTCTTTGAGGATTTCCATAAAGCGAATACAAGCATCTGTGTTTGCCTGTTTATCTCCGCTAGCATGATCTTCGTAGTCAAGACACAAGTATTTTACTTTTTGAGGCACATTGTCAAGGAAGTAGCGTGCTTCTCGCTCTGCTTCTGCTATGTCTCCACCAAACCAAGCAAAATGATAGAAGCCAACAGGGTTGGATTGCTCAACTTGAGCAGATAAGCAAGGATTGATATAGCTTGTACTTTCAGAAATCTTAATGATGGTATTCTGTGTACCCATATCCTCCAAAATACCTGTAATATCGTATCCATTGTGGCTAGATACGTCGATGAATAAGTCGTTTTTCTTCATAGTTCTCTCCTAATTCTCACTTGGCTCATGATAGCCAAGTGCGCGGTTGCTATCAGAAATTCCTGCAGTTGTTGGGTCGTTCACAACACCAATTAATACAAGAATGTAAACAAATGTGTTCACACCATCCTGGATATTTTTGGGGATTTCAAGCCCGAACTGCTGAGCCATCAAGAAGATTGCTCCAAGAAGGGCAATGAGTGTTGCTTTGTTTTGTAGTCTTAATTTCCAATTAATCATGTTATTCTCCTTTTTTATTGTTTGTTCTGAATTAGGTTTTTTAGTTCCCTCACGTCCTCGCCAAGAGACTTAACTTGCTCAGCTAGAACAAGTATAGCCTTGTTTTGCTCGTCGTGATTATCAAGTCGCTTATTTGCTGACACTTTAAATTCTTGCAGATTTTCAATGTCTTTTTCCATAGCTGTAATACGATTTTCTTGCTTTGTATTACGATCTTTCATTGAGAAATACAGGGTTACAACAGGGACGAGAGAGAAAACGAACTGTACAATTAAACGCTCGTATTCTGGCATATACACCTCCTACTCTTTATGTTCATCTGTTTCCATCTCTGCCAAAATTGCATCTTCAATCTTATAGCGCATTTCTCGTAACTCTTGCTCATGCTTACGCATGCTGCTACGATTTTTAGCGTACAAATCCGGATCATGAAGTGTTTCGGATGTTGTTGAAACAGCATCATTATCTGTATTGACTACAGTAGTTTTGACCAATTTTTGTTGGTCGCCATCTTGTGCGAAAAATTCAGCTACTAGCTGACGTGTTTTAGTGACTTTTAGCATTGTCATTTCCTCCTTTATAAACTAATTATCTGTTAAATTTTAGGGATTTTTTACGATTGTTATGTTTTGAAAGATACATTGTCGAAATTTAGCCATGTAGAATCCACATTAGATTTGACAACTACGTTTCCACTTGGATAAATTCCTATAACGGCCGAACCGTAATCATTATTCAAAGCTGTTTTAAATAATGCTGTGGATGGTCTGAAATTTTCAGGTAAAGTAAGGATGATTGACTCACGTGCAATCTTTCCACCCTGACATGTTCCTTTAAAACAAACAACACCATCAAATGTTTTTGAAAATTGGACACCTCCGAAATCCCTGTGATGGTTCCATCCGTTTTGTAAAACGGCATTTTGCCAAGGAGTCGGATTGCTTTCTGATTTTAGCAAAGCTAAATAGTCAGAGTTGTTCGTTGATTTTGTTTGTTGGGCTACATAGCGCCATGGCATCCAGTTATTATCAAATCCATTCTCTCTAACAGCCATATATCCCAATGATGTGGTGAAGCGTTGAATACATTCCTGTGAATTAGGGTTAGGTCTGAATACCTCCAACATCCCCCAAGCCCCAAATGGATTATTTTGAGAGTTGCCGTCTATCCACCAAAAGCCAGTATTTTTCATGGAATTAAAATCCTGTTTGATGATCTTCCCACATCCATTGTTATCGGTGATTTGATACTGTTGGATAGGTTTATTTCTAGCATAGATGTCACCCAAGACATCCAAAGAACCTGCACCACCTTGCTCTGCAACTTTACCAATACCCACACGCCCATCTTTGTCATAACTCATGACTACACTCTCAGTTGCAACAGTAGCTGAAAATTCAACATTTGTAAACTTATCCTCAAGTCGTCCAACAACTACAAAAGATTTAGTAGCAGGATAATTTCCTGCTAAGTTTGCAGCTGAATTAGTCAATGTATGAACACTTGTAAAGACGCCTGATGCGCTACCATTATCAACAGAAAAATTATTTGTATTTAATGGAGCAACCCGAAAAGTCAGTGTCATGTTGTTTCTCTGCTTACCAGAGAGCATCAGAGGCGCTATTTTGGCATTTCTGATAATTTGAATGATATTGGGCGATTCTCTTGTTCTAACAGCTGAAAAGCTGAGAGAGGGAGCAAAATACTCAATGACATTGATAGTAATATCTTTCGTATCTGACCGCCTACCTCGACTATCAACCACACTGGCACGTATTGTTGCTGATCCATTAAAATTCATCATCCCAAGCCTGCCACCATTTTCTGTAACAACATGGTTCTTATTAACAATTTCAGCACTATAACCTGTGATGGTTGAACCATAGACACCACTAGCGCCATTAAAGCCTACCTGAATATCTGATACGATTTGAAGAAAGTTATTGCCGCTCAGTAACCCCCTAGCAACACCATTAGTATCTGTCAAAGTAACACTAGAAAATGTAGGTTTCATACTCCCCGGTACGCTCGCTGTTAGTATAGCTGATTGCGTACCTGTTTTGGTGCTACCTACGTATGTATCAACATAAATTGTTCCAGTACCACTTGTGCTATTTGGGATTTCATTTGCAAAATCAAGCGGTATCATCCATGTTGTGGATGTATCAACGTTGGAGGCAATAGTACCAGACTTATTCCCCCAAACATACCGGACTGTATGCTTGAAACTTGAGCTATGGCGACTAATATTAATAGTTATTGGACTACCAATATTCACAGCACTTACACTTACAGAACTAGCCCGTGGAATGGTGGTTAGACTAATATTAGCCGTAACTGTAATTGCTCCATGATAGCCATTATTTGGGGTAAATGTGCAGGACAGAGGTAGAGTTTTACTTCCGTCTGCATTATGGGTTATGGTACTTGAACCCATAGCAAGAGTAACCTCTCCGTCCCAGACCTCCCAATTTGGATTGCTGCTGTGGACATTACGCCCATCAAGAGATAGCGAAAGAGTACTACTACCACTTTTGTTATATGTGTGATAATAACTTGAGCGACTAACTGTCATTTCCCAGTTTACCGATGTGGTGTTTGCAGCGATATTCTGCGCACCTTGATCAATGTAAACATTTAAAAATAAGCTACCGCTTGAATTGCTGTATTTTGCCATTTTACCTCCTTTTATCCAACATAACGGATAACATTCACATCTTTGTTAAGATGGTATTGCTCTGTTCTAAAACGCCCAATTTGAACTGATGCGGTGAAAATTCCATTGTCAATATTAATAACCCCTTGCGAAATATACATAACTTCCTTACCTGCAGAAAACATGGAAATTCTATCACTTGAAACCTTGATAGTTGAACTTGCATCATTCTTACCAATAATTAAGCCCTCGTTTGTGCTTTTCATATACGTATCAATGAATGTTTTAAGCTCTGCTAATCCTCCGAATTGAGTTGTCAACAAATCAATTCTTCTACCTGCTTCAATCAAATCTTTTTCAGATTGGGCTGCATCTTGAGCATTCTTGTCAACAAAGGCATTATAGGCTTTTTCTAATTCGCTAAAGGCCTCCATAGATGCTTTCGCTTTCATTTCAGCTTCTAAAATCTGTGATTTCTCACTAAGTGCATTCAGCTGTTCCTGAGTCAATCCTTGGTCGGCTTTAGAGTTAAGACTATCCTCAATATCCTCAAGAGCTGGTATCCAATCAATAGGGACTGTTCCAGTATTGACTCTTAGTTTTGAGATGATGACTGTCCCATCTGAGCCCTTCTCAAAAGTTAGATACAAGGCAATCTCTTTGATTAGGTCGCTTGTCCTACCGTTTGAGTATGGTTTCCACAACCAAGCTTGTGAGTACGTCCCACTTTTGGCGCTTGTAGTGTCTATGTATTGCCTTCCTAAGACTTTATCGTTAGTAGTGAAGTCCCACTGACCTGGCGAACCGTTGCTATACTTAATTACACGATTAAGCCTAAAACCTTTGATGGTTTCAGAGGCCACATAATCAAACGTTAAATAAAGCGGTTGAACTGTTGACCAAGTATGAGCCGATTGTGCTAGTGTATAGATTTTCCCTTGATTTCCTATAGTTGCTCTAGCGGTTCCTAGTGCAAAGTTACGAGCCCCAACCCTCACATTATCGAAGAGAGCTGTCCACTTGTACCTTGCAGGATCCTGACTGTCTGCCTCTGTGAAATCTGTTAGCGTACCTAAGTAGCGCTTATTAGTGCTATCAGAGGTGCTAAAACCATCACGGCCATCAGCAGAGTTAGCCCATGCCCTATGAAAATACGGTGTTCTACCATCCGCTCCTTTTGCTCCTGGTACACCTTGCGCACCATCTTCGCCTTTCCACTTTGTCCATTTATAAACTGTTGGATTAGTACTATCTGCAGCATTAAAATCGACATACATACCAATATATGGCTTATTGGTATTAGTTTGGCTAAATCCCCCACCAGTTGCATTGTCAGCATAAGCAATATGAGTGTACTGAGTTCTTCCGTCTGCTCCTCTAATTCCCGGAATACCTTGCTCACCTTGTAATCCTCTAGGGCCTGTATCGCCCTTATCACCCTTGGCTCCAGTAGCCCCTTGCTGCCCACGTTCTCCTTTTTCCCCATGTACACCAATAACAGTAGGGTCTGTCGTCTTACTTGTACCGTTTGTGTATAGCTCAACTCGATAATTCCACAAATAACGCTTGTCTGAGGTGATAGCCTGTGGCGTAATTGTCCACCCTGTACTTGCTCTTGTAATACCTGTTGAGACTGTAGTAGCTAAATAGTAATTAGTTACATTAGAAATACCATTACCATCTGCTCCTTTTATCAACGTCCACTTATAATCTCTGTAATCTGTACTGTCTGCCTGAGTGTAATCAGTATATGTTCCAATATACGTTTTATTTGTACTGTCAGTAGTTGAGAAACCCTGTGAGCCGTTGTTTGATGTGGCGTAGGCTATATGTAAGTATGGTGTCCTACCATCTGCACCAGCCTTACCTGCCACACCATTTGCACCATCAGAACCTTTTACAAGTGTCCAAGCGTAATCAGCAGGGTTAGAACTATCGGCTTGTATAAAGTCTACATACATACCAATATATGCCCTATCAGATACACTAACAGAAAAATCTTTGCGTCCATCTGAGCTATTGCTATAAGCTATATGAGTATACTGAGTTTTTCCATCTGCACCATTGCGACCAGGTAATCCCTGTTCACCTCTTGCACCTTGTAAACCTTGCAGTCCACGCTGTCCCGGATCCCCTTTATCGCCTTTTTCGCCCTTGTCTCCTTTTACTTTAGCCCACTTGTATTTTTTAGGGTCTGTGCTATCATTCGGTTCAAAATCTGTGTAAATACCAATATAAAGTTTATTGATTGAGCTATCAAGACTAAATCCATCAGTTCCTGTTGTATTATTAGCCCACGCTGTATGCACATAAGGAGTGCGACCATCTCGCCCTGGTGTTCCAGGTGTGCCTGTTGTACCATCGAGAACATTTGCGAAAGATATCTCATCAACAGCAACTTGATTATTATCAATGTAAGCAGCAACAGTTAGCGTAGATGTGTCTCTTACGCTCGAACCTCTGACGACATAGCTCATACCTGTTGATACGTTACCATCAAGTGCCCAACGCCATGTGACACCAGCCACAACAGGCTTACCACCTTTATACAAAGCAGCAGTTACTATACTTTCGCCAGCCCCATTCTTAAAGATGACCCCTTTATCAGTTGCTAACTTGATAATGTATGGCTTCGATGCCTCAAAAAGTCGCTCGAAAGCTGCTTGAATGCCATCCGATAACTTGTTCTCAAGTGCCTTGAAATTTGAAAACGTAGTTTTATTGCTTGCTGGATTCGTAAAGCTAATTTTCTGCTCAGAGACCCGTGCTTGAACCATAAGAGCTGGATTAAAACCATTGTCATAAATCTTGATTGTGTCACCAATCTCCACATCGATAAAGCCATCTACTTCATATGTCACCGCAGGATAACAATGCTTTTTCAACTCATTGTAAGCCAATCGGCGCAATTCTTTTGGATTGTCTGTCTCGTAAGAGAAATCCTTTCGTATCCATTGATCATCGAATGTGCTTGGGCTAAAAACAGATGGATACATTTGCATTGAGATAGGGGCATATAGAGATTCATTCCGTTGATAAAATTCAAGGACTCCATCTTTCGTTACAGACCAAGGATCTAAACCTCCAAGTGTTACCACCTCTTCTACTTCTTCGCCCTTTTCATTTTTAACACGCCTTTTGCCTGTGGGTCTAATCGCATTAAAAACACCTGTCTTATCAACTTTTCTAGTGATAGAAGTTAGATTTTTGCCATAAGTTAGCTGTATGTCGTTTCTGACACGCCCAACACCTTGATGATTCTCGTCGTTCTCTTGATACACATTAACTCTGAATGATTTGATAGAACTATCAGCGTTCAAGTGTGTCTCAAACTCAATTTCTGCATCGAATTTGTTAGCCAAACTAAGCAAACGAGCAAGATTAGTATCTTGTCCTTCCCACTCTAGGGTTCGTCGCCTATCCGAAATCTCGTTAATTCCAACGGAAAGATTACTGAAACCAAGCAGCCCCATTTCTTGGCAATACTCAATAAATGACATTGCCCTTTCTGCTTTGTACGGATTGGCATGCTCATTAATCAAATCAAGATTGAGGTTTTCACAATAACACTTGATTGTCTGCTCGTTTTCCTCAACAGTCATCACATTGAATAGGTATGTGCGCCCATGGTATCGAAACGAAACCCAAGCACGCTCATTCAGATATTGATAAGCCTTAGATAACGCAGTATCCGATTTAATGGCTTTTTTAAATACAGTGAACTCAAATGTTGAGGATCCTGTCGGTAAATCCCTTGCCCAAGTATCGTCGTAATAATTAAGCGTATTTTGCTTGTCGTTATCAACAAAAGCAACTTTTTGCAAACTTGCATCATGAATTGTTAATAGCATTATAGCCACCTTTCTTCAAATTCAATCGTTACTGTCGGATGTTTTTTGATAAAGCTAGAGAAGTACAACTCTAATTTTGAATTACCTGGAGGGATAGAGAGCCATTGGGAACCATCTACAACCTCGCTTGCTTTTGCAATATCATCAATATAGACCGTGTCGTCTTCGCTGTTGATGACAACATTTGAGCCAGTTGTAAACCGGTTAGGAATATCTCTTGTCTGCGTAACAAAGTCTTTGCGATAATAAAAACCATCAAGATACATATGAGAGACCATTGGATGATCTCGATATGCCCCTATTGTCACATGGATTCTAGCGGATTTTTTCCCTTTAATTTCCGGAACAATGAAAGTAGAGTGAGAACCACCATAAAAAACTTGGATTCTGTCATCATTACGTTTCAAGTCAGACCATCCTTTGGCCACACTGAAAGGATTTCGGTCAGCAGTTGTTGTACCATCAAATCTCCAACGTCCCAAGATACGATAACCACCGTTCCCATCGCTTACAAAAAAGTTGTATTCACAATCAGAACTAAGATTTCGTTTAAAAGTTTCCACTCCATATAAAAACTTACCTGCTGTATCAGATACAGTAATTTTGATGAAGCCGTATTGGTTGTTTGCCTCTGCCCAAAAAACTTGTCTCCACCACAAATAGTCATCCAATGAGCCTGTTGTTTTGGCACTATTGGCTGGAATATCCCACGACAAGCTAGTTGCATAGTTGTGTAATTTGGTTTCTCCTCGCAAATCTTTCAATCGAATATGTGAGCGATTCCAGAGATTCACCATCTCAGCTGTTCCGACTACATACTCTGTATTATCGTTTGTAACAGCTTGATTTTTTAACGCTTGAATAAAACCATTTGAGATCTCATTATCTCGATAATTAAGCAGCATTTCTGATTTTTGGGATGGCTCAGTAAAAGCATCTTCGCTATTTCCAATTTCAAAAGAACCCGTGTTATTCGCTATACCGATATAACCGTTATCTGCATTGTGCTTGACTTTTACGATTGGATTTGCTGGAACTGTTCCATTGTTGGCCAAATCAAATACCATTTTATTTCCTGTTACAGTAGCATTAGCTATGCTATCAAACTTTTTGTAAGCTGAACTGTGAGCCACTCCATCAGGAATGACAAGCTTAAACTCCGAGCGTTGAAACCATCTTGTCAAGTTTTCTGGAGTGATTTCATCAACTGGAAACCCCATATAATACTTATCCGGTTCATCACCATAAACAACTTTTACAGGCTCTAGCACATTCAAAACGCCAGCCAATTCATGTTTAAGGCGCTCAAGAGCCACCCCATCACGCTCAATCATGTCAAACTTGATGGTATGCTCCTTTTCGCCACGTTTCACTTGTTGGATATTAACGCCCAAGGAGGGAGCGTTATCAAATGTAACGCTCCTCTTATTTCCGATAGGGCGAATAATATCCTTGATTTTGATGAAGCGTGACATATCAACGCCGTTAAAAACCATCGTTTTTGTCATTCAAGAATACCTCTCATTCTATTTTCCCGTCTTAGTTTCTCCGACTGGTATTTGGCGAATCTATCGCCTGTTTTAGCGACTAAAGTACCATCGTTTAAGTACATTTCATTTGGCCGTCTAACAGCCGTCTCAGCCACATCTAAGGCCTTCTCTAGCAATTCGCTAGATTTATCCATAGTTACCTTGATTTTTTCAGCTATTGTCTGTTTACTACTTTGTTTAACAGTCACTTGAGCACCTAGTTTTTTATTCAAGCCTAGAGCGATTTCTGGTCTAGTATCAATCATCATGCTTTCTTTTAATCGCAACATTGATCTTTTAACAGCGCCAGCATCCGCCTCAATACCAACAGCGATACCTTGAGGAATGAAACGCCCAACTTCATCACGCATTACACGGGATGGACTGTGAATATCAAGAGCATTTTTGATTGTTGACTTCACACGGTCAGCAATGCTCTGTGCTGTTGCCATAACCGAACCAGAAGCACTCCAAAGTCCCATATTAAGACCCGACATAGCAAACTGCCCGATTGAGTAAAAGTCGCTATTAAGGCTATAAAATGGCGTTTTAAGACTATTTGAAAGGTTAGTCACGGATGCTACGGGTTGTCCTGCCCCAGAATCTACCCCTTGAGCTAAACCAGTAGTAATGAAACCTCCATACTCGTTAAATACACGAGATGGGGAATTAATATCCATTTCGCTTGTAAAGGATTCTTTTATATCATTGGCCATGTTTTTAGAAGCTTCACTTGCAATTTCAGCTCCAGCTTTAATACCATCACCAACACCTTCAGGAATATTTTTCCCTTTTTCAGGGAAGTCAGCGGCCGCAATTTCTTCTTGCAAACTCGATACTTGACTTTGTACAATGCCCTTAATCTTGTCTGTGATACCCAAAGCACCCGTATCCATACCAGCAGTTAAGCCATTCATAGCTGACTCACCACCTTGAGTAAAGACTTCGTTCAAAGTTGCTAACTTTTCGTCTGAGGCGTTGACAAGTTCTTGAACGTACAGCCCACCTTGAGGCCCCATCTGTTGCAATTTAGCCAAAATCCCCTCATTTACTCCGCGTTCGGCTAGTGTATTGAGGTTTGTTGCCCAATTATTAACCGCTTCTTGGTTTTTTTGGAGGTTGGCAATCATTTCATCGATACTAATAGCTGACTTCATTTGTATCTGATCAAACATGTTCGTAGTTGTCTCAAGCAACTCATTGTATTTAGAGCGCATATCATCAACCGCTTTTTGTTGAGCTTTAGACATACCTTCGTATGATATAACTTGTCGATTAGATCCATTTTCAGCAGCTGTTGCCATTGCTTCAGATGCCGCCTGTTGAACTTGAGATGTTTTTTCGTATTCTGTTTGCAATTCTGTCTGAGTATTTTTCAACTCAGTTTCCTTGTCGTTGAGTTCTTGCAGTCTTTCTTTACGAACACTATCGCTAACATTGGACTCTTCATTCCACTTATTACGTTGTTCAGCTATCTGCTTCAGTTGTTCACCAATTTCAGCACGCTTTTGTTCGATATCAAGCAGATTTTTTTGGGATGTCTCCCATGTTGATTCTGCCTCCATCGCTGAGATACGAGCTTTGATTTGGTCACTGTTATGAGACAAAGAATCAGAGTTCTTATCATAGGCCAGATTTAAACCGCTAACAGATGCGTTTAAAGCATCAATCTTTTTCTTGAGATTTTTCTTGTCTGCTGCAGTTTTATTTGTTTTTTGAGAAAGTTGAACAATTTCGTCAGCCAATTTTTGATAAGATTCTGTATTACCTTTTACAGATTCAAGATTTTTTTGTCGTTCTTTTGCGCTTTGTTTAACAGAATCTGTTAATTGATCCGTACTCTTGACTAACTCCTCCTGTTCCGATTTTAGTCGTTTGGTTTCCTCACTCTCAGCAGTCAGCCATTGCCACAATGCAACCCCAGCTCCAACAAGTAAGCCAATAGCACCAATTACCCACCCAACAGGGCCGGTTAAAGCTGTCAGTGCCGCTTTAAATGCTGTTGTTGCAGCAGTCGCAGTAATAGTTGCAGCAGTTTGTAAACTGATAGCGCCAGTTAAAACACCATAAAGCAAATTAGACGCTGTTAAAGCTCCGTTATTTGCCAGATTTGCGACCATTTGAGCCTTTGTTACTGTTCCACATGTCGCTTGTGCAGCGGTCATTAAATTGATAATTTGAACCGCTCCTGTCGCTGTTGTTTTGAATGTTTGCCAGGCATTGATTAAGTTTTTTGTCACAGTTATAGCTTCGTTAGCAGCACGCATAGCCACTAAAGCAGCAACCAAACTAATAATAACCGGTGTCAAAGATGAGATTACAGAAATTCCAGTACCTAAAATACTAAACAAAGTCTGAAAAACAGGCGTACTAGCTTTAATAACATTGACAATCACACCAAAAGCAGCATTGATGATTACTTTCAATGCATCAAAATTCTCAGCAATTGTTTTTCCTGTTGCTGCCTTTGTTAAATCATCAAGAGCCTTGATAGTGTTAGCAACGCCCTTGACAACCGCGTTTTTTAAGTTTCCAAAAGAGGTTTGAATACCTTTACTGTTTGATTTTGCAAGCTCAGCGAAACCACCAACACCACCATTCAATTCAACCAATTTGCTTGAAAATTGGTCGAAAGTGATACGCCCCTCTTTTAATGCAGTATAGAAATCGTTCTGAGCAGATTGTCCAGCAAAACCGAATGATTCAGCAGTCTTTTGCAAAGCATATGGCATGGTTTCTTGCAATGTTTTCCAACTTTGCATATCAACCTTACCCGCTGATAGCATCTGACTAAACTGTTGCAAACCACGGCTTGCATCAGCACTAGAAGAACCAGAGGCAAGAAAGGCATTGTTAAGAGCAAGTGTTAAATCTGTTGATTTATTTATATCTCCAGTAATCGAGGTAAGGCGTTGAGCTGTACCAACTACTTCATTCAAAGTCGTAGGCAAACCCTCAATCCCATTAGCAAGTTTCTTAGTTGAGCGCGTGACATCTTCTGTACTATGCCCCATCGCTTGCATTACCCTTGGGAAACTTTCAAGCGTATCAAAACGCTGAATAGCTCCTCCTAGGGAATCTGTCAGAAGATCCACGGCTTTAGATGCTAGTTTGAAGGCAGCGCCACCAAGAGCAAATTTCTTCAGAGAATCACTCCCCCTGTCGCCTTTTTGCGCCGTTTTGTCTAACTCATCGTTTAGAACCTTGACTTTATTTCCATCAACATCAACAACGATGGTCACTTTTCCATCAGCCATTATCTTCTCCCTCCTTTCCTAAACTATATTTAGCCTGTAATTTCCGCATTTTATTCTTATCCCCACCATATTCTGGTTTCCATGCTCGGATTTCTATAATCTGTTGCATGATTGTGTTATCTGGCAAAGCATTCAAAAGTGCTTTAAATTCTGTCCATGTCAACTTATTTTGAACTTTCAAAAGATTGATGCCATAAGCTTGCAAAAAACTAGCGTAAATGTATTCTGCATCTTGTTCAAAATCAATCAATTTTTCTTGTTCTTCTTCATTTTTTGCTGTTGGCATGGGATTGCCTAGCAAATCATACTGAACAGTTTCTTTTTCGATTTCTAAAAAATGTTCTTTTATGTAAATCCAACAGTCTACAACCTCTTTGATGTCGTATAATTCTTGGCCAGTTAGCAAATGGACAATCAACTGTGCTTTTTCAAAATCTGTCAACTCTCCCTCTTTCAAGATTTCAAAGACATCCAGAACCTTATTAAAAGACAAGTCTATGTCATACTCCTTATCATCAATAGAGAAACTTGTGATTAAAGCATCATTTAATTTCATAGACATATTTTTTACCTAGCTATTTCTTTTTATTCTTTTTGTGTTTCTTGTTGTTATTGATTGGAGCGACTTTGCCCTTGTTTAAATAGTGACTAGCACGCTCTTTCACTACCGTTTTGTGTTGTTCAGCAACTTCTTCTAACTTGTCATGCAACATGATTGAGGCTTGTTCTAGGGCGTTATTCAGGGCGTTATAGTCTGGATATACAGAATAAAGCTTGTCAAAAGTACCATCTCCAAAAATAAGATCGTATTGAATCTCAAGCTGTTTCTTCTCTAGTTCAATAGCCCCAGCAACTACTTCTTTAGTTACTCCATCACGCTCAATTTTGTTGTTGATATTTGCAGTTACCACATCCAACTCGTATTGAACCAGACGACGTTGTAATTCTTCTTCCATATCATAAAAGCGCATTAAGCTCTCTTGACTTGTATCAAACCATAGCTCTACTTCTCCGATTTTTACTGGAAATCCTGTACGTTTTAGTTCAATCTGAATATCTGTCATGTTTCTACTCCTTTTTGTTAAAAAAAGGGCAAGGCTCAATGCCCGCCCTTATCAAAAGCTATTACCCAATACCTGTCTCTTTTGGCGTTGAGTTATAAGAAAGCTTACATCCGAACGCCTCATAGTCAGAGGCAGCGCCAGAACCGGCCTTGATGTCCGTTGCAGTTGCAGCTCCCACCCATTGTTTTTTCTTGTCAGACGATACAACTTTATGCCATAACTTGCGATCATCACCTGTTTTGTACTTCATGCCAGCAATAAGAGCCTGTGCCTTATCTTCTGGATCATAAGTCCCTTCAAAGGTATAAGCACCTTTTACGCTGACTACCGTTGTTTCTTCAACTCCATCACCATCGTAGTACGCTTGGTCATCCGTTTTCTCGTCTGTATCATCTGATACATCTGAGATCCATTTAGCAAGTTCCAACCATGCATCTTCTGTTGATGGTTCAACTCCTCCATTATATGGAGCTACATAATGGCCACGTAGGGCGTTTTTTTGTCTTGTCATTGTTTGTTCCTCTCTATTACGATTTTCGCCACAATTTCAATTGTGTAATAATAATAGCCTTGCTCATCCTTACCTTTCATTGCAGGCCTGCTGACTTCCATTCCCATATATTCATAAGAATTATTGTCGCTTGGCAAAACTAAGTCTATCTTTGCTAGTTCTGAGGTGACTAACCAAATAGTGTCATTGGCTACTGAGTTCTTTTTTGCCTTTACAGCAATTTCAAACGGCAAAGAAACCTCTTGTGTGCCATCCATATAGCCTCTATCCACTTTCCCGCCTGGTATCTGATTGATAACCAGGTCATCTTTGTCATCCTCAAAATAATCAAAGCGTGGTTGGATTGGTAAATTTAAAGTCTTGATATGCTTTAAAAGTACATTTTGAAAGTCATTCTCTCGCATCAAAGTCCCATTCCTTTCACAAAAGCTCTAGCCCATTCTTCAGCATGTTTACTAGTAGCGACTTGATCCCATCGTTTTCCTGTTCCTGGAGTGGTATATCTCCTAAAAGTGAAAATACCGTTTGAACCGTAAAATTGTGCCCTAGCGTAAACTGTGCCATAAACAACAGCATCACCCTGTCCAACGATTCGGCCAGAGGCTCTTAAATCTCCACCTCGCAAGGGGATATATTGCTCATTGTCTAGCAAGATTTGGCTAGCTACCGCAACCTTTCCTCTTGTCATGGATTCTCTTGAAAGTTTATGCTTAGCTTTCTGCAAGTCGACTTTAATGGCAATACTCATTAGATCACCTCAATTTCTTGACTGAATATCTCACCATCATAATAGTTAGTTTGAAATCCATTAATTGTGTAATCTCCTATCCCATCGTTTACTTTTGCACCCATCCAACTGTTATCAACTGTCACAAAAGATAGTGAGGGATAAAGGTAAATGACCCCTTGTTTTTGCCTTGATTTTGAATTTCCTGTACCAGATTTTGAGTTACGATTACCAGACGCCCCTACTGATCTATCAAAACGTACATTTTTAATAGTCAACGGCTCCGAATACACTTCATCTCCATAATCGCTTTTGTCAGTCACTTTCTTGATGGTCAGGACATCCTTTAACAAACGCTTGTCAATCCCTTTTAATAGTCGCTTATCGATCATAGGCAACTCCAACAACTAGGCTAAAGCCAGCTTGTTTCAAAGCATTTTCAGCATCCATAGACAAATTGAATTGCTGACCTGCTGATGTGCTTTGTGAGGTGCCATATGAAATTGATGTACGTCCGATAGAAACACTACTAGCTAGTTGTTTATCATCAGCTGACATAATGCCAGATGAATCGAGATAGGCGATTTGGAAAGCCATAGCAAGCTTAACTGCATCTTTTCGATACTTAATCTCTTTTTCAAAGTCAATACCTTTTTGATAAAAGCCTTGAGTATAGAGATTGATAGCTATTTCTGCTCTTTTGGCTAGCTTCTCAAAGTCTGTTACTTCATCAAAACCTAGCTTAGTAAATTCATCTTGTGTTAAATAAGTCATGCGTAACCTCCCTTAAAAATAAAGGGTGTTGCCACCCCTTATTTATTCAGCTTGCTCAAATTGTGTGGGCACATCTTCTACAAGCTCTAAAACTGCATCGACATCTGGAAATGTTTGCTCGAGGTCTTTATTGACTTGATCGGCATAATTCGGTTCAAGCTCAACAAATTCTCCCTCTGTCACATAAATACCAGGTGTCTTTAAAATTAGGTTCTTAATTGCTTTATACTTAGCCATTATTCTTTACCTTTATCCTTAGTTTCCTTTGGTGTTTCAAGCTCGCCACCATCTTCCACCAATTCCTCAAAGCCATCTGCCATAAGTTGTACCTCAAGCTCACTACCCTCTTGCACGGTATAAACTTGATTTTCTTTGATGTATTTCTTCATCTGCTACCTCCTATGCTGATTTATGTGAAACGTAAACCCCATCTTCTTGAGATTTCAAGACAAACAAATCATGATACAAACGATTTTGGTATAGGTAACCATCACCCTCTGTGTGTTGCCCAGGAGCAAAGAGATAGATAGAGTTAAATTTGGCCTTAGCAATGATAGCTGTCTTAGCCACGATCAAGAAATTGATATCTTTACCGCCGCCAGCTTTCACAAATCCAGTTGTGAAATCAAACTGAGTTTTGAAACGTGCATCATCCCAAACCTCGATAAGTTGCACTCCATCTAGCGATGTTACACGTGTGTCAATTCCTTGAGGTGATGTAGTAGCGATTGCGCGTGTAAAGTCTTTAGCACGCTCTAGGGCATCCATTACCTCGCTAGATACATACATGACAAGATTTGATGCTCCAAATTTACGCATTGGCAAAATAGCAGCTTTCAAAATGCTGTAGACATTCTCCGGTGTAATGCTATCCTCTTGCTTGAAATGATGACCATTGATTGCAGCTGTTGCAATTTTAGAAAAGCGGTAAGCATCAACTTCTGGTGTTGCATGTTCTGAAATGAATGTATTTGAGATGTTAGCAACTGAAAGCTCTTGGTTTGTTTCGTCAACATCTGCTGTATCAACAAAAAACTCAACATCTCGGTCAAATCCAAGAGTATAAATGTTTTTATCGTTTGATACTGTACCTGAGTTGTAACCCTTAGAGCGTGTATGTGCCTTATATCCTGTTACAGAGATTGTTGGCAATTCAAATGATTTTGCACCGAGCCAATTTACTTTTGGCGTTTCAAGAATGGCAGTCAATGAGCCTTGCATAAGGCGTTTTTCAAACTGCCCCTCATGTTTTGTGATGTAATTGATTGACATCTACTATTCCTCCTTTTTATTCTGTTAGCCCTAATGCCTGTGCAAAGGCATCTGGTGCTGGGTCTGTTGCTGTTGGATTTCCAAACGCAACGATATTTGGGTTAGGCTTGCCATCTTCTTCTGCTTTAAAAAGATATGGGTCACTTTCCTTTAGACCATTGAGGATGTCATCTAGTTTAGGTTTGCCACTGTCATCTAGTTCAATGGCATCAACATCAATAAACTTCATCAAGGTTGATGGATTGTGTGCTGTGGTATCTTTCAAAGCAAGATTGATAGCATTCACCTTATTTGTTTTTGCCAGTTCATCAGCAGCCTCTTGTTTATACTTGTCATAATCCGCTTGCAATTTATCAATCGCCTCTTTTTGTTCAGCGCTGATACTTTCAAGCGATTTCAAGTGTTCAACTTGCTCCTCTGCTTTTGCTAACTGGCCTTTCAAACTATCTCGCTCTTTGGTGATAGTTTCCAAGGCTGATTTGTCCTCGTTGAGCTCTTTTCCTCGCAAGGCAAAGACCGATTTAGCCTGTTCCTCTGTCAATCCAAGTTTGAGTAGTTCCTCTGTTGTAAATGCCATTTGTACCTCCTTAGTTCTTTTTAGGTGGACAACTCCCACCGAAAAGCAAAATATTATTTACTATTTCAGTTTACTTTGGATGGAATGGGATTTTTTACGGTTTTAGGCACAAAAAAAGAGGGTTGTTTAGTAACCCTCTTGATAATTAGATATATGCTCTTTCTCTACTGTAATCACGGCTTAAAAATTCGTTTTGTTCTACAAGAGCTCTTATTTTCCCTTGATAAGCTCTAACTTTTAGCCTCTCAGCTTGTATCAGATCATCATCACCTAATGTACTAGCATAGTGCAACCTTTCTTTGTGATGCTTGATATTGCGCTCTAAGGCTCTTTGTTTAGCCTCGATGCGTGCATTTTCTTCTGCTTGTTCTGGCGTTAGATCTTTCATATAGTCTGGCAAGTCTGGTATTTCATTTACTCCTACGATAAAAGGCGTAAGATAATGACCACAATGGACACCTAAACATCCTCCAGCAGTACCAAAACCATAATCTAGCAAACTATGAATTGTAAGGCCATTTATTGTTCTGCCTTGACCTTTAGTGACAATCTTACCTTGCAATGGAGCACATGCAGCTCTAGCAGACGACTTGATAGAGTAGTAAAAAGTATCTATCCCTAATTCCTCTGCAGGTCTTGTACGCATATCATTGTAAACCCTGTAAGTTGTCGTTTTAATAATTGCTCTGGCATAGCTATCTGCTCGCCATTCTCTCCCTGCGCTGTCAGTAAATCCAGTAAAGCCCTTTTTTTGCCAGCTCATGATAGTATCATTTAACGCCCTATCACTTGTTTTAGTCCCTGATACGACTTGTGCTACTGTCTGCTCTACAACCGATTTGAAAACAGTCTGTATGCTTGCTGGTAATGTTGAATTGATAAGATTAAGGTCACTTATAGCTTGTTGAGTATAGGACTCAAGAGCATCAATTACACCATTTCTAACTTTGCCACTAGATTCCCTTTTCAAATCTTCCTCTAGTTGCTCCTTTGTGTCCTTATAGACCTTTAATCCCTCGTTAGCAATGACTTCTCTCAAAAGACTTTCAGCAATTCCTGTACGTTCAACAATAATCTTTAAGTTCTCCTCATTCAGCATGTACATATCGTTGAGCTTTTCTAGTTGCCATATATACGGATTTTTTGCAAGGTCAGCATTGCCACGCTCTTTAAGTCGTTTTATCATGCTATCAAACAACTCAATTTGCATTTTAGAGTAAATATCACTCACGCCCTGCATGTGCAAAGAAAATCGCTGATCATTTAGAGTTGGCATTTTGCGTTTATCAGTCATTTTCAACTCCTTATGTGTCGTTTATTGTAATTTATAGCAGTTTATAGCTCTCCCTCTTCTGCTTTTCCGTACAAAGCAAGCTCTGCATCGCTCTCTGGTGGCAACTCTCCATTGATTTCAGCAAGTTCTTTCTCTGCTTCTTCATTTGTGATGTTCAGTACTTTAGCAATACCTCTTTTCTGTGTCGCAAATCCAGCTGCTACCATCTTCATCCAGTAATCAAGCTCTGCATGCCTATCAGTAAATACACCATCATCCAAATTAACTGAAATATCATCAAGTTCTGGAATTTCTCCGCTGTAAACCCCTACTGCTTTACCAAGTTCACACATTGAAACACAAAGCTCTTTGATAGCTTGCTCAACAAGTGCAACAATGCTATTTCGCATTTGATAGGTGTCTGAGTTCTCACTTACAATCTCTGTTGCTGTCTTTACTCCTTGCCCATCAAATGTAAACATGCCACTAGATACACCTATTTGCATCTCAAATAGTTTAAGCCCCTCTGAAATAGCTGAAATATAATCAGATGAGCGGATAGGAGTTGTGAGGTCAATAATGCTACCACTATCCATATTGCCTGCTCCTACTTGCATGTAAACATTTTGGTCAGTATCAAAACGTCGCTTAAATTTGATTTCACCGTGGATATCTTGTACTTTGAGTTGCGTTATTTGCTCAGGCACAATCACGCGTCTTTGACCCATCTTAATTTCCCACATAAATTCATCGTACGTACGATTGATAAAATCAATAGTGGTCTTGGCGTTATCAAAGATAGATAGACCAAGAGGGCTGTTGATATCCTTGTTATTCATCCCTGGTGTCTTGAGATAAACAAACAATGGGCGTGATAGTCCTTGTATCGTTGTTACTGGTTGCAAGTCAGGATATAGCTCGCTCAAATTTACACGATCACCCAGCGTGCTGTCTGATGTTGATTTGTAAAGCTCGTTAGTAATGCGGTATAGGTTCTTATCCTTTGTACTCCCTACCTCTTGGCCATCTTGAGTTACCCACTCATGAAACTCAACTAACGTATAATATACATTCTTTTTGCTCTCTGACTTAATTGTCTTTGTGAGGATTGCAGCGCTTGATACATCCTGTGTATTGCTTTGTAATGGCAAAAATACTGGTGCTTGAATAAATGCCACTCTAACCTTATCTCCATCAATGTAAGGTCTCATAGCAAGCCCACCCAAAGCCAGACAACTCTCTAAATACCGCTCAAAGTTTTTGTTAAAGCGGTCATTGCCTAGCATATCATTAAGAAAGTCATTTAACGTATCATCATCTGCTGTGATCTCTGCTTGTTCATTATAGACAAGGCTAGCAATCTTTTTGGCTGCAGTTCGTGCAATCGGCAAGTGTTGCATCTTTCTACGCTTTCTGTCGCCATCGGTGTTGATGTACTCCACATCATCAAATTTAGATTGATAGTAAGCTAGATTGAGCTGTATCCTGTTAAATTCGGATTGTGTTACAGCTACCTTTGGGTGCTCCAAGATACTGTTTAGGTTTGATGTTTCCATGTTATACCTCCCACGGTTGAAAAAGTCTTTTACTTTTTGAATTAAGTTCATTGTTGCCCTCCTTATGAATTACCAACACGCAAACCAAGTATCTTAGAATTGTCTAATATAAAATACTGGGCAACATCGCATGTATGGTCATCATCTTTGATGACATTTGGGCTATCAGACTGTAGTGTCTTTTCATCCCATCTGTACATCTTATGTTCTTCAATAAATATTTTGTTATTCTCTGTATCAAGATAATAAAAGCGACCTTGTGCTAATAATGATTGGAATGTATCAATCATTGTCACTTTCTTCAATTTAGCCACCGGATGCCATCTAATACTGAAATCAAGATACATCTGGTTTCTCAATGCTCCCTCTGCGCTATCTATTGTGTACTGCAAGATTGGCACTTTATACTTGCTGATAACTTTTGTGGTGAAATAGTAAATGTCTTGTGATAACTGGCTAGGGGCTTTTTTCACTGCTTGACCTGCTGGGCTATAGTACCAAGTATCAAGCAAAATCACCTTACCTTTAGCAGTTATCCCAAAAGCACAACATGCAGTAGCTGACTGCTGATGCCCACCGTCCAATGCAAAAGATATACCTATCAGCCTATCATCACTAGGCAAAGCATCTAACGGGTGAAATGTACTCATGTTATAGATATTATTCCCTAAACCAACTGACTCACCTAGATAGACATACCTGTAATAATCATAGTCATTCTTTTTTATACGCTCGATATCAGCCAACATCTGATCATTTACAAATCCTAACTCATCATCAAGATAAGTACTAGAATGGCATAAGTAATTATCTTGCGTATTCATTTCCTCATACCACTCATTTATCCAACTGTACGGATTGATAGGAGGGTTATATGACCAAAAGATTTTAACAAATTGAGCGCGTGGATGTTTTTGGCGCATAAATGTAATGTTGGTCTGGTCAAATTCTTCTGCGCTTGAAAATTCAGCAGCCTCTTCATACCAAACGGCAATAATATTCCCAATGTTGTTAGATTTCAACTTTTGGTAGTCATCGAGGCCGTAAAAATAAAATGTTGAGCCTGTCTTTTTATGACTTATCTTAAATGGGCTGACTGTCATCTTAAAACGACTAGTTAGACCAAACAACGATAACCCCCATTGAATTTGGTTATATACGCTATCACGGATTGTATTAGCTACTTTACGGATAATGACAATATTGGCAGTTTCACCCCTTATGATGTACCAGGTCATCATGACAATCAGCTTTAAGGTAATAACTGATGATTTGAATGAGTTTCGCCCACCTTTCAAAATGTTGTAAGGTTTCTTAGATTTCCAAACACTCTTGAAATGAGGGTTGACATTTTTTTGAATATCAATTATCTTCATCGTCACCCTCCCAACTATCAATAATTGTGATGGTGTCATCTTCCATTTGTGTATCTATCAACTGTGATTTTAATTTCTCAATCTCAAGCTCTAGTTTTTCAGATTGTTTAGCTGTTGGATATCGTTTCAAGATTTCAGTAATAGCTTTAATAACTGTCGCATTATCTGCTTTTTTGATATGTCTCTCTACTTTTCCTGTTGTTGGATTAAGTATCAAAACCTCCTCATCTCGTTTACCTCTAGCGATTTCAGAAAGGATATAGAGCGCCTCTGTCGCATCCATGATGTTTGACTTGTGCAGCTCTTGCATCTGCTTGTTTATGTACTCTTTTATCCCAACATTTCCCAACAGTTCAGTAATACGATTATTGGCATAACTCTCACTATAACCAGCCTTAATTGCTGATTGATAGCCGTTTCCTGTCTTTATGTACTCATCCGCAAAGCGCCTCTGTCTTTCATTCATTCGCTCCCTCCTTTCCAACAAAAAATCACAAGTATTGCTACTCATGATTTCATTTTATATGCTAAAAGAGGGGATGTTTTACTGTTATTTTTGATTTAGGGCACAAAAAAAGCCCCAATTAAGGGGCTAAGATGTAACGTAGTAGCCCGGATTCGAACCGGAATCTCCTCCATCAAGGCGTAATCCCTATATACTACTCCCTACGTTTCTTAATGTGATTATACCACTCTTTTTTGACTTTTTCAACAAGTTTACGCTCTTTTGGTGTCAAATTGGTTGCTCCTTTTTTGCTTTTCTCATGTTCTGCATGATTATAGCCGTGATGAGCATGTGGTTTCATACCTTTATGCACATGATCTAAGTCAATTTGCTTATTACGCTTATTTTTTGTATCAAAATAAACAATACTCTTGGGTGTGTTTTTGTTCTTGTCAATAAGTACGTAAACTCTACCTTTTGTCATCGTTTCCATTGGAGTCTTTTGTGACCCTTGCTCGTTTTGAGTAACAAATTTTATATTACCCACTTTATGTACAGTCTTATATTCTGTCCCATACTTTTTGTCTTTATCACTCATTCCAGAGCTTGCTCCTCTACCGCCCATTTGTCCATCCTTTCTGTCGTTTCATTCCCAAAATAAACTACCTCGATACCTTTATAATCATAATCAACCTCACCACCATATACCAAAATACGCTTTGGCGCTATCTTTTTAATCATGGTATCTACTCCATCTTTCCACAATTCAAAGCGCTCTTTGCGTTGTTTTATGCCTACTGTGCTGATGGCCACTGTGCTATGTTTCGGCAAACCATCAAAGCAAAACTCATGGCTTTCTTTATTTGCCCACGATACAGTAGGTATAACTGTATAGCCCCAATTCTGCATCATTTGGCCTATCAATCTTGAGCGATAAGTATTCCAAAGTTGCATAGCTATTGGCATGTCTGTGTATAGGCTAAAATCTGGTGTAAGTACACAATCAAAATCAGCTAGTTTCTCTAGGTAAAAATCCGGGCGTTTCCAAATCCTTTCAAACTGATAATCATCTAGGAAAAAATGTACGGTAGCCGAGTAGTCAGGCTTGTTCAAAACATAGTTAAACCCCTGTAACTTTTTAGGCACATGATCAACTGGTTCAAGGGTTGGCAAATTATATTTCCCATCTGTGCGCGTGGCATCATAATCCAACAAATTATACTGGTTAATAGTATTCTGTCTGTGATATGTTTTTGTTGTCAGATTATCCATATTATCCTCCTAATAAAAAACCTATGTACCTTGATTATAGATACATAGGATAGGGTATTTTTACGGTTATTTAGAAAGGGGGATGTGTTTGTAAGTTGAAACAAAATACTGATCAAACCATTTGTTGATATATGTGTACGCCGGACTAGGACTTAGATATAAAATTTTCTGACACGCGCCAATCACATTGATGTTTTCAAATACATAGACCTCTTTTATCGTTTTTAACATTTTTCTATCTGACTTCTCGATATATTCATCTGTTACAGTTTTCAGATTTACCAAAAATACAGACTGCTCAATGTTATTATCTAAAAATGCCTCATGTATCTTTTGCTCCAAGATGGTTTTTTGAGGATTTTTCTTATCCCTCAAAAAATACCACTTTAGCCAATTGATTTCTCTGCGATGGATAACTGACAAGCGCTCTATTTTTTTCTTCGTCATCCATTACCTCCAAATCTCACTAAATAAATAGACTAGCTATCCAAATCAATAATGCGCAAGTTACAATCTTTGAGATACTGCTAGTAACAGAACGGGAATAGTCTTCATAAGATTCTTTTTTACTTGACACAAAAGGGAAGATGAATGACAGTAGCGCATCTAATCCCAAAGCTTGCCAAACTGAAATTTTTCCAACCGGGACAATTGTTGTCACGACCTCATTCCAGCCAAATTGCACTACAAACGGTGAGGCAATGATTACAAATAGCGCCCCAATGATAATACCTGTTTTTTTAGATTTCATTTTTCTTCTCCTCATTAACTTTCTAACGCACAAATTCGTTGACCAGATCGCTGATAAGAAACTTCCAATCAGATTCTCTGAATGTCAAAAAACGATCTGCGGTCAAATTTCTAACCCTTTTATAAAAGAGTATCTTTAGTTGGATTGATTCACCAACAGTAAGGAAGACACCAGGGAAACGATGTACCGAATGCACTCTATTCCCGTATCCAGAAATATCTAAATGTATTACCATTTCTGGATATGAACGCCCAATCTTAGCTTCAACTCCGAGCTCAACTTTGACCTCTTCCACAATTGGAACCTCGTTAAAAATTGGTCGTGCAGAAAATAATGGCGACGATGTTTCTTGTTTTTTTCTTCTTCCCAAAAATGGATATTTACAAGGTCTCATTTGCCGTCCTCCCCAATAATATCCAATACTTTCAAAAGTTTATCTACTGAATTTTGAGTGATAGAAATATGATGTTCTCCTAAATTGTAAGGTGTTCTTAAAAACAAGATATTAGGGCCTAGACAGATGCGCCCAATATCATCTATGTTGATAAGCTCATCTTCAGTATTTCCTCTATAACAAGATTGTATTTTAACAAATTTTGTCATTTATTCCACCTCCTCTATATCAAACACTAATCTATAATGCCCTTTCTCCTCACTCAAGCCTCCATAGACAAAAGATAATTTTTTGATAACCTTGTGATTATCGTCTGTCCAAATACCTGCATCAGTCATGCCATCAATGATAGCCTTGACTGTTGGGTACAAGTTAGGTGGATCTAATTTAGATTTAGTAGGGCTGTAAATTGTAACTATAACCTCACAAGGGTTAGAGGGGCTAAAAGCAGCCCTCCCTTTATCCTTGTTCATCGATGTATGCCAATAAGCAAAAACTCTAATGCGCTTAGTAACTTTAGCTTTATCCGTTTGATGTTGCCTATCGTTACTATTGATAACCATATTTAAAGATTTTAGCTTAGTATTTCGAGGCAAAGAAAACTCAAATTTCACATCTTCCCCCTCCTCATCCGTTTAATTATATCTGCAACAATTCCAGACCATTCTTCATTTGTAGTCTCCCTAAAGTCAAATTGTGACATTTCTTCAGCCTTTTTAAAAAGAGCTAGTTTCAAGAAATACCCATCTTTTTCCGAAAAATCAAAGTCACTTATTAAAGTTGCTGTTCTAATTCCCTTACCATAACCATCTACTTTTACAATAATCCTTGTTTTATGAAACTCACGGAGATATTCAATTTGAACCTCACCTCTCAAATCACATCCATCAACTTTCTTTAGCATCAATGGAATTTTTTTGGTTTCACTTTCTTTTCGTGCCCCCATGAAAGGATATTTTTTAGGCTTCGCCATCATTCATCCTCCTTTATTTCTTCAAATAACCTGGTGCATCATCGCCTACATTGATACTCTCATACTGCTCTTTCGTAACAAGAAACTTGCCATAAGCTCCGATAGTAACCGTATAATGACCATCAACAATAGCTTTATCTGTTACCGTTCCGATAAGCTCCCCACCAGCATTATCAACTTGATAAATAATGACTGGTTTTCTGTTTTTCAATTCTTCTACTTGCTGTTCCAACTTGGCCACCTGTGGTTTATAGTGATTTTCTGTATCCTTTTTCTTTTTTGTAAAGGTATTAGCAATAACTTCAATTTCTGACTCGTTGCTTAAAAATGATGATACTTGAGTGTTTAGAGCATCGGCAAATGCCTCAATTTCCTCATTCGTTGGAGTTGTAACATTTCTCTCAATGTCACTTACTCGATTTTGACTAATGCCAACCATAGGGGCAAGATCATACTGAGTAAGCTCTGCCTCTTTACGGATAGCACGCATTTTAGCGCCATCAAATACTTTCATCTAAACACCTCCCCACCATCTGAGTACCATCTGTTTTTAAGTACATGACGTGCAATCTCGCATTGCACTTGTGGTCTCTGATAATAATCCACTTTTGCTTTATGCTTTTTGATAGCTTGCATAGTGTGAATTGTAACAATCGCTGCCCATGTGATGGACATCAAAGTTGTAAGTACCATAACGATTTCAATTTTTGTCATTTTCTGTTTCCTTTTCAAATTGGTTTAAATAGGGTTAATTTCCTCCTAACCCCTGTGCTATTGCTGAGATAACGTTTACTGTTACGCTATTGCCTGCTTGCTTGTATAATTGACTGTTAGAGTTGACCTCCTGCGCCTTATCAAAAGCCCAATCAGGAAAACCTTGTAACCTCCAGCATTCTCTAGGTGTCAGCTTTCTAATCCTAAAATCAGGCTCAACCACGCCTTGACTCTCTCCAGTCAAAAGAGTATTGGCAATTTGTTTGCCTACTCTCCCTCGCCTTGTCTTAGAATTTGGATGCGATAGGTTTACACTATCTCCAATTTCAGCCTCTTGGTAGCCTTGCTTGGTTGCTTCTTTTACTCTGATTTTAGGTTCAAGATTTCCTCCTTGATACGCTCTGATTGTTGGTGAAATACCATCAATCTCATAAACAACGCCGCTTTGATTGTAGTTTGGTTGCAGAACACCAAACTGCTTTATTTCATTTTCAATTAAAACTTTTAACGGATCTTTTTGTGTCGTAGTACTACACAGGGTAGGAGCTAATGAGTCAATTGAGACGACATCACCACTTTGCGATTTCCCTTTTTTTCTAATATTTCCAACCTTGTTTATTTTTGGTTGTTCACAAGTAATCGCTGCACCATCTCCGCTGAGAGGAAATACCTTTCGTCCACTTCCTCCTCTAAGATGTCCGATAATGAACACACGTTCCCGATTTTGGGGGACTCCAAAATTTTTGCTGTTAAGCACTTGCCATTCCACATCATACCCCAGTTCATCCAACGCTGAGAGGATGACCTCAAAGGTATTTCCTCTGTCGTGGTTGAGGAGTCCCTTGACGTTTTCAAGGAATAGATATCTGGGTTTGAGAATAGATGCGAACCTTGCGATTTCAAAGAAGAGAGTTCCTCTTGTATCTTCAAATCCTCGTCTTGCTCCTGCAATAGAGAAAGCTTGGCACGGAAATCCTCCACAGATAACATCAACATGTCCGATTCCTCGAATAGTGTCATCTGATACTGTTGTGATGTCATGTAATTCAATTTCTCCTTTCGTATCGTGTATAGCTTTATAACTAGCTCTAGCGAATTTGTCTATTTCACAAAATCCTATACATTCATGCCCGGCTGATTCCATGCCGATCCTAAAACCTCCAATGCCAGCAAATAAGTCTAAGAATTTCATTTTCTGCACTATATCACCCTCTCATCTTATTTCTGATGGTGAAAGAGTGTTTAGGTGGTACATCCTCAAAGGCATCTTGAAACTCTTGATTGATTTTGCGGATATTGAAAGGCTCGACGGCATGGAAATAATAACCATGTTCATCAATTTCCCCCTCGATACCAGTTGCCCACGACAAGAAAACAGCTTGTTTACACGATGGGCAAGTGATAGCCTTGCGATGTGCTCCTACCTTGACCACTTTACAATGTCCACAAAATGGGCATTGTAAGTCGGCTTTAACTTTGATAAATTCCATTCAGCGCCTCTTTCTAAAACGGCAAATCATCATCACTGATATCCAATGGGTTTGTCGGTCTGCCAAATGGATTGTTATCACGGGTGAAATCAGGAACTGGATTTGTTGTGTTCCCCTCAAAGAAACTACCTTGTTGCCCGTAACTATTTCCATTTTGGAAATTGTTCCCTTGGTTATTTCCATTTTGGAAAGAACCACCTTGATTACTGTAGCCCTGCTGCTGATAACCGCCGTGATTGTCTTGATGACCTTGATTATTTTGCTGACTGTTACGACTTTCTAGCAATTGAAAATTACTAGCAACAACCTCTGTTACATAAACACGCTGACCTTGCTGGTTATCATAGCTGCGTGTTTGAATTACTCCTGTGATACCAATCAATGAGCCTTTTTTAGCCCAATTAGCAAGATTTTCAGCTGACTGTCTCCAGATAACGCAATTGATAAAATCAGCCTCACGCTCCCCGGCCTCGTTCTTAAATGGACGATTTACAGCAAGAGTAAACGTAGCAACCGCAATATTAGATTGCGTGTATCTTAGTTCAGCATCTCTTGTAAGTCGCCCTACTAAAACAACGTTATTTATCATTTTGCACCTCCTCTTTTATCCATTTTCCATTGACTTTTTTACCTTGACGGTTTTTAATTTCATTCCATGCAATTTCAAAACAAGCATCAAGCATTGTTCCCTCGTTTACTGAGATTTTTGAAAGAATGCCCGTAAAGTTACGTATGTGAAATTGGATTTGTGTGAGCGTGTTGATAATACCTGGATTGAATAATAGATCAAGCAACTTGCTAGACATTAAACCAATTTCTTTAGTTGCATATAAGAGTAATGTTTCTGTTGAAATTTCACCTTTTTCATACCTTGTGTAGCCGTTCCTATGAGGGTTTAGCATAATATCCTTTTTAGTAAAGTTCATTTGTTCGGTAAACACGGTTAGAGCAACCATAATATCGCCGATTGCATCCTCAAGCTCTTTATGATTGCTTGAGTGTTTTGCCTTGTTCAATTCCCCATACTCCTCGAGGATTTTTTGCATTTGAGAGAGAGGGTTTTCTTTATCAATCTCTCTCTCAATAGCCCAATCTGTCACATTTTCAATCAGTTCATTAAATTTCATTGAGCATACCTCCTGTTGCAATATTCACGTTCTAAGCTATCTAGCCCCACTTTTAAATACTCGATAGAGTAAATAGCAAGGCTTTTCTTTTCAATTTGTGTGAGAGGCCTGTTAGCCTCCTCAAATTCTAAAATAAGTTGATACTTTTTAAATTCCACCTAAACCTCCAAAGTTTCAAAGCTGATAAAGTTATCCTCAAGCCATTCTTGCAACTGATTAAGCTGAGATTTTCCACCATGCAATGTCAAACGCAAGTTAATTGTTAAAGGCTCGCTAGGCTCAAATTTTGCCACCTCTTGCACGTTGTTTTGTGGTTCTGGTGTAATTGTACCCTGTTCCAAAATCTCGCCTGTTTCGGCATCATAAGCCTTGATATTTGCATTTGCATTTTCCTTGGCCAATTGTTCAATCTCTGCAAGTCGTTCAGCTTCTGCTTTTGCTTGAGCCTCTTTCTGCTCTTTGCGTGCAATCTCAGCATCACGATCTGATTTCATCATCTTGAGAATATCAACAAGACTCTTACCATCTTCAAGATGTCTGATATAGCTATCAGCTGGCAAATCGTACTCTTGAGCTTGCTCTTGGATAGCTTGCTTGTTGGCCTTATATTCTTCCAGCGCATCAAATTCTGAAAGCACTAAGGCATCCATTTCGTCAAGTGTTGTCTTTTTCAGCTCATACTTGCCTGTTTTAAAATATTTCTTGAGGCTGTACTCATCGTATTTGTCAGCAAATGTGGATTTTTCAATCCCTGCGACCATACACTTATCCTCAAAGGTAGCACGCACGACATCCACGCGCAACAAGCGCTCATGCTCATCAATATCATCTCTGATTTTTCTAAGTTTTTCTAATAACTCACCTAGTGGGGTTCGTGACTTGGCAAGTCGTTTTTCAAATTCATCAAGAGGGTTTTTGAAATTCTTAGCAATTTTCTTACGCTCTTCATCTAGCCCATCATCAAGAGCTTTATACCGTGTAATTTGATCTTTAATCTCTTTATAGTCAAGCTCATCAATTTTTTTATCTTCCAGCTGCGCAACAGCTAGAGCAATAGCTTTGTCAAGACCATCAAAGTCAAGAGTGATTTTCCCTGGCACATAAATTGGCTTAATGTTTTCTAATTCACTCAAAGTTACATCTTTTACCATGTCTTATACTCCTTGTTTTTCGTATGCTTTTTGAATTTGTTTAGTGAGATAGTCCATCACTATGTTATAGCCATCAACTGGCACTTTGTGGAAATCATCTATTTGGTACTTGCTCAATACAAAATTTGCAACTGTATCAAATGGCGCTCCCTTAATAGTCGCAAACTCCTCAACGTTCTTGATGATTTCTTGATACTGATTGTTGTCAATGTACCTTACTTGATTTTGTTCTTGGGCTTGCTGGTTGTTTGGTTTCTGTTGCTGATTATTCTGCCCTTGTTCTTGGCTTTCTTCTACTGGATACTCATCAATATCTTTTTCACCAATCGCAAACAACCCCTGCAAGGCATATTTTCGAGCGTATGAGCTGACTGCACCTGTCCATTGCGGATCTTGCATTTGTTTAAACTGTCCTTTTTGGGTATTAAGTACTGGAACTTGACTCATTTCAGCGTATGCTGTTGATTGGTACCTCTCGTCTCTCTCATCATTAAAAGCTACGGCTGTTGCTTTTACAAAGATTTTTCCAACAAGCTCAATGAGTTCATCAGTTACGATTACAGACCAATCGCTTTTTAGCTCTTTGAAAGTTGTATAGATGTCCTCGGCATTTCTAAATGCGTACTTCACATCTTTTGATTTCTTTTTTTCTAGTTGCATTTTTTGTTGCAACTCTGGGAAAGTTAAATCTGCCATATCATCTATCCTCCAAGTCTGCTAAAAGGCACATCCCATGAATAGTTAGTAAAGTTTTTGTTTATAATATCCTTGATGATTTCACCTTTTGAAATTTCAATTTCCTGTGTAAATTCCATACCCATTTCAAAAGTGAAAATTTTAATATCAACATCAAACTTACTAGAAATTTCTGTGTAATTGTCAGCTGATGCTACCCATGCTTGTTTGAAATCTTCAAGTTCGATAATCACAAAATCATCATCCAACCAAATTTCAATATCTTTACCAGAAATAAACGCACTCCTTGTACCGTTTATATAAAAATAATCATACTCATTTTTAAATCTTAGTAGAGTACCATCGTGTTCATCTTCAAGCATTGCGCCTTTATTTCCTAATAGCATTTCTTTTAAAGCTGATGCAACGTTTTCGCGTCTGCCTCTTAATTTAAGAGTCCCCTCTGCCCAATTTGGCATATTTCTTTCCTCCTCCTGTAAAAACTCTGTAATTCCCTTATTTTTTATAAGGATGAGTTTGTTGTTTATTAGTAGTTATTATTCTGCTATCGTGTCATCTTAACGGTTTTAGCCATTTCTTTCTTCCATGACTGACTGCCTCGATATTGCAGATAAGCATCAAAACCTTTGATTGTGACAAGCTGACCATCATTTCTGAGGTGCTTTTTCTGACTAGGCAATTTTTTCATCTCTCGCCTCATATCTCCCGCTTGCCGTTTTGAACATCCAAAGATGTGCTCTAGTTCTTCATCGTTTGCAGAAATCTTCTCGATGATCACATCTTTAATCCTCACGATTTGAACTGTTTCCATTTTTGCTCCTTTCGTGGTATAATTCCTTTAGAATATTTTTGTTGAGCGCCTGATTGCCGTCAGGTGCTTTTTTGCTATCCCCTTTTCTGCTATAATGAAACCAGAAAGGAGAGAAATATGCAGAGAAAATATGTTGCATCTACTAATGTTCGTAGTGTTGGTTGGCAGAACGGAATCTTAGAAGTTGAATTTAATAACGGTAGTATTTATCACTATCATAATGTTAGTGAATCAGAATACAGCTCTGTCTTGATTGGATCTGTCGGTTCTAATATTCATAGATTGTCTAAATACCATCCTTACACACGAGTAAGCTAATCCAGTAGAGTTTCATCAAGTGGGTGAAACTCTTTTGTTTGCTCTAGATAAACTCCATCCGCTGAAATAATAATCTTTGAGTGAAAATCATTTTGTTTCAGCTCTTTAGAATAAATCAACAAGTCTTTTAAAATATCCTTTTGCTGCTTATTACCTTGATGATTTTTTGTTTCTAATTCGTTCATGTTTACCCCTTTCCATTTTTGCAAAGTCCTAAATTTGAAATTTCTCTCTTTTATTTATTAAGAGTAGTAGTACTTATTGTTATTTAGTATTTATTGTTAGTTAATACTTGTTGTTAGTTAGTATTTATTAGTGCCTTATTTTACAGATTTGTAAAATACAGATTTGTAAAATACAGATTTGTAAAAATCGGAAATGTAAATTCTAACCTGTGGATAACTTTTCTATTGCTTCATCAAGCCGTTGTAACATGATTTCAAATTGAAAGTCAGTTATCTTTGTATCTGAGAAGAATCTGAAAGTCTGAACACCTCGACCTCTACCAAGGCTTTTTTTGATCACACGCATATAACCAGCATCCTCTAACTTTTTTAGATGACGATCAATCATGTCACGGCCAACACCTTTTCGTTTAGCTATCTCATCTGGATAGACTTGCCAGTTAGGGTGGTTAGCTAGAACAACCATCATAATACCTACCGCTGTAAACCCCAGTTTTGGGTCATTGATAAAGTTATTACTAACAGCAGTATAATTTTCAGTCGCATTCTTGAAAGATAAACTGACAATCTAAATCTTTAAAGTCTGTCATAACTCCTCCTTTTAAATTTGCTATAATTGACTTATCCTACATGAAAGGAGAATAAGTCATGATTACTTGTCACATCATGATTGATGGTCGTGTTGAACCTCTATCAATGACATTGCCTGCTGTTCCTACTATCGGTTCTGTCATTGCTAAGTCAGCAGACCATAAATCTGAGCATTACTTGGTGAAATGTGTTGAGTATGTCAACGGACATGATACTGTCAATCTACATGTTCAACCATTTCCTAACCAAATCAGTGCTGTCAACGCTATTGATGGTTTCAGGAATAGCAGATAACTCTACTATCTTGACCCAGTAGCTATCTAGCACTTTCTTATCAACGTAGACCGCTTGTTCGCATAAACCGATGTGTCCATCAATGAACATCGCTCTACGGACAAGTAGGTCTTTTTCTGTTTCCAGTTCAATACGTCCAGCAATATTGCCAGAGATTTCAAGGTACTTGTCTGGTTCTTTCATCCTACTCCTCAAATTTCTCCCATGATTCGTTGATTCGCAACTTCTTGTTAATGCGAAGTTTCAAGTCATCGCTCCCTTTTCCATCTTTCAGCAACTGCGTGATGGCTGACGGACTAACACCGACTACAATAGCTAGGTCTGTCTGAGACCATCCACGTTTTTCGATACGCTCTTTTACAAGGTTGATCCATTTATAATGCTGTTGACTCATGTTACCTCCTCCTTTTATTTTCAATAGAGTTAAAGAGTTAGTAAATTATTTTATAAAACGCTTGACACATTTTAGCGTATCTGCTAAAATGAAAGCATAATTAAAAACCTTGATAAAATCACATATCTATCAATTTATTCTGCTCGGCAAAGCTATTTAATTTTTAGATAAGTTTTTATTAGTTTTTTAACTAACTCTTTAACTTACAAAAACTATTTTAGCGTAAACGCAAAATAAAGTCAACTATTTTTTGCGTATTTTGTAAAATATTTTTTGTCACGTCTTAGAAAGGCTGATAAATCAATGTTTTCTACATTTGAAATCGTAAAAGATTTATGCGAAAGACAAGGGATCTCACTAAACACCTTGGAAGAAAAGCTAGAATTGGGTAAAAATTCTTTATATGGATTAAAAAGAAATCAACCTTCTGCTGAAAGATTGCAACAGATTGCTGACTACTTCCATGTTAGTACAGACTATCTTCTTGGTCGTACGGATAACCCAACTATTGCTAGCGACAAAGAGCAATTCTTTTTTGAAGGCAAAGAGGTAAATGTTGAACAACTCGCCTCTACTGCTATGCGCTTCAATGGTAAACCACTAACTGAAGAAGATAAAAAAGCAATTCAAAACATTATAGAAATTTATCTCAGAAAGCAATAATAATCAAAGGTTGGATTGTTTATGACTGAAAAAGAATTTTCTCAAAATCTAGGTATAGATATAGAGATTTTTGAAGATGGTCTATTTCCAGATGAAGCCTTTTACATCCCAGCCCTCAAAACTATGTTTTTGAGTGATGCTATATCTGATGAAAAAAGGGTACAAGTCGCTTTACATGAGATAGGCCATAGAAACCACGCGCCAGATACTTATCGGCTTTTTAGGGAGAAGTGTGAGCTTGAAGCTAACAGAAATATGATCCATCATCTCATGAAAGCTGAGTTGGATATAGCCGAAGATACCACTACATTTAATTACCTGGTTTTCATGGAGAAATACAACCTAAAAACCATTGCCGATGAAACAATGGTCAAAGAGGAATATTTGGCTTTACTTAATTGAAAAAGGAGAAAAATATGAATGACAAACTTTTAGGAGTCATACTCTATATTATCTTTACTATCGTTGTAATAGCTTTTGTTATTTACAAAGTTAAGACTGAATCGCCTGAAAAGAAAAAAGCAAGACAGCGCGAGATGGAAGTTTTTAGAACAATGCAACAACATAAAAAACAGGAAAAGGAACAAAAAAATCAAATGAAAAAGCAAAATATCATCACTTGCCCAAATTGTAACTCCAAAGATGTCTCTTTCTTACAACAAGATAAAAAAGCCTTCTCAGTCGGAAAAGCCGTTGGTGGTGCTGTCTTAACTGGCGGAATTGGTGCTTTAGCTGGTTTTGCAGGCAAAAAAGGAAATAAACAGTGGCATTGCCAAAATTGCGGAAATTTCTTTGAAACGAAATAAAAAAATCCTCACACTCAAATTTTGGCCAAGGAGAGTGTGAGGTGTTCAGTATAGTAAAAGGCATTAAAAAGCCCTCTTTACTATACCCATTTTACCAAAAAGTGAGGTTAAAATCAATGTGGATGGAAGAATTGCCAAACGGCAAATATAAATTTTTTGAGAGATACAAAGATCCATATACTGAGAAATTAAAAAAAATCTCAGTTACGATGGAGAAAAAAACTCCCCAGGCAAGAAATCAAGCTGCTATCTTGTTGCAAGAGAAGATAAATAAGAAACTAGAAGATAAAAATAAAAACATATCTGATATAACATTCAAAGAGCTTTATGATGAGTTTGAGGATAATTGGAAAAATGGGGTCAGAGAATCAACAATCTATGCAGCAAACCATGTAAAAAATGAAATATTTAATCAGATAGAGGGCGATTATCTAGTTAGAAACATTGATCGTAGATTATTGCAGAAAGTCATAGATCAACTGATTAAAGACGGGCGCTCCAGGAATTATACCTCAAAAATAAAATTTAAACTCAATCAGATTATGAAGTACGCTCTTAGAATGAATTATATCAATAGCAACGAAATGCTTTTTGTCGAGCTACCCCGTAAAATTACAACCTCCGATGACTTGAAAAAGAAAAGAACAAAATATCTGGATCAAAAAGAGTTCAACCTCTTTATTAAAACTTTACAAAAAGAGGCTTTGCGTGATTATCGTTTAAACAAGTATATCCGTATAGCCAAAGTCCTTTTTCTAACTGGTATGAGATATGGAGAGCTTGCTGCCTTGAGTTACAAACACGATATAGACTTTTCGAAAAAGACAATCCACATAAAGCATACATACGATTTTAGACTCAAAAAGAGAACTGCACCAAAGACGGCAAAATCAGATAGAATTATAACTGCTCCTCAAAAAGTGCTAGATATTATCAAAGAGCAAATTCTAGAGAATACAAAAAACGGATTTGATACTGATTCTATTTTTATCAACACTCTAGGAGAGCCAATAACAAGTGCCAGGGTTATTATACCTTTAAAAAATCATGGTAAAAAGCTAGGTATTGACAAAAATATCACTACTCACATGTTCAGACATTCTCATATCTCTTTACTTGCTGAATTAGGAATCCCGTTAACTGCTATCATGGATCGTGTAGGTCATTCTGATTCAAAGACAACACTTGAAATTTATTCACACGTTACCCAAAAAATGGTATCAGATATATCTAGCAAGTTAGAAAAGATAAAACTATAAATTTTGCCCCTTTACTGCCCCTTTTTTCTCGATAAAATAAATAAAAACCCTTTAAACCGTTGATGTTAAAGGGTTTGTTTTATGCACGAAAAAAGAGCACACAATTCACACTCGCTTAGGGCTGCTGGATTCCTCCCC
>ERZ772921.233-NODE-233-length-35452-cov-2.905218_pt1 | contig 35452 bp, 35 predicted proteins | sample MGYA00512117_ERZ772921 | MGnify/ENA primary metagenome ERZ772921 (study PRJEB29015, sample SAMEA2737944) | human oral metagenome | biome: human oral; feature: human-associated habitat; material: dental | place: China | collected 2150 ...
CTCCTCTTTCTCTTCTTTTTTAGTTCTTAAAACAGCGAGTACTTTTTCGGTATAATCATAGAATTTATCTAAAAATAAAACACTGCTGTTAGAATTTTTATCAAGAATTATGCCTAACCCATTTTTTTCTGCAACAACTTTTATGGCTGCCCAAATTTTGTCTTGGAAAGGCTTAACCATATTGCTTCGGAATTTATTGATTTCTCCTTCAGCAGTAAACTTTTCCTTCAAATGAGTTTTTACTTTTTTTTCTAATTCTTCAACTTCTTTTTCCCTCGTTTTGAGCTGTTCGCCGACTAATAATATCCGCTCATTTTCCAGCAGTTCTTTCTTGTTTTGATAATTGCTTTGAAGCGTATCAAGCTGAGCCTGCCAATGCTTTATCTGTTTTTCAAAACGGGTGTTTGCTTCCTTATACTCAGGAATATTATTTAATAAATAGTCCGTATCCACCACTCCTATCTTCTGCGCTGAAGCGAAGAAAATTCCTTGGAAAACAAAAACTAATGTTAGCAATAATGTAGCTCGTTTCATTTTTAATATAAATTAAAGTGATTGATTCATCAGGAAGTGCGTCTGCCATCCTGATGGAGAATTAGATGTAGAGTAAGGCAGTTTATCAATTCCGTAAGCAAAATCAAATCCGATAAGTCCGAAAGCGCCCATATAAACTCTAACTCCTAGACCTACAGATCTTTTCAGCTTAAATGGATTATAAGCCCCGAATCTATTCCAAGAGTTTCCTCCTTCAGCAAAAGCCAAACCATAAATTTTGGCTGTTTGAGACATTGAGATAGGATATCTCAGCTCTACTGAAAATCTGTTGTATAGCGTGGCACCGCCTCTTGGCGTAATGTCAGCTGCCCCGCCTCCTTCTGTAGAAGCATCTTCATATCCTCTTAGAGGGATAAGTTCTCTACCATCGTATCGTCCGCCATACAATCCTGTTCCTCCCATGTAGAAGCGTTCAAATGGCGGTGCGCCGAGTTTTTTATTATATCCATTCAAGAATCCCATCTCCATAGAGCTTCTCAATACTAATTTTCCTACAATTTCATTATAGGCATCTGCTTTTAGTTTTACTTTGAAATACTCCATCCAGTTATACTTTTCTGATGCATTCATTGAGGAGTAGTCTTTATTGCTAAATGCAGAATATGGAGGCGTGAACTTTGCAGAAATTTCCACATTAGAACCCGTAGTAGGGAAGATAGGGTCATATCCCGCAGAGTTTCTGCTCAAACTAACATTAAATGCAAAGTTGTTGGAATGCCCTTTATATAAAGTCTCTGTTCCAAAATAAAAAGGATAGTTAGAGAAATCATATCTTTGATAAGAAAGCCCTGTATAAAGGGAAAAATAATTGTCTGGCCAGTTTAGAAGCCTGTTAAGCCCTACAGATGCAGAGAAAATATTTAACCTCATAGGGTCGCCATATGCATCATGATATTTCACGATAGAGTTATTCACACTTAATGACAAGGCTGTTGGTCTTTTTCCAAAAAGCCAAGGCTCTATGAAAGAAATACTGAAATTCTTAAAGTATTGTCCAGCCTGAGCTTGCAGAGAAAGTGTCTGCCCGTCCCCTTGTGGGATTAATTTTTTGAAACTCAGGAACTTTCTTAGTGAAAAGTTATTAAAAGTAAGCCCCAATGTACCAATGAAAGTATTTCCTCCATATCCAGCCTGTAGCTGAATTTGTGAAGAACCTTTTTCTACCAAAGTCCAATGGATATCCACTGTGTTGTCCTGTGGATTTGGTTTTATGTCTTGTCCTAATTGTTGAGGGTCAAAGAACTGCATCCCTGCCAAATCAAAATAAGTCCTTTTAATATCTGTTCTTGAAAATAGTTTACCTGGGCGGGTTCTTAAAGCTCGTAAAATCACATGGTCATGAGTGGTCGTATTGCCTGACCATGTTACTTTGTTCCATGTTGCTCTTTCTCCTTCACGGATACGGATTTCTAAATTTATAGAATCTCCCACTACTGATTTTTCTATCGGAGTAACCGTGGAGAAAAGGTATCCGCTGTTCATATACAAGGATTTGAGGTCAGAATCATCTTCTTTTCCTCCATCTTCTCCTACTTTTTTGTTAAATCCTACAGCATCATAAACATCACCTTTTTTGTATCCCAAGAGTCTTTGTAGGGTTTCTGTAGAATATACCGTGTTTCCGTAGAACTCAATATTACCGATATAATATTTTTTCCCTTCTTCTAAATTTACTTTAATATTAAAGCCCTCTTTATTCCTTGAAATAGAGTCAGATATTATTCTTGCATCTCTATATCCTAGGGAGTTATAATAAGAAATAAGATTATGCTTATCTTCTTCGTATTTTTCAGGAACGAGTTTAGATGATTTAAAAATACCTAACAAAAATCTTTTCTGTTTAGTATTTTTGAATCCTTTATTTCTTAGTTTTTTTGATGAAACATTTTTATTTCCCTCAAACTCAATTTTGGTGATTTTGACTTTTTTTCCTTTATCTACATTGATAGTCCAGTCCACCAAGTTAGGATCACCGGCATTTATTTTGTCTTGGATGCTTATTTTAGCATCTGCAAAACCTTTCTTTATGTATTCTTGTGGAATTTTGGTTTTTAAAGTAGAAACCAGATTATCAGTGATTTTTGTTCCTGGTTTTAGGTTATTATCCTTTATTAATTTATCGTTTTGAGATTTTCTAATTCCTTTTCCGGTAAATTTTATCTCTCCTAATTCTTTTAAATCTTGAAGAGCAAAACTAAGAACAACCTGATCGCCATCTACGCTGTCAACATAGATTTCTACCTTTGAAAACGAGTTTGTATCCCAAAGTTTTTTGATTGCATTGCTGATTTTTTGTCCAGGGATTTCTATTTTTTCTCCTTTTTGTAGACCTGTAAATCGTAGAATTTGTTCAGGAGTGTATTTTTTTACTCCATCTACTACAATTCCTTTTAAGGTATAGATTTCGTTTTTGGATTCAATTTCGGTAGTAGGGTCAGTTGTTGTAATTTGAGCTTGAGTCTGCCCACTGATAGCCATAAAAAAAATAATAGGCAATATTAATCTAAAATTCATCTTGTTCTCTTTCTATTTTTTTGCTATTTGTTCGCTTGTTTTACCAAACCTTCTTTCTTTGGATTGATAATTTACTATACACTGGAAAAAATCCTCTTTTGTAAAATCAGGCCATAGTGTGTCTAAAAATTGAAGTTCTGCATAAGCGATTTGCCAAAGAAGAAAATTACTAATTCTCACTTCTCCACTTGTTCGTATAAGTAAATCTACTGGTGGAAAATCCTTTGTGTAAAGATGATTTTCAAATAGTTTTTCATCTATATCATTGATGTCTACTTCACCATCTTTTACTTTTTTGCTAATTTCCTTTACTGCATTTAGTATTTCTCTTTGGGAGCCATAGCTCAAAGCAAGTATAAGATTACCTTTATTATTATTCTTTGTTAATTCTATAATATTTAATAACTGCTCTCGGACTGTATCTGGAAGCCTCTCTAAATCTCCTATCGCATGGATTCTAAGACCTTTAGAGAAAATTTCTTCGGCTTCTTGAAGCAGTGTAGATGACAATAAATCCATCAAAGTATTTACTTCTTCGGTGGGTCTGTTCCAGTTTTCTGTAGAGAAGGTATATAAAGTAAGGTAAGGAATATTAACTTCGTTACATGCGTTAATAACCTCCCTTACCGCTTTAATAGCATTTTTATGACCAAAAGTTCTCTCTTGATCTCTCGATTTTGCCCACCTGCCATTACCATCCATGATAACAGCAACATGCTGAGGCAGTTTTTCAGAATCTATTTTTTCTTTTATGGATACCATTAAATTTATTACTTACAACAAGGCGTTCTTCCAAAAGAATAAGAAACCCCTAATGTTATAGTATTCAACCAGTCTTTGGATTTATTTCCAGCATTTTCATTAAGGAATTTCTCTACAGCTGCTTCTGCAGCAGGACGATTGCTTACGCCGTTATATTGTACATTGTAATCAAGTTTTTTGATATTATTATAATCCAAATCATCTGAGAATGTAGGTCTAAATAATGCTTCAAGAGCAATAGTCCAATTGTAGCCAAACTTATATTTTAGTCCAACCCCAAAAGGAATACCCACTGAAAATTTTTTCTTACTAGCAGAATCCTCTATGCTTGGTGTTATGATATAGTCTGTCCCGCGCTGTCTTACATCCAATGTAGCAGCAGGAGAATCTATAATTAGACCGGAAAGCCCAGCAAAAACATAGGGACTCCACATTGTCTCATCTCTCTTTAGCTCATCATTGATAGGGAAGAAATTATACTCAAAAGTAACGGATGCATCTAAAATATCATTAGAAGCGGATGTATTAATATTTTGGTATTTTTTTTGAAAAATATCACTAAAGAAAGCCATATTATATCCGAACGATAATTTTATGCCTTGGTAATAATTCAGATTTCTTTTATAGAAGATACTACCTGTAAAAGGTAAGGTCTTTCTGTCAAGTGAGTTGTCTGGAGCAATTTGAAAGAATTTTGTATTGGCATCTCCATATACAGAAACGGTTCCTAATTTTACACCTATTTCATGGCGTTGAGCAAAGGATAAACCTGCACATAACACAACTAATCCGGAAATTAAATATTTTTTCATACTTAGATTTTTTTAAAAAATGTTAATACTTTAAACCGCAAATATAAAACTTTTAAATTAGTAATTGATTAAAATTGAGTTAAAAATAAAAAAAATATACAAAAAAAGACTAAATCTCATTTGTTGTGAAACATAATTATTTGATTATAAACTCATTACACAACAGAATAAAACTACCCCAAACTAAAAACATGATTTTTGGCATAAATTTTGTAATTTTGCCCCCAATGTTATAATTAGTTTTTTTAGTTGTAGTATTTCTTTTAATCTGTTTTGAAATACTATATTTAGAATCCCCGACCATTATTGGTCAAAAGTAGATGTTAGAATCTATTAGCCATGATCCGAGAGCCAACAAATTCTCGGATTTTTTTATTTTATTTCATAGATAATTTGGTTTATTTTTAGTTTAGTCATAGGTTTTACTTTTTTTATTTCTATATTTTTTATTCTTCTAGATGTAATATAGGATTTTATAACAAAGTTATTAATTTTTTCCATATTCGCCTCATCATTTACTATAAAAACAACTTTGTCTTTTTGTTTTATTGATACAATATTTTGTTTAAAAAAAGAATGAAGCAGTATTTCTTCCTTTTTCCAAAAATAAAAATTAGTCAATATTCTTGTAAAAATAAATAATAAAATGAAGAAAGAAAAACGCGTGAAAGTCTTTACATTCGGCTTTTCAAAAACACTTCTTAATAAATAAACAAGCACAAATAAAATAATAAGTTCGGGAATTTCGATGGAAACATTTTCCACGAAACTAAAATCTGTTTTTGAGAAAAAAGCAACCATATTTAGGAAGAAACTCGCGCACCAGTTATAGATTTCTAAAAGCCAGTGGGGAGTAAATTCTATTCCAAATAAAATAGAAACGATAAAGGAAAAAATAATGAATCCCTGCGATACCATAATGCTGACAACATTGATAAAAACAGACATTATAGAAAACTGATGAAAGTAAAATAATATCAATGGAAGTGTGGTCAGCTGGGCGGCGAGACTCAAAGAAAATGTATTTAGAATAAATCTTATCGCTCTGTTTTTTAGTGGTTTATAATGATTTGTGATAGGTTTGTACAGCCAAAAAATCCCAAAAACCGCCAAAAAGCTCAACTGAAAACCTACATCGAAAAGCTGCTGAGTGTCAATGGAAAGTATCATCATCCCAGCCAAAGCCAAAGAGTGCAGAAGATTAGGTTTTCTCTGCAAAAAAATCATAATATAATAGACTGTAATCATGATGCAGGAGCGCACCACAGAATTTCCATAATCGATGAATATCGCAAATCCCCAGATGGCTGCCAATGAAATATAAATAGGAATATTTCTGTATTTCACCGAAAAAATAGGATTTAAGACAAATAAAATCATCAAGAAAATAATCGCCATATGAGAACCCGAAATCGCCAAAATATGGATTAAACCAGTTTTGCTGAAATGATTGATAATTTCTTGGTCTATTTCTGTTCGGTCGGCGAGGATTATTCCTTTTAAAATCGCTTTATTCTGCGGCTGAAGGCTGGAATTATCTATTCTAAAAAGCAAATCCAGTCGTTTTTGCTTTATTTTATCAGTGAAACTTACGGATTCTTTCTTTTTGAATGAAATTTCATCAGGAATAAAACTTTGATAATGAATATTTTGCCGAGCTAAGTATTTTTGATAATCAAACTGAAAATCGTACTGCGGTTTCTGGGTAGGATTGAGATAAGCCTCGGCCGAATAAAAATGCAGAAAATCAAGCTCTTTCTGTTCTTTCGGGATAGAAATTACAGCCGAAAAAGGCTTTTCAAAATTAAGAATTTCAACTTCGTAGCGTTTGTTTCTTTCGTTGGAGTTCAGTTTTTTGCTGAGCTGAAAAACAATTTTTATGGTTTTATTTTTCTCAAAATCAAAATTTCGTGTAGAATTTGTATTGAGAAAGTGCAGAAAAATTCCAATGCTGAAAAACAAAAACACCAAAAACGCCGATTTCAGTCTGTCAAAGAAGAAATTTCGGATAAAAAATCCAGCTAAAAAGCCTACAATTCCTAAAACTAATATGGCCACTGCTCCCCAAAAAGGGAAATCAAATTTGTCTTGAAAAAAAATTCCAAATCCAAAACTGATGGCGCAAATTAGTAAAGGTTGTTTGTTCATAGTAGTTTTGTGATGATTTCTGCGGCGCGCTCACTTGCTCCCTTACCTCCGAGGAGATGGTTTAGTTTTTCGTATTCGTTTAGGATTTTTTCTCTTTGCTCTGGATTTAAGATTTTTTCTAATTCAGATTTTATGTTTTCTGTTGTTAAGTCGTTTTGTATCAATTCTTTAACAACTTCTTTGTCCATGATTAAATTGACCAAAGAAATAAATTTAATGTGTTTTACCAGCCTTTTTGCGATTTGGTAAGAAACCCAGCTTCCGCGGTAGCAGACTACTTCTGGGATTTTTAGAAGGGCAGTTTCCAGCGTTGCTGTTCCAGAAGTTACCAGAGCAGCTTTGGAGGAACGAAGCAAATCATAAGTTTTATTGGACACGAAATGCACATCGTCCGTCAAAAATTCATCATAAAATTCTTTTGGTAGGGAAGGTGCTCCTGCTATAACGAACTGATAATCTTTGAAATAAGAAGTCACGCTGAGCATCAGACCAAGCATCTTTCTTATCTCTTGTTTTCGGCTGCCTGGGAGCAGTGCGATGATTTCCCTGTTGTCTAAATTGTTTTGTTTCTTAAATTCTTGGCTGTCAATTGGTTTTAGGTTTGAAATTGCATCTAAAAGAGGATGTCCTACAAAGTGGGCTTTTACAGAATGTTTTTTGTAAAAATCCTCTTCGAAAGGGAGAATTACCAGCATTTCATCTACATATTTTTTGATGGTTTCTACACGCCCTTCTTTCCAAGCCCAAAGCTGTGGAGAGATGTAATATACTACTTTGATTCCTAATGATTTAGCAAACTTTGCAATTCTTAGGTTAAAGCCAGGGTAATCCACCAAAATAAGAACATCTGGCTGGTATTTTTTTATGTCTTCTTTACAAAATTTAATATTTCTCAGAATGGTTTTAAGATTTAAAACCACTTCCAAGAATCCCATGAATGCAAGGTCTTTGTAATGTTTTACCAATGTTCCGCCTACTTCATTCATCAGGTCACCTCCCCAAAATCTGAACTCAGCATCGGGTTCTTTTTTTAGGATGGCTTTCATCAGGTTAGAACCGTGTAAATCCCCAGAAGCTTCTCCTGAGATTATATAATATTTTTTAGACATTTTGTTTTAGTAAAAAAGATTTATTTTTGCTCAAATATAAATAAATAATATGTCAGAGCAAGGAGAAATTGTAAATAAAGTTGCGAATAGCGGATTGATTAACTTTGATATTTCGGATTTAATTCCCAAAGGAATAAGAAAAGGAATAGATTTGAAGGATTTTCTCTTCGAGGGATTGATTCTCCGAGAAGCAGATTTTAGGCAAAAAATTTCAGAAATAAATCCAGAGGATTATAAAGAAGCGTATGTTTATATTTATAATTCAGCTGATGCTGTTATTCCTCTTTGGGCGTATTTTCTTATAACGGCAAAAATCAGCGGTTTTGCTGAAAAAATAATCTCTGGAAATAGAGAAACCTTGGAAACAATACTGCTTCATGATGTTATTCAAAGTTATGATTTTAGTTATTTAGAAGGCAAAAGAGTTTTGGTAAAGGGGTGTTCTCATGCTTTTGTTTCGGAAAATTCATATGTGGAGTTGGTGGATAGACTGCGCCCTGTCGTAAAATCACTGATGTTTGGAGAAGCGTGTTCTAATGTTCCTATTTTTAAGCAATAAAAAAGTCCGTTTTCGCGGACTTTTTTACATTAAATAAAATATTATAATTTACTTCTCAACTTTAGAAAGATACTTCTGAACTTTCTTTTCCTTTTTGAAGGACCATATTTTTCTGTGTGCCTTTGTAAGCGATATTTACCAAATTCATCTGCTTAGGATAGGCTTCTGTCAAGATGCTATTTCTAATGCTTAGCATAGAGATATTCTGTACATTACTAACTTCAAAATAAATGAAGACAGTTTCTCCATTTACTTGGCTGTTATTGACATTCAATGATTTATGTTCTCCATTCACAGAGACTGAAAAATTTCGGCTAATATATTTTTCTACTTCGCCTTTGAAGTTCGCAGCTCCAGAATTTATTTTTAGAACATTTGCCATCTGTTCTGTACTTACCTTGGTGGTAAATTTTAAGGTTTTACTTCCTTCTATATAGTCTACTTTGGTCAATGAAGACTGAAACTGATGTACTGTGAAACTCATAATCATAAACAGCATCATAAAAACCCCGATGATATTGATTTTCTTTTTCATAATTACAATCTTAAAATTTTGTTAAATAAACGCAAAAGCCGTGCCAAACTTAGAAATTGGTATGGATTGCGTATTTATCATAGAAAGCTTTAATGTGTGCAACTGCCTCATCAGCCGTGTCTACCACTCTGAAAAGAGAGAAATTTTCTTCCGAAATTAATTTCATTTCCAGCAAAGTATTTTTGAACCAATCTAGCAGCCCGCTCCAAAATTCTGAACCAACGAGAACGATAGGAAATCTGCCGATTTTCCCTGTCTGAATCAGTGTCAGCGCTTCTGAAAGTTCATCCAAAGTCCCAAAACCGCCAGGCATCACGATAAATCCTTGTGAGTATTTTATAAACATGAGTTTTCTAATGAAAAAATAGTCAAACTCCATGCTGTATAATTTGTCTATATAAGGATTTAGATGCTGCTCGAAAGGGAGTTCTATATTGAGACCGATGGATTTTCCTCCGCTTTCTTTGGCTCCTTTGTTTCCTGCTTCCATGATTCCTGGGCCGCCGCCAGTGATGACACCAAAGCCCAGTTCTGTGATTTTTTGGGCAATTTCCTCTGTCATCTTATAATATTTGGTGTCGGGTTTTATCCTTGCTGACCCAAATATAGACACGCAAGGTCCCATTTTCTGCATTTTTTCATAACCAGAGACTATTTCTCCCATTATCTTAAAGACCATCCAGCTGTCTTTGGTGACCTGCTCGCTCCAAGTTTTTTGTCTAAAACTTTCTCTTAAAATTTCTTCTTCCATTTTATTTAAAATATTTTTTCTGCTTCAGCGATGGATTCTGGTTTTCCCACATCTATCAGCAAAGCATCATGTTCGTATCCTTTGATAATATAGTCTTTCATCAGGTCTAAATATTCCTCCATGATGGAGAATTTCCCATGGCGGGTGAGTAGTTTCAGAAAATTAGAATTAATACAATGTATCCCGCTGAAAGCCAATGGTTTTAGGTTTTTATAAGTGTTCCCAAAGATTTCTTCGCTTGTTTTCTCATTGCGCCAGCCTTGCAGGGTCATTGCGCTGTCAAAAAGCAGTTTTCGTGAGCTTTTTCTGTCTGAAACTGCCAGAGTAACGAGATTATTGGATTTTAAGTGAAAATTGATGAAATCACCAATATTCAGATTGGTTAAAATATCAGCATTCATGATTAAAAAATGCTCTTCCTGTTCCAAAAGTTCTTTGGCAAAGACCAAAGCGCCGCCTGTTTCCAGAAGTTCTTCGGACTCGTCGGAGATTTCTATTTTAGCACCGAAATTATTATTTTCTTTCAGAAAATCAACAATCTGCTCTCCGAAATGATGAATATTAATAATAAAATCATTAATCCCAAAAGACTGCAGAAATTTGATATTTCTTTCCAAAAGGGTGATGTTGTTTACCTTAGCCAGAGCCTTTGGGTGCTTGTCTGTGAAAGGCTTTAATCTTGTCCCTTTTCCTGCCGCGAATATAAAAGCTTTCATACTCTATGTATTTAGCTGAGATTGTTCATTGTGGGTTACCTTTACGCTTACTTTATCAGTGTATTTGTGTTGTAAAAATTCTCCTATTTTTATCGCTGAATAAACCGAGCGGTGCTGTCCGCCAGTACAACCAAATGAAATCTGAAGATGCTCAAATCCTCGCTCTATATAGTTATCCACAGATATAGATATCAGGGATTTTATTGAGTTTAGGAAATCTGGCATCTGGGTTTTTTCTTCCAAATATTCCTGCACAGCCAAATCAGCTCCTGTCTGAGGCTTGTATTCATCTATTCGTCCTGGGTTTAGGATTCCGCGGCAGTCAAAAACAAATCCGCCGCCATTGTCTGTGTTGTCCTTTGGAATTCCGCTTTTCTTGTAAGAAAAACTATAAATATCGATATGTAGCATAATAAAATAATTCCCGCAAATTTACAAATCTTAAAATAAAAAGAATTTTTACCCAGAAATCAAAGCGTTTATCTTCTTCTGAGTGTCTGGTTCATTGAGTTTTTCTATAACTGAGTAAAGCTCTGGAAAAGCGGTGTTTTCCTGCCAATTTGCAGAAAAGTCCGTTAGGTTTTTTATTCCCAGTCCGATGCTCGATAGGAAATGGGCTTTCCGCTGGATAAGTCCTCTAAAACCATAAGCGCCAAGCACTTGCATAAACCTGATAAGCTGGCAGTAGGGAAGAGCTTCTTTTAGTGCGGATTGTATTTCATTGTCCCAAAGACTGAAATAAAAATCCAGCATTTCTGTTTTCCATTCGGCAGGGAAGTTGGCTTTCGCTTGGAATAAAAAAGAAACCACATCATAAACCGCAGGCCCTAGCATAGCCGATTGATAATCAATGAAAAACACTTCGTTTTCTTCGTTTACTAAAATATTTCTCGATTGGAAATCCCTCAGCATGATTGTTTTAGGAGAGAGATTTTCTATTTTAGTTGTCAGAGTTTGAAATTCTTTTAGCAGAGAACTTTTATGATAAGGCAATTCTAAGACATCCACCATGAAATTTTTAAAATAATATAAATCATGCGTAATCGGCAGATGATCATAGGCTTCGTATTCGAAAGTTCTGCAGAAATCTATTTTCCCTTCGGTTTTTTGTTGTAGAATGAATAGCTTTTCCAAGGTTTGTTTTACTAGTGATTTTACCCTTTCGCTGTGTCCTTCGGCAGAGATGATTTCAGACAAAGTATTTTTGCCCAAAAACTCCTGAACATAAAGTGTTTTTTCTTCATTGACAGCCAAGATTTTAGGCGTATTTAGCTTTAATGAAGAAAACTCTTCCGAAAGATAAAGAAAAGCCTCGTTTTCTCTGATATTTTCGTTGTAAGTGATGATAAAATCCTGATTATGAGACTTTCCGATGAAATTAACTCTCGATGAGCCGCTCTGCTGTAATACCTGAAAATCAGCAGCAGGAGAGCCTATGAATTCCTCAAAAAAAGTTTTTGCGGTGGATAGATGCATAAAAAATTCTTTTAGCCACAAAGTTAAAGAATTTATCAGACAGCGTAGGTGAATAAAAAGTTTTTGTTAATTTTGCCTAAATTGTAAGAGTTATGAATAAAAAGAATGTCGCCGTGGTAATGGGCGGTTTTTCCGATGAGTATATCGTTTCGCTGAAAAGCGGTCAGCTTATTTTTGATGAATTGGACAGGGATTTATACAATGTTTATAGAGTTCATGTCTTGAAGGAAGGCTGGTTTTTTGTGGATGACAATGATGAAAAATTCCCAATAGACAAAGCCGATTTTTCGGTAAAATTTGCCGATGGAACGAAGCTGAAATTTGATGTTTGTTTCAATACCATTCACGGAACACCTGGTGAAAACGGGCTTTTACAGGCGTATTGGGATGCTGTGGGACAGAGATATACGGGCTGTGATTTTTACCAAAGTGCATTGACATTCAATAAAAAAGACACTCTGGCGGTGCTTTCTAAATACGGAATTCCTTCGGCGAAGAGTATTTATATGAGAAAAGGAGATGCATTCAGCGAAGATGAAATTATTTCTGAACTTGGGCTTCCTTGTTTTGTGAAACCAAATCAGTCTGGGTCTAGTTTGGGAATTTCAAAAGTGAAAGAAAAATCTGAGTTCAAAGCCGCTCTGGAAAAAGCTTTCCACGAAGATGATGAGGTGCTGATAGAGAGCTTTTTGGACGGAATGGAAGTTTCGGTAGGTGTGGTAGATTATAAAGGTGAAATTACTGTTTTGGGAATTACGGAAATCGTTTCCGAGAATGATTTCTTCGATTATGAAGCTAAGTATGAAGGTGCTTCTCAGGAAATTACACCAGCCAGAATAGACGAACCGACACGACTAAAAGTAGAAGAAATAGCGAAGAAAGCTTATAAGTCATTGGGAATGAGTGGTTTTTCTCGTTCGGAATACATCATTATGAACGGAACGCCTTACATGCTGGAAATGAATACCAACCCTGGTTTTTCACCAGCGAGTATCCTGCCGCAGCAGGCGAAAATCTACGGAATCTCCATCAAAGATTTGTGCGGGAATGAGGTAGAAAAAGCCCTGAATAAACATTAAAATATAAAAATTATGAAAACACTTTGGTTGTTAGCGCTTTCGTTTCCTTTGTTTTTCTCTGCGCAAACAGAAGAAGATCTGTATACCGAACTAAAACTAAATCTTCCGAAAACAAAGAATACCGCTAAAGAAGTAAGAGTGGAGCCAGATGAAATATATTTGGATAAAAAAATGTGTTTTCTCTTAACTCTAAATGATGTGGATAATGAGGGTGAAGAAAAGCAAACAGAATATGGTCTGGTGCCTTATTCCTATGAAATAAAATCCCTGAAAGGAGAACTTTTATTCTTTGGAGTAGCGAAGAAGGATGAAGCAGGAAACTGGAAAGGCATTGTGGATTTTAATATCATTGGTAAAAAAGCTTACAGAAACCCAAAAGTAACTGGAGCAACTCGTTTGATGGAAAACTTAGTAGCCAATAATGTTTTTAATAAAGACTGCAGCGTGAATTTGGATAATTTGAAGCAGTTTTACGAAAAATCAAATCAAACTCGATAGAAAACACTGAGGAGATAAGTAATGATGATGGATAACAAAACGCAAAAGAGAGATGAAGCAAAAGAGAAGATAAAACAACTTCTCTTTGAGCAGGATGCAGTGGAAAAACTCAGAAACTTTGCATTGCAGTTGTATGCAGAAGGATTTTCAGAGAAGGAAATCTATCAAATATACCTTGAAAGTGATGTTGAATTACAGAACGATGGGACAGAGGAGCGCCTTATAGAAACTTTGGAAGAAGTGATGGATATGATGGTGGGTTGGTATCCGTGCAGAAATATTGATTTTGCTAATGAAAGCTATAAGGGAAGTGAATAATATTTAAGAAAACTAAAAATAAACAATGAAAACAGCGGTATTCCCTGGGTCTTTTGACCCTGTTACCTTGGGGCATTATGATATTGTAGAAAGGGCGACGAAACTTTTTGATAAAATCATCATCGCTATTGGGCATAATGTACAGAAAAAATACATGTTTTCTCTGGAGCAGAGAAAAGAATTTTTGAGAAATACTTTTAAGGATTTTCCTAATGTGGAAATTGACTCTTTTGAGGGGCTTACGGTGGACTACTGCCGAAAGAGAAATGTGAATTTCATCATCAGAGGGCTGAGAAATCCTGCCGATTTTGAGTTTGAAAAAGCGATTGTGCATATCAATAGAACGCTTACTTTGGAGAACAAGATAGAAACGATTTTCCTGCTGACTTCCTCGGCTAAATCGTTCATCAGTAGCAGCAGTGTCAGGGAGATTATCTCGCTTGGTGGCGACTATACTTTGTTCGTTCCAGATGCAGTGAGGGTGTAGGAAGAAGGTCGGTCATAGGAACTTGATTTTTGCCACACGGACTCGTTTTGTGTGGTTATTGTTTTGAAAAAATAAAATGTTGATTTATGTTGTATGAAAATTTTAATTTCGTAATTGAACTTTTGGGGTTGGTTTCTTTCTCGATGTCTGGGGCTTTTGCAGCGATAGAGAAAAGATTAGACCCTTTCGGTGTACTTATAGTATCTTTCGTTACTTCCTTTGGTGGAGGGACTTTGCGGGATTTACTGCTGGAAGTTCCTGTCTTCTGGATGAAAGATATGTTCAGTTGTACAGTGGTTTTTTTGGCGAGTATCTTTGCGATGTTGGTAAAGGTTTTTGAAAAAAAATTCGAAACACCGCTGTTTATTTTTGACAGCTTTGGGCTTGGGCTTTTTACCATTATGGGAATTCAGAAAGGGCTGAATGCGGAGCATGGGACGATTATTTCTCTCACTTTGGGGGTTATCACTGGTTGTTTTGGTGGAATTTTTAGAGATATTTTGCTCAATAGAATTCCTTTGGTTTTGAGAAAAGAAATCTATGCTACGGCGTGTATTGTGGGCGGAGTTTTGTTTTTAGTGTTGTATAGATACACATCCATGCCATATATTATGGTGCATGTTTCTACTATTTTGCTGATTGTAGCGGTGAGAACTCTCGCGGTGAGATATCAGTGGGAAATGCCTAAATTCTACTTACCTAAAGAAGATAGAGAGGAATAAAATAGAGCTGTATGTTTTTTGATTTTCATCATCATTTTCGAGAAAGGAAATATGGAATTTATAACTTGGATTTCGCGGAAGAAATTCCAGAAAATTATTTTTCGGTAGGACTCCACCCAAATAAAATCGATGAAAATTACAGACAGAATTTAGATAAAATAAAAGAAATCTCCCAGCACCCAAACTGCCTTGCGATAGGCGAATGCGGGCTGGATGGGCTGGTCTCGGCAGATGAGAGTTTGCAGGAGCAAGTTTTTGAACAGCAGATTCTCTGGGCAAACGAAATCCAAAAACCCGTGATAGTGCATTGTGTTCGGCGTTTTTCTCAGTTGCTGAGGTTTCAGAAAATCGCAAAAGTGCCGCTCATCGTGCATGGATTTAATAAGAAAAAGGAAACTGCCGAAGAGCTTTTGAACAAAGGGTTTTATTTGTCTTTTGGGAAAGCGCTGCTTTATAACTTATCTTTGCAGGAAACCGCGCGGGACACTCCTTTGGATAGGATTTTTTTGGAAACGGATACAGCGGAAGAGCCTATTGATGAGGTTTATCTGAAACTTGCCGAAATCAAAGAAATGCCGATAGAAGTCCTTAAAACCGAGATTTATAAAAATGTACAGCAGGTTTTAAAATGTAAAATTTAATTTTGTTTAAAAATAAAAAATAAAATCATGTCAAGAATTCTTACAGGAATACAGGCTACAGGAACGCCGCATTTAGGGAATATTTTGGGGGCAATCGTTCCAGCCATAGAATTATCTAAAAAAACAGAGAATGAGTCTTTCTTGTTCATTGCTAATATGCACACTCTCACGCAGATAAAAGATGCTGAGGTGCTGAAAAAAAATACTTACGAAATCGCTGCGGCGTGGCTGGCTTTTGGGCTGGATACAGAGAAAACTTATTTCTACAGACAAAGCGACATTCCAGAAACCTGCGAACTTTCTTGGTATTTGTCTTGTTTCTTCCCTTACCAAAGGCTTACTTTGGCTCATTCGTTCAAGGATAAAGCGGACAGGCTGGGAGATGTGAATGTAGGACTTTTTACCTATCCTATGCTTATGGCAGCGGATATTTTGCTCTATGATGCCGAGGTGGTTCCTGTGGGAAAAGACCAGCTTCAGCATTTGGAAATGGCGAGAGATGTAGGAGCGAGATTTAATAACCAAATGGGCGAGGTTTTCGTGCTTCCACAAGCAGAATTGCAGGAAAACACGAAATATGTCCCAGGGACAGACGGAAATAAAATGTCCAAATCAAGAGGAAATATTATCAATATATTCCTTCCAGAAAAGGAATTGAAGAAACAAGTAATGTCCATAGAGACCGATTCTACACCGCTGGAAGAACCGAAAAATCCTGACACTTGTAAGGTCTTTACGATATATTCACTCATCGCGACAGAGGACAAAACCCAAGCATTGAGAGAAAAATATCTTGCAGGAAACTTCGGATATGGACACGCAAAAACAGAATTGCTGAATTTGATTTTGGAAACTTATGCCAAGGAAAGAGAAATCTTTGCTTATTATATGGACAATCTTCCTGAATTGGAGAAAAAACTACAAGAAGGAGCAGAAAAAACCAAAAAAGTAGCCCAAGAAACTCTCCAAAGAGTAAGAAAAAGTCTGGGAATGTAAATGAAAAAAATATGAAAATAATTTTCGTAAATGGTTGTTAATTTAAAAAAAAATCATATTTTTGCACCCTAAAATTAAATATAAAGCAATAAAATGCCTACTATTCAACAATTAGTAAGAAAAGGAAGAGCCACAATTGCCAAGAAGAGCAAATCGGTTGCTTTGGATTCTTGTCCACAGAAGAGAGGTGTATGTACGAGAGTATATACAACTACACCTAAGAAACCTAACTCTGCACTTAGAAAAGTTGCCAGAGTAAGACTTTCTAATGGTAAAGAAGTTAACGCTTATATCCCGGGCGAAGGACATAATCTCCAAGAGCACTCGATAGTATTGGTAAGAGGCGGAAGGGTGAAAGACCTACCGGGAGTTCGTTATCACATTGTAAGAGGTGCTTTGGACACTGCAGGTGTAAATGGAAGAACACAAAGAAGATCTAAGTATGGAGCTAAGAGACCTAAACCAGGTGCAGCACCAGCAGGGAAAAAGTAATCATTAAATTTTAAGGAAAGAAACAATGAGAAAGACAAAAGCAAAAAAAAGACCGTTGTTACCAGATCCTAAATTTAATGATCAATTGGTAACAAGATTTGTGAATAACTTGATGATAGATGGTAAGAAATCTATTGCATTTAGAATTTTCTATGATGCACTAGATATCGTAGAAACTAAAAAAGAAGATCAGGAAAAAACTTCTCTTGAAGTATGGAAAGATGCGCTTACTAATGTAATGCCGCATGTAGAAGTAAGATCAAGAAGAGTAGGAGGTGCTAACTTCCAAATTCCTATGCCAATCAGAGCTGATAGAAAAATTTCTATGGCTATGAAATGGTTGATCAAATATGCTTCTTTGAGAAACGATAAATCTATGGCGCAAAAATTAGCTGCTGAGATTATCGCTGCTTCTAAAGAGGAAGGTGCTGCTGTTAAGAAAAAGACAGATACTCACAAAATGGCAGAAGCAAACAAAGCATTCTCACACTTTAAATTCTAATCTGAAATGGGAAGAGATCTTAGATATACAAGAAATATTGGTATTGCTGCACATATCGATGCAGGGAAAACTACCACTACAGAGAGAATTTTATTTTACACTGGTAAAACTCACAAGTTGGGTGAAACTCACCAAGGTACATCTCAGATGGACTGGATGGAGCAAGAGGCTGAAAGAGGGATTACAATTACCTCTGCGGCTACTACTTGTAACTGGAATTTCCCAACTGACCAAGGAAAAGTTTTGCCAGAAACTAAAGGATACCACTTTAACATCATCGATACCCCAGGACACGTTGACTTTACTGTAGAGGTAAACCGTTCTTTGAGAGTATTGGATGGTCTAGTGTTCTTGTTCTCAGCAGTTGACGGAGTAGAGCCACAGTCAGAAACTAACTGGAGATTGGCTGACAACTACAAAGTTGCGAGAATGGGATTCGTAAACAAAATGGACAGACAAGGAGCTGATTTCTTGGCGGTTTGCCGTCAGGTAAAAGAAATGTTAGGTTCTAACGCTGTTCCTATCGTATTACCAATCGGAGCTGAAGAAGACTTCAAAGGAGTGGTTGACCTTATCAAGAACAGAGCTATTGTTTGGCACGAAGATACTCAGGGTATGACATTTGATGTGGTTCCAATTCCAGAAGATATGAAAGCTGATGTATTGGAATACAGACAAAACCTTGTGGAAAATGTAGCAGAATATGACGAGTCTTTATTAGAGAAATTCTTTGAAGATCCAGATTCTATCACAGAAGAAGAAATTAATGAAGCTTTAAGAAAAGCAACTATTGATTTGTCTATTATCCCAATGACTTGTGGTTCTTCATTTAAGAACAAAGGAGTTCAGTTTATGTTGGATGCTGTATGTAAATACCTTCCTTCTCCACTAGATAAAGATGATATCAAAGGAACTGACCCTAAAACTGATGCTGAAATCACAAGAAAACCAGATGTAAATGAGCCGTTTGCAGCATTAGCATTTAAGATTGCTACTGACCCTTATGTAGGTAGATTGGCATTCTTTAGAGCTTATTCTGGTAGATTGGATGCAGGTTCTTATGTATTGAACACAAGATCTGATTCTAAAGAAAGAATCTCAAGAATCTATCAAATGCACGCGAATAAGCAAAACCCTGTAGAATATATCGAGGCAGGAGATATCGGTGCAGCTGTAGGATTTAAAGATATCAAAACTGGGGATACACTTTGTGATGAAAAGAACCCTATCGTTCTTGAATCTATGATTTTCCCAGATCCGGTAATCGGTATCGCTGTTGAACCTAAAACTAAAGCTGACCAAGATAAAATGGGTAACGCTTTAGCGAAGTTAGCAGAAGAGGATCCTACTTTCCAAGTAAAAACAGATGAAGCATCTGGACAAACTATCATCTCAGGAATGGGAGAGCTTCACTTGGATATCATCGTAGACCGTATGAGGAGAGAGTTCAAGGTAGAAGTAAACCAAGGACAGCCGCAAGTAGAGTACAAAGAATCTCTTACAGCTACAGCTAACCACAGAGAAGTTTACAAAAAACAAACTGGGGGTAGAGGTAAATTCGCGGACATCATCTTCGAAATAGGTCCTGCTGATGAAGGAAAAACAGGTCTTGAATTCATCAACGAAATTAAAGGTGGTAACATTCCAAAAGAATTTATCCCTTCTGTTGAAAAAGGATTCAAAGAAGCTATGAAAAATGGTCCTTTGGCTGGATTCGAGATTGAAGGAATTAAAGTTACACTAAAAGATGGTTCTTTCCACCCAGTGGACTCTGACCAACTTTCATTCGAATTGGCTGCTAAACTTGGATTTAGAGAAGCTGGTAAAGCTGCTAAACCAGTAATCATGGAGCCTATCATGAAATTGGAAGTTGTTACTCCAGAAGAATACATGGGGGATATCGTAGGTGACCTTAACAGAAGAAGAGGTACTGTAAACGGTATGGATGATAGAAATAATGCTAAAGTTATCAAAGCATTTGTTCCATTAGCAGAAATGTTTGGATATGTAACAGCTCTTAGAACATTATCTTCTGGTAGAGCAACATCTTCTATGGAGTTTGAAAAATATGAACCAGCTCCACAGAATGTGGCTGAAGAAGTAATAGCTAAAGCAAGAGGTTAATTAAAATTTAGATTAAAATGTCACAAAGAATCAGAATAAAATTAAAATCTTACGATTACAATTTAGTAGATAAATCTGCTGAGAAAATCGTAAAAACAGTAAAATCTACAGGTGCTGTAGTAAATGGACCAATCCCATTACCTACTCACAAGAGAATCTTTACTGTGCTTAGATCTCCGCATGTTAATAAAAAAGCAAGAGAACAGTTCCAGCTTTCTGCACACAAGAGATTGATGGATATCTACTCTTCTTCTTCTAAGACTGTAGATGCTCTTATGAAGTTAGAATTACCAAGCGGTGTAGATGTAGAAATCAAAGTTTGATAAAACAATGTATTTATACATTTTGCTATGATAAAAATCCTTTCCTAAGAAATTGGGAAAGGATTTTCTTTATTTAAAATACTTTTGATATTATTGCAGAATAAATTTTAGTATGGGAAATCAAATTAGTAACAACAAAATCAGACAGATAATCCTATTGGGGATGATTTTCGGATTTTTGTTTTTGATAGGATTTAATTTAAGTGATTTTTTACCTTCATTTCTAGGCGCAATTACACTTTATGTTATTTTCCGAGATTATTATTTTAAGCTTACAGAGGAGAGAAAATGGAAACCTTGGCTGGCGATTGGTTTCTTGATGTTGCTTTCCCTTTTGGTTATCATCATTCCGATTTATTACATAGTGGAGACTTTGGTGGTAAAACTGGCGAATTCCCGCGACTATATAGAGGTTGGCATAGAGCATATCAATAAAATCCACGAATATATAAAGGATAAAACAGGTTATGATATCATCCAATCCATTGATTTAAGGAAAGTAGGAGAATGGGTGACGGTTTACACTTCATCTTTATTGAATACTACGGTGGATATCGTTACTACGGTCGTTACGGCGTATTTCATTTTGTATTTTATGCTGGTCAATTCGCGGGCAATGGAAAGGACTTTGGAGAAGGCTGTTCCGTTGAAAAAATCTAATATCAATAAGATAGGCGAGCGTTTCCGAAAACTTATCATTGCCAATGTGGTGGGAATTCCTGTGGTGGCCATTGGGCAGGGACTTACAGTTTTCATAGGGTATCTCATTTTTGGGGTTTCTAGTCCGTTTTTTTTATTTATTTTAACGGCTATGGCATCGCTTATCCCTATTGTAGGAGGGGCGATTGTCTATGTTCCAGTGTCACTTATGCTGCTGGCAAGCCAAAACCCAGTAGGAGCAGCGGGAGTTTTATTCTTCGGTTTTCTTTCTGCTGGAGTGGATAATATACTGAGATTCACATTCTTAAAAAGAATAGAAAACATTCATCCACTGAATTCTGTATTTGGGATTATTTTAGGGTTGAAGGTTTTTGGTTTTATTGGGCTGATTTTTGGACCGATATTGATTTCCATTACTGTATTGCTGATTCAAGTTTATCATGATGAATTTTCTGAAAATGATAAAAAAGAGGAAAACAGCACAGATGAAGTTGAAGAAATTTCTGAAAATGTGTCTTCGGAAAAGCCCTAAAATAGGCGTTTTTGAAAAATTAACATTTTAGGATGTAAAAATTTGATGATTTGTTAATTTTAGTTAAAAAATTAACCGTAAATTTGCGACATTTAAAATTTAGAAAACCAAAAAATTTTATGAAGACAAACTTTTTAAGGAGATCTGCGATAGCAGCATTGACTTTAACAACGGCAAGTTTTTATTTTGCACAAGAGGAAACCCAAGGTTCAGAAAAGAACATTGATGAAGTAGTTCTTGTGGGAGTAGCGGACATTGCAAAAGACAGAAAGACACCAGTAGCTGTATCTACTGTGAAATCTGCTCAAATCATTGAGAGATTAGGAAATCAGGAATTGACAGAAGTTCTTAACACTACACCATCTGTGTATGCAACTAAGTCTGGTGGTGGTTTCGGGGATGGAGGAATCACAATGCGTGGTTTCGAATCTAGAAACATCGCAGTGATGGTAAATGGTATGCCAGTGAATGATATGGAAGGAGGTGCTGTGTATTTTTCTAACTGGACGGGTCTTTCTGATGTTACAAGTACCATTCAGGTTCAGAGAGGTTTAGGTTCATCTAAATTAGCGATTGCTTCTGTAGGGGGAACTATGAACTTCATTACGCGTGCAGCAGACATGAAAAAAGGAGGAGTTGTAAGAATAGGAGTTGCAAATAATGACTATCACAAGGCTTCTTTCACATATAATACAGGAAAATCTAAAAACGGCTGGTCTACCTCTTTCTTAATGAGTAGAACAGCCGGTTCTTATTATGTAAGAAATACTGACTTCGAATCTTATGCATACTATTTTGCTTTAGGATTTGAGCCAAATAAAAAACATAACTTCCAGTTTACAATAACATCTTCTCCTCAGTGGCATGACCAAAGAAGTTATACAAGCAGAATACAAGATTATATAGATTATAATCCAGATAGAGATGGAAACCCATACAGACAATATAACCCAGATTTCGGATACTATACAGATGCATCAGGAAGAAGAATAGCTTTGTCTAACAAATCTAACTTCTACGCAAAACCAGTAATGATGCTCAACTGGGATTGGAACATTACTCCAAAATCTAAATTGAGCACTGTATTATACGCTTCTAATGGTAGAGGTGGTGGAACTGGAGATATAGGAAAAGTAGGAGGAAAAGTAATTACTGATGCTTCTTTCAGAGATGCTGATGGTCATATAAACTATGATGCTATCTTCGCGGCAAACGCAGCAGTAGATGCTAATACAGCAGCAGCGAGATCTACTCTTGTAAGAAGAGCGTCTATGAACTCTCACAACTGGTATGGTATTTTAGCAAATTTCCAGCATAAAATAAATGACAATTGGAATTTTTCCATAGGAACGGATGATAGATACTACTATGGATACCACTATCAGGAGCTTACTCATTTATATGGTGCTAATGGTTATAAAGATAATTCAAACCGAAACATTCCAGCGAAAGTAGTTTCAAGAGTACATGATTATAAAAACCTTTCATGGAATCCTTTTGGAGGGAAAACATTAGGACAAGAGGAACACATAGGATATAGCAATGACGGAGAAGTGCTTTGGTATAGTGGTTTTGGACAGGTAGAATTTACTAAAAATAATTTTTCTGCATTCGTACAAGGATCTATTTCTAATCAAGCTTATAGAAGAATTGACAATTTTGTTGCAGATGGAGTAACAGTTCAACAAGGGCAAGTTGTTAATGGAAAAACAAGCTTTAAAAACCTTATAGGATATAATGTAAAAGGGGGAGCTAATTATAATATTAACAAAAACCATAATGTTTTCGCGAATGTAGGTTTTTATAGCAAGCAGCCATTTATGAATGCGGTATATCCGAATAACCAGCAGGTAGTAAACCCTAACTTGACAAACGAGAAAATATTCTCTGCAGAAGTAGGATATGGTTTCAGATCGCCTAAATTCAATGCTAACCTTAACCTATACAGAACAGAATGGAAAGATAGATGGATGAGAATAGGAAATCAGACATTTGGTTCTGTGAGAGGTTACTCTGAAATCAATGGAATTACCCAGGTTCATATGGGGGTAGAAGTAGACGCTACATATAAACCAGTGAAATTCATAGAATTCCAGGGTATGTTCTCTTATGGAGACTACAGATATAAAGGAAATGCTACAGGAGCAGATTTTGATGAAAGTAACAATCCTATTTCTGGAGGAGGAAACACTACTTTATATTTAGATAAAGTAAAAGTAGGAGGAAGCGGAAACAGCAGTATTCCACAGCTTACAGCTTCTTTAGGAACTACTATCAGACCGATAAGTGATTTGAGCATCTATGGAACTTGGAGATTTGTTGGAAATCTTTATTCAGCTGTTAATACTGCTGACTACAGAACAGCAGCAAGACAGGATAAAGGAGCTCTTAGATTGCCAGATTACAATCTTTTAGACTTGGGTGTTTCATATAAACTAAGACTAAGAGAGCCTTCTCAATACTTTACTTTTGGAGCGAATGTTTATAATGTAATAGATACTTACTATATTTCTGATGCTTCTACAAGTCTTCATGATGGAGATTCTGGTACAACAGGAATTAAGTACAAAGGAATAGACACTGGAAACAAGGTTTATTTCGGTGCAGGAAGAACTTGGGCTGCTAGTGTAGCATTCAACTTCTAGTAAAAAACAAGAAGATAATAAATGGAAATCCTAACTTTAATTAGTTAGGATTTTTTTATATTTGCGTTTCTAATTTAGAATAAAATGGAGGATTTATTTAATAGTGTATATAGCACTCATAAGGGGATTTCTTTTTCTACAGTGGTTGTTTTCGGAGCTTTTATTTTCCTATTACTACAAGTGCATCTTAGTTATAAAGGTGCAATTTCAGAAGTTTTGAGAAAAACAGGCTTTTTTTCGATGATGTTATTATATATACAAGGAATTTTGGGTGTTTTTTTAGGAATTTATTCACCAGAGTTCTCGGAGGCTTCAGGATTTTCTTCGTTTTTTAAGCTTTTTGAGTACGGAATAATTATTTTGACCTGCGCAGGAATGATAACATATGTATACACATACCTAAAAAAGCATCAGAAACTAAACCTAAAAATAGTCATCATCTCATTGGCAACAGCATTACTTTTTGAGTATGCATATCCTTGGAGACTTATTTTTGGTTAATTAAAATTTGAATTTACTCATATGAAAATTGCGGTAGTGGGTGCTACAGGAATGGTAGGACAAATCATGTTGAAAGTTTTGGAAGAAAGAAATTTCCCTGTGAAGGAAATTATTCCAGTGGCTTCGGAAAAATCTGTTGGAAAAAAAATTAGTTTTAAAGGCAAGGAATATTCGGTAGTGTCCATGCAGGATGCCATCGATATGAAGCCAGAGATAGCACTGTTTTCGGCTGGTGGAGGGACTTCTCTAGAGTTTGCGCCTAAATTTGCAGAGGCAGGAACTACGGTGATTGATAATTCTTCGGCATGGAGAATGGACACCACTAAAAAACTGGTCGTACCAGAGATAAATGCCGATGTTCTGACTCAAGAAGATAAAATCATCGCAAATCCTAACTGCTCTACGATTCAGCTGGTAATGATTCTAAATCCACTGCATAGAAAATACGGATTAAAAAGAGTAGTAGTGTCTACATATCAGTCAGTTACAGGAACAGGTAAGGCGGCAGTAGACCAGCTCAACCAAGAAATAAAAGGCGAAGAGTGCGAGAAAGTTTATCCTTATCAGATTTTCAAAAATGCACTTCCGCACTGTGATGTTTTCGCAGATGATGACTACACAAAAGAGGAACTAAAACTGATGACCGAGCCTAAAAAGATTTTGGGCGACAGCAGTTTTGAAATCACAGCGACGGCCGTTCGTGTTCCTGTTCAGGGCGGACATTCTGAAAGTGTGAATATTGAGTTTAATGAAGATTTTGATATAGAGGAGGTTAAACAGATTCTTTTAAACACACCAGGTGTTATCGTGGAGGATGATGTAGCCAATAAAAAATACCCTATGCCGTTCTATTCCGAAGGGAAAGATGAGGTTTTTGTAGGGAGAATAAGAAGAGATAATTCTCAGCCAAAAACGCTCAACTGCTGGATAGTGGCGGATAATCTAAGAAAAGGAGCAGCTACGAACGCTGTCCAAATCGCAGAATATTTGGTCAAAAATCAGTTGGTATAATTTTGGTATCACACCGTACACATAGTACGGAAAAATGAAAATAAACTTTATTCAGAAATTTTTGATGATTTGCTCTGGTGCGAATCTTCACATCTTAAAGAAAACTCCTTCCGAGTGGAATAAATATTCCGGCATCGGAGGGATTGTTTTATTCACAGGTTTTTTTGCAGGAATTTCCGCAGGGTATGCTACCTATACCATTTTTGATGATTTCCACGCTGCACTGGCAGCGGGATTTATCTGGGGGCTGATGATTTTTAATCTGGACAGATACATCGTGTCCTCTATCAAGAAAACGGTTTCTTGGAAAAACCAACTTCTGCTGACGCTTCCTCGTTTGGTTTTGGCGGTGTTTTTAGGAATTGTGATTTCAAAGCCATTGGAATTAAAGATTTTTGAAAAAGAAATCAATAAACAGCTAAACACCATTATCCAAAGAAACAAAATCGAACTTCAGGAACAGATGAACAGCAGGATTCTACAGCAGTCAGGGCCTTTTGCAAAAGAAAAAGAACAAATCCAAAGTCAAATAGAAACTTACCAAAAAGCCTATGATTCCGCAGTGGTGGATTTGGAAAGAGAGGTTCTGGGCAAAGAAACAGGACTTACGAGCGGGAAGGCTGGTTTTGGGCCAAATGCAAAGCGAAAAACCGAAATCCGCGACAACAAGAAAAAAGAACTAGAAGCCTATCAAAAACAGATGGAACCACGGCTGAAATATCTGGACGAGGAAATCTCAAAAGTCTATACCAATCTACAAACGGAGCAAAAAAACAGCGAGGATTCGGAAAATAGGTTCAATGGTTTCGCGGCGAGGCTTCAGGCGCTGGATGAGCTAGGCGCAAATCCCATCATGGCTGTGGCGGCGATGTTCATTATGGGGCTTTTCATTTGTTTGGAGATTTCGCCTGTTTTGGTCAAATTGATTTCTACTGCAGGGCCATACGATTATCTTTTAGAAAAAACCGAAACCGAAACAAAGCTCTACGCGAAAGAAAAAATAGAAAAAGGAACTATCTCCACGGATTTTAGAATAGAAAAATTCAAAAAAGATTTGGATAATTTGTAGAAAAAATCAAGGCTTATAAAAATGAGCCTTGATTTATTTTATAAGATTTTTTCTGTGATAAAACAGCGGAACTATCAGTAAAACAGGCAGAGGCTGAATCACAAATCTTCTGATATAAAACGAAAACAAATTCCCAAAACTAAATTCCGTATAAACAGAATACAGATAAATAGGGAAGAAAAGAATGAAAGATAAAGTGATTAAAACCATCGCTTGGATAGTCCATTTTTTATTCAAAAACAAGAAATGAACAATTCCCAAAGAAAAAATAAGATTTAATAAAAACCTGAAAATATGGCTGCCGATGAGCCTTCCCCACTCAAACTGAGGAAATGCAGGATTAGAACTCGTGCTCGCGAAATATTTCAAGAAAGGGTCATAGAATATTTTACTTTCTAAAACTCTTACGCCCACTAAACCTAATATACAGAGGGCAACAAGAAGCCATTTTATTTTATTCATTTTTTCAGAACAAAGAATTTAATCCAGATAATCCATAATAAAACTACAGCGCCATAAATTATAGCAGGAAATAAATAGTCATGGCTTATTTTCTGATAATCAGGGTATTCCAGTACCACAACATTGATGATGGCAATCCTAAATACATTAACTATATAAATGAAAATAAGTCCGCCCAGCGCAAACCAAAAAGTTTTAGCTCCTTTATAAAAAGTAAAAATAAAAGCCAAGAAAATAATCATAATGGATACTGCATTGCAGCCTTCTATCATTACGGTGGGAAATAATTTATTGATATAGAAATAAATACCTTTTGTATCAACTCCATCTATAAGTTGTGTCGGATAGCCGGTTTTATTTAAGCAGAAAGCCGATTGTTCTGCAATAATTCTGGTTAATGGATCAGCTGCAACATCATCATACATATTCAGATAAAGCTGATATAAAACAATCAATCCAAAATAAATTCCCAAAAAGCGGAATAAAGTAAATAAAATAGGTTTTAAATCACTAAACATAATTACAAAAGTAAAGATTTTAAAATAAAGATATTGATAAAAGTTCAGCAAAATTTAAGTAAAAAACTATATATTTGCTCTGTATTTTAATTTGAAGTAGTTATGTTCAAATCATTTCTTCATTGGAAGGTATTTTTAAATATTATAATTGCCATAGGGGTTTTCTATGGACTAATCATGGGTACATTTGCATGGCTGAAACACCATACTAACCATGGAAAAGAGGTTCCCGTGCCTAATGTTGTAGATATGCCTGTGCAGGAGGCGGTAAAAGTTTTGGAAGATATGGGGCTTGCAGTGGAGGTTGACAGCTTTAAATATGAGCCAAAATACAAGCCTTTTCAAGTGTTGCAGATATATCCTTCTGCTGGGGCTCGTGTAAAAGACGGAAGGACAATAATCCTAAAAGTAAATCCTAAAACTTGGGCTAAAATAGAAGTTCCAGATGTTTTAGATAAATATAAAGGATTGGCATTTAGTAGATTAGAGCTGGTAGGGCTAAAGGTGGGCGATACAATATATGAACCTAATATTCAGAAAGATGCCGTGATTAGAATGATTCATAAAGGGAACGAACTGAAACCAGGAACCCTTCTTCCAAAATTTTCTGTGATAGATTTGGTGGTTGGTTCTGGGCCATTGAGAAATATATCCGTGCCTAATTTAGTAGGATTAACGGTAGGTGAAGCCAAAAAACTCATAAAAGCGAGTAATTTTGAAATAGGCATGATAGACTACGAAGGAAGCGACAAAGGAGATGATAAAATTGTCTATTATCAAGACCCTGCCTATGGAAGCCTAAGAGACCAAGGAATGCAGATTGATATTTGGGCTGGTAAAAAAACACCTGCCGAAATGAACGAAAAAGTGAAAGAATTAGATAAAATTTATAGAAGAAATGAGGAAGAAGAGCCTAATTTTGATGCTGAATTTAGTAATTCTCCAATAGATGCACCGAAAAAAGAGAAACCTAAACCTCAAAAAGAAAATAATTCTACCAGTTCTCAGGAGAAAAAACCGACAGAAGATAAAGCTCAAGTAGAGCAAAAACCAGCGAAACCTGCACCAGAAAAGCCTAAAAAGGCAAATCATGTAGTTGTAGAATAAGGCAAAACCAATGGAAGAAGATAGAGAAGAATTTTTTGAGCAGGAATTGGAGTATACAGAGATGGAGGAAGAAGGCAGCGAGTTTTATGAGCATCTTAATATTGTCGTAGATAAAAACCAAGAGCCATTAAGAATTGATAAGTTTCTTTTAATATTTAGGCAAAACTCCTCTCGTAATAAGATTTCACAGACCTGCCGTGCGGGGAATGTCATCGTTAATGGCACTCCTGTAAAGCAAAACTATCGGGTAAAACCTGGTGATCAAGTATCTGTGCTTTTAACCCATCCTCCTCGTGAAAATGTAATTATCCCGCAGGATATTCCTATTAATATTGTTTATGAGGATGATGATGTTTTGGTTATAGACAAAGAAGCAGGAATGGTGGTTCATCCAGGATTTGGAAATTGGGATAAAACATTAGTGAATGCAGTCGCTTTCCATTTTGAGAAAAATAAATTTAAGACAGATTTAGACAGGGTAGGTCTTGTGCATAGAATAGACAAGGATACTTCGGGGCTTTTGGTCATTGCTAAAAACGAATATGCGATGAGTTTCCTTGCCAAGCAGTTTTTTGAGAGAAAAACTAAGCGTTTGTATTGGGCTTTTGTTTGGGGAAATCTTGAAAATGAAGAGGGAACAATAAGGGGACACATTGGACGGCATCAGAAAAACCGAATGCAGATGGCTGTTTATGAGGATGGCAGCCATGGAAAACATGCAGTTACGCATTATCGAGTTTTGGAGCGTTTTAGATACATGACTTGGGTAGAATGTAAACTGGAAACAGGGCGGACACACCAGATTAGAGCTCATTTTAAGCACATCGGTCACACTCTTTTTAATGATGAAAGGTATGAAGGCCATATTCCGCTAAGGGGACAAAATCTGCCTAAATATAAGCAGTTTATTCAAAATGTGTTTGATGTGCTTCCGCGACATGCACTTCATGCGCATACACTCGGGTTTATCCATCCAACGACCAAAAAGGAAATGTACTTTGAAAGCCCCATGCCAAAGGACATGCAGGAAGCTGTTGAGCGATGGAGGAGATATTTAGAAAATAATTAATCCAAATTTATTGATTATTTATTCTAATGCTTTATATTCATATTCCTTTTTGCAAACAGAAGTGCAGTTATTGTAATTTTCATTTTTCTACTTCTTTAAAATTGAAAAATGAGATGCTTTCCGCTATTAAAAATGAATTATCATTAAGAAATACTGAGCTAAAAAACAAAACATTAGAAACTTTGTATTTCGGAGGAGGGACGCCATCTATTTTGGAAGTTGATGAAATTAAAATGCTGATGGATGAAATCCTGAAATATTTTGATTTTTCTAAGGATATAGAAATCACCTTGGAGGCGAATCCAGATGATTTGGACCAAAAATTTTTGAAGGGAATTTCGGGGATTGGGATTAATCGGCTTTCCATAGGAATACAGAGTTTCCATGATGAAGATTTGAAACTGATGAATCGTGCGCATAGTTCCTCACAAGCAGAATCTTCGGTGAAAAGAGCGCAAGATACAGGTATTCACAATATTAGCATTGATTTAATCTATGGAGCCCCTACATCTAATTTTGAGCTTTGGAAGCAGAATTTGGATAAAGCCATAGAACTGGAAGTTCCCCATATTTCCTCTTATGCGCTGACCATAGAGCCGAGAACAGCTCTTGAAAACTGGATAATCAAAGGAAAAATAAGCCCTCCAAAAGAAAATACACAAAACGAGGAATTCTACTATATGGTAGATTTTTTGAAAAATAATGGTTTTGACCATTACGAAATATCAAATTTCGGAAAGCCTTATTTTTATTCTAAACACAATACTTCTTATTGGAAATATAAGCCTTATTTAGGAATTGGCCCTTCAGCGCACTCTTACGACGGAGAACAGATCCGAGCATGGAATATTGCTAACAATTCGTTATACATCAAAAACCTTTTAGAAGGAATACTACCAATAGAAAAAGAAATATTGTCCGAAAAAGATAGATATAATGAAATGCTGATGATAGGTCTTCGCACCAGCTGGGGAGTAGATTTAGCAAAAATAAAAAATGATTTTTCAGATGAAATTATCCAAAAATTCAATGCTGATATTCAGCCTAAAATACAGCAGGGAATTCTCCTCATAGAAAATAATCATCTCAAAATCCCTGAAAAACATTGGTTTTTTGCAGATGGAATCGCATCAGATTTGTTTTTAATATAATTTTAGAATATCCTCAAATAAAAAGACTCCCAAATGGGAGTCTTTATCTATGATTAAACTTAATTAGTTTTTAAGTTCATCTGGTCCTAAGATGTAATCATCAATAACATCTTCTTGTCTAAATTTAGGTTTTTTAACCAAGAATGCAAGAACTAATGAAATTGCGATCAATCCGATAGCTGCATGGTAAGCGAAGAAGTAAGATTCTTGCGGAGTACCAGCCTCTAGAGCTAATTTTTTAGAGTAAGCTGCAATTTGTGGACCAATGATTAGAGATACTCCCCAACCTGTATAAACTACACCATAGTTAGCACCGTAAGCCTTAAGACCATAGTAGTCAGCTACAAGAGATGGTGTTGTACTCATTACAGAACCGTAAACTACGCAAGTAAGGATAACTCCTAATACGATAGCTACTGGAGAAGTATATGTGTGGAAGAAGAACATGTTAATCGCTTGAATAGTGTGGATTACATAGTATACATTCTTTCTACCAATGATATCAGAAATCATACCTCCTAATGCACGACCTGAAGCGTTAGAGATAGAGGTTACAGGAACCATGATTCCAAGTAGAGATGTTGCAAGTTCGAAGTTTTCAGGTGTAATCAATCCTGATTCTACACCAGATGTCAAACCAGACTGAACTCTCATGATGTCAGAAGAGTTAGAGATTACCATCGCACCAGCAGAACAATATAGAGCATAGATAGAGAACAATGCCCAAGCTTGCCAAGTTTTAACCATAGCTGCTGTTCCAATAGAAGCTGTTTTTTTAGCATTTTCTTTTACTGGTTTGTTTGGATTAACTTCTGGTTCAGGTACTTCATATCCTGCAGGAGGGTTCACCACATTTAATGCTGCAGGAACACCCATAGCAAGGATAGCACATCCTAATACTCTTAATGTATTTTCTAATGACAAACGAGGGAATGAATCAATAGTCCAAACGAAAGCTTGTCCTTTTAAGAATAATGTTTCCAATGGTCCTAACCAAAGAGCACCAAGACCAAATCCTGCTACTACAAGACCATTAATCATCCCTTTTTTAGATGGGTGGAACCATTTCATCGCAGCTGCACGAGGACATGCATACACGAAACCGATACCATTTCCTACTATTAAGGAGAAGATAGTGATAAATACTACAGGAGAATGAGTGAAGAAACTACAAGCGATAGTTCCTAAGCCTGTCATCAATACCCCGATTAAGATAACCTTAGTAGGACCAACTTTATCCTGCCAAGCACCTGCTGCCACTACGATAAAAGCAGAAAAGAACCCGCCAATACCATAAGGCAAAGCCAAGTCTGACTGCGACCATGAAGAATACATTCTTTCTGCAGCCTCAACGTTTTTGTCTTGAATACCTTGCAAGTTAGTGTACTCCAAAGCATCTTTCAAGTTACTCCAAGAGTATAATATCCCAACAGAGAAGTTGGAAATTATACCAGCTATGAGGACTCTCGTAGCTTTCTTTTTTGCTGTTTGTAAATCCATTTGTTATAATTTATTTAATTAATGTTATTTTAGATTTTAAATGAATTCATCAGACTTTTTGGTCTTAAAATTCGGGGTGCAAGTTAAGATAAAATTTTGAATAAATACCATTTTTTATTAACAAAAATTGTTTTTTAGCCAAAGTAAAAATAAAAACACTGATTTTTAAATATTTATAAATATAGAATTGATATTTATCATGTATTTTATATAGGGGTTGATCTTTAAAAAGCCTTTGATAAACATGATTCTTCTCATGTTTTTAACAAAAACTTAACTTTAATGTAACCATATGACCGCAGTGTAAAGTATCATTTTTAGTAGTGTAGGAGTGATTTGGTGTGGTCGTTATATATAATGACAAGGTTAAGAAATATTAAAAACCTGATTAAAATTAGGTTTTTAAGTTAAATTTGTATAAAATAATTCATATCTTTGCCTTGTTAAATAAAGAATAACTTTTAAATTAATAATAGACATTATGAAAAAACAGATTATGGCGCTATTTGCTTTGGCAGTAGCACAAGTAGGGTTAGCACAAGAGGAAACAAGTGCTACACTTTATGGGTATGTAAGAGGTGAGTTTGCTTTTGACTCTCGTCAGGTAATCGCCGCTAGAGAAGGTAATTATATCGATTTAGCAACTCCAATTAACAGAGAAACAACAAATGGTAAAGACTTAAATGGTCTTGCTAATTTCAACGGATGGGGAGTAGAATCAAGATTAGGAGTGAAAATCGCAGGTCCTGAGTTCTTCGGAATGAAATCTGAAGCTTTGATTGAATCTCATTTCTTTGGTAGTTCAGATGCTTCAATCAATACACTAGCATTAAGACATGCTTATGTTAAATTATCTAGCGATAAAGTAGAATGGTTAGTAGGTCAATTCTGGCATCCAATGTTCGTGACAAATGTGTCTCCTAGAACTTACAACTTCAACGCGGGAAGCCCGTTCCAGCCGTTCAATCGTTCTCCACAAATCAGATTCTCTACTAAAGGAGAAGTGTTTAGATTCACAGCTGCGGCAATTACTGAGAGAGACTTTGCGTCAACGGTATTATCTACTGATAATACAAAATCTAATGCTGCTAAGTCTGGACTTCCAGCATTCCATGCACAGTTCCAGTTTGGTAGAGATGATAAATTCGTAGGAGGATTTGGCGTGAACTATAAAACTACTAAAGCAGCTTGGGAAAATGTGCTTACCACTCTAGATGAAAGAAAGAATGTAGGAGCATTTAACTTTTTAGCATATGCTAAAGCTCAGTTTACTGAAAATTTTGCTTGGCAGATCTATGGTAACTATGGAGAAAACTCTTCTGAATTATTGGAATTAGGAGGTATAGGTGTTACTTATAATCTAGTTGACAAAAAATACAAATTACAAAATTCTAGAAACTTAGCTCTTTGGACAGAGTTTTATGGAAACTTCTCTCCAAGCTTTGAATGGGGAGTTTTTGGAGGATTCTCTCAAGATTTTGGGTATAATAGAAGTAATGGATATTATTTCACAGATTTTGCTAATAAGTGGCAACAAAATATTAACACTATTCCAGCAACAGCTGATTTCCAAGCTTATAAAGGAGGTGTAGTTCCTATCAATACTTGGAGAATTTCACCAAGATTTGGATGGAAATCTGGTAATACTAAGTTGGCAGTAGAGTTTGATTACACTTCTACAACTTGGGCAGGACTTGAAACTAAAACAGACGGAATAATAGGAACATATACAACGGGAAAACTTAAGAAGTTAGCAAAAGACGCTACAGGGGATAACTTCCGTGTATCATTATCTCTAATTCAAAGTTTCTAATATAAATAAAATATTTTGAGATGATAGAAGAGCCACTCACAGAGTGGCTCTTCTATTTTGGATTAACATATCGTTTTTACATTTCGCAGGCTTTCCATATTGCATCATTCTGTGGAACGGGAGCGGTTATTTTTATAAGTTCTTTGCTCACAGGATGGATGAATTCCAGCATTCTGGCGTGCAGGCTGATGCCACCGTCTGGATTGGAGCGTGGAGCGCCATATTTTAGGTCGCCTTTTATAGGAATGCCTATTTTAGAGAGCTGAGCCCGTATTTGGTGGTGTCTTCCTGTCTGCAAATCCACTTCCAGCAGCATATAATTATCCAAGGTTTTGAGAATATTATAGCTTAGAATGGCTTTTTTTGCTCCTTCTGTCTCGTGAGAGTAGATGATGGCTTTGTTGTTTTTCTCGTTTTTCTTGAGATAATGGGTGAGGGTCTGGCTTTGTGGAATCATCTCTTTGGGAACCACTGCCCAGTAAGTTTTTTTTATTTCTCGGTTTTTTACCATTTGGGTCAGGCGGGAGAGCGCTTTGGAGGTTTTAGCATAAATGACTAGGCCAGAGGTTGGCCTGTCTATCCTGTGAACTAGGCCGAGATAAACATTCCCAGGTTTTTGGTCGCGTTCTTTTATGAAATCTTTCAGCAGTTCCAGAAGGCTCTGGTCGCCTGTTTTGTCGCCCTGAACCAGCTGACCTACTTTTTTATTGATGATGATGATGTGGTTGTCTTCGTAGAGAATTTGTGAATTCATATAAATGTCTGATTAGAATTTCACAAAGGTAAAGTTTTTATAGTTTTAATCAAATTTCATACCTTTACCGAAGTAATTATGATTTATGATAATTGAAAATTATATCGCAAATGATTTTCCCATATTGGGCGTAGATACTACTGCGGAGGAGGCTTTGCAGACTGCTGTTGATTTTGATTTTACCCATGTTTTCGTAGAAAATGAGGGTGTATTTCAGGGCGCGATAATGAAGGAGTGCTTGGAGGAAAATCGCGAAAAAAACTTAGGAGAACTGCTTCTGTATATGGATAGGTTTTCTATCCTCTATGAAAGCACTCTTTTGGATGGGGTGAAATTATTCCATACATTTAATACCAATGTAATTCCTGTAATCAATAAAAACGAAGAATATCAGGGGTATATCGCTTGGGACAGTATCGCAGATGAATTGTCTAAATATCCGTTTTTTTCGGAGACAGGGGCGCTGCTTACGGTGGAAATCCCAAGAACCAATTATTCCATGGTGGAAATAGCCCAAATTGTAGAAAGTAACAATGGGAAA
>ERZ772921.236-NODE-236-length-35214-cov-4.064535_pt1 | contig 35214 bp, 24 predicted proteins | sample MGYA00512117_ERZ772921 | MGnify/ENA primary metagenome ERZ772921 (study PRJEB29015, sample SAMEA2737944) | human oral metagenome | biome: human oral; feature: human-associated habitat; material: dental | place: China | collected 2150 ...
CGTCCGCAAAGGCTTTGAGGTAGGACCGGTTCGCGTCGAAGGTGTCGAGAAGCCCCTCCATGACCCTCTCGAAGGGGTCGGTGAGCTCGTCCGCGAGGTCGGTGAGCTGCCTCTCCAGCATCCCTGCGAGGTTCGCGAGCGCATCGTACGAGTCCCTCCTGATGCGGCAGCTGGTCAGCTCGCGGTTCGCCTCGACGAAGGCGTCGTACTTCCCCTTCAGGAAGGGTCGGAACGAGCACTGAAAGAACTCATCTCGCGCCCTGGCGAAGCCGTCCCCGATGGGCATTCCCTTCTGCTCCTGGGCCGCCTCCTTGATGCGATTCTTCCGCGCCTCAGCCTCGATGCCCCGGGCCGCCGCGAGCAGGTCGGTGCCCTTGGCGGAGCGCACGAGCGCTGAGGCGTACCAGGGGCCGCGCTCGGGGTCAACCATGGCGTCGAGGACGGCGTTCACCACCTTGGCCATCACGGCCTGGGCCCTGCCGTCGGTGGGCAGCTTGGTCCTGACGTGGCCCGGGACCTTCCTCGAGAGGTCAGAGAGGTTCTGGTTGAGGTCGCCCTTCGCGGCGGCCTCGAGACCCATGTAGCGACCCTCCACGTTCGGGTTCATCTTTTGCGCGTCGGTCGGCCTCGCGTCGTAGTGGCCGGGGTCGACCTCGACGCCCCTCTGCAGCTCCCGCAGCAGGGCGTCGTGCGTGAGGCCCACGTACTCCTGGAACCGCTCCACCTCCTGCTGCGTCGGGACCCTGCCGCGCATGGGCACGAGCCTCTGGAAGAGGCCCGAGGCGAGGTAGGTCATGATCCTGCCGTACGGCACGACGGCGCACGAGGCCCCGAGGACGAGGTAGTCGTAGCAGGCGCCGGCGTCCTGCTTGTTCCTCTCCGCATCCCTGATGGTTTGCACATTACTGAGATGAGATTTAAGACTGAACGCAACTTGTGCAGGCTTGGCAAGGAAGTCCATCACGTAGTCCGCCACAACGCTTATCGCGTGGTCGTACGCGTCGGGGAGGGGCGCACCCTGCGACGTCTTCCCGGCCACGAGGTGGCAGAGGTCCACGGGTGGCGTCTCCCAGTGGACATCTCCCACGCGGGGGTAGGCCTGGTACCAGGAGTCGCCGTTTCTCCCGAAGCCCATGCAGTAGTCCAGCTCCTGCATCGCCGCGTAGCCATTGCTCTCAATGTATCGCCTCACGACGTCGGGGATGGTTTGCCTGGCGGGAATCACGTCGGGCAGGAAGAAGTAGCCCATGAGCATGTTGCTGGCTGCGCCCGCCCTTCTCAATGCCTCCCGGACGAGGTAGCACACGTCGAGGAAGGCCCCAGAGCCCGTGCCGCCACCCAGGCCGGAGAAGACGTGCACGTACACCTTGCGTTTGTTGCCGTTCGCATCCACCATCGCCTCGGTAACCATGTCACGAACTTTCGACACGAACTCGGAGGCCCTTCTCACCAGCAGGTAGCGGCCCACCTGGCGGACGCCGCCCGCACCATCGGTGGCCGTGCCCACCTTATTGAGGTCATCGAACTGGAGCCACTCGCGGTACGCGGGGTCTGCCGCGAGGCCGTTGCGGCTCGTCGCAAACAGGGTGGAGAGCTTGCCCGAATATGAGATGTCGAAGAACTCCGTGCCTAGGTCGAGCTCCCCGAAGCCGTCCCGCTGCGCCTTTTTCATGCCCTTGGCATCCGTGTCAACGGCGAGGAACTTGATGTGCTCGTAGCGTGGCACCGCATCGCCGGGGTTGTCCGGACGCAGGCGTGCGTGGACCCTCCTCTTGAGGGTTCGCAGGCAGTCCACGCCCGTGCCCCCGAGGCCAATGGCGAGGACGGCGGAGTCGTCCTGGTTGCACTGCCACACCTCGTCTGTGATCCCGCCCCAAAAGGAAAGAAATGAGTCCCTAGACATAATCAGCCTCCTTAGGATGACCAATCGTAATTGAGCTTTACACTGAAACTGCGATCAGGAACCGGAACCTCGAAAACCATGCCACTGTGATGTCCGGATGAGTCATTGACATTTCTAAAATCTATGTGAGCAAACCAGCCCCTTATCTTTCCGGGTACTGAGAAATCCAAGTCCTTTACCGTGATACAGTCATAAAAGATCGGAGGAGAGCCTTTCTTGGGCATCTCCCCAATCCAGAGCGCAAATTCCTTATACGCTCTTGCTTTCTCAACAGTGAATAATGTTACCTTCATTATTCCGAACATATTGACACCGTCTACCTGTCCATCGGGTTTGATGAGACTCGGGCAGTTCTCGATATGAGAAATGGGACTCATCGAAATATGGCCGCTGTCGTCGCAGTCAAAGGACATGACGAGTATCAGATGCTGCCTCTTAAAAAGATCAGACAAACCCATGCCTTAACCTCCCAACTTTCCGTCTCTCCTACTCATGTCCACCAAGGCAGCCTCGCCAACAGGGCAGGCTCCAAGGACGTGCGGCGACAAATCGCGACTCCTCAGCTTGCCGCCGCCGTGCCACCGCTATCAAAGCGATCGAACATCTCACTGCGCAGGTCATCGGGTATCGCCTCCCAGTTCTCCCTGAACACTTCCTCACCTGCGAAGCCGTCCCTCCCACCAACCTGGTTTGAGTCATCGGTCGAGTCGAAGATGAAAACCGCGTTCTTCTGGTATTGGTCTATCCACCTGAGATGATCCTCCCCGCTCGTGTTTGGCACGGTCAGCGCGCTGGGACCATAGAAGGGTAACCTACCCACCAGCAGGCGAAACGCCATGGCCCACATGGCGAAGTCATCCGTCCGCGAGAGGATCGCACTGGGCTGCTCCCCATGGTCTACGGCCTCCCGTATCGGTCCGTAGGAGACAGGATCGATGTAGTCGAATATGAGGCTCTCCCTCACGCCCTTGCTTACGGCGATCGGCGAGGGGAGCTCGGCATCGCCGTCAGGCAGGTAACGCGTCGCCATGCTGAAGCCGAACCTCACCTCCTTCGCCTTGGAGTCGTAGAAGATGTTCGAGCTGTCATAGCAGCCGTAGCAATAGCCACAGGAACGAAGCTGCCCCCAAGCCTCCACCAGCGATCGTGCCAACGCGATGCGCAGGTCGCGATGGTCGGCGATCTCCTGGCCAAACTCGAGGGGCGGGCGACCATCGTCCAGGTTCACCATCAGCTCCGAGAGCGGGCGGAGTCGTCCAGCGTCAGGCGCGAGTGGAAAGACGAGGAAGCTCCGCTCCCTGTCGGTCGTCATTGCCACGTCGACGGGCCAGTCGAAGTGGGACCGCAGCGGATGCTCCGGCACACCGCGCAGCCACCAGTCCGAGCGCTCCTTGGGGTAGATGATGATGCTGTTCCAGTGCTGCAGGATCTCGCGTCGCTCCCTGCGCATGGGTGTCATGCCCTCCCCTGGTAAGACACGCGGGATGCGAAACAGGGAGTCTATTGGGACGAGGAAGAGACGCTCTTTGGCAAGGGGCGCCCCGATCTGCGCGGGATGACCGGCTCGCGGCACGGCATCCACGAGCCGACGCTCGCCGCCAGGAGAGGCGACCGTCTTGCCACGTGTGACGTAGGCAAGGTGTGGCGCATACATCACGCTGATAAGGCTGTCTTTGCCGGTATCGAGGCCAGCGGTCATCTCATCGTTTCCCATCTCGGCTACCCTGCTTCCTCGAACCTTTGATCGAATGGCTCCCGGAAGAGCCGGCACGGTCAGACGACCCTCCCGTTGCCCCCTGCACCTCTGTTGGCTTTATGAGCCCGTTGAGCCTGCGTGCGGTCAGGTCCTCACCCTCTGGGGGCTCGAAGCCCCGTGTCCCGATATCTTCGCGATGAGGCTCGCGATCTCCTCTTCCCCCGAACCCAAACAAGCGCGCAAGAGTGCCAGGTCCCGCGTTGGCCGGGACATCGCGCCCCTCACGCCGCGCCCCGTGCCTCAAGACGGGTTCCGCATGCCTTGGTTTTCGAGACCTTCGAGACTCCCTCTCGTGGGAGCGCAGCGCGCGGGCGACGTCTTTCGCATGCTTGGAGACGGGCGATCGTCGCTGCCTGGACATGCGCTTGCATTGCTCCAGCAAGCATTTACGCTCCCCGTCCTCCCGCAGTACCCTCGAGTGGTCCAGCATGGCCCTAAGTGCAGCGGGGTCGTCTGGAAGCATGCCGCTCTCGAGCATGTACGCATACGCCTTCGCATTGTCGCTGGGGTTACAGACGACCTGGACGTCAGATCCTCGGGGAGATGTCGAGGACACCTGCGGCACCTTCACGCCTTCACTAGGGTTACAGATGGCCTGGGCTACCCGGCACAGGGTGTCAAAGTCTTGCGGATGCGCTCCCGCACGTGCCCACTTCCTCAGGTACGCGGCAAGGCGCTCCCTAAGGGCCACGCGCTTCTCGCCCTCCAGCCTCTCCATCACCTTCTCGAGCGTCCGGTATGATCTCGCGAGAAGCTCGTACTGGGTCCTAATAATGTATTGACCAACTTGAAACGCAAGCAGTGCTGCACGGTACTCCTGCTGTCCTTTGCAGGCGCCCTTTTGGTCCACTACGCTGTTCTTGTACGTCTTCCACCTGAAGTTGAAGGCCTTGAAGCTGAAGCTGCGCCAGTATGCCACGGCAACCGCGCCTCGTATGCGGGCCTTTGCGTCCTCAGATAGCTCGACCTGGGAGAAGAGCGCCTTTATGGCCTTGTCCAGCTCGGCCGGGTCGCCGTCTGGCACCACTCGGGCCACCGCATGCGCCTCGCAGAGCGCAGCGATGCGCGAGTCCTCGAGTATGGCCGTCTCGTCATGAAACGACCTGATGTCATCTAGCGAAGGTCCGCCCGGCCCCTGCAGCTCGTCAGCAAGCTTCTCATAGTAGCGTATCAAGACGTCCTTCGACGCGGGCCTGCCCGCCAGGGCGGAGCGCAGCCTCAGGAACTCGGCCGTCGAGCGAGACGCAGCGTCCGGGTACTCCTGTGCCAGATAGGCGGCACCCTCCTCTGGGGTCTTGCCTGCGAACCTCACAGAGGTGTCATAGTCAAAGCGCGCATCCTCGAGCGAGTCGAGCTTGGAGTCCTCAGCCTCCCTCGCCACCTCGTCATACACCCAGTCATCCAAGGCCACGCTATGCTCGACGACGTCTCGCAGGGCACCGGACACAAGCCCGTCCCGCTCGGCACGGCGCGATGCATCCTCGGACTTCGGCAGGCTCATGGAGCATAGGAGCCGCCTCACGATCGACTCTGGATCGAGTGGGCGCTCATAGGACTCAAGGCGCTCGATGACGCCACCCTTCACAAGCCTATCGTACGCCGCCTCGTACGCGAAAACGGAGGCCTCGTTGGGATCGCAGAAGGTCTGAACCTCGTCCTCGAGCGCCCCGAGGTATCGAGAGAGCTCCCCCTCGCTGACCCCCGTCCTCAGGACGTGCGCGGCAAACGCGGGAAGCCGTCTTTCGGGACCTGCGACGCCGGTCCCGCGCCGTTTGCCCCCTCGCATCGCGCCTCTGGCCAGGTCGAAGCCGCGACCCTGGTCGTCCTTGGAAAACACGACGTCAACGGGCAGCCCTCCATTGGTCTGAAACGTGCTGAACGAGACCCGCCCGCGCAACCCATAGGGAATGGACTGGTAGATGCAGGTAAGGACTGCGTGGATCGTCCGAGGCTCACAGTCGCACAGGATCCGAAACGGCCTGCCCAACCTTCCGTCAAGGCCGAGCGCCTCACACACGCACAAAAGGAGACTCCCATGGCCCGTAAGGTCCAGACCGCACGTCTCTCGCGCCAAAGCGAGGCCCATCGGCTCGGCAAGGGACACCCGCAGCCTCTCGGGCAGGGTATCTTTTGGGGTATGCCCAAAGCTCGTGCGCCTCACGCAAAGGGCCAGCTGCGGGTCCCGCTCGAACTCGTCGCGCCCGAACACGAGGCCGTGGGCAAAGGACGAGGGGCGCCCCAGCTCATCAGCCACCCCATAGGTAACCATCGTAAGAAACACGAGCTCGCCCTCCGAGCGAAGCTCGAGCACCTGAGGCAGCTGCCCCTCCTCGGAAGGGACGTCTGCCGAGGTATTGGCGTTTCCCGATTGCAGGCGCGGATACACCGACCTCGCGAGCGCCGAGACGCCCGGCGAGGCGTTCAGCACCTGCCAACCAGAGCCTACGCCTTGACCACCTACCCGCGCGTAACAAAGTTGTTGGTAGTCCACCTGTCAGACACCTCCGCTCACCATGCCGTCGGCTACGCCCCACGCCCACGCGAGATACGACTGAAAAGTCTCGCGAAAAAGCCTCTGGACCCACCGGAGCGATTCGTGTTACAGCCCAGAGTCCCGCACCACTCTGCAGAGCGAGGGTTGAGCCTTTTGCACTTGCGACAGCGCCATTCGCCTTTTTCGTTCATCCCACACTTGGGGCAGAAGGTCACGGCATCGCTACACCACTTATTGCAAGACGGGCATCTCCATCCCTTGGGCTCATTGATTTTTCCCTCAACGGCCACAGCTGGCCTTCCGCTGCCGTCAATCGAGAGTATCGTTAGTATCCAGAGGATGGGTTCTATGATGCGCTTGGGCACTGGCTGCTTGCTTGGTACCTGATAGACGGCACCACCCGAGTCAGACTTTTCCGCGAGTGGCACGCCAATGGACTCGATCATGAAGTAATTATAGCAATAGTAGTTCGCACTGAGTATTGCTCCAAGTGGGTTTGCCCCAGGTCCTGGTTTTCCTGCTACGCCGCCTGTTTTTAGCAAGTTTACGAAGCCATCAATGCACGTTTGCCACTGGTTGTAGTCAGCGGCGTCAAACGCCAAGGCATCGGAGCCTGGTATTGGAGCACCTCGCATGTCTGCTAGGCTCTTACCTTTAGCAATAAACTGACAGGCATTCGAAGCCATGCCATCTAGCGGTTTATCCGCCTGGGAGATGCAGACGGCGAGAGGTATGTTCTTGAGGGCATTAGGATTCGCACCCGCTTTAAAGAGGGCGTTAATGACCGTTAATGATGCACTGGTGGCCGCGGCTCCAGCACCCTTGACGATAAATTGTACCGGATCGACTAGAAAAATGATCGCGTCAGAGTGTAGGATGAACTTGCCGAATTTCTTGGCCTGAACCCCAAGCCCCTGCCCCGCTGCTAGCATTAGATTCTCGCCCGCAATGTCGTAGAACACAAACGTCTGCGTATGCTGCTTTCCATTTGGATTCGAAAACGTGAAGTCAAAGCAAAGTGGTTGCAGCAGTCGTTTGGGATCAGTGCCTTCCGGCAACTTCTCACCCATCACTACCATGTTCTTATTCATATAATGATATGCATACTGACTCGTCGGCATTACCGAGACACCGTAGGCCCCTAACTGAGCTTGCATGAACTTGCATAGCTGCGAAAGGTATACCGTCTTCCCTGCACCCGTTATGCCAATGAGTGATATGAGTTTGACGGAATTACGCCCGTAATCCCCCGGTAGTAAGTTATGGCAGTGAGGGCAGACCCGCTCCGTGGTCACTTTACCAAAGCTATCTCGCGCCCCAATCACCATGCCGTCCACATCACGTACAAGCACGGTACGCGGGGGATCAGCCTGAGAATTCTCCTTGATGAACGCATTCTTATGGCTGGGGTCACGAGGATCATACACGCGGTGAAAGTACGGAGGCACCTCATCAGACTCCCCATACTCGGTCGTTCCTCCATACTCGCTCCAAAAGTCCTCATACTTCTGGTCCTTCTGAGACTCAAAGAGCGGATTATCCTCTCGTACCTCCATACGAAAGTGGACTTGCCAATCCTTAAACGTCTCAAAGCAAAATGGACAGATGATGTCTTTACCTGCGTCCTCGTCTCCCACAGTGATCCCCTTCGACCCATTTACGCCGACTGGCAGCCCATGCCTATAAGTCAGCAGTTACTTCGACTGTATAACCTTTCTTGTTGCTCTCTATCTTGGGAGGCTCCTGCCCTAGCAAGGCACAAACCAAGAACTCCGTCCCTACCATTTTTGGCACGATGGGATAGCAAAACAGCTTAGACGAGCCGATGGGAGAAAACTCGTACTGCAGACCCCAATCCTCACCATCAGATAGCTCGCCGTCATACTCGATGCATACGCTATAACCAAGGAAGACGTCTTTGCTGCAAAAGGGGAGCCAATGCCGCTGTCTTTCCCATTGCTTCTTGATACACACTCTCACCGTACCGGGCACGTCACACTGAGTGACTGCAAAAGAATCGGACTCGTAGACAGTCAGCATGTCACTTTCGCTCTCATAGACGCAGCCAAAGATGGCATAGTGCGCATGGGAATTTGAATAGCTGTAGGCGTTAATACCGCCCATCATAGGGTTGAAGCGTAGCAGGACGATGCTGCGCCCATCAGACAATTTGACGGGTCCATCAGGACCATTTACAAGACTGGCACCCCGGATTTGCAACTGCCTCACGATAGCGTCATCGATGTTTATGGGTTCACCATAGGCACCGCGCACCAGCAAAGTCCAGCCAATATCAGCTGAGTCCCATGTAAGAGAGCCTGGGGATTGCTGCATATTGTTCACATAATGCTGGTCTGAACTCGGTAAGATCTTAACCTCCATAGCGCTCCCTACCCTCGAAGATGGTCGGTACTCAGCGCATAGAACCACAGCGAGCTGGCGCTGTCCTTCCGGCCGATGTTCAAGAAGACGCGACTTGTGCCGTTGGGGATGGCGCGCTTATTCAAATACGAGTAAAGCTTGCCAGATGAGCTGGTCCAATCAATGCCCGCCACGTTAGTGTCAACGTGCAGGAGATACGCCTCGACTTGTTGGTAATCAAGTGGGTGCATGGAACAGTACCCAACCAAGTCCGATATATTCTTAACAAGATCAGCTCCGATAACAGTTTGTGCAGCAGCCTGGGCCTTGCCGTCTGCCATACGCAGCGTAAGCTCATCCATAAAACCGAGACTGAATATGCTCTGCTTGCTATCCATATAAGAAAAGAGTTGTTTCAGTCCTTTTGTACGAATAGCCTCGACCATCGTCTCTCGGTCACCATCAAGTGCAAAGGCATGCCTCTGCACTTCTTGCAACCCTCCAGACGCGCAAAAGGAATTTACTATCTCCCCATAGAAGTTATTAAGGTTGGGATCCACGCCGGGCATAGCTAACGACACATCAATCTTTAGAGCATCGAATTCACGCTCGATCTGCTCCGCTTTAACATAAAGATCATTAATAATCTCCACGGCATATGCTTGTGCCTTTTCCGCTATTCTCTGGCGCATCTTATGATCTATAGCAGAATGCGTATTATGCCATTTGGGACTATATGTTTGCACTTTAGCAAAGAGTTCTTCTATATGCTGTTTCCACTTTGGCTTGCTAAAGCTTAATAACTGAGGAACCGTAAGTACAGACATAATCTGTTCTTTTATTTTATTGTCAATTCTATTAAAACTATCCACAGACTTGGCAAGCTGAGTATCAAACTCTAGCATGTGATTCGCGGCAATAAAGGCAGAAAAACATCCAGACGTCTTCTTGTCCACGTCTAATTCACTCAAGAACCTGTCCACATCTAACTCATTCAAAAACCAATTCGGTAAACCACGTTCAAAACCTTCAAACTTTGATATAGTTTGGTTGATTTGGCTCTCATATGAATTACCAATTTGAAAGCAACCGTCTTTAAATCCGAGCGCCTTATGGATAGTCGAGACCGACAGCAAATGTCTCTTGGTATCAACAAAGTCCTGGTCAAGACGGCTAACTAGATGTTGTAACGTTGCTATCGCAATGTCACGGTAAGGCTTATCAGCTTGCTTAAGTGCAGCGGTCACTGCTGGATAGACATCTGCAGAAAAAAGCATCTTCTTACAGCATAGATTATTATACACTGAATTGGCAAGCAACATTACATCAGACAACATATCCCACGCGCCATGTTTTTGAGCGTCATGTGGTTCAAACAATTCATTAAAAGCACCACCTATGCACTGATTGCTGTATAAAAATACACCATCATATAAGTGGCTATCTGTTACCCCTAAATCATCCCCCTCATAGATATCCGCAAGTTCCCTCGTGATGCTAAGGGCATCCTCGCCATTCCCCATAGTTCTGTCCAGTAGGATTTGCAGCAATGTAATACAAGTAATGCTACTAAGTGTATTTCGTATGTCTTCTATAAGAACATACCACCTTCTAAACTCCTTAGGCTTCATGCCACGTGTATCAATGACACAAAAGATGATGCAATGCTTCATGTCCTTAAACTTCGTAATATGCATCAACATATCCATGACATCCTGACGAAACTTACTTACATCTACTACTTCATCTTTCCGCACATCCATCAACGTATAACCATGCATCGGCATACTTTGGACAGATGGGTCATGTTCGAAATTTGGACTCACGATGGAGTAAAAAGGAATATGGTCTACTATACTACCCCATTCACTCTGTAAGCCCCTAAAAATGCTCTCGTGGAAGGAGGTAGAATTCTTTCCATAGTATAGTATACAAGCGGGATGTTCTACAGTTAAATATTGTGAGGGTTCCCCAGTTTCTTGTGAGTAAAAGTTAGCCGCAGAGTGAAGATCGGCAATGATCTCATTAATCAACCTAGAGATGTCATTCACGCGAAGTTCCTATCTATGTCCAAAAACAAATCATTATCTGCGAAAGACTAAACATAATCTCACCTATAGTTTGATCCACCGACTTGCCGCAAAAGAGTTGAGCTCTCCACTAAGACTTATAAAAAAGTTATTTATATCGCTAGTCTTTTCTGGAAAAAGCATATCTGCAGCTTTAATGCGCTCCGTTCTTTGGTCTAGTTCCATCTTTGCAGTATGGCAGGCTTCTGTAACACGCTTGTCAAGTGCAGTCTCTTTCAGAATGTCATTTACTTCACTTAATATTTCAGTTTGTAGCGAGGAATCTAATTTCTTAAAAGTTAAGAATGCCTGATAAAGAGGTATAGCTCCATAGCGCTTATTTAAATCTGATAAAGTAGTTGATTTACCTGAATTATTACTTATATAACAAACATTTGGAAGCTTCTCTAACTCTATCGTTCCGGTAAACAAAGCTTGACCAAAGTTAGTTAGATCCTGATCAGGCTCAAGATTAGCGATCATGCTCTCAATCTGATGAGATTTTTCAAGCTCTGTCTGCACAATTTTTACAAGCAAGGGAGCCTTAATTAAAAAGTCAAGGCAAATCACTTTATCAACTGATAGCTTTCCAGACGGGGGTATATCTGATAAACTATATGTATGTTTATCATAATTGCGATTGGAGTTTATATTTTTAAGATTGTTTTGTATGCTTTTTTTAATTACATTCGTTTTTCCTTCTGCTTCATTAAATTTACCTATGAAATTAAGCATAAAGTCTTTTGAAATAGTCTGAATAACGTATCCAGTTGCAGTCTTGATAACAATATCAGCCTTTAGAGCTTCATCAAATACTTCAGATATTTCCTCACCAGAATGAAATATATTAGGGTTATAAGCTTCATCTACCTTACTACAAGGTATTGGAGATGGTAGCAAATCCCAATCTCGCGAATTTTTAAACTGCTCGTCTACAGATGTTTGATAGAGATGCCTGCCCGGTGCAGGCTTAAATTTCTGCTCATACTGTCGAGTTCCTAGATATCCCCACATGGGAATGCCAACTAAGACTTTCAAAAAACTAATACGATCAGTTACGCTAGTCATACGCATGCGTAAATTTGCACATAATGTGCTTGCAGATTGTTTTACAACATCTGAGTTTTGAGGGACAGTTACGTACCCAATAGTAGATGTAGACCCTAGACTTGCTGTATAGTTAGCATCGGCCCAGAAAAGAGGTTCGGACTCATTTGCTTTATTTTTTAAATCACTCTCTACATCTTTGGCCAACTGAGTCGGATTTATAGTGTTGTATTTATACTGAAGAAATTGAGTTAGTGTCTTTTCGGACCATTCTTTGAACTTTTGTATAAAGAAGTGTCGGACCAAATACGACAGAAGTTCATTATCCCCCTTTTGTCTCCATGCCTCATCATTCTCAAGTAGACTATCCTTCAGCAATTCTCTCATACGGGAAAGTGATATTTCCTTACTAAGACTCTTTAACTCCTGATTAAGCCATGGAATAAGATCTTTCATACTGACAAGATCTTCTTCATAAGAATTTTTTTTATCCGTATTAATCCAGAGATTCAGTGTATTTCTATTTAAGTCGAATGTTTTACAAAGATCTTTAAGCATCTCCTCAAACGGAACAATAAACTCCTTTTTTAGATCTTCTAAATGTTCTTTCAAATTATCCATAAGTATTATAATTGCTTCATAAAGTTCGACCTTAGCTTTACGCTCCTCATGAGTTTGAAGTGCATTTATATAGTCATCATATGGACTGATACCTTGAACAAGAGACTTAGCTTTAGACATAACAGAGGGTTTTTTATTGTAAAAAGCATCGCGTTTCGACATATATGCATCACGAATAGGCGTTCCATCCTTAAGCTGATAATCATCATGAGAGAGCATTCCCTCTGCCCAGCCCTTGATTTGCTTGATGCATGAGAGCAGATCCTCGCCAGCAGCTCCATCCACGAGAAGGGCCGCATATGCGGGTCCGTATTCGGGATCAACCATCTTGTCCCGTATTTCATTTACCACTTTAGCCATTACAGCTTGGTTATGCTCTCCAGAAGATAAATCGGTATACGAGTAGCCTACCGAATCAGAGAGATCCTTAAGGTTTTTCGCAAGCTGCCCCTTAATGTCCGCAACTAAGCGTGCATAATAGTCCTCGGGTGTTTCTCTGCATGTACCATCCTTCACCATTGATGGATTCCCGTTATATCTGCTAAAAGTAAAAATACATCCTTGTTTAATCTTTTGTTCTATTGCATCCTGTGTAAGTCCCACTTTTTTTACGAATGAATCGATTTCTTTTTTGCTTGGTGTCTTTTTAAGAAGTGTATCAAAGTTTATAAAAAAATGAGAAACAAGATAGGTCATAATCCACTTGAATGGCACCGAGGCGCACGTAGCACCAAGAGCAAGATAGTCATAGGATGATCCATCGGTTTTAGTAAGCTCTGCCTTGATGGCGTTAATATTTGAGAAGTGAGAGTTAAGACCATATGTATTCTCATCCTGTGGCTTAATAAGAAAGTCCATCACATAATCAGTTACAACGCTCATGGAGTATTTATACGCATCATCCTTAAACTCACCCGAGATTGAACGGGCTGAAATAAGATGACAAAAATCAACCGGTTGCTCATTGGAAATGACCTCTCCTACACCTGGGTATAGCTGTCGCCACTTGTCACCGTTACGTTGAAAGCTCATGCAATAGTCCAGCTCCTGCATCGCCGCATACCCATTACTTGTAATATACTTTTTTACTTCTGGAGCTAAACTTCCTATTGATAAATTTATGTCAGGTAAAAAAAAGTAGCCCATTACCCGATGATCGGCTACACCAAGTTCGTCTAATGATTTTCTGATGAGGTAACATGCATCGAGAAAGGTTCCCGAGCCCGTGCCTCCTCCCATACCAGAGAAGACGTGCACGTACACACGAGCTCCTGCATTTAAACCTGTCTTGGCCTGTGTCACTAGAGTTTTTAGTTGTGATACAAACTGTTGAGCCTTTTGTATCAGCAAGAAGCGACCTATTTGGCGGATACCCGCTGCGCCATCCTTAACTGCCCCCGCCTGGAAGCGTCCAAACTGGAGCCACTCGCGATATGGCCCATTATTGTTGTTTTGATTCTTTAGTGCATTAAAGTACTTTGTTAGTCCTCCTGTATTAGAGAATGAGATATCAAAATATTCATTCTTAGTTCCATCAAGATCTGCTGACTTTTTATCCGCATCAACCGCAAAGAACTTGATATGAGAATATTGAGTTATAGAACTATTTACGTTATCTGGCCGGATTCCGTTATCTGGCCGGATTCGGTCGTAAACCTTTGCCTTAAGTGCACGCAAACAATCAATACCTGTTCCGCCAAGACCGATAGCTATGACAGCACACTCAGCTGGCTCCGACTGCTGCTTATTACCGATGATTCCCCCGTCTGTAGACAATAATAAGCTGTTATACATAACCTAATCCCTTCTCTATTGCGGAGTACTCGTACTGATCGTCGTCTGCCCGACCGATAATTAATTAGTTACAAACCGAACAACCACGCCCTTCTGTCCCTTCTCGTCCACGGCGATCGGGACTTCGTAGCCGTTGCCGCCTATCCGTACCTTCCTCTGCATGTGCCCGCCGCTGTACACCGGTACCTTAGAGACAAAGGTCACGTAGTCCTTGCCCGACGCCTGGAAGTACGCCTGCGGGTCTATGCCATGGGTCTCGACCCCAAACAAAGCGAGCTTGATACGCCCGCGGCTCCCCTCCAGGCTCGCCTCCTTCTGGTACTCGGAGCTCTCGTTGTCCATGGGGCGCACGTAGCAAGTACCGTAGAAGCGCTTGTTCAGGAGGATCCGCAGCAGGACGCCCGCCACCACAAGGGCAAGCAGGATGGCCCCGAGGATGACAACACAGGTGATGAGGCCTATGTTGACGGTCTTCACGTGCACGTCGAACGTGCACGACGCCCCGTCCGAGTCGGTCGCGCGAACTGTGAACGACCCCTCGGGAAGGCTGTAGCCGCTGAGGACCAGCTTGGAGCCGTCGATTTTGTACTCGTCGGGCATGAAAGCGCTCGACTCGACCTCATAGGAGAGCTCGCCGTCCTCCGTGTCGGTCGCGCCAGGCGTGAGGTCTATGGTCGCGGTGTTGTCGATGAAGGGCCAGAGGTTGACGGTCGCCTGTATGGTCTCGCCGGGCACAGGTGCGCTGTTTCCCACGTTGAGGCTCAGCGTCTGGGTGGAAAGCTCATAGCCCTCGCCCGAGGCCGTCGCATGCACCGCAAAGCTGCCCCTATCTGGGAAGGGAACCGTCAGGGCAAAGCCGCCCTCGCCAGCCGTGAGCGCCAGTGCCTGCTTTGAGCCGCCTGCTCCCTCGATCACAAGCTCACCGGAGAAGCCCCCGTAGACCTCGGGCTTGACGGGTCTTCCGGACTCGAGGATGGTCGCCGTGAAGTCCACGCTGTCGCCAGCAGAGAGCTTGCTGCCGCTGGCGCTCGACTCGAGCCGGACGGAGACATCGGTGTTGCGGACGATGTCGACGCGAACATGGTCCTTGGGCACCCCGCGTACGGTGTAGCGCCAGGTACCTGCCAAAGGTTCCCTCACCTTCACCGCCGTGAGCGCCTCTGTCGAGAACGTCGAGCCAGCCAGCTGGTCGCGCGTGACGCTCGTGCCGTCGGGCCTCGTGAGCGAATAGTCCGTCGGCGTCCCCGTTATGAGGACGTTTGCCTCCTCCACGCCGATGCTCGCGACATCGAAGGCGCCACTGACGATGCCGGAGTCTGGTATGACGACGTCGCTGCCTTGGTCGGCCTTGGCCGAGAACACGAGCGAGTAGTACAGGTCGTAGACGCCCTGGAGGTCCGAGGCACTGGTGACCTCGCGAAACTCCCCACCCGTCGCCGAGGCGACCTGCCTCAGCTCGTTGGAGTCGGCCTCGCCGTTCGCGTTGAGGCTGACCGTGTAGATCTTGTAGCCCGCGCCGCGCGCCGCCTCTATGGCCTGGGCCTTGGTCTGGAGGGAGGCCTGGCGCGCCTCGTCGCTGGGCATGTCCGTGTTGCCGTCAGAGAGGAGCAGGATGATCGAGGGTATGCTGGCGTCCCTCTGGCCGTCGAGCATACCGACGGCAGCCCTAAGCCCCTCGCCTATGTTCGTCCAATTCTCGAGCGCGACCTTGTCCATCCTCTGCACGAACTCCTGGCGCGACTGGACGCTCGTCAGGTCCCTGAGGTCGGACTGCAGAGGGATTCCCTCACCGAAGGCGACGGCACCCACCCGGTTCCCCTCCTGGGCAAGCAGCGCCACGAAGCGGGCGATCGCCGCGCCTCGCAGGTTGTCCGGATCGGTCCGGCTCATGGAACCGCTCGCATCGGTCACTATCACCACGTTGTAGCGATTCGTGAGGTCACCTTTAAGATCCGACCCTGCCGCGTAGGCCACGCTCGCGCGCAAGAGCGACAGCAAACAGAGCGTCGTCGCGCAGAGCAGCAGGGCCGTCGCACGAAGTGCGCGGGCAAAGCCTCGGGCTCGTCGCCTGTCCCCCATGCCACACCCCCGTAACATCAAACCTGCCAGATACATTCCAGCAATCCTGTGTACCAGTACAAGACTTTCCTAGTTTAAGAAGTCTTGTTGCTAAATGGAACTCATAGCAGCTGTGAGGTGCATATCTGAATGAGCTTCGCTCATGACTGCCGGCGCAGCGTACACGATCGCGGCGATGACTGCAGGTCCCCAGCCTACTCGATGTCAAGCTTCACGGCATTCTTCACCATGCCCAGCACCTCATGTCCCGCGAGAAAGAACGGGGCCGCACACGCCCCGAGGTAGGCGTTCTGCGAGATCACAATCAGGCCTGCCGTGATGCAGGCGTACTGCCCGATGGCCATAAACATCTTGAAGGCAAGCGTGACGTTGGGATACTTGAACCTGGGCCCCTCGCTGCCTTGGAGTACCCGTGCGTGCAAAATGCGTTTGACAAAGACGAAGCCAAGGCCAAATGCGGGAATCGCCGCAACGATGACCCCAATCACCCCAAAGAGGGGTAACACCTCCTTGGGAGAAGAGAAGATAAGGCCGATGATGGCGCTGATGAGCACCGTGACGAACGAGTTCGCGAGTGTCGCCAGCAGCACCCAGCCGATCCAGCCCCTCAGGCTCCGGCGGGGCCTGTCGTTGCGAAGGTCGTATTCGTGTTCCTCCTCGAGGGAGTCCCTGATGGGAACCTCCGGGACAAGGGCCCGCACGAAAGCCACGCAGATCGCCTGGAGCGTGCCCACAACCACGTCGAGCGGAGAGACGGGAGTGCCGCGGGCAAGCATCCCCTTGATAAGTTTTCCGGCAGGCCACTTCTCCAGCCCCACGTCCGCAAACCGCACTATGTCGATACCCATGGAGATGGACATGGCGTCCACCAGCATCAGGATGACGTAGGGCACCAGCACGAGCACGAACACCACGAGGATGAGGCGCAGCACGAGGGAACCGGAGCTGCCTCCCGTCTTGAATCCCCTTAAAATAATCTTATAGATCATGAATAAGAACACGAGGATGATGACGACTCCCCACAGTCCCATGGCTCCCCTTCCCGCACCGATCTCCATAGGTCGCGCACGTGCTAGGCAACGACCCTCCCGTAACGACAGAGCTGCTGCTGCACGTGCTGCCTCTTGCGCTCGCTCACGGGAATGCAGGTCCCATCCCTGAGCGTGATGGTGTCACGCGAGAGCCTGAAGACACAGCTCAGATTAACGAGGAAGCTGTTGTGGCAGCGAATGAACGTGTCTGGCACGAAGGTCTGGAACTTTTTGAGCGACATGGTGACAGGAACCATCTCGTCGAGGATGCCGGAGGCGGAGGCCATCCCGTCGGAGACGTCGTCCTTCTTCATGGCCTTTGAGTGAGGCCTCAGATGAATGTGCAGCGTCCGCCCACGACTCTCGACATAGCGAATGTCACTTACGAGAACATAGAACGTCGCCTTGGTGCCGCGCAGGCAGAGGGGACAATCGAAGCCCTGCTGACATCGCGCGAGAAACAGGGTGAGAACGGCCCTATTCAGGGCAAGCTCGAGCTTGTCGAGGGAGATGGGACACACCAAAAACCCCACATGTCGCACCGCATGGCAGTGCGTCAAAGATACATCCGAGGGCACTATGAGTATGACTTGGGTCGTATACCCATCGGAGAGGAAGCCGCTCACCACTCGGATGGCATCGTCCACTCCGCCAAGCTTGCTGGCAATGAAGAGCACATCCGGAACATGGCTCACAAGCGAGTCCGCACCACTCAGCACGAAGACGTCCAGGTCGTCAATGCCTTGATCAGGATACGCGCTGCGCTCGACGACCGTCGGCACCAGATGGCCTGGGGGGCCGTACCACGTGAGGCCGAGCTTCCCTATCAGACCCACCAAGTTCTGTGACTGGTTCGCGTCCGCATCAAACACGGCAATATGAAGGTCCATTACCCCCCCCCCCGATACTTTGCTTTCAGATGTATGTGTTATGTCTGCAATCATATCAACACCATCCTCACAAACGCCCGACGGCGGTCCCACAACGCAAGACGCTAGTCAATATTCAGTTATATTACAGCTCTTTTCGTGATACCTTCTGTAACTTTCTTTGTTAACGTCTTCTTGATGCACCAGAAGACATACTCGCAGCAGAATTTGACAAAATTGCGGCTGGGCGACATGAGTGCGAGGCAGCGTCCCCAAGGCAGGGCGAGCACACGCTCCCATGAGGGCAAAGACACTGCCCTCATAGCCGTCGTAGTGCGTGATCGCCCATCAATCTCTCCTGTCTGGCCACCATCCCGTCATCTTCACGCGGGCCACTGCGTCATCAGCACCCATGCCGAGACGCCGGTCTCGCAGACCCTCTGGTTGAGGATCCTTAAGAAATTTGCGCCACAGAACAACATCTCTCGCGGTATCATGCCGGACATCCTCGTGCTCTCCTCGGTGCGTCTCCTTGCGACGGCGCCTAAAGGGAAACGCGGGGAATTGTTTATGTTGGCGGTGACTTAACGGAGGGGAGTCAGAGGGTGAGCGACATGAATGACGTCGCGGTGGTTGGCTTGGGACATGTTGGGTCGAGCATGAGGAGGCTGTTCGTCGACGCGGTGGTATACGACGAGCCCAAGGGCATCGGGGAGCGTGCGACGGTCAACGACTGTCGCGTCGCGTTCGTCTGCGTGCCGACCCCCCAAGGCGAGGATGGTGCCTGTGACACATCGATCGTGGAATGCGTACTGTCATGGATCGAGTCCGACGTGGTGGTGCTGCGCTCCACCGTTCCGGTGGGCTTCACCGACGCCGCCAAGCGGCGATACGGCAAGCGCATCGTGTTTCAACCGGAGTACTACGGCGAGACCAACGCCCACCCCTTTGCCGATCCGCACGACCGAAGCTGGATTACCTTGGGCGGAGACGTCGCCGACACCCGCATCGTGGCGGACATGTACCGTCGCGTGTTCACGTCCGAGCTGGTGGCGAACGTGGTCAATGCCCGCACCGCCGAGCTTGCCAAATACATGGAGAACTGCTTTTTGGCACTGAAAGTCACCTTCTGCAACCAGTTCTACGACCTGGCTCAGGCCAGCGGCGTAGACTATGACCAGCTCAGGGAGACCTGGCTGCTCGACCCGCGCATCGGTCGCAGCCACACCTTCGTATACCAGGACAACCGTGGGTACAGTGGCTCCTGCCTACCCAAGGACCTGTCCGCCACCATCGCGCAGGCAAAGGCGCTCAACGTACGGCTGCCGCTGCTGGAGGCAGTCGTGGCAACGAACCACTTGTACCGGCACGACTCCTGAGGGCGGACCGCGACATGAGCATGAAGCTAATGGCCAACAACTGGGAGGGAGTGGACGCCGCTCATGACAATCCGCCTGTTTGAGCCGAGATTTGATTCCGATGCCTGCATAGAGCAACTCCGAGAGTGCTTTGACCGGGGGTGGACCAGCCTTGGATTCAAGACCGACGAGTTCGAGGCATCGTGGATGCAATACACTGGATACCGACACGCGTTTTTCGTCAACTCCTGCACTGCGGCGCTGTATCTGGCGCTGAGCTGCCTGAGGGAAGCCCATGGGTGGAGTGATGGGGACGAGATCATCAGTACACCCAACACGTTCGTATCCACCAACCACATGATTCTCAAAAATGGCCTGAAACCCGTATTTGCTGACATCGACGACACTCTCTGCCTGAATCCGCAAAGCGTGGTGGAGCATATCACGCCACGCACACGCGCGGTAATGTTCGTGGGAGTGGGAGGCAACGCGGGGCACTGGGGACGCATCGTCAAAATCTGTCAAGAACACAGACTGCGGCTGATCTTGGACGCCGCTCATATGTCGGGCACACGTATCGACGGAAGGATCGTGGGCCAAGAAGCCGACGTGGTGTGCAACTCCTTCCAAGCCGTGAAGAACCTACCCACCGGAGACAGTGGCATGGTGTGCTTCAACGACGGTGACTGCGACAACAAGGCCCGATCGTTGGCGTGGCTGGGCATCGATAAGAATACCTACGACCGGCGCAACGACGGCAAGAACGGCAGCTATAGATGGAGCTACAGCGTAGACGACGTGGGAGACAAGCTCCACGGCAACTCGGTCATGGCTGCCATCGCCATCGCCCAGCTGCCGCATCTGGAAGAGGGCAACCTAAGGCGTCGGGCCATTGCGAGGACATACGACACCATACTGGACGAGGTATCGCCGTCTCGGCTGGTCACGCCAACCATTCCCGACGGGTGCACGCCCTCGCGGCATCTGTATCAGATCCTGGTCGAGGATCGAGATGCACTTCACGATGCGTTGCTGGACCGTGACATCGAATGTGGGGTGCATTACGTCGCGAACACCCGCTACCCGATGTACGCCTACGCCGCAGGCAGCTGTCCGAGAGCGGAATACGTGTCCGACCACGTGCTGTCCTTGCCAATGCACTTGCACCTGGAAGATGACGACGCAGCCACCATAGCCCATGCCGTCGTCGACGCCCTGTCATAGGCACCAGGCGACAACGGCGCCCAGCCCACCCGTTTTTTCAATCCATCCGCCATGAGGAGCTTGCCTATGAGGATCACGTTGCTCGCCGAAGGATATCCCCCCATGTCCGGTGGTGTCGCTACCTCGGCCAGACGACTTGCAGTCGAACTGGTACGCCAGGGGCATGAGGTCACGGTACTGACCTTCGACAACATGCATGACATCACGGTTCCCGACCTGTGCGTCACAGAAGTGGATATGGGCGCCCGCATATGCCGCATCGGACCGTTCTTCCTGAAGAACAAAAGCGTATCCGCTAAGGTGGGTATGCTCACCGAGAAGCACAAGGCCATGCTGCGACGTCGGGCCTTCAACCAGATGCTGCGCATCTTAGAGAACGACAGGCCTGACATCTTGCTGTCCTTCTACCTGTTCAATGCGGGATTCATGGCACAGCTGCTCGCCAACGCCCTAGGCCTGCCTGTGGTGGCCGGAGTGCGCGGCAACGACATCGGCCGGAACATCTTTGACAGCGAGCGGTTCGCCGCCGTCCGCTGGACCGTAGACAGCGCCGATGCGGTGGCCTGCGTCAACCGACACCTGATGGAGCGGGTCCTGATAGCGTTTCCAGAGGTGCGAGACAAGGTTCTGATCACCAAGAACGGACTGCTGCCCGAGCAGTTCCAGCGCTGCGGGAACCGCGCCGAGCGGCGCGCCGGACTGGTCGGGCGGATGGGGTGGGATGAGCGTGACCTGATACTGAACTTCACCGGAAGCCTGCGAGAGAAGAAGGGCGTGATCACCTTGGTGCGTGCGCTCACGGAGGTCAACCGGGAACGTACGCACATACGCCTGATGGTGACGGGACCTGACTTGGGCAAGCCCGAGCGACTGATGGTTGGAGATCTGTGGGAAAGGCTGAAGGGTCGTAACATCATCTGCCTGAGCGGTCAGGTTGATCGCGGGAGCGTGCCCGAGCTCGTCTCTGCCTGCGACATGGCCTGCTATCCGAGCAACGAGGACGGCATGGCCAACGGTCTGCTGGAATCCATGGCCCTGGGCCTGCCCTCCATCGTGTCCACCATTTTCGATGACGTGGTCACCGACGGACGCGAGGGCCTGGTTATCCCCTACGATGACGAGCAGCGCTTGGTCGATGCCATGGAGCAAGCCTATGCCGACCGCGAGGCGTTGGCTTCCATGGGACAGTCCGCCTACGAGACGGCGAGTACTCGCTTCACCGCCGAAGATGAGGCACGTACGTACATAGACCTGTTCTCCACAATACTGGAACAGCGTCGTGTGGGCTAAGTGCGGGCTCGTCGCCATCGGACCCGTCGCAGACGAGCACCTCGACTTGGCGGTGGAGTGCCGGGCCAACAACAGCGACCTCTACCTACAGGGTGACCCAGGGGGCGAGGCAAGCCGACGATGGATCCAAGAGCACAGGGGCGACGAGCGCGACACCCTGTTGTCCATCACCTACGGACCGGAGCGCTTGTTCTTTGGTACCCTGGGCTATACCATACGCGACGACTGGGCCGACGTCGGGCGCATCGGACTGTACACCCCCACGCTGCGACGCCTGCTGGCGCGCGGCATCAGCGACCGCGCTCTGTCCAAGGTCGTCGACGAGGCTGCGACGCTGCTAATAAAACACCTGTTCAGTCGGTGGGAGGTCGGCTGCCTGCAGGCGGAAGTCATGGCGAACAACCAGTACTCCATCGGGCTGTGCAGGAGACTCGGGTTTCGCGAAGATGGCGAGCCCACACCAGACGGCATGCTACGCTTCTTGCTTGATCGCGTACGATACCTACGCTCCCAAGAAATCCATTGCCTATTCTTTCAGCATAACATGATCGAGACCACCCACCATGCGATCGGCGACTTCTTGGAGACCATGCAGGGATTGGGCGTGCGATACCGGTTCGCCGCAAAGCGGACCCTACACAACGAGGTCTTCGCAGCCATTGGATCACCGAACGTGGAGCTGTTGTGCGACATGTCACTGGCCAAGCAACACTACCGTGACCTAGACCTCATGCACGTGGTGTACGATGGCAAGCCGTCCTTGTCGCTGTGCTCCATCGCCTACGTCTACGACATCCCCTACCTGCTCACCTTCCATGGCGGTGATGACACGAACCGCAAGATATTTGAAGGATCGGTACGCAGCAGAACCGTCGAGCTCGCCAACCACGCCGACGCCGTCACGGTGGTCTGCCACAAGGACGAGCAGACGCTGCGCAAGCTGGGCGTCACCTCCGACATCATCATCACGCCACCCGCCATTCGCAGGTACCCCGTCATGGTGTCCCATACCCGAGACCATCACGCCATAGCCGTGGTGGGACGCATGGTCCCCAAGAAGGGCATCGGTACTGCGATCCGAGCTCTTCACAGGCTGCCTGGCGAGTACACACTCGACGTCATCGGCGACGGCCCGATGGCTGGGCAGTTACGTCAGCTAGCTCACGACCAAGGCGTGGATGCGCGTATCACCTGGCACGGCCTACTGCCCATCGAGCAGATGATCGAGGTGCTGCGCCGTGACGGCATCCTCTGGCATCCAGCGACCACCGGTCCTGACGGCAACGCAGAGGGCGTACCTCAGGTACTGATCTACGGCATGGCAGAGCGGATGCTGGTAGTCTCCACGCGCAGCGGCCACATAGCGGAGCTGATTGATGACGGTGGCAACGGCCTGCTGGTCGACCCCGACGATCCCGAGGCATTGGCGCGAGTTACCTTGGGGTGGAGCGACCATCCGGGACGGCTGATCGACGGCGCAGAGCGCAGCGCACGCGCCTACGACATCGACGTACAGGCAACGCGCTGGCTCAAGCTGTACCAAAGACTGCGGCGAAGAGGTTGCAATGCAGAACCTTGAGCAGGTACGGAGGTATGCCGACGATCCCCTCGTACGCAAGGCCCTACGCCAGGCGCTGGATGTCCTGCGAGTAGACCGTGACGCCGCGACATTGGACGGCTTTGGCGGCCAAGGCATCATCTATCGCGTCAGCACACCAGACTACAAGTTTCCCCTGTCGGTCAAAGTTCCGTATTACGCCCATCACCGCAACAACGATGTGGCCGAGCACTCGATCCTCAAGGAGGCAACGGTGCTCTCGTTGGCAGCGCCGCTGGACGTACATCGCGTTCTGCCCCGCTACGTGGGCATGTCCTCACAGGGACGCTATCTGATCCGCGAGTACATCAATGCGTCGCTGCTGAGCGAGCTGCTGGTAGGTATGCCGTACGATCAGCGCAAAAAGCTGCTAAGAATCGAACACCGATTTGCACGCAACGTGTTCGAGCTGTTCCATGACAGCCCACACGGCTGCATAGTGATCCGCGACTTCAAACCACGCAACATGCTGCTCGACTGCAAAGGCCACATGACCATCATCGACTACGGCAGCACGCGTCGAGAGACCGAGATGTATGGTCGCCCGCAGACTGTGGCCGCCCGTCACGAGCTTGGCAGCGGCAAGTTTCGATATCGGCCGCCAGAGCAGCTCAACGAGACGCCTGAGGTGCTGTCGCGCACCGTGGACTACTTCGCGTACGGCACGCTGCTGTTCTACACGCTGTTCGGCCGCCACCCCTTTAGCAACCGGTGCGCGGATCTGCGGCAGGCTATGGCTGTATACCAGAGAGAATACCAAGACGCCGAGCACGACCTGGCAGAGCTGGCAGCCCGTGACGAGATGATACGGCCATGGGTACGGCCGATCCTGGCGGCCTTGGATCTTGACCCACGCGCCCGAGTGATGCTGCCCGTCGCCGAAGACTGAAAGGAGGCTCAATGGTAAGCTACGAGACCAACGCTCATATCGACGAGATTGAACGTCTGAGAGAAGGCAACCTCATGGATGTGGTGCGCAAGACCGCACGTCTGTACGCAAACCGCGTGGCTGTCGGCACCTACGTTGCCAATCATGGCGTCCAGGCGTGCGCCACCTACCGCGAGCTATGGGACGATGTGCGCAGAAGCGTCACGGTGATGCAAGACGCCTACGCCACGGGAAGCCACATCATGCTCGTGGGAGACAACGGCTACGACTGGTTCGTGCTGCTCTGTGGCATCATCGGCAGCGGCTGCGTTGCCATACCGCTTGACGCACGCGCCAGCGAGCGAGAGATCGCGCAGGCTGCCCGGGCCACGGATGCCGACGCGATTCTGAGCCGCGACGCACGTGGGTCAACGTCGATTCCCCTCGAGTCCTTCGATGCCATGATGGGGAGGGTACGGCATACGCTCGCAGGGGAGCTGCCGACGGCGGGGCCATGCGAGGCTATGCGCTGCAGCCTGATGGTAGGTACGTCGGGGAGTACCTCCGAGCCAAAGTACTGCATGCTCAGCCAGCGCAACATGATTGCGGCCGCACTGAGCCTCTTCCACTCCATGCCTGTGGCGGAGGGCGGGCGCGTGCTGTCCATGCTGCCGCTGAGCCACTGCTTCGGGCTGAATCTGGGCATGCTCTACCAACTGATGTGCGGCTCCACCATTGTGATGGACGTGCCTCAAGCCACCTACTTCGACGTGCTGTCCTCCTGGAAGCCGCAGTACATCATGTGCGTGCCGTCAGTGATCACCGCGCTCAACACCTATGCCAGAATCGCTGACGCTAGCATGGTGGAGGACGTGTTTTCTAATCTCATTGACGTCTTCTGTGGGGGTGCGCCTATCACAAAGGAGGCCGCCGAAGAATTCATGGCGCACGGCACGGAGCTACTTATCGGCTACGGACTGACGGAATGTTCGCCAACCATCTCGATGAACGCGCCGGGCCATGCCTCCACGGACACCGTGGGCGTTCCCTGCGATCTGGTTGAGGTGCGCCTTGTGGACGGAGAGCTGCAGGTTCGCTCGCCAGCGGTGATGCTGGGATACTACAAGGATCCCAAGGCCACGGACTTAGCCATGGATGGCGAGTGGCTGCGCACCGGAGATCTGGCATATCTGGACGAGTGGGGGCGCATCGTCATCACCGGGCGCAAAAAGAGCGTCATCGTATTGCCCACCGGAGAGAACGTCGGTCCCGAGGAGATCGAGAGCCTGGTACTAGCCGACGAGCGAATTGAGTACTGCAGGGTATATGCGCTGCAAGGGCGACTGTTTGCCGACGTGTACGCGACGGGTATGTCCGACGAGGCGGTGTTGCAGCGGATGGGGCAAGTGAACGATACGCTGGCTCCGCATCAACGGATTATGAACTGGGTGGTACTGCACGAGAGACCGGCGACTACCGCGCTCGGCAAGGTAGTGAGGCGAAACCACCCATCGGGCAACGAGGGAGATCCGGCGGATTGAGAGGGCAATGATGGTGAGAGAAGCTAGTAACGCAGGTAAAGACAACGCTAGGGAGCGGCTGCGCACGTTCGTGGAATCGGTGCTGAAAGTGTCTGGCATTACGGACGAGACGAACTTCCGTGGGGATCTGGGCGTTGACTCCATGCAACTTGTCGTGTTGCTATTAGCGATCGAGAGAGAATTCAAAATCACCATTCCCGACCACGGCCTCATGGCAGCTGGTTCAACCTTTGGCTCGCTGGCAGACTTTGTCCTGCCGCTCATGGATGTGAGCTCCCATGGCTCGCCAAGCTAGCAACACGCTTGTGAGCCCATACCCGAAACCTGAAACCAACCACTGGCCTTGGCCTGCTGAGATCCCGCTCCATGCCTGATTATGGGTGGATGACGCTCTCGCGTGCATCTCCCGTCTGCCGCCCAAGGCGGCGTACCGACGCGCGTGATGCGCACCGGCTCGCGATCAAAGAGAGCCAGTGAGCTGCGCGCTCCGAACGGCGAGTACATCTCGTTTGCGCGAATCATACGCCATGGGCGAGTCTGCGGCGTCACGTCCACCGAGGTGAGGCGTCCGTATTTTACGGTCACACCCAACTACTGCCTTCCCCCAAGTGCCCGTGCACCAGAGGCATGGGAAAGCCTCACCCGTGGCCTTGACGATGAGCTCGCCGACTCCCTACGGCTGGACCAGACGTATGGCGGCGTCTCGCTCTCCTACGACGGTACGCGGCTTACTAGGACAAACGACCTCACCGAGGCGATCCACCGCTACATAGAGCTATGCTCCTCCATCTATCCCAAGGTGCTGGACCACATAGCGAACAGCTGCGACACATACTGGCGCTGTGCCAGCTGACGCTCCCGGCCCGCACCACTACGCCAGCTGCCCTATAAGCTTGGTTAGGCGCTCGGCCATGGCATCGACCTGCCCTGCCGTCACGACAAGCGGCGGCAAAAAGCGCAGGGTCGAGTCGCCCACGCAGTTGAGCACGAGGCCCGCGCGCAGGCCCTGCTCGACGAGACCTCGCGCAATGGGCGCGTCGAGCTGGGCGCCGCGCATGAGGCCGCGCCCACGCACCTCAGTGACGTGCGGCAGCGCTGTGAGCCTCTCGGCAAGCTGTGCTCCCACCTCGATAACGTGCTCGCCTATGCCCTCCGCAACGAGCGTCTCCATCGTGGCGCGGCCCACGGCGCAGGCAAGCGGGTTGCCGCCGAAGGTGGAGCCGTGGTCTCCCGGCCCGAGCAGGTCGGCGACCTCTCCGTGCGCTGAGAAGGCGCCCATGGGAAAGCCCCCCGCGATGCCTTTGGCCATGCTCACGATGTCCGGCACGATGCCCGCGAGCTGGTACGAGAAGGGCGCGCCGCAGCGAAAGACGCCAGTCTGCACCTCGTCCACGATGAGCACGAGACCCCGCTCCTCGCAGAGGCGAGCGGCTCCCTGCAGGTACTCGGGGTCAGCCGGCCAGACGCCGCCCTCGCCCTGGATGCACTCCAGCATGATGGCACAGACAGGACCGCAGCCTGCCTCGGGCCTTGCGATGGCCTCCTCAAGGGCGGCAAGGTCGTTGAGCTCCGCCGACATGAAGCCTGCGGGCATCGGCGCAAAGCTCTTATGAAACACGTCCTGGCCGGTCGCCGCCAAGGTCGCGAGCGTACGGCCGTGGAAGCTCCGCTTGGCCGTGACGATGCCCGTGGCCCCGCCGAGCCTGCGCTCGCCCCAGCGGCGCGCGAGCTTGATGGCACCCTCGTTCGCCTCGGCGCCCGAGTTCGCGAAGAAGGTCCTCCACGTCTGGCCCGTCACGCCCGTCACGTGGCCCTCCTCGTCAGTGGTCGCACCAAGCAGGCGCGAGAGCGCAGCCGCAAGCTCGCTGCGGTTCTCGACGTGAAAGTAGTTTCCCACCTGCCAGAGCCTCTCGGCCTGCCCCTTGAGGGCGTCCACGAGCCTGGGGTGACAGTGCCCCAGGCACACCACACCTATGCCGCCCAAAAAGTCCAGGTAGTCTCTGCCCTCAGAGTCCGTGAGCACGCAACCCGAGCCCCGCACGAACTTCACGGGCAGCCGGGCGTAGCTGTGCATGAGGTAGCGCTCGTCCTCTGCGATGAAGTCTGCGTGTGTGTCAAGCTCGTACATGCTATGCCTCCTTGGGGTTGCGGGAGTCGTTGGATATCTCGGTCCCTATGCCCTCGTCGGTAAACGTCTCGACGAGCAGCGCGTGCTCGACGGTGCCGTTCAGGATGGTGACCTGGCCCACGCCCGCCTCGATGGCCTCGATGGCGCTTCTCACCTTGGGGATCATCCCCTTGCTGAGCGTGCCCGCATCGATGAGGTGTCGCGCCTCCCCCACGCCCATGCCGGCGATGAGGCTGTCCTTGTCGTCGAAGTCGGCGTAGAGGCCGTCGACGTCCGTGAGGAAGAAGAGCTTGTCCGCGCCGAGCGCCTGGGCGATGTGGCTCGCCGCGAAGTCGGCGTTGACGTTGTAGGGGCCGCCGTCCTCGCCAAAGCCCACGCCCGCGATGACGGGGATGTAGCCGTCATCCAAGACCTTGAGGGCGAGGTCTGGGTTGACCTCGGTGACGCGGCCCACGCGGCCCAGCTCGGGATCGAGCTGGCAGGCCCTGAGCGTGCGGCCGTCGGCGCCCGAGATGCCCACCGCGTGGTTGCCGTAGCCGTTGATGGCCTGCACCAGCTCGGCGTTCACCTTGCCCACGAGCACCATCTGCACGACCTCCATGGTGTCCTCGTCCGTGACGCGCAGGCCGTCCTTGAAGCGCACGCTCAGGTTGAGACGGTCACTCAGAGACGAGATATCCTTACCGCCGCCGTGCACGAGCACCACGTGCACGCCCATGAGCTTGAGCAGCAGCACGTCCTCGATGACCTTCGCCCGGAGCGTGGCGTCCTCCATCGCCGAACCACCGTACTTCACCACGAAGGTGCTCCCCGCCCACTCGTTGATCCACGGCAGGGCCTCCACGAGCACCTCGGCCTTGCCCTGCGAGGCATCGCTGGGCCTGCGCCTTCTCATCACCATGTCAGCCAACCTTTCCTGTCAAGGACCTTGCGCCTGCGGCTCGCGCCTAGGTGCGGTAGTCCCCATTGATGGTCACGTAGTCGTGCGTGAGGTCGCAGGTCCAGACGCGCGTGGAGCACGATCCCATGCCCAGGTCGATGGCTATGGGGACCTCGCTTTCCTTGAAGCGCTTGAGCATGTCGTCCTCGTCCATGGCCACGGCAAGGCCACCGCGGCAGACGGGCACGCCGAGCAGGTCGATGTCAACCTTGCGCTGGTCGAAGGCCACCCCGCACTTTCCGGCGGCGGAGGCGACCCTGCCCCAGTTCGCGTCGTGCCCGAAGACGGCGGTCTTGACGAGCGGCGAGTTTGCGACGGCGCGGGCCACGGCGTCGGCGTCTGCCTCGGTGGCCGCCCCCATGACGTCGACGGTCACGAGCCTGGTCGAGCCCTCCCCGTCGGCCGCGATCTGGCGGGCCAACGCCTCGCAGGTCGCGCGCAGGGCGGCGCAGATGGCAGGGAAGGCCGCAGAGTCCTCGTCGATAGCCTCGAGCTCGGCCTCTCCCGTGGCAAAGAGTATGCAGCAGTCGTTGGTGGAGGTGTCCGAGTCAACGGTCACCTTGTTGAAGCTCTGGCTCACGGCCCGCCCCAGGGCCACCCGCGCGGCCTTGGGCGTGAGCGGTGCGTCTGTGGAGAGCACCGAGAGCATCGTGGCCATGTCGGGCTGGATCATGCCCGAGCCCTTGGCAAAGCCCCCCACGTGGACCTCGACGGTCCCGCCACCTGGGGCGGGAAGGCTGCCGACGTAGGCGGCCTGCTTGGAGTGGGTGTCCGTCGTCATGACGGCGCGGGCGGCGTGGTAGGCGGCCGCAACCGAGCGCTCGAGCTGCCTAACGCAGGCGGGCACTCCCACCTCAAAGCACTCCAGGCCCAAGGGCACGCCGATGACGCCGGTCGAGGCCACGAGTACCTCCTCGACAGCGCAGCCCAGGGCGTCCGCGACGATGCGCGCGGACGCGCGTGCGACCTCAAGGCCCTGCTCGCCCGTGGCGGCATTGGCGTTGCCCGAGTTCAGGACGACGGCACGCGCGTGGCCCGAGGCCGCACGTGGCCGCGAGACCTGTACAGGCGCCGCGCAGAAGCGATTCTTGGTGAAGGTGCCCGCACAGACGCAGGTCCTGTCCGCGACAACGAGTGCGAGGTCACGACGGTCAGGATTGTGGCGAAAGCCCGCAGAGACGCCCGTAGCCCGGATGCCCCTGGCGGCGCAGACACCGCCTTCGCAGGGCACGAAGCCGAATCCCTCGGCCGCACCGTCCCGCTCAGGTACGCGCAGCGGCTCAAATCCGCTCATGAGCAGCCCCTCTCCTTGCATAGCTCATATCCTGCCTCGCTTCCGACACCTTGGTCCCACAGCCCGCGGGCCGCAGGCGCCATTGGATTGTGTCCCCCCTATATGCATATTGCTGCATGCACGATGGACAAAGCCTAGCACAGGGAGGTAGCCCAACGGCGCAAAAGGCGATGTTTCACCGAATTGGAAACATAGCGTCACGAGGCGTGTCCACCGTGCGCGACGTCATCCGGCCGCGTAGGCGACGCGTGCCGGCACGCCCGCAAGAGCGGGATGGCGACGATCAGCACGGAAACGCACGGGGTGAGGCCGACCGGCGCCGGTCCCAAGACGGACACGCCGCCCACGCAGAAGTACAGGGGAGATCCGGTTCGTTATGAGGGCCGCGGCCATCGGGCCAAACATGCCTGCGGGGAGCAGGACGCCCCAGGGCATGCCCGAGATCCCCCTCGAGAAGCCGTCCGTCACAAGACCCGCCACCAGCCAAGGAACCCAATCGAGCGCAAACGCGAACGCGACGAAGATCGCAACCTTCTTTCGTACCATCTTTGACCTCCCAAAGGCCTAACGCGCCGTGCGCCACGCGCGCAGGCGAGCCAAACGCCGCTCATACGGCATCACCCACAGATTCCAGGAGGCGCAAAGTCGAGGGCGCAGGGTCCCGGTCCCGCCGAACCCAGGGCAGCATGATACCACCCGGCGGCAGGCCCCCACGCGACGCTCACCCCCTTCCCCCACCGCTGCCTCATAGAGTAAGGCTCCCGATCACCCTTCATGTCGGATAGAACAATGCTATGCTCACTACATAAGACGTAAGGGGGGTACTTCTGGTACTTATCTAAAGGGTATCCCCCGGAATCAGCTTTTTGGAGTAGATGATGACCAAGTTGTACAAGCGGGAACTCTACCTGAGGAAGATGCGCCCCTTTTATCACGATGATGACATCATCAAGGTACTGGTCGGCGTGAGACGTTGCGGGAAGTCCTCGATCATGCAACTTGTAGCTAACGAGCTTAAAGAGCAGGGCGTCCCAACGGAGAATCTCCTCTTCCTCAACCTCGACACAAGGGACTACCGCAAAATCAAGACTCCAGACGCGCTCGACGGGGTGATCGAGAATCTCGTTGAGGGTGTAGTGGGAAAGAAGTACCTCTTCATCGATGAGATCCAAAACGTTAAGGGCTTCGAGGAGGTCATCAACGCCTGGCGTGAGGAGGGAGATGTCTCGATCTTCATCACGGGCTCAAATTCCTACCTACTTTCGGGTGAGCTTGCAACCAAGCTCACCGGTCGCTATCTTGAGTTTGAGATCTTCACACTCACCTTCGATGAGTACGAAGGCATGAAGGAGTTCTTTGGGAAGTCGATAAGCACGGACAGGCAGGAAGAGCTTGACAGCTACATCCTCGAAGGCGGGTTCCCCAGGACAGTCCTCTTTGACGGCATGGCAAAGAAGCGCACCTACATCCAAAGTGTCATCCAGGAGATCTTTGAAAAGGACGTGAGGCAAAGAACGAGGATCAACAAGCGCTCTGTCTTCGACCGTGTTCAGGCATACGTCATAAACAACTTTGGTGCGACCATGAGCATCAGGAACATGGCAAAACACTTCCGCACGGTAGAGAGGATTCCCATCAAGGAGGAGACGATCTACCGTTACATCAGACTGCTCCAAGGGGCAAAGATCCTCTACAGCTGCCCTCGCTTTGATATGAGGTCAAAGCGATCCCTCGAACGCGAGGAGAAGTACTACCTTGCTGACCTTGGCTTCTACTATGCGCTCAATACCGACAACCGCATCAACTACGGACCAGTACTCGAAAATATTGTCTATACCTATGCGCGCTCCCATGGGTGGTCTGCGAGCGTGGGACGCATCGGGGCACTCGAGTGCGACTTCATCCTACGCGATGACGACATGAACTACGCGTATGTGCAGGTTGCCTGCACCATCGCCGAGAGACAGACCGAAGAGCGCGAGTATGCTTCGCTGGAGAGGATCTCGGACGGATACCCGAAGTATCTTCTCACCTGTGATCGCCTCCTACAGAAGCGCTCTGGTATCGTGCATGCAAACCTTGCGGACTTCATTCTTGGGGAAAGGTCATTTCGCATCACCCCCTAGCAGGTCGCTTTTCGAACTATATGGTGGCGACATCGACCTTTCCACCCCATGATGGTGGCATGGCAGGGGCACATCCGCGAGAGGCTGGCGTGCAAAGGGCGCCAAAGGTCCCGTGACGCACGAGGACGGCGGGCCTAGCGAGCAATCGAGAGAAGCATGATAGAATACCTGCGGGCGGCAGGCGACGTCGTTCGGCACCAGTTGGAGGGCGCGCGGGACGCGGCGCACGGGGCATCGGGAGACCTCTCCCGGCGCGACGTGGGCCTTCTATCACAGCTGCGAGCGTCTGGGCGACAGCTGCTGCGCAGGGGACAAACGAGAGGGGACCTTTGATGCAAGACCTATGCGAGCTCCTGAGGAACAACCCCTACCCCGGTCGCGGCATCGTGGTGGGCAAAGACTGCGAGGGAAGACACTGCGCGTACTACTGGATCATGGGCCGCAGTCCCAACAGCAGGAACCGCGTTTTCTCGCTGACCGCAGACGGCATCCGCACCGAGGCGCACGACCCCGCGCTCCTTACAGACGCAAGCCTCATCATCTACCACCCCGTGCGCCGCATGGGAGACGACCTTGTGATCACAAACGGTGACCAGACCGACACCATCGTGGACGCAGGTGACTTCTTTGCGGCGTGTATGGCCCGTGAGTTCGAGCCAGACGACCCCAACTTCACGCCACGCATCTCGGCCATCCTGCACGCAGGCGGCTCCTTTGAGCTCTCCATCCTCAAGCGCCAGGCCGGCGCCTCTGGCCGTTGCCAGCGCGAGTTCTTCTGCTACGAGGGCGCCGACGAGGGCACGGGCTACCTCATCAGCACCTACCAAGGCGACGGTGATCCGCTGCCGAGCTTCGTCGGCGAGCCGGTGGAGGTGAGCCTGCCCACAGCCAACGAGTTGTGGGTCGCCCTCAACGCCGACAACAAGGTGTCGCTCTACGCCAACGTCGGGGGCACGGTGAAGCTGTACAACAAGAACCTCGGTGACTGAGGGCGAGGATTAGGGAGAGAACCTGTGAACGAACTCGAGCTCAAGTACGGCACGAACCCCAACCAAAGGCCCTCACGCGTCTTCATGAGGGACGGCTCCGACCTGCCCATAACAGTGCTCTCGGGCAGGCCCGGGTACGTCAACCTCCTAGACGCCCTCAACTCCTGGCAGCTCGTGCGCGAGCTCAGGGAGGCCACAGGACAGAGCGCTGCAGCGTCGTTCAAGCACGTCTCGCCCGCCGGTGCAGCCGTGGGCAGGCCCCTCTCCGATGTGGACAGGCAGATGTACTTTGTGGACGACGAGGGAGAGCTCTCCCCCATCGCCTGCGCCTACATCCGCGCGCGCGGCGCCGACCGCGTGAGCTCCTATGGCGACTGGGCGGCGCTCTCTGACTGCTGCGACGAGCGCACGGCCAGATACCTCAAACACGAGGTCTCGGACGGCATCATCGCACCCGGCTACAGCGACGGGGCACTTGAGATCCTACGCTCCAAGAAGGGCGGCAGGTACAACGTCGTGCTGATCGACCCCGACTACCGCTGCTCGCCCATCGAGCAGCGCGACGTCTTTGGCGTCACCTTCGAGCAGGGCCACAATGACCTCGCGATCGACCGCTCGCTACTGAAAGACGTCGTGACCGCCAACAGGGACCTGCCCGACACGGCACTGACGGACATGCTCATCTCCCTCGTCACGCTCAAGTACACACAGTCGAACTCCGTATGCTATGTGAGGGACGGCCAGGCCATAGGCATTGGCGCGGGTCAGCAGTCCCGCGTCCACTGTACGCGTCTAGCTGGCAGCAAGGCCGACGCATGGTTCTTGCGTCGGCACCCCAAGGTGCTTGGGCTCAAGTTCGCCGAGGGCATCCGGCGTGCCGAGCGCGACAACGTCATCGATGTCTACATCTCCGACGAGCAGGACGAGGTACTGGCCGAGGGCGCGTGGAAACAGTGGTTTGCCGAGAGACCAGAGCCCCTCACTCGCGAGGAGCGGACCGAGTGGATTGCCGCGCAGGACGGCGTCACGCTCGGCTCCGACGCGTTCTTCCCCTTTGGAGACAACGTCGAGCGCGCCCACAAGTCCGGCGTCTCCTACATCGTGGAGCCCGGCGGCTCCATCCGCGACGACGACGTGATCGCGGCAGCCGACAGATACGGCATCGCGATGTGCTTCACGGGAACGCGGCTCTTCCACCACTAGCATTGTATCCATAAAGTATTTACATGCTATGTGTGACGTGCTCCCGTTAACGGGAGGCGACAACGGGAGCATGTCCTAACAGGGCCGTGGCACTCGGGACCCGGTGCTGGCATCCCACGAAGCACGCTGGTCCAAGACTCCCACCGCAGTCCCAGCTGCGCGGTTCCCATTGGACCAAAACACTCCGTGCGTATGCGCGACGACTGCGGTAGCCATCTGCCGTTTTTGCACGACATGAGCTCCGGGCCGGACAGCTCGGTCTGCGAACGCAAGGCCCGCGTGCCCAAGCGAGGGCGGTGTGCCGCCACGGCCTTCGGAAGCGACAACAACCTCAACCATCCCTGGAAGGCATCGCGCCGACAGGCGACATGCGAATCATGTGGGGACGTATTCGAGAAGTCATCCGCCACCTTCGACAGGACCGCAAGCAAAATCCGATGCGCCAGCCCGAGAAGGCATTACTGACCAACCCATGAAAAATAATCTACGGGGATTCACGAAGTATCCATACTCTTGTATTGAAAAGAACATGCGTTCCAGTCCTGTGCTATAGTGAGTGGCAAGACACAACGACGGAGGGACGGTGGTCGGATGGCACGGGCGGTACGTGACGTGGGCAAGCTGAGGCCCAT
>ERZ772921.239-NODE-239-length-34878-cov-38.131580_pt1 | contig 34878 bp, 11 predicted proteins | sample MGYA00512117_ERZ772921 | MGnify/ENA primary metagenome ERZ772921 (study PRJEB29015, sample SAMEA2737944) | human oral metagenome | biome: human oral; feature: human-associated habitat; material: dental | place: China | collected 2150 ...
GCGAGGACGCCTTCGACCGGGCCCGCAAGGCCCTGTTCGAGGAGGGCATCAGCGCCGGGCGCATGTACCTCGACCCGGCCCGCCCCGGCGTGGAGGACCTCATCGACTCCATTATCTCCGGGGTGCGCTCCGCCTTCACCTACGCCGGGGCCGCCTCGATCCCCGAGTTCCGGGCCCGGGCCGTCGTGGGCGTCCAGTCCGCCTCCGGCTACCGCGAGGGCGCCCCGGTGCCGGTCTCCTGGTGAATCGGTGAGGCGGTCACTGGGCGGCTCAGAGCCTTCTGCGCAGGCGCCGTCTCAGCGTCTACGTGGACGGGGGCAGGAGTTGAATCGGCCTGTCGTCGCTCCGGCGGGCGACCCCTGCGCGGCGGCGCTCCTGAACCCGGTGAACCCGCCCAATACGTACCGATAGGCTCCGCCTACTGCATCTTAAATACCAAGAGTCATTTCACGACGCGCCTACACCGTATCTATTCGAAACAGTTATGCTTTCGTTAGCATCAAAGCGATGTGATGACGATCACGTAGACATGCTCGCGGTGAGTCGCTAACTTATCCCCTGTTCGAGTCCCTGATCGTCGCGGGCGGTTTCCGCCCGTACAAGTCCCACCACTTCACAATGGGGAGGAGTCAGTCTAAAAAATGGGTGATCGTCTTGCCGCGGTCGGTCCGCTCGTCTCCCGACATATATCCCCGGATATGTCTGGCCATGGTCGATCTGCGAGTGCATCATTGTGGGCTCCCCGCGGGGATGCATTCTGTGGAAAGTGTGTCAATTAATGTCGTCGCCCCGCTTTGAACGAGTGCTCTTCGACGGGCGCACGAATGTCTCCGCTCGCGAGCACCAGGAGGGTCTTGACCTATGAATGCGCCTGTCATTCTTGTTCATCCCATGTGGTTCGACGGACACTACTGGGATCCGGTTCTCCGACTGCTTCCGCACGATGTCCGCCCTCTTGCCGTCGACCTTCCCGGCTTCGGCTCCGCGCCGGGCCCCTTCACCGCTTCACGCGCGATCTCCGCGATCCGTTCGGCGGAGAAGGAGATCGGTGATCCCGCGCACCTTGTCGGTCTTTCCCTAGGGGCGCGAGTCGCCCTGGCGGCAGCCGCAGCGGATTCGACGAGAGTTCGTTCTCTCGTGCTGCTGGGGATCGGCGGGGACGTCTCTCTCGTCGGCACCTTCTTCCAGCGGGTGGTTCTGAGGTTCGCCGGGCGCGGGGTCGCGCAGCGAATGGGCGGTCAGACCATGCCGGAGCCCAACAGACAGGCGGTGGCGGCCCAGAGGGACATGCCCCTGACTGCCAACGCTCAACTGGTGAAGGTGCCGACCCTGGTCGTCGAGGGCGGGGCGGACGCGGAGTTTCGAGACAGTTGTCGCCGCGCAGCAGAACTCATTGACGACTCCAGACTAGTGGTGGTTCCCGATGCCGAGCACATGTGGCCTCGAGAACGCCCTCGAGAATTTGTTGATCTGCTCCTCGACTGGTGCGGACCATGACTCCGACGTCCTCTCTGTAAATCCCTATTCCCGCGTGACCGCTACTGCCTCTCGCATCCGAGGGGAGGTACGCTCCGCGTGCCCTGAACTTCCTTTCCTGCTATGCGATCCGCCGGGAACGATCCATGAAACGGAGTAGAACACCATGAACCCCTTCGATGACCCCAACGGCGAGTTCCTGGTTCTCGTCAATGCCGAGAATCAGCATTCCATCTGGCCCGTGTTCGCAGATGTCCCCGACGGGTGGCGGCAAGTGGCCGGACCCCTCGGGCGGGACGCCGCAATAGAATGGGTGGATGCCAACTGGACCGATATGCGACCCGCGTCGCTCATTGCCGCGATGGAGAAGTAGAGGGCGAGGGTGCTTCCGGCCCTCCCCAGTTTCTTTTCGTCCCCTGATATCTCCCGCTGGACGACCTCGAGCGGGAGGTGTGTCCCTGTGCCACCTGCAAGGAGTCTCCAGATGTCAACTTTTGCCGCGTTATTCAACCGGGCGTTGAGCCTTAACCCTGAGGGGATGGCCGTTGACGCCCACGACGGTCAGATGACATATCGCGAGCTCGATGCGCGCGCGGAGGCCCTCGCCCGCGCCCTGCAAAAGGCCGGGATCGGCGGGGCCGAGCAGAGAATCGGGATCTGCGTACCTCGATCCGCTGCCATGATCGTCGCCCTCGTCGCCGTCACGAGAACGGGCGCGGCCTACGTTCCACTCGATCCAACGTATCCGAGCGAGCGCCTGAACTATCTTATCGGGGACGCAGCCCCCCAGGCGGTCATCGTCTCCGAGGCGACGCGTGAGATGCTGCCGCATGGGCCCCTGCTGATCGACGCCGCCCACTTCACCGTCTCCGGGTCCGAGCCGGTCGAGGCTGGTACCGCGGTGCGCGTGCCGTGGCCCCTGCCGCCCGAGGGCTCAACGGCCTACGTCATCTACACCTCGGGCACGACCGGCCTCCCCAAGGGGACGATGGTCACGCACAGCGGTCTGGAGGCCTTGGCCCGCTCGCAGGCCCTGTCTTGGGGGCTTCGCAGGACGAGTCGGGTCCTGCAGACCGCGTCCCTCTCCTTCGACGCGTCCGTCAAGGACATCCTCGCCACGTGGTGGGCCGGGGCCGTCCTGGTTCTGCCCAGTCCGGATCGCAGGGCCGGGCAGGATCTGGCGGACCAGATGGCCGACTGGGGTGTGACGCACGCTCTGGTGCCGCCGCCGGTGCTCGTCGGCGCCGACCCGTCGACGGTCCCCGCCCTGGAGTGCCTCTTCGTGGGAGCGTCGGCCTGCCCGACGGGCCTGGTCAGGCAATGGGCGGTGGGCGGCCGCCGGATGGTCAACACCTACGGGCCCACCGAGGCCACGGTCACGTGCCTGCACTCCCATGACCTGGACGTCCGGATGGACCGGATCCCAATCGGCCACCCGATCGAGGGGATGCGGGCCTACGTCCTCGACGACCGGCTTCAACCGGTGAACGACGGCGAACTGTACGTCGCGGGACCCGGTCTGGCCCGCGGGTACTTCGGACGGGCCGGGCTGACGGCCCACCGCTTCATAGCGGACCCCTTCTTCGAGGGCGAGCGCATGTACCGCACCGGGGACCGTGTGCACGTGGATGAGACGGGGGAGATCCACTATCTCGGTCGAGCCGACGACCAGGTGAAGATTCGCGGCCACCGCGTCGAGCTCGGTGAGGTCGAGGCCGCCGCCACGGCCCTTGACGACGTCGAGAATGCGGCGGCGACTCTGGGAACAGGTCTCCAGGCCGACCGCCTCCTCCTCTACGTCGTGCTCGCTCGGCCGGGGAGGACCGGCCAGGACGTCCGCGCCTCCCTCTCGCGGGTGCTGCCCGACTACATGGTTCCCGCCTCGGTCACAGTGCTGCCCGAGTTGCCCCTCAACGTCAGCGGAAAGGTCGACCGCGAGCGCCTGCCCGCCCCGACGTGGACTCGTGCGAGCAGTGGTCGCCCGCCTCGCACCGAGAGCGAGCGGATGGCGGCCGACGCCATAACGGCGGTGACGGGGATCGATGGTCTCCGTGTCGAGGACTCGCTGATCGATCTCGGTTGCCACTCGTTGGATCTGGCTCGCATCTCGGCCGAGCTGGCCTCCCGCTCCGGACGGCGCGTCAGCGCGTCCGAGATGCTGGCCAATCCCCGCGTCTTCGACATCGCCGCTGTTCTCGACGCGCGGTCTCCGACCGCTTCGCGCGAGGTGGTCCCCGTGCCCCGCTCCGCGCATATGGAGTGCTCTCCATCTCAGGCGCGCATGTGGCTGGCCGAGACGCTCGCCGTGGGCGGCTCCGGGTATGTTGTGCCGGCAGCGGTCCGGCTCGACCGCAGTCTCGACGTCGGCGCTCTTCGGGCGGCGTGGCTTGACGTCGTCGAACGGCACGAGCCGTTGCGCACCCGGTACACCCAGGTCGAGGGGGACGTGCGGCAGAGCGTGCACGACGTGGACCCGTTGCAGGACGGACTCGCGTATCAGCGGCTCACGCCGTCGGAGGTGGGGCCCCGGATCGACGAGCTCGTGAACGACCCCTTCGATCTGTCCCAGCAGTCCGTCCGGGCGATGCTCATCGAGACGACCGCGGACTACGTCCTGGCGGTCGTGGTGCACCACATCGGCTGCGACGGCTGGTCCATGCGGATCCTGGACCGGGATCTCGCTCAAGCCTACGACGCACGAGTCCACGGCCGGGCCCCGCGGTGGGGAAGGCCCGCCGTCCAGATGGCGGATGTGGCGCACTGGCAGTTGGGGTGCGCTCGGGACAGTCGCCGGATGGCGGAGGGTCTCGGCTTCTGGCGCGAAGCGCTGGCCGGCCTGGATTCGGGAACCCCGCAACTCCCGCGGGGCGGATGCGGGCAGGCCGGTCGGGTCTCCTTCGCTCTGGACCGGCGGATGCACTCCATGCTCGTTGCACTCGCCCAGAGGTGCGGGACGACGACCTTCGTCGTCCTGCACAGCGCGGTCGCGCTCCTACTCCACGAGTTGGGCGCCGGCGATCGCTTCACCATCGGAGCGACCGTCGCCCTGCGCGACAGATCGGAGCTCACCGATGTCTTCGGTCTGCTTGTCAACACCGTGGCGCTGCCGAGCGGCGTCGACCTCGAACGCTCATTCGCCGAACTCGTGACCCGTACGCACGCCAACGACGTGGGGGCCCTGCAACACTCGAACGTCGAGTTCGACGCGGTCGTGGAGGCACTCAATCCGGAGAGGCGGCCGGATCGCACTCCGTGGATCGACGTCCTCATCACGATGGGAGTCGGAGACAAAGACTTCGTTTCCGACTACGGCGCCCATGGCGCCTCGGGAGCGACCCTGCTGCTCCCGGGCCTACCCGTCACGGGCCAGTACCCCACGCCGATGCCGACGGCTCGCTTCCCCTTGACATTCGCGGTGACGGAGCGCTTCGAGGGAGAATCCCCGGCGGGCCTGCTCGGCGCCCTCGAGTACAGCGACCGGGTGGGCGGACTCCAGGGCGAGCGTCTGGTCGAACGACTCGAGCGGCTGCTCACGCAGGTGCTCTCCCGTCCCGATACGCCTTTGAGAACGATCGATCCGCTCCTCACGGACGAGCCGAAGGCGCTTGTCGGCGCTCCCGGGACCGCGCCGCGCACAGTCGCCGGGCTGTGGTCCGATCGGGTTGACGCGGATCCCCGGGCCCTTGCGCTGAAGGTCGGGGAGGGGCGGTGGACGCGGGCCGAGCTCGACGTCAGAGCCCGACGCTGGGCGGCGCTTCTCCGCACTCGCGGCGTCGGCGTTCAGGACGTCGTCGCCTGCGCGCTTCCTCGCGGCCTCGACTACGTCGCGGCCTATCTCGGCGTCAACATCCTCGGTGCCGTCTGGCAACCCGTCGACCGTCACTATCCCGATGAACGTCTGCGGATGGTCGTCAAGGACACCGACGCCCGACTCGTTATCACGCTCGAGACGGACCGGGCCCGTTGGGACGCGGGGGCGCGTCTCGTCGTCGTGGCGGACACCGACGCCGAGCGGGACGGGGCGCTCGCCCGTGCAGAGCCCGTCGAGGACACCCCGGGCAGATCCCTCCCGGCGGACTCCGGCGCCTACATCATCCACACGTCCGGGTCCACCGGTAGGCCCAAGGGCGTGTGCATCACGCATGCGGGGATTGGGAATCTCGTTGAGTCCGAGCGCAAGTGGTGCGGCGTGACCGACGGCTCGGTGATGGCGCAGGCGGCCTCTCCCGGCTTTGACGCGAGCATCCTGGAACTGACGATCGGTCTGCTGGCCGGCGCCTCCTGCGCCCTCATTGCGGACGAACGCAGGGACGCGGCCGGGGCCCTCGTCGCGGAGTGGCGTCGCCTCGGCGTTACTCACGCCTTCATGGTCGGGTCCTTCGCGGTGGCGCTCGACCCTCGCACGATCCCCGACGGAATGACCCTCATTATCGGCGGGGAGGCGTTTCCTCCCCGACTCGCCGAGTCGGTCGGGGAGCGCGACTCCCTGGTCAATCTCTACGGGCCGACCGAGGCCACCATCTTCGGCTCCGGCCACCGTCTCGAGGGCGCGACCCCGCCGTCGATCCCCATCGGCGAGCCGATCTGCGGCGCCCGACTCGAAGTGCTGGACGAGTGGCTGCGTCCGGTCGTGCCGGGCGTCGTCGGAGAGCTCTATATGAGTGGACCGGGTCTTGCCCGCGGATACGTCGGACGGGCGGGGCTCACGGCCGCGTCCTTCGTCGCAGGGCCTGGGGGCCTCCGGCGATACCGGACCGGTGACCTCGTACGGCTCGACGCATCGGGGGAGCTTCACTTCGTCGGGCGCAACGACGACCAGGTCAAACTCCGCGGATTCCGGATCGAGCTCGGCGAGATCGAGAATGTCCTCGCCTCCGTCCCCGGTGTCAGGGCCGCCGCCGTTATTCTCAGGGACGATCTCGAGACGGCGCCCGCGATCAATGCCTATCTCGTGTGCGACGAGGACGCGCTCCAGGCCGCCAGGACGCGGGCCGAGGAGAGTCTGCCCGCCCACTGCGTGCCAACGCGCTGGATGCGGCTCGCGGAGCTGCCTCGGACGGCGCACGGGAAGATAGACCGGCGGGCCCTGCCCGTGGCGCCGCTCGTGGGTTCCGGTGACAATGCGAAGGACCCCTCCGAGCGGAGAGCCTGTCGCGTGCTGGGCGAGGTCCTGGGAGTGAAGGACGTCGGGCCCGACGACAACTTCTTCAGTCTGGGAGGGCATTCACTCCTCGTGGTCAGGCTTGTCAGTCGGCTTGCCGAGGCCGGGATCCACGTCACCGCCAGGGACGTCCTGGAGAACCCCACGGCCCGCGGATTCCTGCGCGCGGCGTCGGCGGGCGCGAACAGGACACGGCTCCGTCCCGTTCCGCGGCCCGATGACGGCTTCATCCCGATGACGGCTGCTCAGCGCCGCATGTGGCTCCTTCAGAAGATCGACGGCGCCTCGGCCGTCTACAACATCCCAGTCGTCATCAACGCTCCCGATATCGACCCCAAGGCGCTGCGCGCGGCGTTGGGAGACCTCGTCATCCGGCACGAGCCCCTGAGGACGCTGGTCGTCGAGGGGGACGAGCCGAGGCAGAGGATCCTCGCACCTGCGGAGGCGCTCGACATCCTCCCCGACGTCGTGGAGCGGAGCGACCGGAGCGAACTCGATGCGGCTGGCCACGTCTTCGATCTCACCAGGGAGCTCCCACTGAGAGCAGAGGTCATCCGCCGCGGATCCGAGGCCGCGGTCGTCCTGGTCGTCCACCACATCGCGGCGGACGGCTGGTCGATGGGGCCCCTGCTCGCAGACCTGGAGACGGCGTACCGGGCGCGGCTAGCCGGCGGGCCACCGCGCATGCCCCCGCCCGAGCTGCAGTACTACGATTGGATCCATGCGGAGAGGCGGGTAGACCCCGCCCGCCTCGAGGAGGGGCTGCTCTGGTGGAGCCGCCGGCTCGACTCCCTACCCGCCGAGGTCACCTTCCCGCTCGACCGGAGCCGCGGCGCCGTCACGGGGCGCGGCGGCGGTCAGACGCGTGCGAGGATCGATGCGCAGACCCACCGCCTCATCAAGAGGCTCTCCGCCCGGGCCGGGGTGAGCTCCTTCATCGCACTGCACGGCGTCTTCTCGCTCCTCATGCAGCTCTACGGGGCCGGGGATGACATCGTGATCGGTACCGTGACCGCCGGGCGCGAGGATGAGGGCGTCCGGGACATGGTGGGACTGTTCGTCAACACGCTCGTCCTGCGCGCCGACCTCTCGGGGGATCCCACCTTCCTCGAGCTGCTCGATCAGCTGCGCAGGACGGACCTGGAGGCCCTCGGGCGGGGCGACACGCCGTTCGACAGCATCGTGGAACGTCTCAACCCCGATCGGTCACAAGGACGGCACCCGCTCTTCCAGGTGATGTTCACTCTGCAGGACCATCGGCGCGCCGCGGCCCCGGGCGCTCTTTTCGACGTGGCTCGATCCCGTAGCCTGGTCATCGGGACGAAATTCGACTTGACCGTGACTCTCGAGGAGAAGCCCGACGGGATCGTCGTCCTCGCCGACTACTCGCGGGACCTTTTTGACGACCGGACTATCATGAGGATCCTGGACGATTTCGTGGCGCTGGCTCGCGCCGCCGCGTCCCGGCCCGCAGCCCATGTGCACGAGCTCGGCCCCCTGGACGCCGCGGATGCGATGTCCGTCCGGACCTGGGGCGAGCCGCGGGGCGCCGACGCGGACCCGGCCGGTCTGGAGACTCTTTTCGCCCGGGCGATGGAGGCCGCGGGCGCGGAGGCGGTGGCCGTGGAGGCCCATGACGGCGCACTGACCTACGGCGAACTGGATCGCCGCAGCCGCGCCGTTGCGAGTTGGCTGCAGGGCCGGGGCGTCTGCCGCGGTGATCGTGTCGGCGTCTGCGTCCCGCGATCGGTGAGCACCATTGTCGCCATTCTCGCCGTCGCGCGTGCCGGCGCAGTGCTCGTCCCGCTGGACTCGGCCTATCCCGGTGCCCGGCTCCGCCACATCCTCATCGACTCCATGACCCGCACCGTCGTCGCCTCCGGTGACGGGGTGACGGCCGTCTCCTCGTGCGGAGCGCCGGTGACGGTCCTCGACATGGCGGCGCCGGACGTTGCTCCGTCAACGGACATCGGCAGGCGGGTCCCTCTCGAAGCGGACGACATCGCCTACGTCATCTACACTTCGGGGTCCACGGGCGCCCCCAAGGGCGTGGAGGTCCCCAAGCGGGGACTGGGCGCCCTCGCCCGCGCCCAGCAGCAGAGGTACGACCTGCGGCCGGGACAGCGCGTGCTCCAGCTCGCCTCCCTCTCCTTCGACGCGTCCATCCTGGAGTTGTGCCTGGCATGGCCCTGCGGCGGTGTGCTCGTCCTGCCTCCCCCGGGCGTGCTGGCCGGCTCCCAGCTCGCCGACTGGTTGAACCGTTGCGACATCGCCCTGGTGACACCCGGTGTGCTGGCCACCGTCGACGCCGCCGAGGTCACAGGTCTGGGAACCCTTCTGGTCGGTGCCGAGGCGTGCGGCGCGGAACTCGTCTTCCGCTTCGCCCCGGGACGGGCGATGTTCAACGCCTACGGGCCGACGGAGACGACGGTCGTTGCCGCCGTGTCGGGCCCACTCAGCGCCGATGGGGCGCCCCCTCCGATCGGCAGGCCCTTCAGCGCTTCCCGCCTTCGCGTCCTTGACCGACTCCTGAGGCCAGTGCCGCCGGGCGTCCCCGGTGAGCTGTACATCGGCGGCCCGGGCCTGGCTCGTGGCTACCTCGGGCGTCCGGGCCTCACCTCGAGCCGTTTCGTCGCCGACCCGGAGGGCGGGGGCGAGCGCCTCTACCGAACCGGCGACGTCGTCCGATGGGACCATGACGGTGAGCTCCTCTACCTCGGGCGGAACGACAGGCAGATCAAGCTGCGCGGGAACCGCATTGAGCTCGACGAGGTCGCCGCGGTTCTCGGCCGCGTCGCGGGGGTTCGCGCCGTGCACGTCATGGTTCGCGGGGAAAGCCCCGAGCGACAGGTGCTGGTCGCCTACGTCGTCGCCTCGGCGGACGCGGCTCTGCTGCTGCGCGAGGCGCGTGAGCACCTCCCGGCCGCCGCGGTGCCCTCCCGCATCGTCCTCCTCGACGCCTTCCCCCTCACCCCCAACGGGAAGCTCGACACCCGTGCGCTGCCTGAGCCAGACCTGGAGGAGACGCCGGAGGAAGCCGCACCGATCGGCGACCTCGAAGCGCTCGTGTGCGGGGCCTTCGCCGCCGCCCTGGGCAGGGACCGCGTCGGACGGACGACGGACTTCTTCGCCTGCGGAGGTCACTCCCTGATCGCGGCCCGAGTCGTCTCCCTGCTCGCCGAATCCGGGTGGTCGATCACGATCCGCGACCTCTTCGAGGCCCCCACCCCGGCCCTGTTGGCATCTCGGGCCCTGCGCTCGACCAGGCGACCTCCCCGGCCTCGGCTCATCCCCCTCACCCCGACAGATCACTGAAGGATAACGAGTCATGCGCGAGCAACTCTCTTTCGGACAGCGCCGCCTATGGTTCTTGGGGCAGACGGAACCCGACTCCCCCGCGTACAACATCCCCCTCGCGGTCCGTCTCGGAGCGGGTCTGGATGTCGGGGCGTTGTCCAGTGCGCTCCTCGACGTCGTCAGGCGTCACGAGGTCCTTCGCACGCGACTGCGCGCCGTCGACGGCGAGCCGGTGACGGATGTCGTCCCCGCCGAAGAGGTCACCTCCATCCTCGACGTGATCGAGGCGGCGGAGGACGCCGACTCGCTCGTGCGCCGCCTCGCAACAGTCCCATTCGACCTCGCGCGCGAGCTGCCGCTGCACGCCCACCTCGTCGCCGAGGGAGAGGGGTGGATCCTCCTTCTCGTCCTGCACCACATCGCAGCGGACGGCGCGTCCATGGCCCCCCTCGCCCGGGACCTGTCCCTGTTCTATCGCGGGCATCGTGACGGAACGTGCGAGAGCCTCCCGGCCCTGCCCGTCCAGTACCGCGATTTCGCCGCCTGGCAGCGCGAGCTCCTGGGCGACGTCGACGACCCGAGATCCCTTGCTGCGGAGCAGCTCGCGTTCTGGCGCAGGCGCCTGGAGGGGATCCCGGAGGACACCGAGCTCTCTCTGGCCTCGCCCCGCCCGCCGGTGTCCACGGGCAGGGGATCGCGTGTCCTCGTACCGGTTCCAGCGGACCTGCGCGAGCGTCTCCGCGGTCTTGAGCGACGCCTGGGCTGCACGTCCCAGATGCTCAACCAGGCGCTCGTCGCCGCCCTCGTCAGCCACTTCGGCGTTGAAGACGCGGTCCTGGGCTCCCAGGTCAGCGGCAGGGACGAGGAGGCGCTCCAGGACCTTGTCGGACTCTTCGTCAATACGGTGGTCATGCGCTGCCGGGTGGGGCCCGCGACGACCTTCGCCCAGCTCTGCGCCGCCGCTCGCGAGTCGACGCTGGACGCGATCGAGCACGCGGACCTGCCCTTCGACGTGCTCGTCAACGAGCTCAGGCCGACGCGGTCCCTGAACCGCCATCCGCTGTTCCAGATCGGTGTCGCGGTCCAGCGGGGGGCAGACATCGAGCTGGACCTGGGGGTCGCCGCGAGTCCCATCACGGATCTGGACCCGGGCACCGCGCAGTTCGACCTCAACTTCTGTCTGTTTGACCGCGATGACGGCAGCAGCGAGATCGAGGTCGAGTTCTCGACCGACGTCTACGACGAGAGCCGGGCCCGCTACCTGGGACGCGCCTGGTGCGAACTGGCGGCCGGAGCCTGCGCCGCCCCTCATACACCGGTGCGCGAGCTCGGCGTGGTCCCGGAGGACGTCGCATCCGCCGTCGCGGCATGGGGCGTCGGCGGTGACGCGCCCGCGCCGCGGCGGTACATGGACTTCTTCGACGAGGCGGTGGCCTCGCGTCCGGACGGTGTCGCCCTCGAGGAGGGCGCGCTCCGCCTCACATACGCGGAGCTCGATGCGAGAGTCGAGGCTCTCGCGCGGAGGCTCCGCACCGAGGGGGCGCGCCCCGGGACCGTTGTCGGGATCCTCATGCCCAAGTGCGTGGACGCCGTCGTGGCGATTCTCGCGGTGGGCCGTACGGGCGCGGCCCACCTCGCCATCGACCCGGCCCATCCCGTCGAGCGCATCTCCTACATCCTCGAGGACTGCGCCCCACTGGCCGTCATCACCTCCCCGGATGGTCCCGGTCTTCCAGTCGAATGGCCGGTCCTGGACGTCCGCGGCGCCGATGGGCCGGGGGGCCCAGTCGTCTGGCCGCGGCCTCCGATGAACGAGATCGCCTACGTCATCTACACGTCCGGATCGACGGGTCGTCCCAAGGGCGTGGAGGTGAGTCATACGGGTCTCGCCGGCGCCGTCGCCTCACAGGTCCGCGGATTCGCTCTGGATGGCGACCTCCGCCTGCTTCAGCTCGCCTCCTTCAGCTTCGACGTCTCGGTGATCGACATGCTCACGGCCTTCGCGGTCGCCGGCACTCTCGTCCTCCCCGGGCCGGACGTCGTCGCCGGCGAAGAGCTCGCCGAGCTCCTGCGCGGACAGCGCATCACGTACTGCGAACTGACTCCCTCCCGCTTGCAGAGCCTTGAACCCGGGGCCTTCAGCACTCTGCGCGGCATCAATCTGGGTGGAGAGGCGTGCCCCGCTTCCCTCGTGCGCAGCTGGCTGGCGACCGGGCGGACCATTCTCAACACCTACGGTCCCACGGAGGTGACGATCACGAGCCTCATGTCCCGGCCGCTCGACGGCACTCGCGAGCCGGAGATCGGTCGTCCGACCGACGGTCTCATCGCCAGGGTGCTCGACGACCGCCTGCGACCCGTGGCACCGGGTGTGCCCGGTGAGCTGTACCTCTCCGGCCCGGGGCTCGCCCGCGGGTACCGCCGTCGTCCGGCCCTGACGGCCGCGCGCTTCGTGGCCGACCTCGATGCTCCCGGGGAGCGGATGTACCGCACCGGCGACGTCGTTCGATGGAGGGAGGACGGCGGGCTCGAATTCCTCGGTCGGAGCGACGACCAGGTGAAAGTCCGTGGACTGCGCATCGAGCTCGGCGAGATCGAGTCGGCGATCGCCGCGCTCGACGGCGTCAGGTCCTGCGCGGTCCTCGTACGCGAAGACGTCCCCGGCGACCAGCGGATCGTCGCCTACGTCGTCGGCGGATTGGACGGCGCGCAGATCCGTCGGGCCCTCGCCCGGAGCCTTCCCAGGTACATGGTTCCGTCGGGAGTCGTGCTCCTGGAGGAGTTGCCGCTCAACGTCAGCGGCAAACTCGACGTCAGCGCCCTTCCCGCTCCCGGTTCCGCGCCCCCTCGTCAGGGGCGTGCGCCGGCCACGCCGGCGGAACGGGCCGCGTGCCGCTGTTTCGGGGAGGTTCTCGGCCTTGAGGAGGTTCTCGTCGACGACGACTTCTTCGACCTGGGCGGGCACTCCCTTCTCGCCACACGACTGGTCAGCCGCTGGCCGGAGGCCGTCGGAGGAAGGATCTCGCTACGAGACGTCTTCGAGGCGCCGAGCCCCGCCGGACTGATTGACCGGACCGTCGCCTCCCCCGATGAACGCCCCGTGCTGTCGCCCGTTGCCGGGCGAGGGGAGGTTCCGGCCTCCCCGGCGCAGCGGCGTCTGTGGCTGTTGGGCAGGATCGGTGACAGCGCCGCCTACAACGTCCCACTCGTCCTGCGGGCGTCGAGCCGGGTGGACGAGGTCGTCCTCCGCCAGGCGATCGGGGATCTCATGACACGGCATGAGGCTCTGCGGACGGTGTTCCCGGACGTGGACGGCGCGCCTCTTCAACGAGTTCTCCCCCCTGGGACCCTCGCTCCCGTGGACGTCCGGAGGTGCTCCGCCGCGGCCGGCTCCGATGAGGCCGCGGCCGTCGTGGACGAGGTCGCGCGCACCGGATTCGACCTGTCCGAGCAGGTGCCCCTGCGCGTGGTCCTCGTCCGCTGCGCGGACCATGATCTCATCGTGATCGTCCTGCACCACATCGCGTCCGACGGCTGGTCCCTCGAACTGCTGGCGCGGGACCTCGACCGCGCTGCCACTGCGCGCGAGGAGGGCCGTGCTCCCGACTGGGCGCCACTCCCCATCCAGTACGCCGACTACACGGAATGGCTGCGGAGGAGGGAGGAACCCGGTGGCCCCGCCGAGGGAACCGGTTACTGGCGTCGGGTCCTCGCGAATCTGCCCACCTCCGTCCCACTGCCCCGGGCGGGCGCCCGTCCGACCCGGCCCACGGGCGCCGGCGCATGGCTGCCGCTCACCATCGAGGCCGGACTTCACCGTCGTCTCGACAGACTCGGGCGGGAGCACGGCGCGACCACCTTCATGGTGATCCAGGCCGCTCTTGCTCTCTTGCTGCGCCGCCTGGGCTCCGGAACCGACATTCCCCTCGGCACGATCGTGTCCGGGCGGGAGGAGGCGGCGCTGGCGGACCTCATCGGCCTCTTCGCCAATACCCTCGTCCTGCGGACGGACGTCTCCGGCGACCCGACCTTCGTCGAACTCCTCGAGCGAGTGCGCGAGACCGATCTGGGGGCCTTCGACCACCAGGACGTGCCTTTCGACGCGGTCGTCGAAGAGCTCCAGCCGCAACGGGAACCAGGACTGCACCCGTTGTTCCAGGTGGCGCTCACCGTCATGGCCGAGGAACAGGAGATCAGCTGGGACCTCGGTTCGTGGGGGACCAGGGTCGTGGACCGCGATACGCGCTTCGCCCGTTTCGACCTCGCCGTCGCGCTGAACGAGCGTCGGCGGGACGGGCGCCCGATGGGACTGACGGGCGTCATCGAGTACTCCACCGAGCTGTTCGCCGCCGCCGACGTCGCCGTGCTCGGCGAGCGGCTCAAGGCGGTGCTCGTGCAGGTGGCGAAGGCCCCGGACGACAGGCTCTCCGACATCGAGGTCACCTTGCCCGATGAGGAGCGCTGGCTGAGGGACAGCGGTGCGGCCGTGACCGCGCCGATGACCCTCCCGGAGGTGTTCGCCCGGCAGGTGCGGGCGGCCGACCCCGAGCGTCCCGCCGTCGTGTGCGCCGGCAGGAGTCTCAGCTTCGCCGAGCTCGACACGAGAAGCTCCCAGTGGGCCCGGCTTCTCACTGAGCGCGGCGTCGGTCGGGAGACCGTCGTGGCCAGCTGCGTACCCCGCTCCGTCGACAGCGTCGTGCTCCTTCTGGCGATTATGCGGGCCGGCGGGATCTGGCAACCGCTCGACCCCGCCTACCCCGACGAGCGGATCGGCCGCCTTCTTCGGGACTCGGGCGCCTCCCTGGTTCTCTGCCCGGGCAAGGAGGGGGACCGCTTCGACATTCCCGTGCTCGCGGTCGACGCCCCGGACACCGCCTCGCTGCTCGCGAGGGCCGCTGCCGAGCCCGCCGGCCCGTGCGGTGCCGACGCGGGCGCCTACATCATCCACACCTCGGGCTCGACGGGTCGGCCGAAGGGAGTCCTCGTCAGTCACGCCGGCATCGCCGGCCTCGCCCAGGAGTACGCGGTCTATGGCATCGCTCCGGGGAGCATCGTGATGCAGTTCGCCTCCCACAGCTTCGACGGCGCCCTGTGGGAGATGGGGGCCTGCCTCCTGGCCGGGGCGACCATGCTCATGGCCGATGACGGGGAGCGCCTGCTCGGGGCGGACTTCCGTGCACTCCTGTCCCGCTGCACGCACGCGGCGCTCACGCCGGCCACCGTCCTCGCGCTCGGCGCTGATGCCATCCCCGACGGGATCGCACTGATCCTCGCGGGAGAGGCCTTTCCGACACGGCTCATTGACGAACTCGCCGGACGAGTGCGCCTGTTCAACGTCTACGGGCCCACGGAGACGACGACGGACGTCACCCACCACCAGGTCCGCCTCGACGACACCGAGCCGGTGCCGATCGGTCGTCCCTCCCCGGGCAAGGAGGTCCTCGTCCTCGACGAGTTCCTCTCGCCCGTGCCCGTGGGCGTCGTCGGCGAGCTTTACGTGGGAGGACGCTCGCTCGCCCGGGGCTACCTCCGTCGTGCGGGCCTGACCTCATCTCGCTTCGTGGCCGATCCGGCAGGGGGAGGCGGGCGCCTCTACCGCACCGGAGACCTCGTCATGCGTGGGCCCGACGGCGCGCTGCGCTTCATGGGACGCAGCGATGACCAGGTCAAGATCCGCGGTTTCCGGATCGAGCTCGGCGAGGTCGAGGCCGCGCTGCGGGACGTCGACGGGGTCGTGGCGGCGGCGGCGAGCGTGCGTACGGACCTGGGTCCCGATGCCGTTCTCGTCGGCTACGTCGTCGGTGATGTCGATGCCCGGGCCGTCCGCTCCGCCCTGGCCCGGAGGCTCCCGCGTCAGGCCGTCCCGAGCTCCGTCGTGGTGGTGGAGGACATGCCGCTGACGGCCAACGGCAAGATCGATCGACGGAGGCTGCCCGCACCGGTCCTCACCGGGCACGGGGGCTCCACCCCCACGACCCCGGAGGAGGCCGTGGTCTGCGACACCGTGGCCGAGGTCGTCGGGGTGCCGGTGGTCCACACCGACGACAACTTCTTCGACCTGGGAGGGCACTCCCTGCTCGCGGCGCGACTGGTCAGCCGGCTGCGCGAGAAGGGCTTGGGCCTCACCGTCGCCGACGTCTTCGCGGATCCTGTCATCGGGTCGTGGGCTGTTCGCATGGAACCGGCGGAGCCCGCCGGAGCCGTACCCGTTCTTCCCCGGCCCGCGGACGGGATGCTGCCGGCGTCCGCCGCGCAACGGCGCCTCTGGCTCGAGCAGGACCTCGTCGCCGACGCCTCGGCGTACAACTTCCCGGTCCTGCTCGATGTCGACGCGCTCGACGAACGGGTTCTCGCCGCTGCCGTCGGCGACGTGGTTTCGCGCCACGAGGCTCTCCGGACGACCATTGTGGAGCGCGACGGCTCGCCCTGGCAGCGGATCCTCGCGCCGGAGCGCGCGAGGAGCCTCGTGCCGGCCACGATCACCGTGGCGGCTGAAGATGAGGAGCTGCATGCGCTCCTCGCCGCACCGCTGGTCATTGACGAGGGGCTGCCCCTGCGCGTGGTTGTCCTGCCACGGGCCCGGGGCGCTGCGAGGCTCGCGCTCGTCCTCCATCACGTGGCGGTCGACGGACTGTCCATGGGGCCGCTCCTGAGGGACCTGTCCGACGCGTACGGAGCCCGACTGCGCGGGAAGGCCCCCTCGTGGGAGGCCGTCCTCCAGCCGGCGGACTGGGCCGCAGCCCAGGAGGAGCGCCTCGGAGACGTGAACGATGCGGCCTCTCTCGCCGCGCACGAGTCGGTGTGGTGGAGCCGGCGGCTGGCCGATGCCCCGCCTGCGTCAGGCCTGCCTCCGCGCCGCGCGAGCGGGCCCGTGAGGCAAGGGGCCGAGCTCGTGCGCAGGGTGCTGCCCGACGAGGTCCTGAGAGGCCTTCAGCGCCTGGCCCGTTCCGGGGGGACCACCCTGTTCATGGTGGTACACGCTGCAGTCGCGGCTCTGCTCGCGCGTCTCGGCGCAGGATCGGACCTCGTGCTCGGCACCGTCAGCGGGGGGCGGGACCACCCGGCCCTCGACGAGAGCGTCGGCTTCTTCGTCAATCCGGTCCCCCTGCGAACCGAGCTGAAGGGGAACCCCGCCTTCGCCGACTGGTTGGAGGCGGTGAGCCGCGAGGACTCCGAGGCCCTGGGACACGCCTCCCTCCCCTTCGACGACGTCGTTGCGGCGCTCCGTTGCGAGCGCGTCCCGGGCTCCCACCCGGTCTTCCAGACGATGCTCACCACCCTCGCCGAACAGGGGCCACGAAGCACTCGCATCCCCTTCGGTGACGGCTTCGCCCACCTGGTCGACGAGGGGACGGCCAGCATGAAGTACGACATGGCCATGGCCTTCGGCCCGGTGCCCGACGGTCTGGCGATCGAGGCGGAGTTCATCACCCCCTTGTACGACGCCGAGCTCGTCGGATCCTTCGTCGAGCGGCTGCTCTCCGTCCTGAGCCAGGTGGCCGTCTCCCCCGATACGCGTGTAGGCGATCTCGACGTCCTGCTGCCGGGCGAAGAAGAGCGCGTGCGCGGGTTCGGCGCGGGCGCACCGTCAGGGGAGTCGACGCCGCCGATGCCGATGGGCCTGGACGACATCTTCGCGGCGGCCCGTGAGCGGGCGGGCGACCGCGCCGAGGCGGTGCGCGCGGATCGGAACCTGACTTACGGCGAACTCGACCTGGAGAGCCGCGCCTGGGCGCACCGCCTGGTCTCCGCCGGCGTCCGCCCCGGTGACGTCGTCGGCGTGTGCGTGCCGCGGAGCGCGGACATGGTGGTGGCCGTCCTCGCCGTGGCCCGGGCGGGCGCCGTGATGCTGCCACTGGACGCCGCGTACCCCGCGGAGCGCCTCCGGTACATCACCTCCGACGCGTCTCCGCGGCTCGTCCTCGCCCGGGGCCAGGGCGTGTCCGCGATGACGGCATGCGCGGCGCCCGTCCTTGCGATGGAATCTCACGACCCCGGCTGCTGCGAGGTTCCCGCCCCTGCGCGCGCCGCGGAGGACGCCGCCTATCTGATCTACACCTCCGGCTCGACGGGAGCGCCCAAGGGCGTGCGGGTGACGAGAAGGGGCTTGGGCGTCTTCGCGCGGGCCCTCACCGCCCGGATAGGCGGGTGGAGCGGGATGCGGGTTCTCCAGGCGGCCTCGCTCTCCTTCGACGCGGCCGTCATGGAGCTGTGCATGGCCTGGGGCTGTGGCGGCTGCCTCGTCGTGCCCGAACCTGGTCCACTTGTCGGGGTTGAGCTCAGTGAGGTGCTCTCCACGGTCGACGCGGCGTTGCTGACACCCAGCGTCCTGTCCACCCTGGCCGCTCCGCCTGACGGGCTGCCGGTACTCATCGCCGGAGCGGAAGCACTCGGAGCGGAGCTCGTCGAACGCTTCTCGACCGGCCGGCGCATGTACAACGCGTACGGTCCCACCGAGGCCACGATTGCGGTCGCCGTCGAAGGCCCGCTGACCCCGACGGGGCTGACCCCGCCGATCGGGTCCCCGCTCGGAGCCGCCAGACTCGTCGTTCTGGACGACTACCTGCGCCCTGCTCCCCCGGGCGTCCCGGGAGAGCTGTACGTCGGCGGCCCGGGATTGGCCGAGTGCTACCTCGGTCGGCCCGGTCTCACCGCCAGTCGCTTCATCGCCGATCCGATGGGAGCGGGCGCCCTCCTGTACCGTACGGGCGACGTCGTTCGTTGGGATGAGACCGGTCGTCTGCACTACATCGGCCGAAGCGACCACCAGGTCAAGATCCGGGGCTTCCGTATCGAGCTCGGTGAGATCGAGAACTGCCTGCGCTCGGTCCCGGGAGTCGACGCCGTCGTCGTCCGGCAGACGCCGATGGTGCCGAACCGTCTCGTCGCCTATGTCACGGGCGGGCTGGTCGACGTCGAGGAGATCCGCCGCCACGCGGAGCGCGAGCTTCCCGCCCACATGGTTCCCGGGGCCGTCATCGTCCTCGACGAGCTGCCCCTCACGCCCAACGGGAAGCTCGACGTCCGGGCTCTGCCGGCCCCCGCCCCCGACCACGGGGCGACCGGGAAGGCCGCGACGCCTACCGAAGCGCTCGTGTGCGAGGTCTTTGCACGTGTGCTCGGCGTCGAAACCGTCGGCCCGGAGGACGACTTCTTCACCCTCGGGGGCCACTCGCTCCTTGCGGCCCATATCGTCGCAGCCCTGAGGGGTTCCGCCGGCGGGCTGAAGCTCCGCGACGTCTTCGACGCCCCCACTCCGCGGGCGCTCGCGCGCAGGATCGACGACGCGGACGACCTGGCGCGCGCCGCCGCAATCACGCACCGACAGCGGCCGGACCGCCTTCCCGCCTCCTTCGCCCAGCAACGGCTCTGGACGCTCGTGCAGATCGACGGCCCCTCCTCGACCTACAACATCCCGCTGGTTTCGCGGTTGCGCGGGGCACTGGATGTCAGGGCGCTCGGAGAGGCGCTGCGGGACGTCGTCGAGCGGCACGAGACCCTGCGCACCGTCCTCGTCCCCGTGGACGGGCTCCCGTGCCAGCGCCTCCTTCCGCTGCCCGAGGTTGAGGAATTGTGCACGGTTCGTCATGTGCGGGAGATGACGGCCGACGAGCGTCACGACCTGGTCCAGGAGCTGAGCGGACACGTTTTCGACATCTCCTCCGACATCCCCGTCCACCTGTGGCTGCTCGAGGAGGACAGCACCAGCCACATCGCAGTGCTCGTCATGCACCACATCGCCGGTGACGGGCTGTCGATGGGGCCTCTCGTTGGTGACCTGCAGCGAGCCTACGAGGCGCGACGGAGGGGAGAACGGCCGCAGTGGACCCCTCTGAGGATCGACTACGCGGACTACACGATCTGGCAGCACGAGCAGCTCGGCCGGGGCGACGCCGTGCAGGACGCACTGACCTGGTGGACGAAGACCCTGTCCGGGCTGCCCGAGGAGACCCGGCTCCCCGGTCCCGCCTTCATGCCGGTGCCCGGATACCGGCGCTCGCGGACCGTCGAGCGGCGTCTCGGTTCTGGCCCGTTGAGGCGCCTCAAGGCGCTCGCGGCGGAGCACGGCGCCTCAGTCTTCATGATCTGCCACGGCGCCGTCGCCGTCACGCTGCAGAGAATGGGCGCCGGCGACGACCTCGCCCTCGGCACCGTGACGACGGGACGGGATGCGGGCGACCTCGAACCCCTCGTCGGGTTCTTCGCCAACACCTTGGTGATCCGTCACGACCTGCGCGGGACTCCGGATGTTACGACGGTGGTCGAACGCTCCAAGTCGTCTTTCCTGGATGCTCTCGACCACGCCTTCGCGCCCTTCGACATGGTGGTCGACGCCGTTGCGCCGAGCCGGGCCCCGGGCAGGCATCCACTGTTCCAGGTCATGGTCTCCCACCTGTCCGAGAGTGGGGGATCTGCAGCCGGCCTGACGCTGCCCGGTCTGAGCGGTGAGGACCTCGTTCCGGACTCGACGGGGGCCAAGTTCGATCTCAGCCTCAGCATCGGCGAGGTCAGCGGGCGGGAAGGCGAAGAGCTCACGCTCCAGCTCGAGTACGCCGCGGACCGCTTCGACGAGAAGACCGCCCGGGCGCTGCTGCGGAGGATCGACCGGGTCTTGACCGCCTTCGGCGACGATCCCGCTCAACCAGTCCACCGGATCGAGATCCGTGACAAGGACGAGCGCGACCATGCGGTCCAGCGGGGCCCCGAGCCCTCCGCGCCCTGCACCTTCGCGGACCTCTTCGGCGCGGCCGTCGATCTGGATCCCGACCATCCTGCCGTCCGGTGCGGCGAGGACGTGCTCAGTTACGCCGATCTCGATGCCGCGTCGAACCGATTCGCCCGATGGCTCATCAGCCGCGGGATCGGCGCCGAGGACATAGTGGCACTGGGTCTCCGCAAGTCCGTGCGCGCAGTCGTCGCGATCATCGGCGTGCAGAAGGCGGGAGCCGCCTATGTCCCCGTCGATCCTGACTACCCCGGTGAGAGGATCGCCTACATCCTCCAGGACGCCGCGCCTGCACTCGTCCTCACGACAGCGGCGGACTCCGCCTCCTTCCCCGGGGCGATCGTCCTGGATGACCCGGTGACGGAGGAGGCCCTCGGCGCAATGCGGGAACGGGCGGTGCGACCCGACGAGCTGAGGGTGACGGCGAGCCCAGACCATCCCAGCTACCTCATCTACACGTCGGGCTCGACAGGACGCCCCAAGGGCGTTCTCGTCACCCATCGAGGCCTGCGGGCGCTCGCACAGTCGCAGGCACGGGGACTGGGGGCGGGGCCCGACGAGACCATGCTCCAGTTCGCCTCGTTCAGTTTCGACGCCTCCGTGCTCGAGATGACGATGGCACTCTTCCACGGGGCCTGTCTGGTCGTGGTCCCGGAGGAGCTGAGGACGATGGGCGTCGAGCTGGGGCGGTACCTGCAGCGTCACGCTGTTCGTCGGGCGATGCTCGTGCCGACCGCCCTGCGGACCCTGCCCGAGGGGATTCTCCCGGAGACGATGACCACCCTCATGCTCGGCGGCGAAGAGCTCCCCGCCTCCCAGGTGGTGGGCGAGGTGAGCGGACGCCGGGTCTACAACCTCTACGGACCCACGGAGACAACGGTCGACGTCACCCGTCACCGGGTCGTCGGCGATGAGACGGGCACCGTCCCCATTGGCGAGGTCGTGCACGGCCTGTCCTCGGTGGTCCTCGACGAGTACCTGCAACCAGTGCCGCCCGGCGTTGTCGGAGAGCTCTACGTCAGCGGGGTCGGCCTGGCTCGGGGCTACCACCGGCGCCCGGGTCTGACCGCGTCGAGATTCGTGGCGGCGATCTGGGGTCCGGCAGGCTCGGTGATGTATCGCACAGGCGATCTCGTGCGTCTCCGGACCGACGGCGAGTACGACTTCGTCAGTCGAAGCGATCGGCAGGTCAAGATCCGCGGCTTCCGCGTCGAGCCGGGAGAGATCGAGCAGACGATGCGCCGGCTCCCGGGTGTTCTCGATGCGCACGTGGAGGCTCGGGACGTGGCCGCCGGTGACATCAGGTTGGCGTCCTGGATCGCCGTGCGCAGTCCGAAGGACTTCGACATCGGGGCCTGCGTGCGGGCGCTGAGGGCGATGCTGCCCGAGCACGCGGTGCCCGCGTCGATCGTGACGTTGGAAGAGTTCCCGATCACGGCCCACGGGAAGCTCGACCCCTCCCGCCTGCCCGCGCCCCAGTGGGCCGGGGCGCAGGAACGGGTCGAGCCCGAGGAGGGGGTTGAGACGGTCCTCGCCGAGATCTGGGAAGAGGTCTTCGCCGACGGCCGATCCGTTGGTGCGCTTGACAATTTCTTCGACACGGGAGGGAACTCGCTCCTCGCCGCCAGAGTGGTGGCTTGCGTCGACGAACGGCTCGATCTCGCTCTGCCCGTGCGAGTCGTCTTCGAAACCCCCGTGCTCCGCGACCAGGCCTCCGTCCTGGAGGACCTGCTCCTCGCCGATATCGACGACGGGCTCGCCTGACCTCCTCCGCCGTCGTTACCCGACCGACACCCGATCCGAAAGAAGAGTTGTGACCACCACTGACGAAACACAGGCCCGCGAGTACCGTGCCCGGTTGCTCGCCGAGCGTCTGCGCAAGACCCGACGTCCCGCCTCCGGCCCGGTTCCGCGAGCGGAGGGCACTGCGGTCCCGTTAGGTCCGATGCAGACCGGCTTGTGGGTGAATGCCCGGATGGAGCCCGATTCGACCGCGTACACGATCGGTTTCGGAATCCGCGTGCGGGGGCCGCTCACGGTTGCACAGATCCGCTCGGCCTGCCAGGCGCTGACTAGTCGTTATGACATCCTGCGCGCCCACTACCCGACTGACGAGGCGGGCGACCCGCTCGTTGTCATCGCCCCTCCCGGGGCGCCCGACGTCCCCCTCGGCGATCTCCGTTCGGCCCGGATTCCCGAGTCCGCCGCGGAGGACGAGTTGTCGCAGCTCCTTCGCCGGCCCTTCGACGTGGAGGAGGGGCCGCTCGTCCGCTTCCGGGCGCTCGTCCTGGCGGAGGATGACCACGTGCTCCTCTTCACCGCCCACCACCTCCTGGTCGATGGGTGGTCGGTCTCCCTCATCAAGCAGGATCTCGTCCGCGCCCTGGGGCAGACAGTGCAGGGCGTGCCGATCGATCTTGGCGCACGGCCGTTGCAGTACGAGGACGTCGCCGTCCACGAGGCGTCTGAGAGCAGGGTCAAGGCCCGTGAGCGGGCCCTGACCCGGTGGAAGACGAACTTGAGGGGTGTGGAGAACCTCGAGCTCGATATCGCCCGGCCGCGTCCGGCGACAATCTCCTCACGCGGCCGCACCCACGAGTTCACCTTGCCGGACGCTCAATTGGGCCGGCTCAGGTCCCTCGCAGCGGAGGAGGGGGCGACCCTGTACATGGCGATGCTGGCCCTTTACCAGGTGCTCCTGGCACGGCACTCCTCCCAGCGGGACTTCGCCATCGGAACCTCGGTGGCCAATCGCTCGAGCACCGCGGTCGAGAGCGTGGTCGGCAACTTCGTCAACATGGTCGCAATGCGGACGAGTCTGAACGGCGACCCCACGTTCCGTGAGCTTCTCGCACGCGCTCGATCCGTCGCAGTGGAGGCCTTCTCCGTGCAGTCCGTCCCCTTCGACGACGTCGTGAGGGCGCTCGGCGCCCCCCGGTCGGTCAACAGCTCCCCTGTGTTCCAAGTCAGCCTCTCGGTCAATCAGCTCGACACAGTCGTAAGCGCGGGGGAGCGGGCGGCGGGGCCGCTGACCTTCTCCGAAATCGGGGCGATCACGGGGATCGCCCACTTCGATCTGGGCCTCACCGTCGTCGAAGAGAACGAGCGCTGCATCGCCTCCTTCACCTACCGTACGGATCTCCTCGATGCCGACCGCGTGGAGCTTCTTGCCGCGCGTCTGGTGAGACTGCTCAAGTGCGTCGTCGATCATCCCGATGCGCCGGTTCTCTCCCACGATCTGCGCACGGACGCCGAGCGCGAGCTCGTCAGCGCCAGGTGGGGCGTAGGACCCCGGCGCCCCCGCGAGCCCGACTGCGTCCTCCACGAGTTGGTGCAGCCGGGATCGGACACCGACCTCGGCGCCGCGGCCATCGTCGAGGGGGCGGAGTCCCTGAGCGCCGAGGAGCTCCGCGAGCGAGCGGCCCGCGTCTCGCGTCTGCTCGCCCATCGTGGGGTGGGCCCCGACGTGCTCGTCGCGGTCGCCCTCAAGCGGGCTGTGCCTGCGGCCGTCTGCATTCTGGGTATCCTGGGGGCCGGCGGAGCCTATCTCCCCCTTGATCCGGACCTGCCTCGCGACCGCCTGTCCTTCATACTCGAGGACTCCGGCGCCGTCATGTGCCTCCATGACGGCACCCTCGACGTAGATGCCCCGGTTCCGCTCCTCTCCCATGATGAGCTCATCGCCTCGAGCCATGAGGCGACTCCGGTCGCAGCCGGACTCGACAACCTCGCCTACGTCATCTACACCTCCGGTACGACGGGCAGACCCAAGGGCGTCGAGGTCAGCCAGCGCGAGATCGTCCGCTACCTGCGGGACATTTCCAGTCTGCTGCAGGTTCAGCCCGGGGCGACGTACGCCTTGCTGCAGTCGCTCGCCTTCGACTTCAGCCTGCTCATGTTCTACCTGCCTCTGGTCAACGGCGGCACGCTCCACGTCGGCGACGGCCGGATGACGGCGGTCGAGCTCGCACAGTTCCTGGAGCGCCATCAGGTCGACTACCTCAAGATGACGCCGTCCCACCTCGCGACCATGACGGCCCAGGTCGAGATGAGCGCCGTCGTTCCCCGCAGGACGCTCGTCCTCGCGGGGGAAGGAGCCCCCTCCTCGTGGGCCGCGGAGTTGGCCGCCAAGACTCCGTGCCGGATCGTCAACAGCTACGGGCCGACCGAGACCGTCGTCGCGTGCACGGTCGCCGAGGTGCGGCCCGATATCGAGGACCCGGGGGCCGTCTGGCCGGTGGGCTCCCCCATGCCGGGGGTCCGTGCCTACGTCCTTGATGAGGGCCTCCGTCCGGTGCTTCCCGGAGTTCGGGGAGAGCTCTACATCGCCGGTCGACTCGCGAGGGGATACCTGTCGCGTCCGGGGCTGACCGCTTCCCGCTTCGTTGCCGATCCTGCGGGTGAGCCCGGCGAACGGATGTACCGCACGGGCGACGTCGTCAGCTGGCGCAATGATGGACAGCTAGCTTTCCACGGGCGTACGGACGACCAGATCAAGATCCGCGGGTACCGTGTCGAGCTGAGCGAGGTGGAGTCAGCTCTGGAGGCCGTGGAGGGTGTCGCGCAGTGCGTCGTCGATCTTCGCAGCGACTCCGGCATTGAGCGCCTGATCGGCTGGATCCGTTGGGACGAGGACGCCGCGCCGTTGCCGGACGCGAGCATCCGGTCGCAATTGGAGTCCGTCCTGCCGGAGTACATGGTCCCCCGGGTCTATGCCAGCGTCGACTCCTTCAGGATGAAGGGGCACGGCAAGATCGATCGGAGGGCCCTGGTCGCTCCCGAACGGGGCAAAGTCTCGGCGGAGACGATTGCCCCGCGGACAGAGCTCGAGGCCGCTGTCGCGAGCGTCTACGCCGAGCTTCTCGAGATCGATACTCCCAGCGTCGTAGCGGACTTCTTCGACCTGGGCGGTGATTCGCTGCTGGCGACGAAGGTAGTGCCGCGCCTGCACTCCGCCATCGGTGACGACGTCGTCGTCTCCGTCATGGACGTGATCTCGAACCCGACCGTGGAGGGACTCGCACGTCTCATCGAGGACAAGCGCCGTGGCGGGAGCGGGACGCGGCTGCTCTACGAGCTCACCCCGCCGCTTGACGCCGCGACTCGCACGGCCTCCGTGATCGCTGTGCCCTACGGAGGTGCGAACGCATCCGTCTTCACTGATCTTGCCCGGGAGCTGCCGAAGGGGTACTCCCTCTACTCCTTGGAGCCCCCGGGGCACGACCCGGCCGTCGGGGGCGAGGTGCTGCCCATGCCGGAGATGGCGCGGGAGGTGGTCGACGAGATTCTGGAGCGCGTCCCCGGGAGCCTCATCCTCTACGGTCACTGCGTCCCGGGCTCGGCGGCCGCCGCCGCCATCGCCGAGGAGCTCACTCGGAGAGGGAGGGACTTCGAGGCTCTGTACGTCGGCGGAGCCTTCCCCGTTGCCCGGCCCACCAACAAGGTTCTCGCCGCCCTGGCGCGCCTGTCGGCCCGTGACCGTCTTACTTCTGACCGTAATCACGCCAATTGGCTCGCCGGCATGGGAGCCGACATGAGCGCGATGGACGAGAAGCACGCGGAGCACATGGTCAAGGTCATGAGGCAGGACGGTCGTTTCGCGGAGGACTACTTCACGCAGTGCTACAGCAGTGGTGTTCAGCGCTTCGGTGCGCCGGTCATCTCCGTCATCGGTGAGGCCGACCAGACGACTCAGTTCTGGGAGGAGCGGTGCGACGAGTGGGCTCTGTACTCCGATCGCGTCGCCTCCGTCTGCATTCAGGAAGCGGGGCACTATTTTCTCAACTTCCGCGCCAACGAGCTCGCAGAGATCATCACCTCGACCCACGTGCTGCTCAAGAGGGGCGAGGAATCGAGTCTGACGCGCGCCGAGCGCGGTCCTGAGAGCACCTGGTGGCTGCATGACAGCAGGGTGGCCAGGGAGCGCGCCGAACCCGGGAGTCAGCCGCGCCTCGACTCTGCGCTCCCTGGTGGGAGGGAGACGGGAGAGGTCCTTCCCGGACTTGGGAAGTTCGCCATCATCACCACCGGTCAGATGCTGTCCTTCACCGGCTCGACGCTGACGGGATTCGCGCTCCCCCTGTGGGTGCTGACCCAGACGAAAAATCTGGCGCTCTTCGGTGTCGTAGGTGTGCTCGGCACCATTCCGAACCTCATCGTGTCTCCCATCGCGGGCGCCGTCGTCGATCGCTTCAATCGTCGTAGACTCATCATGCTGTTCGACTCGATCTGCATGGCCATGCTCAGTGTGCTTCTCGTCCTGGCGGCGACAGGGACTATGCGGACGTGGAACATGATGCTCGTCTTCGGGTTAGTCGCCTGCGCCGTGACATTCCAACGGGTGGCATTCCAGTCGGCGATTCCTCAGATCGTGCCCAAACGCTACCTCGGGCACGCCAATGGCATGCTCCAGTTTGCGATCGGAGTCGCGAACTTCATCGCTCCGCTGTTCGGTGTGGGTCTGCTCGCCGTATTCGAGCTGCCCGGAATTCTCCTCTTCGACGTGCTGTCCTACATCTTCGCCATCGGCACGGTGCTTTTCATCAAGTTCCCGGCGGCTCATGTCACGGTGAACGAGACCATATGGGAAGAGATCCGGGGCGGATTCCGCTTCTCGATGCGCAACAAATACTTCCGTGCGATGCTCGTGTTCTTCGCGGTGATCAACCTCTTCCTGGCTCCGCTCATCTCGTTGGTGAACCCCCTCGTCTTGAGTTTCGCCACGTTGAGGGAGGTCGCCGTCGTGGCGGCCGTCGCGGGCGCGGCGGGGATCATCGGGGGCCTGGCGATGAGCGTGTGGGGCGGCCCCAAGCATCGCCGGATGGACGCGGTCCGCGCTCTGTCCGTCATTCTGGGTCTTAGCGCGATCCTCGTCGCCGCCCGGCCCGCGATCATCCCGGTGTGCGTCGGCGTCTTCCTGATCTCCGGCCTCATCGTCGTGGTCAACGGCGTCGTCATGACCATCATCCAGACGAAGGTGCCCGCACGCATTCAGGGACGGGTCTTCGCCATCAACACCATGGTGTCGACAGCGGCCGCGCCACTGGGCTTCGGGGTGCTCGCGCCCCAGGGCACGGTGCTCATGGAGTGGATGCTCAAGAATGTGCCCGGCCTTGCGCCGGTGGTTCACCTGCTCCTCGGTGACGGGCCGGGGCGGCCGATCGCCATGCTCTACACCGTCTGCGGTCTGGCTGCCATTCTCCTTGTCGTCGGGACCCGGCGGTGGACGACCCTGGTCCGCTTCGACGACGAGGTGCTCGATGCCAGGGCCGACGACCTCATCGGCCTCGCCCAGTCCCGGGCGCGTCGCAGGGGCGAGGACGTCGTGCGCCTCATCGAGGAGACCGGAGAGCTGGAGCTAGAGAAGAAGACGGCCCGATGACGGCGTACTGCGATTGGCTTCGCGTCTACGACGCCATCTCAGGATCTCCCGAGGTCCGTTTGGTGTGCTTCCCGCACGCCGGCGGTACGGCGTCCTCCTACGCTCCGTGGCGAGGCCGGCTCGACGATCGGATCGAACTCGTCTCCGTGCGCTACCCGGGCCGGGAGGATCGGCTCGCCGAACCGATGAGCCAGTGCCTCGAGGCGATGGCTGATGCCGTCACGGAGGACGTCGTGCGTCTCCAAACCGAGCGGCCGCTGCCGCTTGTCCTTCTCGGACACTCCATGGGCGCCTCCGTCGCCCACGAGGTCGCAGTGCGCCTGCGGATGCGCGCGCGGGCGGTGGCCCTGCTCATCGTCTCCGCCCGCCTGCCCGTGTCGTCCCTGGACACGGGGGCGGAACGCCTCAGTGATGAGGAACTCGCTGTGATGCTGGGGAGAATGGACCCCACGACGATCGAGGTGCTGACCCATCCGGAGCTCAGAGAGCTGGTCTGGCCGTCGATCAGGTCGGACTACGACATCACCTGTTCCTACGGCGGGCATGACGCTCCGCCGCTTGATATCCCGATCCTCGCCCTGGGCGGGCGGTCGGACGCATGGGTGGACGGCGCCTCCATGGTCGCCTGGGAGCGGGCGACCACTGCGGGATTCAGCTCCCGCCTCTTCGACGGCGATCACTTCTTCCTCCACGACAACCCCGAGGTGCTGGCCCTGATGAACGACTTCGTATGCGCGCAGGCGGATTCCGCCCCGGACGCCAGGAGCCCGGCATGAGCGCCGCCGTCCTCGGCGCGCGGGCGCCGACCGATGGCGTGCTCGTCTCGGTCGCGTCACCGGAACGGGTCGTACGAGCCTGTGCCTCGGTCGGACTGGACCGGGCGTGCTTGACGCCGGAGGAGCGCGGAAGGATGTTGCGTCTAGTGCGGCAAGAGGACCGCAGCACCTATCTCGCCGCTCATCTGTTGGCCCGTTTCGTGACCGGTCTCAGAACCGGGCTGCGCCCCACCGACCTCTGCTACAAGCAGTGCTGCCCCGAGTGCCGGGGACGTGACCATGGTGCGCCGTGGATCGAGTCCTTCTCGGGCCGGCGTTTTGAGGTCAGCGTGAGCCATACCGCGGGGCTCGTGGCCGCCGTCGCTGGTCATGCCTGGATCGATGTCGAGGCCGTGGCGTCATGCGCGGGCCCCATGGCCGGGGCGCTCACGAACGCCGACGAGGACGAGGCGCTGCGCCGGCCCGATCCCGCACTGGCCCGCGCCCGGTGTTGGACGATCAAGGAGAGCCTGGTGAAGCAGGGAGTCCTTGGACTCGATGACGCCTGCAGGTGGTCGGCAGGACCTCTCGACGGGGATCTGGTCCGAATCTCCTGCGGCGCCCATACCCGATGCTGCGCATTCCTCCGTACACCGCCGGGATACGCGGGGGCCATTAGCCTGTCCAGTCCCACACCCACGGATATCGAGGAGCTGAACCTGTGAACAATCCCGCCACCACCACGTCTCGTCCGACCGCCGGGCTCCGCCCAGATGGTCTTCCACGTGATGCACCCGAGATACCTTTCGGCGGTCCCAGCAGTGTGGGCGTCGTGGGCGGAGCGGTGCTCGAGGCCGTCGCCTTCATGTCCGTCATGATCTTCGGCCTGCTCCTGCTCGCAGGGATCGCCACCGCCTTCTTCCCCGCGAGTGAGGTCACTTCGGGCGCAGCCCTGCCCGGCGCCACGGTCCAGCTTCTGAGTATCGTGATCGCCTACCTGGTCGTCGTCCTCGTGATGGAACGGAGGCATCGCATCTTCGAGCTCAGTCCTGAGCGGATCGGCGGTCTGGTCGTCGGCCTGCTCGGGGGCGCGGCGGCGCTGGGCGCGTCGTACCTCCTCATCACTCTTCTCGGCGGCTACAGGCTTTCGGTCATCAAGGATCCTGACATCGGTCGGGTCCTGGTCCAGTCCTTCGCCGCCGGCGTCGGCGCCGGCGTCGGCGAGGAACTGATGTTCCGCGGGATCCTGTTCCGGCTCCTCGAGCACGTGGCCGGCACGTGGGGGGCGACCTTCGGCTCGGGCCTCGTCTTCGGTCTCATGCACGTGACGAACCCGGACGGGACGAAGTGGGGAGCCATCGCCATCGTGCTCGAAGCCGGGTTCCTCTTCGGGATCCTGTACGCGCTCACCCGCAACCTCTGGCTGCTCATCGGCTTCCACGCGGCCTGGAACGTGGTTCAGGGACCGGTGCTGGGCGTACCGATCTCCGGGACGGGCACGGGGCCGTCCGTCCTCCGAACGACAATGCACGGTTCAGAGCTGGTGACCGGAGGAACCTTCGGCACGGAGGCGAGTGTCGTATCGGTCGGGCTCATGATGCTGCTCACGATCGTCCTCATGGTCGAGCTGGTGAGGAGAGGTGGGGCGGTCAGGCCCGTTTGGGCGCGTCCTGCTGCGGGCGGTACGGCACCGGATCGGATCTGAGAGCGCCTCGCGCCCGCGCGGCCGCCTCGAGGGCGCCGCGCAGGTCCGCCACGAGGTCGGCCGGGTCCTCGATGCCCACGCTCAGGCGCAGCAGCCGGTCCGTCAGCCCGTAGCGCGCCCGCGTGGCCGGGGGGACGTCCGCGTGGGTCTGCACGCTCGGACAGGTCACGAGCGACTCCACCCCGCCCAGGGACTCGGCGAAGGTGAAGACCCGCACCGACTCCAAGAAGACGGCGATGTCGACGCCGTCGGCCAGGTCGAAGGAGAGCATGCCGCTGCGCCCCGGGTAGAGCACCCGGGTCACCTGCGGCGCGGCGCGCAGGAAGTCCGCCACGGCGCGGGCGTTGGACTCGTGGCGCTCCATCCGCAGCGACAGGGTCTTCAGGCCGCGCAGCAGCAGGAAGGAGTCGAAGGGGCCGAGCGTCGCCCCGGTCGTGTTGAGCCGGTACTGCAGCCGCTCGCCGAGCGCCGGGTCGGCCACGGTGACGGCCCCGGCCATGACGTCGTTGTGGCCGCCCAGGTACTTCGTGGCCGAGTACAGGACCACGTCCGCCCCCAGCTCCAGGGGCCGCAGGATCGCGGGGGTGTAGAAGGTGTTGTCGACCGCGAGCAGCGCCCCGGCCCCGTGCGCCCACGAGGCCGCCTCGGCGACGTCGAGCCGCACCATCATCGGATTGGTGGGGGTCTCGATGAGGACGAGGGAGGCCGGGGAGCGCAGGGCCCGGCGCAGTTCGGACTCGCCGAAGACGAAGTCGACGTCGTAGGCGCCCTCCTCCGCCAGGACCTCGAGGTAGCGGAAGGTGCCGCCGTAGAGGTCCTCCAGCGCCACGATGCGGCTCCCGCGCGGGGCCAGGGCCTCGACGGCCAACTGGATGGCCGCCATGCCCGACGACGTCGCAAAACCGGCCGCCGCGCCGTCGAGCCTGGCCAGGGCGTCCTGGAGGACGTCGCGGGTGGGGGAGGCGGTGCGCGTGTAGTCGTAGCCGGTGGACCGGTGCAGGCCCGGGTGCCCGAAGGCGGTCGACAGGTGGATGGGGGTGGTGATGGCGCCGGTCGTCGGGTCGGTGAGGGCGCCCACATGGGCCAGGACTGTGTCCAGCCGCCAGGCCTCGGGCACAGGCTCCCACGAGGGGTGGTGGTGGATCGGCGCGGTCCGCGGGGCGGAGCGGTCGTCGCGGGCGGGGGCGGTGGTCATGGGTGTCCTTCCTCTCGCCTCGGGCTCAGGCGGCCGCCGCCTCGTTGCGGCGGGAACCGCTCTCCAGAAGGGCCCCGACAGCGGCGGCCAGCCGGTCGAGGGCCTCGTCGAGGACGGCGCGGGAGCAGGCCACATTGATCCGGGTGAAGCCCTCGCCGCCCTCCCCGAAGATGGCGCCGTCGTCGAGCCACAGCCCCGCCCGGCGCAGGATGAACTCGTCCAGCTCGCGCGGCTCCAGGCCGGAGCGCTCCAGCAGCCCGTGGCAGTCGAGCCACAGCAGGTAGGTGCCCTCCGTGGGCGTCGCCTCGATCCCCGGGATCCGGGCGAGCCGGGCCACGACGTGCTCGTGGGCCGCCGCGATGTGCTCGCGCAGCTCCTCCAGCCAGGCGTCCCCGCTCTCGTAGGCGGCGCGGCAGGCCGTCAGGCCCAGCGCGTTGGGCTGGGAGTATCCCAGCGCATTCAGCTCGGCCCGGAAGCGGGCGCGCAGACCGGCGTCGGGGATGAGGATATTGGCGACCTGCAGCCCCGCCAGGTTGAAGGCCTTCGACGGCGAGGTGCAGGTGATGGTGCGGGCGGCGACGTCCCCGCCCAGCGAGGCGAAGGGCGTGGTGCGCCGGCCGGGCAGGGCCAGGTCGGCGTGGATCTCGTCGGAGACCACGATGACGCCGTGCCTGCCCGTCACCTCGGCCAGCTCGTCGAGTTCCTCGCGGCTCCACACGCGGCCCACCGGGTTGTGCGGGTTGCACAGGAGCAGCAGGCGGGCGCCGGTGCGCGCCAGCGCGTCCTCCAGGGCGGCCGGGTCGCGGCGGTAGACGCCGTCGGCGTCGCGCGTCAGCGGCACCGAGACGACGCTGCGGCCGTTGTCCTCGACGACCTGGCGGAAGGGGTAGTAGACGGGCTCCTCGATGACGACGGCGTCGCCCGGCCCGGTCAGGGCCCGCACCGCCAGGGCCAGGGCGGGGACCACCCCGGGGGTGACGACGTTCCAGGCGGGGTCGACGGCCCAGCCGTAGCGGCGGGCGAACCAGCCGGTCAGGGCGGCGTGGTAGGCGGCGTCGGGCTCGGTGTAACCGAAGATGCCGTGGCGCACCCGCCACAGCAGGGCGGAGGTGACCGCGGGCGCCGTGCGGTGGTCCATGTCCGCCACCCACAGGGGCAGGGCGGAGGCGGGGCGGCCGCGCTCGGCGGCGAAGTCCCACTTGAGGCTGGCGGTGCCGGTGCGGTCGTGGACGAGATCGAACTGGGAGAGGGCGGCGGGCGGGGGCGCGTCGAGTGGAACGGAGTCGCCGAGCGGGAGCGCGGCGGGGGAACCGACGGGGTCGACGCCGGCGACGGCGGGCGAGACGGCGGTGGATGGGACGGGGGCGGATGGGGCAGTAGTGGCGGTGGGCATGGCTGGTGGTCCTCGGGTCGGCGGCCGGTGTTCCGGCCGGCGCGCTCGCGGCAGGGTCCGGGCGGTACCGGGCGGTACCGGGCGGAGCCGGGGCGCGAGCGGGCGCAGGCGGGGTTCTGACTGGGGTTTGAACGCGACCCCGCCGGGAGGCGGCGGCGCGGAGCCGGGCGGGCGGCGACCCGCGGCTCTGACCGTATTTCTGCAACAGCGACGGCTGGCGCTGTCAGCGCATGCGCATTCGACGCATCACGAGGGCGCGCACCGGCAGGGCACGGGTCGTGGACGTCGCAGCAGTCATGGGGGAAGAGTAGCGCCGAGACGGCCCGCGCTGTCAATCGCCGTCGGTCCGGCCCCTCCCCCGGCCCCGGTTCTGGCGCTCCGGGAGGATCGTTCGCCTTCGCGCACCGGACGCCCCCGGCGACATCCGCATGATTCCGCGGCTCCGTCGAAGCGGTCGCCGGGTGCGGGGCGGAACGATCCTCCCAGAGCGCCATTCCTCACGATTCGCGGGTCCCCGCCCGCCATCGCGCCCTCCCGCACGCGCACGACGTCCCGGACGCGGACCGCGGCCGCCGGTGCCGGCGGCGCCCGGGACGCGGACCCGTCGGGGTGCACCGCTGATCGCGGGGTATTGCACATCGGAGAGCGGCGCCCCCGCGGGCCAATCCCGGGTTTTCCGCATGATTCCAAGGTTATTCCTAAAATGTCGATTTTTAGTGCACGGGCTCCCATGTGCAGAGGGACCCGCTCTGCACATGGGAGGATTTCACCAGCGTTGAACTCCGGGACGTTTCCGCGTGATTGCGCGGATCCTCCGGTGGCGGGTCCCGATCGAATGTGCAGCACCGCCCCGACCGGCCCCGTTGCCGCACGCCCGACCGGGCCCCGCGCCGCGCATTGGGCCCGACAGCGCTCGTCCCGTTGCCACCACCCGCCCCAGCCCCTATGCTGACGCCATGATTGTGAAGTTCGTCGGGTCTAACTGACCCGGGCTCCGGGCGCGCCCGGAGCCCGTCGACCGCCGCGCCCTCCGGCGCAGGCGGCGTCATTTTGTCCCCGGCGGCCCGCTGAGCCTTCGCTCGCGCCGCGCGACGACACGACCGAGACGAGAGCACTCCATGACCACCCCCGCCGCCATTGCGCGCCCGAGCGACTCCGCACGCCCCAACGACCCCGCCGACCCGGTGCGCCTAGCCATCCAGGGTGACGACGTCGACATGCTGGGCCAGCTCGAGACCGGACTGCGCGAGGCCATGGATGAGGCCGGAGCCATCGTCACCGAGGTCCTCACCCTCCCCATCGACGAGGCGACCCGCACCCATCTTGGTCCCGGGGCCCTTGGCATCGCCGTCGCCCCCGACCTCAGGGCACACTGACTCCTGCCCTAGGGCCCACCCCGTCGCGCCCGCGGCGCCCCACGACGATCCCGCAATGACGCCCGGTTGCCACAGAAGACGAGTTGCGCTCCCTCTCCACAAGGCAGATGGACAGGCTGCGCGGCGGGCCCGTTCACCACCTACCGTCAAAGCCATGAATGCTGGCAGAAGGACGGGAAACCGGTCCCTGGACGATCTTGTGCGCCTGGCCTGCTCGACCGACCCCGACGAGCCGGTCACCAGGCCCCGGCGCACAGCCGTGGCGCCGCGGGCCGCCATGATCCTGGGAGCGGCCCTGGTCGCCCTGGCTCTCCTTCTCGCGCTGCGCACGGTGCTGACGGCACCCGGTTCGCGGCCCCAGAGCGGCTCGACAGCCAGTGCGGCGGCCGGGGCCGTGGGGACACCGGCCGGCG
>ERZ772921.242-NODE-242-length-34780-cov-4.063787_pt1 | contig 34780 bp, 37 predicted proteins | sample MGYA00512117_ERZ772921 | MGnify/ENA primary metagenome ERZ772921 (study PRJEB29015, sample SAMEA2737944) | human oral metagenome | biome: human oral; feature: human-associated habitat; material: dental | place: China | collected 2150 ...
GGCAAGCGCTGCTATAGGATACCTGGCAGGAGGGAAAACAGGGGCAGCCATAGCCTGGCAGGCAACCACCTTTAACTACCTCACCCATGAACAGAAAAAGCAAAAAGAAGCGTTGATTGCGCAGGCGCTTGAAGAAGGAGATGAAGAACAGGCAAATACCATAAGGCAATACTATGATGAATTGGACAATAAGCAGGATATTATCATAAGCAACCTGGAACTGCCGGAACAGGATGAATATGATTCCTATACCGAAAAAATGATCGTACAGTCAGGCAACATTTATGACGGGACAGATACGGTAAAAGAAGTAACCATGGCCGGCTTAAAACTGGCAAAGAAACAGGGACTTACCGCATATCATTTTGGAGATGAGGACTATGTGACACTGAATGGTTCTATTGGCATCGGACTCGGGCTGTCAGGTGGGCTCATTATGGATAGGACAGGCAACGTTTATTTTGTCAGAGGCGGTGGAATAGTAAATGGTCTTGGCGGAACAATAGCAACCGGGAAATTGAGCGTAGATACAAGTGGGTGGAAATCTCAAAAATTCAGGGATGTGCTTTCCGGATCAAGCACTAATTTTAGTTTGAGTTTGTATGGTTCAGCCAATATTAATATAGGAGAAAAATATGGGTCTCGGGAAATAGGGATATCTAATGGTGCATCTGCATCTATGACATATACTGATGCAAAATATATTTGTAATATAAATGATTTATGAGAGGTGTCACCATGGAGAAAATAGACTGGAAGAATTTAAGCTATTATGATTTTATTGGTTTTGTGGCAGTTACAGCCTTTTTGTTGTTTGTCCTGTATTTCGGAGGGCTTTGGTATGCGACTTATGATTACAGGATACAGATGAGAGATCAGATGGTGGAAATGTATCAGCAACTCCCCAACCCCATACCGCCTATTGAAGACGATTATGGAGTACATAAAAGATGGCTGGTTTATTGTGTTTCTGGTACAAGAACATATAATATGGTTTTGGATAATACCATAATGAACGAATATAGTAATGAATTAATGAGTCAAGGCTGGGAAATTAGTGAAAAATATACAGAACACGATAAATCTGGAGAGTTTAATTCAATTGTTTATAGTAAGGGAGAATTTATATTAGGAATTACTGTATGGAAAAATCAGAATAAATGTCGGTTTTCTTTAATTAAAGAAGATTGGATATACAAAAAAGGGTTTTAATATAATTTATAAATAGTGAACCAAAACCATCACAGACAAAGAAAACCGGAAACAAGATGTCTCCGCCGCCTTTGGAGGGATCCTCTCCAAGATGACAGGAAGGAGTGGATATACGAACGCCTATATCTCCCCGATAGGGACGAAGTGGAATGAGTATTGGCTTACATAAATAGAGCGCTCTGAAGAAGAATTATGGGAGCAAAAAGAGGAGGAACGTGAGCAGTACCTTGGAAACGGAGCATATTCTAAAGAGGAAATAGAAGATGCAATAGAAAAAGGCGTGATAAAAGAAAAAGATTATTTTATGGATTTAGTCAATGCCTATCCGGGAGGTGCTGGAATTGCTTTGAAAATGTCTGCAATAAGTGATTATGAAATTCAACAAAAGTATGGGGATCAAATGACTTTAATTGAAGTTAGGACTTATGTAATTAATCAAAATTCTCCTTTTGTGGATACTATTATGCATTCGATTAATTATACTAATGCACTGGGAGATGCAATTAGTAGAGTACGTGCAAGTGGGATTCGAGATCAATATGTTGATTTTACAGTAGATATTAGATCAGATTCAAAAACAAATGAAATATTTGATAATTCTTCATTTTTACCGGCTGGCACTCATTCAGGAAATATAAGCGTCATGATAGATTCGAAAAGCGTTATCAATGCAAGCGGGGAAACTAAAACCATTTATGTGGATACTTTATGTACATAGAACATTTTCTTGCTTTGGAGAAAGTAATGAGGAGTGACATATGTCAAGGATAAAAGAATTAAACCTAAAAAGGATAGCATTCTATGCATTGGGGATTCTACTCTGCTATGCTGGAATTACATATATGGACACGTGGTTAACTAAGGGGAATCAGGAACTTAATGATAGCTTTAATACAATAGATTGGTTTTGTGAAACTCGAATTCGTGTTTTAAAAGGGAATTATTTATTAGTGGATACGAAAAAGGAGAGAATTATTACCAAGCGAACCGTTGCGGTATGTCTAATTAATAATAAAATTTATGCTTTGGGTGAGGGTGAATATGTCGTGTATGATATGGAAACAGGAAGAGAAAAGGTATTTATAAAAGATAATAATATGCATACAGATGTCATACAACCTATACAGCATATACCGGAAGAATCCTATAAGCTTGCAGATAAAGAAAGAGTCTTGAGTTATTCTGATTTTACCAAAGAAGAACAACTTGGTTTCCAAATCATGTTTATGGATCCACATAAAGGAAGAGCTGTTTATTATTCACCATTTTATTGGTCACCCTATAACAATAAAGTTATTGATGTAAATAATTTAATAGAAATAGGGTTTATTAGTGACTGGAATATTAAGGATGATGTATTCTATGCATATGGAAGAGATAATTTTATTGTGATTACCGGGCATGGAGAAAAAATTCGACAATATTATAATGAAGCATTAACGTTAGGAAAGAGACTCAAAACTAAATATTGTGAGATAGATAAAAAGAAAGCATTATATGGAAATCGGTACTCTGTACTGGCAGATATTAATGAGTTTACACCGGATGAGATAGAAATTTTGCATAGTTTATGGAAGGAAAGTTTTTTAAGAAGAATGCCGGAAGAGAAAGAAGAGGAAGAGGAACAGGAAAAAGAGATGGATCGTGTTTGGCATAAAATAAGGACTGAGGAATAATCAATATTGTCATGCATTTATTTAGGGAAGAAAGAATATTGGGATCATATGGATTTAAAGCTACTTTCCCAATAGAGACAGATATATTATGGCAGGAGAATAAAAAGTAAAAAAATAGTTTTGGAGTGGAATTAGGTCTAATTGTGGATGTCTTTGTATTTATCTTATGGAGTTATCGGGAAAGAAACTATAAAAAGTTTTGCGAAAGAGCAATATCAGATTATCCAGACCACAATGAAAATTTTTGAAGGAAATAATAGATTATCTAGTACAGATGTAGAGGATATAAAGGAAAAGACCAGAAAATTTGTATTTTGGGTGAGGATGCGTTGGTTGTTGTATCCTATCATTATCTTAGCAATTGGAATGATACATATAAAATTTTACCAAGAAGTAATTATGATCGTAATCAGATAAAAAATGGGAGAATGATAAAAGTGTCGTTATAATAGGCTCATATCCAGAGTTTACTGTGGAAGAACAAGATGGTTTTTAACTATTTAATGGAGGCGGATAGAGAAACTGTATAGATTACAATTTATTATCCGTCTTTAGAGGAATCCTATCCAAAATGACTGACAGAAACGGATACACAGGCTCTTACTTCTTATTTAGTTTAGCAATCAGGTGTTAGGGATACAGTTGCGTGGAAGACTACTTATGATATGACTATAGAGTTGTTGGAATTATTGTCAGGGAGATAACTATGAAAAAATATCATACTGGGGAAGTCATAATCGCAGTATTTATTTTATTTATGTTGTGGGGAGGATGGAAGTTATCTGCGGATGTAACATATATGGATGGATATGAGTCTTATGGATTTTTTCGTTATCAGGCTTACTTGTCTACTTATCAAGATAAAAAGGCAGGTACAGCAGTAGAACCATGGTGTTTCTCTCATGTTTTTTATTCACCTTATTTATATATCTATGGAGTATCAGGATATAGCAAAATTAATGTTCTTCCTTTTGTGGGACATATAGATAAAGTTATAAATAGTGCATATTATGATACTGTTCCAAAGGAGCGAACCAGTGGATTTGAAAATACACTTGATTATTTACAAAAACAATATGATAAAAATGAATTAAGTATAAAGTATCATTTATATGATATGGATGAAAAAGATCAGGAGATTTTCCGGCAATTAAAGATATCCGGAAAGGGGGAGGAAGGACGATATTTTCGGCAGTTTTATCCCAAGCGATGGATTAAAGATGGATTTAATCCTGATAACATAAAAGAAGCTTTAGATTCCTTGTAAAATATAGAATACAAGAAGAACGGCCTTACCATATCCTTAGGCGGAGCGGCCGTCAATACGGCAAGAGACACAGCCGCTTCCGTAAAGAGAGCCGGTTAGACGGAAAGGCCATGTGAAAACTGTCGCTGAGTGGTATCGATAAATGATGGAAGAAGGGATGGAATTTCTTTTTCTGATATAACCTTGAAGCACAAGGTAATAATCTGGAGAAAGATAATTAATTGATTGTGGAGGTGCGTAAGCAATGAGAATACATGATCATTTTCATAAACTTGCCAAATTATATGTTTCAGAATTGCTTTTCTCTTTTATTTTCTGTCCGCCAACGTTTGTATTTCTGCAAACTATATTTTTTTCATATAAAGCAGTATTAATTATGTTTGGGGCAATAAGCGCTCTGCTCTTTATTAAAATAGGATTGATTATGTTTGGGATAACGAGTACTCTATACTCTTTTATTATTTATTTTTGCAATCAAGGACCTTTATTGTTTACTAAATCAGGAGCTATACGGTATATTAAAATCTTTCTTTTATTTTGTGCAGGACTTTTGATTCTTTCTTTTCCTGTGAATATACAAAGGCCATCTACTAATTTGCTATTTATCTTATTTGATTTTGTGAATAATGCTGTAGGTTTTATATACAAATATAATGGGACTATTTCTGTATTTGTAACGTATATGATATGTATTTGGGGAATATCTACGGTAATCTATTTTATTCAAAACCATTTTTATAAGCATCAACCGCAGATGCTCCCATAAAGGGAGTAGGAGAAGTGGCAGACAGATAACTGAAAGCCCTATATGCTGTGCGGACAGGAATCAAAGTAAATATACTTGTAATTAGGAACAATTTGATAGTGAACTGATTCAGATCTTGGCATAAAAGAATAGGAGAGGGCAAAATGAAAGTTGTAGATATCTCCTTTTATTTCGGAATAGTAGTAGTAATCCTAACTTTTATTACTATGGTGTGTTTCGTGTGGGAGGATATACATAGGCATAAGGAAAAAATCACTCAGAATATAGGGAAATATGGAGTATTTATTTGTATGTGGCTATTATTAGCTTTTTTTGGCTTAATTTTTGTATTGTCCTATGGTACTAATATTTTGAGCCTTATGGGTGAAACTGCTATATATGATACAAAAGGGAAAATAGGGGGAGTAATTTTCATATTATGGGCGGTTTTTATTGCTGTAAGATATTACCTTTATGTATTATTTTCGGAGTTTACAAGTGACGATAAAAATGATGTTATTAAAATTCAACGACAAACAATTTTCCTTTCCGTTATGGCGATATTAGTGGAAGTATATTTCATATACAAATATATTAATGTATTTGTATCTTGGATTTCAGTTTAAACGCAGCTATAACAGACAGCATTATCACTGCTACAAAAGAAAAAGCAAATAAAGAAATCAGCTACGACACAGCAAACGCATCCAACACACGCTCCGAAATTTTCGACAAAAAGAAAAACAGGAACTCAACTACATGATGAATATAGACAGGAAACGAATTATTTATGGCGCTGAGATAAAAAGTATTCCAAAGAGGTGTATAAACTTCCCGAGTAAGATATTATATATAAATTTTATTATGGATTTTGCCCGAAATCATAGATAAGCGGACGTTTTTGTCCTTTAAAACATGGTATAATATTAAAAATAATCGTTGCCAGAGAACGGCAGAGGGAGATGTCAGATGACCATCACGTATATATTTCAGATTCTGGAAGCTGTGGCAAAAGGCGATGCGGAAAAGTATGGCGTAATTCCTGATATGAACGGAGAATTGCAGAAAGCAGTGCGCCGATCAAGGAGACGTGTTGCCCGGCTTCGGGAACGGGCGCAGTATGAGCTTGGGGAGATGGATAAGGCAAAAGTGGCGGCGGCCAATGACAATATGAGGCGTTTTACCAAGTCTCTCGGTAAAATCCGCAATTTGAACCTGGAGGACTGCAGGGGGCTGCTTGGCATTGAAGATTTTCTGGAAGATGGAAACCGGATTCATGAAGTCATGGAAATGGCCAAGAAGATAGAGCATATGTCGACGGTCAGCTCTACGGCGTACACGCCCATGTCTCTCGGATTTGGCGTGTTGGAAACATATACGGATGTGGCGCCCATTGAAATTGATAATAGGAAGTTCAATGCGGGTGATAAGGAATATTGCCTGCAGATGATTAAAAAGCTGCATGCTTTTCAGGATTCTGTCCGTGAAGTTTGTTCCCGCCTGCTGGATATTACCGAGTGTGCCCGTGAAAGAGGGGACGCGCTGAATGATCTCGCTGATTACTTTGCTGATGGCGTGGACAGCCTGGAGCGGATCCAGATGCAGTCCGGCGGTGACTGGAAACTTTATACTTTGGCGCAGAAGATGCAGATCGGAAGAGCGATACAGGTAGCCCAGCTTATTACGCTTCTTTTCCGGAATCTGATGGATGGCGCGGGACATGTGGATGAACAGAGCCGCAGCGCGATAAAAAAAGCGCAGGATGAACTCTTGAAACGTGATGCATGATAATGAAGATTGCTCGATGAACTGACCACTAAAAGTTAGATAAAAACTGATTTGAGGAGGTCAGTTTTATTATGGGGAAATACAGTTTTGCATAAATTCTTTTCTATAAGTATGCTATACTTTATGCATGTAGTTATTTTTATAAACAGGGAGGCAATATGTCTATTGCATTTATACTGCGCATGATTTCCAATACGATCAGCGGTAAAGGCGGACATCCGCAAAGCATTAATGAAGAGATTGAGCGTGCGAAAAAGCGGGCGGCAAAAAGGATATACCGTGCAAAAGTACGTGCGGAAGATGAATTGGGAGAACTGGACCGTGTCCGTATCACTCTCATGGCAGGGGATATGAAAAAATTTACCAAAGAATTTTCTGAAATTAAAAATATTGATTTTCATGACTGCGACACACTGACCGGATTGGAGCATTTTAATAAGGAACGGAGAAACTGGAGGGAACTGGAAGCGCTGTCATCCAAAGCGATGGGACTGATGAATCTGTCCGGCGGTATGGATGCCATCGGTTTTGGTGCGGGCGTCATAGACCAGTATGCTGTGGTCCCGGAACTGGATGTGCTTCCTTCCGAAAGTGAAGGTGATGTGGATGCATTGAAAGAAATGAGCGGGCGGCTGCAGAAATTCCAGCAGCAGGTAAAGAAGCTGTGCTGCCGTATGCAGGATGTAAGACGAGAAGCCCGACAGGCACAGGATGCCCTTCTTGATTTGTCAGATTATCTGACAGATGGAATCAAGGATATCCGCGATATCCGAAGTGAGAGCGGGAATGCCTGGAAGAATTATTCGGAGTCGCAGAAGATTATTATAGGCAGAACAACGCAGGTGGCACACCTTATCAGCGTGCTTTCCGAAGTCCGTTTTCTTACTGATGAAGCGGATCTGCGTGGAGAAATAAGGGAAGCTTTGGAAGCGACAGAAGAGCTGCTTGACGAACTTGGCGTATGACGGGCGAGGAGAGTCTTTCTTTTGAGGAGGACTCTTTTTTATTGACTTGACAATTCAAAGACTAAAAAATAGAAAAGTTGTTTTCATTCTCGTAGATTTGTTAAAATAAACACAAGACGAAAAACATGCAATGGATTTGTATTTTCGGAGAGCGGCTATGAAAAGAAGAAAAGTAAGGACAGCTGTTTTGGGACTAATGGCACTTTTGATGTGGTCCGGCAGCATGGCGGCGGAAGAGATTTATCTGCATGGAGATACGAATGTTCCGATGATTTTGAATACCGGCGGTATATATAATGACGGGGATACCGGTGTATTCATGGATCTCACCTCTATCAGCGTGGAAGATTTATTTAAAAACGGCCTTGCTGTAAAAGTGGATTTTTTCAAGTTGGAGAAAGGGGTATCTACCGTATCTACCGCCCATTTCCGTATGACTGATGATGGCGGTGCATGGATTGCAGGGGAAAACGGCTGGCATTCCGTAAATGAAGACGCTGCACAGGCAGAGAAAGAAGCGGTTCGTCTGATTCGGAAAGAAATGGGAAAAGAAGAGTGCCGTGATAAATACATGGGACAAATTACGGCGATTTGGGACAGAAAAGTAAAGGCGGCGGAAACGGCGCGGCAAAAAGAATATGAAAAGCTGCAAAAGGAAACAGAAGAGAAGAATCTGGGAAGTGATGCGTCAGCCCAAAGTGTGAAATTGCCGGATTTGGAAATGCCGGAATTGAAAAGAGCCGAGCCTGATAAAGTTGTAGACATAAAATCGCCTGACATGATGCCTGCAGCAAATTCCGTAAAAGAGAAGGTGTCGGTGGAAGTGCCGGTGAAGGCGGCAGGAAAAACAGACACCGCGGCGGAACTTCATGAGAACGCACCGGCAAAAGCAGGAACGGAAGCACCGGCGGCAGGTATAAAGAAAAATGAATCGGGAAAGAAAGAAATTTATGCCGAATCGCCCATTATTGTTCCTCTTGAGACGGAAAAAACGAAACTGACGGCAGTGAAAGTTAAAGGAAACGTACAGAGGGAAGAGGATGCGCAGAAAAATGAAAAAGGAGAAATCGTCGAGCAGGTGGAAGTCTCCATCACATCGCATCCGGTGGTGGAAATTGTTTCAAAAAGTGATGTGACATAAAGTCCCTGTAAAAGTTGGCTCTTTTCTGATGAAAATAGTATAATCACTACGGAGTATTTTCCGGAAGTATAAGTCCTCCCCGCAAAATCCGATGGCTGCGCGGAGGATGTATTTTTGAAAGGCATATCATGGCTAAGAGATATTACAAACTTCATGTGTCAGGCTGCACGAGGGATCTTCCCGTACTGAATATTTCAGACAAGCTGGCGATTGCCGGATTTGTCATTTTGGGTGATGTGGAAATTGTGGAAAACACGGCCCGCGATTTGGCGGCGAAAGTGCCGAAAGATTGCGAATATGTCATGACGGCGGAAACGAAGGGAATCCCCCTTGCTGCCGAACTGGCGAGAAATCTGGGACATAAGACATACCTGGTGGCAAGAAAGTCGGTGAAGGCTTATATGGATGATCCCATCTGTGTAGAAGACGAATCCATTACCACGATGGGAAAACAGAAGCTGTACCTGTCTGCCTCTGATGTGGCGCTGATCCGCGGGAAGAAAGTCCTTCTTGTGGATGATGTCATCAGTACCGGCGGCTCTATGAAAGCCTTGAAAGAACTGGCGGAAAAAGCGGGCGCCCAAGTCTGCTGCCAGGCTGCCATTCTTGCCGAAGGCGATGCAGCGAAGCGTGACGATATCGTATTTCTTGAGGAACTGCCTCTCCTGGAGGCCGAATAAAAACGAAAGCCGTATACACGAAATGGGTATGACGGCTTTTTTGATGGCGGGGACATCCGCTATTTTTACAGGAAATACTGTAAAGGAGAGCGCTTTTTGTGGTATAATATGGCGAATAATTTGGAATTTGCCACATAGATTTTGAATCAATTCCGACAGGAGGAATGGAATGAAACACCAGGAGACTGTTATCATCATCGACTTTGGCGGGCAGTATGCGCAGCTGATTGCCAGAAGAGTACGCGAATGCGGCGTATATTGTGAAATTCTGCCGTACAATAAGTCGGCGGAAGAAATTCTTTCCCACAACCCGAAAGGCATTATCTTTTCCGGCGGCCCTGCCAGTGTAAATATGGAAAATGCCCCGCAGCTGGATGAAGACATATTCAAGGCGAGCGTACCGATTCTGGGAATCTGCTACGGTATGCAGCTTATGGCAAAAGACCTTGGCGGCACGGTTGCCAGTCCGGAAAAACATGAATACGGCCATACGGAATTTTCCAAGAACGGAAGCTGTCCACTTTTTGAAAACATTTCAGAAAAGACTGCCGTATGGATGAGCCACGGCGATGCGGTCACCGATATGCCTGCCGGTTTCGGGCTGATCGGACATACGGAACTGACTCCCACCGCGGCGATGGCTGATGAAGCAAGGCGTTTCTATGCCGTCCAGTTCCATCCGGAAGTCGTCCATACCGCTGAAGGTACACAGATGCTGAAGAATTTCCTTTTCCGTATCTGTGAATGTGAAGGCGGCTGGTCTATGGAAAATTATATCGACATCGCTGTTGCCAATATCCGGCAGCAGGTAGGCGATCATAATGTCCTCTGCGCCCTTTCCGGCGGTGTGGACTCTTCTGTTGCCGCTGTCCTTGTCCATAAAGCGATTGGGGATAAACTGACTTGCGTATTTGTAGATCACGGATTCCTCCGGCAGGGCGAAGCGGAACAGGTGGTAGACACATTTACGAACAAATTCAATATCAAACTGATTCATAAAGATGCGTCACAGCATTTCCTTTCTCTTCTGAAAGGCGTGACAGAACCGGAAAAGAAACGTAAAACCATCGGCGCTGAATTTATTCATACCTTCCAGGAAGAAGCCAACAAATTGGAAGATGTGAAATTCCTTGTCCAGGGCACGCTCTATCCCGATGTGGTGGAAAGCGGCACCGCTACGGCGGCAACAATCAAATCCCATCACAATGTAGGCGGTCTCCCGGAAGATATGAAATTTGAACTTATCGAACCGCTCCGCGAGCTTTTCAAAGACGAAGTCCGCCAGCTGGGAGGTGAACTGGGACTCCCCGAAGACGTTATCAACCGTCAGCCTTTCCCTGGTCCAGGACTGGCAATCCGTATCATCGGTGAAATTACTCCTGAAAGATTGGAGATTCTCCGCAAAGCAGATGCCATCGTCAGAGAAGTCATCAAAGAAAGAGGACTCTACAACAAAATCTGGCAGTCCTTTGCCATACTTCCCGCCGCAATCCGCAGCGTAGGCGTCATGGGTGATGAAAGAACGTACGATTACACCGTAGGCATCAGAGCCGTCACAAGCTCCGACGGCATGACCGCCGACTACTTCCGTTTCCCTTGGGAAGTCCTTGATGAAATGAGCAGAAGAATCTGCAATGAAGTAAAGGGCGTCAACAGAGTTGTTTACGATATCACATCCAAACCGCCGAGCACGATTGAGTGGGAGTAACAGAAGCAAATATGTTACTGTTACAAAACCGTTGAAAACAGTGAGTTTCAGAGATTTTGATGTAGCGAATTTCTCTAAATGATACTATTTTGATACTAAAAAGCCCCAAAAGTAGGTTCAAAAGGGAGTTGTTGAATTAAGCGAGCTTGCGCGACACTTATAGATCGAAGGGCAATAAGGTAGGTAAAAAGTTTAGAAAGCATCCCATCATTTTGGTTGGAAGGCTTTTGTGAAAGGTAACAATTGATAAATATCAATATTTAATGATAATGGAATTTAAATTCGTACTTTTTGTTATATATCAATTGTTATAGGGGAAATTGCAAGTTTTCAAATATTGTTATTAAATAAAATAAAAGAATCTTGAGAGGAGATATTATGTTTTCAAAGTTCAACTACTGTCCATCAAATCCATTTTATAATACCGTTTTAAACAAATATATATCTGAGGGGAATAATATATACGATGAACATCAAAAAGAGGTACAGGAATGTTTATCAAAATACATTTTTGAAGATGGCATTATTAACGGAACAAATTTAAAAGAGGATTGGTTTTCTATTTCAGAAAAAGATGTATTTATCTCTCATTCCCATAAAGATATTAATAAAGTTAAAGCTTTTGCTGGATGGTTACATAAGATATTCGGTCTTAACGCCTTTATTGATTCTTGTTCGTGGGGGTATTGTGATGACTTATTAAACAAAATTGATAAAAAATATTGCTATAATAAAGTAAAAAAAACATATAATTATAATTTGCGAAATTACACAACAAGCCATGTTCATATGATGCTGTCAACGGCATTAACAGAGATGATAGATAATACTGAATGCGTCATTTTTTTCAATACACCAAGTTCTATTAATATGAGTGATGAATTGAACTCTATTAAGAAAAAAGAAAAAACAACATCTCCTTGGATATATCATGAATTAATGATGACAACTATGTTGAAACCAAAAGAACCTGAGAGAAATCAAATCATTCTTGAACATTCTTCATATTATAATAAAAGAACAAGTTCTATTGAAATCAATTATGATGTGTCAAAAACTTTGGAACTTATGCCGACATTGACAGATGAGAATCTTCACCTATGGAGTAAACAATGGGAAGGGATATCTAATAAATGTACTGCGAGTTCTCTGGATATTTTATATGGTATTATTTTTCCCCAAAGAAAGGATTAAAAAGAATATTAATGGTGGTTATATATGGAAAACTATAGGAAACATTTAGAAATAATTCAAGGAGTTATAAATCGTATGGCATCAAACAGTTTTTCATTAAAAGGATGGGCCGTAACTTTAGTCGTTGGAATATTTACATTAGTTGAGAAAAATACTGAGAGAATGCATTTTTTAACTGTATACATTCCTATTCTAATGTTTTGGGGATTAGATTCATACTACTTACTTCAAGAAAAACTTTATCGGGAACTATATGATAATGTACGGCAACTTTCAGAAGAAAATATTGATTTTTCGATGAAATTATCCATAGAATATCTCGCAAGTAAGAAAGTTAGTTTTTGTTGTTGCTTATTTTCAGTAACAGAATTATGTTTTTACATTCCACTTGCCCTTGTTTCTACTGGAATAATATTGGTTATCATTTAATATTTTTATCAAGTAGATAAAATGACAAATCAATAACTTCAAGTTTATCTTAATAATTGATACTAAAATAAGAGCACATGACTTTAAGAATATAGAATCTTTCAGTTATGTGTTTTTTCTGTGCCTATTTTATTTCCGGTGGTACTTTGACTGACATACCGTTATTAAAGCGTTTAAGATTACTTTCTTCAAAAGGAACATAATCTTTTTTTAGACTGTCGGGGAAATTTGCCTTCCAATCTTCCAATGCTTCTTTTGTAATTTCATTATTTTTGTATTTTTCCTTCATTTTTTGCCATTGTTCAAGCATACCTCTAATTCTAAGAATATCTTCACTACCCAAATAGATATCTGTGGTAGTATATTCGAGAGCTTCATCATTAAGAATAACAGGTTGTATATTTACTTCAATACTGTCATTGCGCTTGAATAAAAATTGGATTAAATTATGTTCCGTATAGAGATAATCAGGTTCTTTTGCTACATGATTTTCTGTTCCACTGTTTGATTTGCTATTGCAATTTAGAAAAAAACTATTGATAAAATTTGTATGATGATGAGTAAAAAGGATGTAGAAGCCTATTAGGAAGCTTATTCCGAGATTGAGATTTTTGTAAAACAGTTTCCACATCTGAAAAAAGAAATATTGGAAGGACTAAAGAGAGGAAATGGAAAATCGATTTTTAAAAACTAAATCAGCATTCTAAGAACCTACATGACGTACGGAAAGAACTTACAAAAGAATATGATAAGTTACAGGAGAAGCGTAGTGAACTTGAGCAATTTAAGACAAATATCGACAGGTATCTTGGAAGAAACGAGGAACCTAAAAAAGCATTATTCAGCAGATAAAATGAGAATTTGATAAATCTCCAGAAGTAAAATCAAAATCTTGCACAAAGGATATGGAATGATAGAGATGATGCACATGGTGAATGAATTTTACCATATGCATTCGCTATTTTCGGGAACTTAATTGCAATATTTTTAATCAGAATAGAGTTATCGTTATATTTTGATTTGAGTTTATGTTACAATGTAAAAACATAAGAGTAATGCATTGAAATCTGTAGCATAACAAACTGCTCCCCAACATTCATGTATTTATAAATTCTACAAAAACTAATTTGAGATATAATTATCGTTGTATGGGAAAGGATGAGAAAGGTGGTAAAAATGAAAAGTTTTGACTCGACGACATATACAGTAAACGATTTCTTGGAATGGTACGAAAGAAAGCAGTTGGTTTTATCTCCAAAATTTCAACGTAGATCTGTATGGAAGGATGTGGCGAAATCTTTTTTAATAGATAGTATATTGAGAGAAAAACCTCTTCCCAAGATTTTTATTCGCCAAAGAACAGATATAAAAAATCGAACAACTGTTAGAGAGGTTGTGGATGGTCAACAAAGACTTAGAACTATTATTCTTTTCATAAATGATGGGTTTAAGGTCAAGAAAGTTCACAATAAGGAATATGGAGAGAAATATTTTTCGCAGTTGGATGAAGAAGCCCAGAGTGCAATATTAACGTATAAGTTTTCTGTCGATATACTTATTGGAGTTGAAGACAGTGATATTATGGATATTTTTGCTCGTCTTAATACATACACAACTCCATTAAATAAGCAGGAATTAATTAATGCCGAGTTTTATGGATACTTCAAACAGTTGGTGTATGGTGTTAGCCATAAGTATAATAAGTTTTGGATAGATAATAAGATTTTTACAGAATATCAAATTATGAGAATGAATGAGGTGGAACTCACAGCAGATTTGTTTATTGCATTTATGGATGGCATTCAAAACAGAAAGAGCGTAAAATACTACTATAGGAACTTTGATGAGCAGTTCGATGAAAGAGAGTTGCTAAAGGAAAGATTTGATGAAGTAATTTCCTTGATTACCAAAATATTCGATAAGAATTTAGGGAAATCCAAATACAAAAAACCAGCTCTGTTTTTTGCTATGTTCCTTGCTCTTTACAATATAAAATATGATATAAAGAACATTGATAATATGAATCATATAGAAGGGAAACTTTGTGACAGCGAAATGTCTAAGATAAAAAATTGTTTAGACAGAATTGAAGAAATCATTAACTCTGATGATTTATCAAAAGAACAGCTTGAATTTGTTACTTCTATATCGAGAGCAACATCTGATGCGGAATCGAGAAAAATAAGAACTAAATTCATTGTTAACGAAATAGGAAAAGCCTTATCAGAGTAAGAGAGGCTTTATATGCAAACAATACTCGATATATACAATCAGTTTGATACTAAGTTCACTAAAACAAATACTATCTTTGCAAATTCTAATGTTTTGTTCCAAAATGCTGCTAATTATGGTGATGTGGTGTTTGGAAAAGATATATACAATTCTATACTTGAACATTGTTTCATGTGCATATATCTATCGTGGGAAAATTTTTTGGAAGATGCGTTTATTCTTTATCTTCTAGATGGAGCAGATATGAAAGGTAAGAAGTACACTCGATTTGCATATCCCCAAGATGAAGATCACGCATATAGATTATTAAAGGGAACAAAACAATATCCTGATTGGACAAGTATTGATACAGTCAATACTCTTTCTAGTTTGTTTTTTGAGAACTCAGGCCCGTTTTCTTTGTTGCGCAATAATCCAGTTGAGTTTTCGCAAATGAAAAAAATCAGAAATAGAATTTCTCACGTTTCCAAACAAAGCATTAAAGCGTTTAATGACTTGACTAATGCTCAAATCGCAACAACTGATATAAATGCAGCCGATTTTTTATCTGAATTCGAAGACAATACTACGACTACCTACTACTCATACTATACCGATTTTATAAAATCGTATGTTGAGGAGATATGTAAGAAATAGTGGCAACATATGATAATAAAAAATCTAACAGTCTGTAAATTGTGAATAGAATAGATGTTACATATATGGATTTAATTTATGGACTCAAGGCGATAATAAAGAAGTTGATGTTTTGGATTTTGCGATAAATTCGCATTGGCAGGGTATAGAAACCATTTATAATTTAATTCTGACTTCTGAATAATCTAACTGATAAAAAGTTGGATGCATTGACTCACTTCAATTATTTTTAAATAAGAATGGTGTTGTTCTTATTGGTGACATATCTTTTCAAAATCATGAGAATATCAAAAAACATTGAAGGATAGCGAGGCCTATGTTGGAACTGATTTTTACTTTATATTTAGAGGAGGGGGCAGATTCAAGAAATTTTCAGGTTATGCTGCACTTATGATATTAGTAAGATAAAACAATTAGAAAATGAAAGCGTGGTCTTAGGTCAATATGATGGACACATAAAATTGCGACTTTTATGCCACACTCCCCGCATGCACTTCATCCGGGGTCTGATAGCCAAGGCTACTATGCTTTCTCCTGTGATTGTACCATGACTCAATATATTCGAAGATACTCTGATAGGCATCTTTTGAATCCTTATACGTTTTACAATACACTTCTTCCTTTTTTAGCAAAGAATGAAATGATTCAATACAAGCATTATCGTAAGGACAACCTTTTCGACTGAATGAATGCCGTATTTTATGATTTGTAAGATATCGTTCAAATAATTCGCTTGTATACTGCGTCCCTAAATCGCTTTGAATAATGATTCCTTCCGTATCAGAAACATTCATGCAAGCATTACGCACAGCCTTTACTGCAAGTTCAGCAGTCATTGATGTATCATAAGCCCACCCGATAATCCTGCGACTATATAAATCCATTACTGATGCCAGATATGTCCAACCGTCTTTTTGTGTGAATATATAGGTAATATCTGTACACCATTTTTGGTTAATGCCGGTCGCTGTAAAATCCTGATTTAATATATTTTCTTTTTCATCGACATGGACATTGTTTGAGACATGACGGTATTTCTTGATGACGATAGAACGAATCCCCATAACAGCCATTCTTCGCTGCACACGTTTCAAACTGACATGCCAGCCTCTGTCATGAAGGTCATCACAGATCTTTGGCGCTCCGTAACGGCAATTTGTATCGTAATAGATTGCCAAAATATCTGCATCTAACTTTTGATTTTCAATTTCCCGATTAGAAGGGACATGGTGAATACATTTGTAAAAGGTGCTGCGATTCATGTTGAGTACCTTACACATAAGTTTGATAGGATACTTATTTTGATATGCTGTTATGAAAGTAACGATTGCGGTTATTGTTCTTTGGCGAATATGGCTGTAGCTTTTTTAAATATTTCATTTTCCAGTTCAAGTTCATGTATTTTCTTTTGGAGTTTTTGATATTCCTTCATAGAAATAGTTTGCTTCTCATTTACTTGAAGAGTAGGAGCATAGAGCTTCTTCCATTTGCAAATTGTTTGCTCGACTAAGCCATATTCATTTGCGAGCGCTTTAACTGATTTTCCGGAAAGGTGTAAGTTTACAATCTGTTTCTTAAATTCCTCAGAATACCTTTTGTTGTTATGCACCATTTGCAACACATCCTTTCTTATACAAAATTTAACGTGTCGCATTTTATGTGTCCACTAATTTATACTAACACCAGCGAAGGATAAATAATTTTAATAGTGTTTTTGACTAAGATAATAAATCTTTAGGATTGTAACAGAAATAAAATTGTTGAGTTGAAAAGTTATATAAGTCATATAAATTAAAAAATATATATGATTAATAAAGTGGTATGGATATATCAAGAATAGTATCACTCTTGATACTGTTTCGATACTAAGAAGCTCTAAAAGTGGGTTTGAAAGGGCGTTGTTGAATTGAGCGAGTTTACAAGCGATACTTATTGACCGAAGGGAAATAAGGTGATAAATTACTTAGAAAGCCTTCCATCATTTTGGTGGGAGGCTTTTGTGGAAATAGTGATAGGTAAATTATTATATTTATAAGGAGGAAGATTGTAAATGAGTTACACAATTTCTTTGTTTTCTGTTAAGACAAAACAGAAAGAACAGCAGTCAGCACAACCCGATTTCTTTGAAAAGGAGGAGAATCTGGAAAATTTCACACCGGAGCAGCAGTCAGAACTGGAAAACCGTTTGTTGAAATATCAGTATAAACCGGTAGGGAATAACAGCGATGGGAAAAGATTTGAACATGCTGATTTTGGAGAAGCGTTCCTGACAGACAGTGCATTATATTTTTCAACTTCGAATGACTTTGATTGTATTTTTGAAGTAGGACTGACAGCATCTGAGTTTACGGATACCGGTGAGTTTGCAAAATATGATGGGCAGGCAGGAGGATGGGAAGAGATATAGGGCTGCTCTATGTTGAGGGGGCGGTATGCTTGTTCACCCTTCCATAAAATTTATCGACAATCATATCGACAATCATAAAGAAAACAGGAAATGAATCACAATATGTGGAAAGGAGTGAAAATGGGAATAATAGCAAATTATAAATATTTAAGTGATAAAAACTTAAAGGAGCTTAAAGCCTTCTATTCAGAAGAAAATGAAACTTTTGAGGAGACAGAAGAGCAGAATGAGGATGTAGAAATACTGCTTGATTTAGATAAGATGTGGGATGCACTTCATTTTGTGCTTACAGGAGCAAGCAGCAGTAAGCCTATAAAAAACAACCCTTTTAGTGAAGCGGTTGTAGGTGTGTCTTCTATTGAAGGTGTGGAAGAGTTTATATCTTATACAGAAAAGTCGAGGGTTAAAGATATAGTTTTTGCTCTTGATCATTTTGATATAGAAAAAGCTATGGAAAATTTCAGTATGAAAGAATGCAGAAAAGCAAATATATATCCGGACATTTGGAATTATGAAGAAGAAACGGATGAAATAAAAGAAGAACTAATGGATTACTTTCAAAATCTGAAAGACTTCTACAAGAAAATATTAGAAGTGAATGGTAATGTAATGGTCACTATTTGCTGAAAAAGTATAGATAACCCCCGGTTTATCGGGTGAATTGGATAAATCTCATAGATATATCTCTGAAAATATTACAGAGTTTTTAATTCTGCTGACTATGAAGCAGATGAACTGTTTTCATAGGACTGCTAAGAAATGTATTTGAATGGGCTTTATATTAAATGACAGAGGGGGGATATGATGTTTGTAGATCGAATTGATGGCGTTGATGCCAAGGAAGTGAAAAGAGTTTTTAAAGAATTAATCACTGCCTACATGAACCCTGCATATGGGTCTATGTCTAAAAGGGATTTCGATATATTGCTTTTTATGAAGCTGCAAGATTTAAAGATTATAGAGAAAGATCCTGATTTATATGACATTGTATCCAATTTGAAAGTGACCAGAGCAAAGGCAAGAAATTTGTTATATGAAGCGAAAATGCGTAACTCATCAGAAGAAATGCTGAATAAAGAATTAAGGGAGTTACTGTCTACCCCTATTTTCTTTAAGGAAAATGATAAAATTGCAATTGAAATTAGTAATCCATTATTATCAGATCATTTGAGGTGGAAACTTAAAAGATTGGGATATATTACGGATGGTTCCTTTTCCGCTGAATTGATTAAATTATCAGAGGAAGCTTATATCACCATATTTGAAGATATGATTCCGAATGAATCACGAAAGAAAATAACGGAAGCATTAGTTAAATGTGGTGCAAGAGAAGAATTGGGATTTAAGGGAATACTCTCTTCCATTCTTAAAAAATTAAGTGGGAGAATAGTGGGGAGAGCTGGAGACGAGTTAGTTGATGGGATTTTTGAATATTTAGATCCTTTAATCAGTGAAAAACTAAAAGAAATATCTAGTGTTTATAAGGATTTTTTTGTAGAACCACAAGAATAAGTATTAGATTATGCGACTGTTTTTATAAACGTTTTCTTCCCCAACGACTTATAAGTCAAATTATATAATGGGCAGCAGGTTTTATATGAAGAGTGGGAATAACGGTAACAAATGTGTTTCTGTAAAAAAACGGTTGAAAATACAGTGTTTTAGAGATTTTACAGGACAAAAACTCCTGTCATATAAATTGTTTGGAAGGTATTCCATCATCTTGCAGGAATGTTTTTGTAGAAAATAGTGATTGATAACTTTTTGGAGAAGAGAGAATGTCAAGCTGGAGCGGTATAAGAAAAAAGCTGGAAACAGAATATTTAGCCCCAAGTCTGCGGGGGCATATTCAGTATTATGCGACATCATATAGCAGAAGTCCCGATCATGAGGGACGGGCGGCAATAAGATATGATGGAAAAGAAATTATCAAAGGATGTTATTACAATAATTGGATAAAAGCAGATTTATTTCCCAAAGATAAAAAATATGAAAAACGCATGAAAGAGGAATTTGCCTTTATGGATGATACAGCCTTACGGTTGGGCATATTTGATCAGCGTTGTTTTTATAATGCCTTTGCAGAATTTGATCAGCAAAGTATCGAAATGAGTTTGAAGAGTGAAAATTTAATCGTACGGATATTTGCTGTGTTAGATAGGCGGGTTGGTAAAAGAAGGTTAGCTTTAATGAAAGAAACGATAGCAGAAGAACCGGATACATTTCAGGAATTTTATGCCATTCGTTTGAAGGCGGAGGGACTGATATAATCTGGTTTGCACAGATAATAGATAATTGAATATTATATAAGACAAAGCACATAACTTTAAGATTGCAAAACCTTTCAGCTATGTGCTTATTTTATATACGCTCAGGTTTTAGATCGTTCAGAAAGCTTTCACTCTTGCGGGGAGGATTTTGTGGATAGGAAGCATCCGAAAACCGGACCTGATTGAGTTCGTCAGATTGCGGGACGTTTATTGATATTGACGGCAATAAGATGGATACGATAAAGTGAAATAGGAAGTTGTCATTCAGAATTTCTAAAAGTTTATGAGGGCAAGATGCTTAGTCAGAAAGTACAAAAGTATATTAAAGATCATTCTTTCTGTTATATGAATTTATAGTACGCATGGATAAGATATTGTGAAAAAGTTCACAGATGAGGATGACATAATGTTTTTTGTTTTGGGGGTCATATGTACAAGCTGGAAACTGAAAATTTTTTATTAGAATTGCTGCCTGGAATTCATCAGGATAATTTTCCGCACCCCAAGGCGAATAGTCTTCAGGTTAAAGTGTCAAGTAACTTTTTCTGCGGATTCTATTATGGATATTGATGACATTGCTTTATCGGATTTCGCGGTGAATTTGAATGAGCTTTATGAAACACTGAGCGGATCGGTAAGACTGGAAGAACCATATAGTATGCACTGCTTTTTAGAATTTACGGCTGTGACAGGCGGACATATTCGCATTAAAGGCCGGATTCATAATAAAAAGGGTATTGGATACGGACATGAACTAATATTTGAAAATGAAGTAGATCAGACATATCTTAGAGGTTTTGCAAAAACATTGTTTGCCGATTACGGTAAATATGCTAAGTGATCAAATGGTATTGAAAGCAGAAGTATGAATAAACAGGAGATGGCAGAAGATAATTAATATATTTCAAAATTATGGAGCATAGGATAAAATATCTGACAAATTATGGATCTGTATTTGTTTTCACAAGCGGGATTGATATAATCATCTACATTCTTTACCCGAAATGGATTGCCGGATTTCAGAGCGGTGGGAGCATGAAAGCTCATCAGTAAAATGGTAGTAGGGAAAATACAAATGAGAAGATATGCATACTTAAAAGAACCGATAAAAACAAACAAGAAAGATTACATATATAAAATCATGCTGTATCAGACGAAAAAAGATGGAGTATATCTGTTTATGTATTGCCAAAAGGATGCCGTTCAATGTTCATTTGACTATTGGTATAAAACGGTTGAAGATGTCTATGAGGATTGGAATGATCTTGTGAATGAAAAAGGCTGGATTCCTATAGATGATCCGCTGCCTTATTGCCAGCACGATGTTTTCTTCCTATAAGAGTAAAGGGACGTGATATCGGTGAACCCCAGTGGGGAAAATTGGAAATTCTTGAAAATGGCAAATGGAAAGAATACATTCCTGATCAGTGGCGTCCGTAATTGTTTCAGATACGGAAATGGTTTAATTTGACAGCAAAAAACAGCTGTGATGTTACTACTCGTAAGATTCGCAGAAAATTGATTTTCACTAAATGTATGATAAAATGAGGATGAGGAATACATTTTATTATTTTATATTGCATTTTAGCAGAAGAGTGAAGGAGGTAATTGTATGAACAGAACGCTGAGAATGTGGATGATCTGGGTTATGGCAGCTGCTGCGCCTTTCTTTATTTTTCCGTCGGAAGCCGCTGTTTGGGACGGTCCCCGGTCTCATCCTGCCGCTCAAAAGGTGGAGGATGCTTATGTGTATATAAAATATGTGGATATTCACGGACGTGATATTTATGCGACACAGACAATCAAGGGCGTATCCGGTGATTATGCCAATGGAAATGATTATATCCGCAATATCACAACGTATCGTTTTGTGCGGACGGAACCGGGACGAGTCCAATTTGACGCAAAACGCAGGGGAACGATTAAAATCGTTTATGAAAAGGAGCAAAAAGGCGCAAGGTAATAAAATGGATGGGAGGCCGCTCTTCGGAGCGGTTTTCTCTTGTGAAAAGGAGGGTACAGAAAATATTTCTTTTATCTGCAGCCGGCACACTGATTGATAAAAATCAATATTGACTGTCTATATAAAAACTTCTATAATGATACATAAGCATTAACAGGTCTGTGGTTGAAAGTCGATGCCAGTCGCAGGCAAAGCGATCCACGTAAGGTGTTTAAAAGAATACTGAGCATGGTGCGGCTTAGAAGTAAGTCCTGCCGAGGAAATCGAGAGGGTTAATAGTGAGAGGCAAGTGCCGGGTAGCGAACGCTCCAGCAGGCGGGTGTGGGGTCAAAAACCAGGTCAGCTGTTTGTGCTTTCCAATTGAATGTAAAGGCGATGAGCAAAAGAAGTATTCTTACTTCATGTCTGAAGAGAGGGCGGGGCGATGGGAGCCGTCTGTCATGAGTTTGAGGAAATGCATTTGTGAGCTGGAGAGGGGAAGGAATCGGATTCTTGTATCTTCTTCCGTGAATGTGCGTTAATGTATGGACGGCTTTTCAGCCGGCAGAGTGGAATTGCGGGCCACCGTCTCTGTGAGGCGGCGGTCTTTTGATTTGTATGAGTGAATGAGATTTGGAGGAATGAAGATGGAAGAAATCAAGGTGTATAATACGCTGACAGGAGAGAAAACGGTATTCCGGCCGCTGGTGCCGGGGGAAGTCAAGATTTATGTCTGCGGCGTCACACCGTACAATCACCCCCATATCGGGAATGCCCGTCCGGCGGTGACCTGGGATGTGATCTGCCGCTATCTGAAGCATATCGGCTATAAAGTAGAGTTTGTGCAGAATTTTACTGATGTGGACGATAAGATTATCAATAAGGCAAATGCCGAGGGGTCTGACTGGAAAACGATTTCCGACAGGTATATTGATGCTTATTTCCAAGTGATGGATGTCATGCATGTGCGGCGGGCGGATGTGTATCCCCGTGTGTCTGACCATATGCAGGATATCATTGACATGGTGCAGAGGCTGATTGATAAGGGCCATGCCTATGTACTGGGAAATGATGTTTATTATGATATTTCCACTTTTGAGCATTACGGGGCGTTATCCGGACGTAAGATTGATGACATGCTGGCAGGCGCACGTATCGAGGTCAATGAGGGAAAACGCAATCCCGGCGATTTTGCTCTCTGGAAGGGCGCCAAACCGGGTGAACCGTTCTGGGAAAGTCCCTGGGGAAAGGGACGTCCCGGCTGGCACATTGAATGCTCCGCCATGTCTGTCCATTATCTGGGAAAGACTTTTGATTTCCATGGCGGCGGCAGCGATCTGATTTTCCCGCATCATGAAAATGAAATCGCCCAGTCGGAAGGATGCACGGGGTGCAAGTTTGTCAATTACTGGCTGCATAACGGATTTATTACGATTAACTCGGAAAAGATGAGCAAGTCCTTGAATAATTTCTTCCTGGCGAAGGACGTGCTGGAAGAATATTCCGGCGATGCGCTCCGTTATTTCCTGTTGTCTGTCCAGTACAGAAATCCGCTGGATTATTCCCGTGACCGTCTGGACGAAGCGGAGAAGAATATGGAACGTCTGTCAGGGGTTATCAGACGGCTGAAAGAATTAGCGGCTAAAGAAGGTGCTGAAAAAACAGACGCCTCCCGTTCTCTTGAGAAAGCGGCGGAAGAGTCGCTGAAGGCCTTCCATGAAGCGATGGATGATGATTTCAATACGGGACTTGCCACCGGCGCCATGTTTGACCTGGCGAAAGCAATCAATATTTACGGGACTGCGGTAGACGGCGGCCTTAGTGTGGATCATGAAACGGTAGAAAAGGCGCGTACCGCTTTGAAAACGATTATGGACATCTTGGGAATTCTTGAAGAGGTATGGGAAAAGACGGATTCTCCGGATGACAAATCTTATAATGATCTGATGGATGTCATTCTGGCAGTCCGCCAGACGGCGAGAAAAGAAAAGATGTACAAAATTGCCGATGAAATCCGTGACAGGCTGGATTCTGCAGGTATCGTGATCGAAGATACGCCGACCGGCGCAAGGTGGAAGAGACGTGGAGTTTAAAAGGGTTCTTTTTCTGAAAAAGCAAATGGCGCAAAAACTGGGGAGAGGATCGCCTGAATTGGGTGAACAGGATATTTTTGCCATGGATGCGCTGACACTGGCGTATATCGGTGATGTATGCTGGTCCTTTTTTGTCAGAAAAGCGCTGATCGATACAGGGATTTACAATGTGCAGATATTAAACAGCCTGGCATCGGAGATGGTGTCCGCCCGTCAGCAGAGCCGTATCCTTTTTGAGATAAAAGAATTACTTTCCGACAGAGAATTAAAGGTTTGCAAAAGGGCAAGGAATACCCATTCTACAGTGCCGAAAAGCGCTACCGTAGAGGAATACAGGGAGTCTACGGCATTTGAAGGGCTCCTGGGGTATCTCTATCTGTCACGGCAGAAGGAAAGGCTTGATTTCCTTATGGGGCGCGGGCTTTCTTATTTGGCAAGGGAGTTTCACGATGAATAACAGAAGGGTTTCCCTTGATAAAAAGGAACGGAAATGCGATCCGCATGAGAAAAGAAGGAGCGGAGACCAATCCATGCGTAGGGAAAGGAGATTTTCTTCTGGGAGCAGGAGAAAGGAAGAGGAAACCTGTTTGATCGGCGGCCGGAACAGCGTACTGGAATCTCTGCGTGCAGGGCAGGTAAAAAAAGTTTTCATAAAACCGGGGAAAAAGGATGGCCGCCTCTTGGCATTGGCTAACGAAGCGGAACGTTTCGGCATCTCCGTTATTGAGGCAGAGGAAAGGGAGCTTGACCGTTTGACGGAAGGTGTCCGGCATCAGGGAGTGGCCGCGTCTTTGAAGCCTTATGCATATGCTGATTTGGAAGAGGTGCTTTCGTCTTGTGGAAGAAAGGATCCCCTGCTTATTCTTCTTGATGGTGTGGAAGATGTGAGAAATATAGGTGCGATTGTCCGCACAGCGGAATGTGCGGGTGCGGCGGCGGTACTGCTTCCCAAGCATAGAAGTTCACCGGTGACGGCGGCCGCTATGAAGACGGCGGCAGGTGCTTTTGCTTATCTTCCGGTCTGTCAGATTGGAAATATCCGGCAGACACTGGAAAAACTGAAAGAACGGGGGTTTTGGGCAGTCGGCGCTGATATGGACGGCGGTGATCTGTATCAGGCGGATTTGAAAGGTCCTCTGGTTATCGTTATGGGAGCGGAAGGAAAAGGCATAAGTCCTCTCACCAAAAGAATGTGTGATTTCTGTGTACGCATTCCGATGAAAGGCAAAGTGTCATCTCTGAATGTATCTGTTGCCGCAGCGCTTCTCATGTATGAGGCAGTCCGGCAGAGGAATTGAGATGAAAGATTTATACTTGATTGACGGATATAATGTTATCTTTTGGCTTCCCGAAGAGTTTCCTCGAACCGATTTGGAGTCGAGCCGCAAAAAGCTGGTAGATCTTATGCAGGACTATGGGGCTCATAACGACGTGGAGGTGATTGTCGTTTTTGACGGGAATAGCCGTTCTTTAAAAGCGAAAGTGGAAACGGTTTCCCCCTTTTTCCATGTGGTGTACACACCGTCGAAAATGACGGCGGATAGTTATATTGAAATGGAATCATATAAAAGGCGGGATGAGTATCGTTCTATTTTCGTTGTGACATCGGATGGCGCGGAACAGAGCCAGGTGCTGGGGAACGGCGCTTACCGTATGGCGGTTTCCGACCTGGTGCGGTCGTGGAATGAAGATAAGAAAGTGCAGACGATTTTTATGCGCCGGAATAATATGGCGAATCCACGGAGTGAGATCGGAAGGCACATTCCTTCATCCGTGCAGGATAAGCTGGAAAGGTTAAGAAGAAAGTAGTGTGACAGAGGTGCTTTATGGAAAAAGTTGACCTAAAAGCGGCTGTGTTATATACTAATTTCTGATATTATCCATATAAAATTTACTGTATCTTTCATGATGCATAGGAGGAAGTACTGTGAAATACGCTTTAATTGGAATAACGATGGTAGTGGCTTTGTTTTTGATCATCGTGGTTGTTGCCCAGGAATCCAAACAGCCCGGCATGGGAAGTGCGATTGGCGGCGGTGCGGAAGGGATGATGGGGGGGAAATCCCGCGGTAAAGATGCTGTCCTTTCGAAATTTACCGTTGTGCTCGGTATTCTATTCGCCGTGCTTTGTCTTGTGCTCGGGCGGTATATGAATACGTTTTAATGAGGGTTTTGGGGCTTGCACGAGGCAAGCCTTTTTTATTAGTGTCTTTAGACTGTGCCAGGCATGTGAGCCTGGTACAGAAAACCACCCGCTATGCGGGTGGAAAATAAATGGTTATACCAATAAAAAAATCACAATCCGGTTTATATAATAGAGGAGTCCAAGCCACTATTTATAAAAAGGAGAGTGATTGAAGGAGACAAGAAATGGGAGATAAGGAGAAATTATCATATCGTCCCGGCATGGTTCTGCAGGGGGTCTACAAATCTTATGGACCGCGTTTCGGATTCCTGATCACGGATGAGGAGCATGAAGATGTGTACATTGCTGACCGTGATCATCTGAATGCAGTCAATAATGATATCGTGGAAGTGCGTATAAAAAAAGGAGAAACGGGGCGTCACAATACGGAGGGGGAAGTCCTCCGCATCATTGAAAGAGCGGAAAATACTTTTGTCTGCACTTATGAGATGACATCCTTTGGAGGAAAAGCTGTACCGATTGACGAAAAGATCGATATGGTGATTGAAATACCACGGGGAGAGGAACTGGAAGCGGTCACCGGTGCCCGTGTGATGGTGGAAGTGACAAGATGGCCCGGGGCGAGGGCAAATGCCGAGGGGAAAGTGACGGAGCTTATCGGCTATAAGGGGGATAAAGGGATTGATATCGACATCATTATCGCCCAGCACCGGCTGCCCCATGTGTTTTCCAAAGCACTCATGGCGGAAGCCGATGCTCTTCCCAGGGAAATAAAACAGAAAAAAGGAGTGGAGGATTTCCGCAGCCTTCCCATCGTGACTATTGACGGCCCTGATGCGAAAGATCTGGATGACGCTGTTTACTGTGTGAAAAAAGAAAATGGCCATTATCAACTGGGGGTTCATATTGCCGATGTAAGCCGGTATGTGAGGAAAGGAAGTTTAATTGATGATGAGGCATATCGCCGCGGGACATCCGTCTACCTGGCAGACCGTGTTATACCTATGTTGCCTTTCCAGCTCTCCAACGATTTGTGCAGTCTGAATCATGATGAAGACCGTTATGCCATGTCCTGCATTATGGATGTGGCGCCTGACGGGAAGGTAGCAGCGGAAAAGATTACGCCTTCCATGGTTCGCGTGGCGCGGCGCTGCAACTATCCGGAGATAAATCAGGCCTTTGAAACGGGGGTGGCGTCTGACGATTTGAAGCCATACCTGCCTATGCTCCGGGATTTAAAAGCGTGTGCTGATATCCTCCGTAAAAACAGAGAAAACAGAGGTGCTCTGGAATTTGATTTCCCTGAATATAAAGTGATTCTTGATGAGGAAGGCACTCCGCTCCGCATTGAAAAAAGGAATCGCGGCGATGCGGAAAAGATGATTGAAGATGCTATGATTGCCGCCAATGAAACGGTCGCCCGTTTCCTGGAAGCTACGGGACATACTTCTGTATATCGCATTCATGACCATCCGGACGGAGATAAGCTCCTTTCTTTAAAAAAGATGATGGCAATTTTCGGAGTGGCGGAAAAACTGCCGAAAGAACCGGAGCCGAAAGATATGCAGCGCCTTATGGAAAGCATGAAAGGAAAAGAGATTGAAGCCGTCGTACAGGTCATGACACTCCGATCTCTGCCGCAGGCCTGTTACAGTACGGAGAACAAAGGGCATTTCGGTATAGCGTCCACCTGCTATACCCATTTCACATCGCCGATCCGCCGCTATCCTGATCTCATGGTTCATCGGCTCATCCGCCAGGCCCTTCGGAACAGGCTGAATAAATCACAGCTGAAAAAGCAGACGGAATTTCTTCTCCGCGCGGTGGAGCATTGCTCCGAAACGGAACAGAATGCGGTGGAAACGGAAAGAGACACAACCGATCTGAAAATGACGGAATACATGGTTCCTTTTGTTGGAGAGCCTTTTGATGCCCATATTACAGGGCTTACCCGGTTCGGCATATTTGTCGGACTGGATAACGGAGTGGAAGGACTTGTCCATATCGATTCCATGGATGATGACGAATACGTTTATCAGGAAGACACCATGACGGTTAAAGGGCTGCGCGGCGGGAAGAAATACACCATGGGGATGCCGGTGCGTGTGACCCTTGTCAAAGCGGATAAGGAAAAACGGGAGCTGGATTTCATCATGGGGGAGATCCGATCACCGCTTAATCTGGAAAAGCGTGTAAGAAAAGGATCCCGTCCCAAATCGAGCACAAAAAAGAAAGCAAAGAAAGGTAAAAGGAAAAAGAAATAATGGCAGCAGAAAAAAATGCGCCGCCTGTGTCCGCAAACCGCCAGGCCTATCATGACTATTTCATTCATGAAACCTATGAATGCGGCATCGCGCTTACCGGAACGGAAGTAAAATCCATCCGTGCCGGCAGGGTGAATTTAAGAGACAGTTTTGCCCGTGTGCAGAAAGGAGAAGTATTTCTCTGGAATGCCCATATCAGCCCGTATGAGCAGGGAAATATTTTCAACCATGACCCGCTTCGGACAAGGAAACTGCTTCTCCATAAAAAAGAAATCTTAAAAATAGAGAATACCCTGAAGACGAAGGGATATACTCTGGTGCCGCTGAAAATGTATTTCCGCCATGGGAAAATTAAAGTGGAAATAGGTCTTGCCACAGGGAAAAAGCTGTACGACAAGCGGCAGGACATGGCAGCGAAAGCGGCGAAGCGCGATTTGGCGCGGCGGATCAAAGAACAGCGGTATGATTGAGTTGAAAATTTTCAATAAAAAACGGGGATTCTTCTCTTATGGAGAATCCTCGTTTTCAGTGGATTATTTTTTTATGATGTCATTCATCCGTTTGAAAGTTCTTGTCATATCGCTGTGACCGGAAAGGTGAGTGATGGCTTTGCCGTTCATCAGAAATTTTACTTCTTTAATATCCGGAAATTCAGTAAGCGTGTTTACTGTCATAGCGGTGAAAAGTTCTTCCGTTGTGGTGCTCTTATCCATGTTTAGAAGCTCTTTTGAAAAGTCGACGGTGGCAATGCCGTCTTTTACCTTGACGGTATTGACAGATAACCCTTTCGGAAGGATCGGGTATTTTTGTTTACGATCATCGGCAATCATGGCAGCCAGTGCCGCTTTTGGAGAATCATCTTTTAGTTTCATTTTCACGGTGACCGGCACAAGGTACATAGCATCTTCCGTAGGACGGTAAATCGTGAGAGATACTTCTTTTTCCTGCTGCTCAACGGTAGAAGCCGGTTTTGATGCCGGCGGTGTGGTGGTTGTGGCCGGGGTGCAGCCTGTGATACCGAGCGAAATAAGAAATGCCGCTCCGAGCAGATATATCTTTTTCATGGCATCCTCCTTAATCAGTCTGGGCGAAATAATCTACAAGGCCGTTGAAAAGGCTCTTGGCAATACTCTTGGGTGCCCACTTGGAAGTCAGCATCTTCAGACGGTGTTCATTGGAAATATACCCCATTTCCATGAGGACGGAGGGCATCGTGGTATGGGCGGTGACATAGAAGTTGTTTGCTCTGACACCCCTATCCGGAATGGAGAGACTGTTCAGCGTCGCCTGGTGGAGCATGTGCGCCAGCAGGAGAGATTTATCGCTTCCTACATAGTAGTAGGCTGTAACGCCGTCAATCTGCGGATTGGAGATCGAATCGATGTGAATGGAAACGAAGACATGGGCATGGGCTTCATTGGCAATATCGCAGCGCGCCTGCAATTCCGCCGTATCAGAAGCGTAAGGGCCGTAGACATCTCTATCGGTGGTACGGGTCATGACGACTTTCGCACCTGCCGAGGTCAGGAGATCGCGCAGGTTGAGGGCGATCGGAAGCGTGATGTCTTTTTCATAAATCTCTTTATTATTCAAGTGGCCGATGGCACCTACATCGGTACCGCCGTGACCGGGGTCAAGGCAGATGATTTTTCCTTTCAAGGCCTGCCTGGCCTCAGCGGAAACAGGGACGTCCTTTATGGGAGGTGCCGGTGCGGCAGGTGTCGAAGAAGTGATTTCTTCTTTTGCTGCTTTTGCGGCATTCCGCTTTTCCGCTTTATCTACGGATTTATAGTAACTCTTTTTGGCACCGATAATAGGGACATCTACAACGAGACGATGAGGTTTGCCTGCTTTTGCGTCAGGGCGTAAGGCAAAGACGCGGATGTTTTCCATCTTCTGCGGTTTTGTCATGAGGATATCCAAATAGGTGTCGCCGTTTTTTTCTGAGACAGTGGCGAAATCAATAGCCCGTTCATCCATTTCATATTGATGAAGAGCGGAACCCTTGGCAGTATCTCTTAAAATCAGTTGAAAATTTTTCCCTTCTTCATCAATAGCGGCTTCTGCTTTTACTGCATGGGACAAATCCATAGCGATACGGACAAACGGCGGGTCGCCGTCGTTTCTTGCCGTCCATCGGAAATTCGTGATGGAAGCGGGTGCTGCCGAAGCCGGATGGACAGCGAGCAGGAATAAACTGACAAAAAAGATAAGTATAGAAAAAATTTTTTTCATAAGTTTCCTTTCTTTATGTGTAATCTATGAGATGATTATCCGAGGATATTTCCTATTATACCACGGGACATATATTCTTGAATGTTGGTCATAAAAATAGATGGAGCCAGGAGGCACTGATGATTACGATGGTCTTCCAAAAATGACATGAAGTTTGTTTTGTAGTAAAATAAATTATGTATTGTCATTTTGACGAAGTGCTTACGAGGAGTTTAAGTATGTTTTTGTCTCATTGGAAAAAGAGCGCGGCGGTATTTGCCGCTTTGTTTGGAATCAGCGGCGCGGTTTTCCTTGGCGGCTGCGGCATATGGAAATCAGGTGCGCCGAAAGAAGATGCCGTGAATATGGCAGAGGCTGCTCCCGTTAAGGTGAAAGATCCGAATTTCAAACCGGGAACAGCGATTGTACATCGTGATGCTGATGTAGAATACAGCGTGCCTGAAGGAGTTTCCATTCTCATGTACCATATGATCGGGGATATGAAAAATAATTCCGCCGTCATGACGGAGGATAATTTACGTATACAGATGCAGTACCTGAAAGATCATGGATACCATCCCATTACGATGCAGGAATTATATGATTATGTGACAAAAGGGGAAAAACTTCCATCCAAACCGGTATGTATTACTTTTGATGACGGGTATCTGGACAGCTATACTATCGTGTACCCCATGATGAAAGAATTCGGTTATCCCTGGACTTTATTTCTTATTACTGATGATGTGGGGAAATCTTACAACCGTATGACCTGGGAACAGCTGAAGGAAATGGCGGACAGCGGGGCAGTAACCATTGCGAACCATACTTTGAGCCATCCCAAGCTGCATAACCTGCCTACGAGGGCAGAGAAGGAAAACGAAATTATCGGCGCGAATAAAGCCCTCAAGTATCATTTGGGAATTGATAATCTATGGTTTGCTTATCCGTATGGAGATTATGATGACGAAGTGATTGATATCTGCAAAAAGGCAGGAATCAAGCTGGCAGTAACTACCGATGCCGGACGTGTCCATGTGGGAAGTTACCCTTATGACCTGAAACGCGTATACATTGGGAATAATGTTTCTTTGGCGCGGTTCATGGAACGATTGACGAAAGATAACTATGCGCCTTTATAAAATCAGGAGAAATGATGAGTAAAATATTTCACAGCCTTATATTTCGGTTTATCATAGTTACGCTGGTTTTCTTTGCGGCTACTTCTCCGATCATTGTCCTTTTCGGACCGTTTGGAAATTTGAAGCGTGCCGTGGTAGGCGCTATCATGCGTTCCCGCCATCCCCAGTACATTACCTGGCTGTATAACCAGGAGGAATTAAATGAAATATTGGGTGTAGTCAAAACGACGGAACAGACGCAAGTTCTTTCCTTTAAACCGCGTACCGATTCCACGCTGTCTTTGCAGAAGATTGAAACGACCCGTTTCGTGGGTTATCTTCTGGAAATCCCCAATCCGCAGCGGATACAGGTGGCAACGGCTGAAGATATTCAGGAAAAAGGGGATACGACGAGCCGCATTGCAAAGAAGAATAATGCGGTTGCCGCAATTAACGGCGGGGGATTTTATGATCCCAATGGTACGGGAACCGGCCGCCTGCCCTATGGGTTTATCATTCATGAAGGAAAGTATCTGCTCGGGCAGCAGGTAGATGATAAAGAACGGGTCGATTTTGTTGGAATGACACGTTCAGGGAACCTGATTGCCGGAAATTATAATAAAAAGGAGCTTCATGATTTGGGTGTGACAGAGGGATTGACCTTCGGCCCGCCACTTATCATGAACGGCAAAAAGGTCATCCGCAGCGGTGACGGCGGCTGGGGGATCAGTCCGCGGTCCGCAATCGGACAGAAAAAAGACGGAACCATGATGTTTCTTGTTATTGACGGCCGCCAGCCGGGGTACAGTATCGGAGCCACTTTGGTGGATGTGCAGAACATTATGTATGAAAAAGGCGCGTATATTGCGGCAAATCTGGACGGCGGTTCCAGTACGACCTTGTATTATAACGGCAATGTAGTGAACAAACCGGCGGATCTTCTTGGAGAGCGTATGATTCCGACGGCATTTATCGTGAAATAGGAGGGAACTGATGAATAAGAAATTTCTTACATTTGTTTCCTGCTGTGTCATCGGTACGATACTGCAGGCGGGCGGGTACCTTTATCTTGATCAGGTACTCTTTGCGCCTTTGTCTTCTTCGGATTACGGGGTATCTGATGTAAAAGATAAAAATACGGAGGCTCTTGATAAGGCAGGGCGGAAGATATTCAGCAAAATTACGGTGAAGGGGAAAGCCTATTATTCCCATGACTATCATTATATGGCTGATGTTACCGCTGATTCTGTGACGATTTATAATTCAGACAGTTTGAACACGCCGCAGAAAGTGGATCTGAAAGGACAGGGCGTATCTTTCTTTGAATGGATGCCTGACCGTAATCTGGCGCTTATGGCCATGTATCCCATTCATTGGAAGGGCGGACGCTGGGATGTGACTCTGGCAAGGTATAATCCGGAAGGAACGACCCATGAATCGGATGCGCCGATAAAGGATCTGCCGAGAAACGCCAAAATTGTGGATGTGGCATACTCGACTGCGACGAATGCGGTGTATATGAAAATGGAGGTGGGAAACGGACTGTATCGTATTTATCGTACTGATGCAAACTATGATACCCGCCGCATCTATGTGCAGACATCCCATATCGGTAAGATTGCCGTTTTTTATGATGAAGATAAATTCTTCTACGATGACAGCCAGCGGGGCATTATGTATCTTTTTGACGGGGATGACAGCGGCTGGCGCGTTATTTCTCCGCCCGGGCAGTTCCGGCTGGTCGGGCTTGGCGAAGATAAAACGATTTACGCCGTTAAAGTAAATTCGAAAGATGAAGTCATCGGTTACTATACGGGAAGACTGAAAGTGGGCTTTCATGAAGTGAAAGCATTGGAAACACCGGTAGAATTAAATTCCGTCACGGTCCATATGATTCGCGAAGCGGCCGCGGCAAATCCTGAACAGCCGGCAGAGAAGAAAAATTAAATCATTAAATTGTAATATAAAATCGGACAGTCACACAGAAAAGGCTTCGAAAATAAATTCGGGGCTTTTTTTACTCGGGAAAACCTGTGTTTTCTAATGCGCCTGCCTAATAAAACTGATATAATTAAAAAAACTGCTTTTGAAAAGAGGGATTATATGGAGAGGGTCTGTTCTGCAGACGACAGGATCATTGCGGCACTGGATGTAGATTCTTTTGAAAAGATGGAGTCCATCGTGGAGGAATTGGGAGAACTCGTTTCGTTCTACAAGGTAGGAATGGAACTGTACTATGCAGAAGGAAGTAAAACCGTGGAATGGCTTCATGAAAAAGGGAAGCAGGTTTTTCTTGATTTAAAAATGTATGATATCCCGAACACCGTGGCCCATGGAATTTCTGCCGTGTCGGGACCGGGAGTTGACCTGATCACGATCCACGCAGGCGGCGGTCGGGACATGATGGAAGCCGCGGTGCAAGTTGCCGATGAAGCGGGACGGAATAACGGGAGACGTCCAAAAATTCTGGCGGTTACCGTGCTTACCAGTTTTGATGAAACTGTTTGGGAAGAGACGGGCGGATTATTGCCGATTGAGTCTCAAGTGTTCCGCCTGGCAAAACTGGCAAAAGAGTGCGGCGTCGACGGTGTGGTGGCATCGCCGGAAGAAGCGAAAGGGATACGGGAACTTTGCGGAAATGATTTTGAAA
>ERZ772921.244-NODE-244-length-34759-cov-4.721415_pt1 | contig 34759 bp, 23 predicted proteins | sample MGYA00512117_ERZ772921 | MGnify/ENA primary metagenome ERZ772921 (study PRJEB29015, sample SAMEA2737944) | human oral metagenome | biome: human oral; feature: human-associated habitat; material: dental | place: China | collected 2150 ...
TGAAATCCTTTTCAGTCTCCAAAGTTTCCCAGTAATTATCTAAATAACTATATTCTCCTGATTGTTTCATCTCATCATAAATTTCTCTGTATCTTTGAATAAATGATTCTTTTGAATAGTATTTATTTACTATCTTTTTACCATTTTTTGAAAACTCTTTTAATTTTTCAGGATTGTGATACAGTTGAACAAGGGACAATGCAAGATCTGTATAAGAAGTTGGTGGTATTATAACTCCTGCCTCTCCAATATCTGTTTTTTCCAGCAATATCTCACGACAATTTCCAACATCAGTCGATATAAAAGGTATACCTGCAGCAAGCCCCTCTAATATACTAAGTGGTTGCCCTTCTGAAATTGAAGTAAGCAACAGTAAATCAAGAAATGAATAATATTCCAAAACATTTGCTCGTCCAGTAAATACTACTTTTTCCTGTAACCCTAAGTTTTCTACTAATTTCACACATTCATCATAATAATCTTCATCTTCATCAATCGGTCCTATTAACCAAAGTTTTGCTTCTGGTATTTTTTCAGATGCTATTTTAAAACCTTTTATCATCATTTTAACATCTTTTATAGGAACGACTCTCAAAATGGAACCAACATTGAATCCCTCTCGTTTTTCTCTAATAACTCCGCCATATCTTTTTTCATCTACTCCATTTGGAATGACGATAGATTTTTCTTCTGGCGCTCCATACTCTATTTGAATTTGTCTGTTGTATTCAAATAATGAAATGATTTTATCGCCATACTGGTAAGCCAATTTTGATAAATAATAAAAATAATCTATCCAAACTTTTTTAAAATCTCCATCAATCCAAGTAGACCCCAACACTTCTTCTTCTCTTTCTCGTGGATAAATTCCATGTTCCGTCAATATAAATTTTCCTTTTTTCTGATGAGCAATAATTGCTCCCAAAAATCCTGAATAGCCTGTCGCTACACTATGATAAATTTGTGCTTTTGGTATCTCAGTTTGAGCGATATTTAACAAATTAAGTATTATATTTCTGTAAGTCCAATAGAATGTACCAAAATTTCCATCTTTATGATTTTTATTATAATATTGTAACAAAGTGCTCCAGTATTCCTTGCTTAAAATCACTTCGAGCGGTCTTCCAAATTTTCTTGTGAATAAATTTTCTACTTCAGATAATTTTTCATCAGTAACTTCTGAACTAAAATCCAGCATCTTATTTATACTGCTTTTCATTTCCCTATTAAATGTCAAATTATTTTTCATAACATTATATAATGAAAAATCTGGTCTCGCATCTAAACATATATTTTTTACTTCCAAAACGTTTTTTGGAAGTTTATACCTCAATTTTGCAAATTCTTCATTTGGAATTATGCACAGTACTTTAAAAAAATGCTGGGGATTTGATGAAATTAATTCATGTATCCACGATGATACCCCTCCGACTATGTAAGGGTAAGCTCCTTCACAAATAAAACATATTACAGCCATAATTTTCCCTTCTTTTATTTTCAGAATATTTAAAAATTAAAATTCCAACTTATCTAAATAATTTATTTTAGCTCATCTATTTTTAATTTTTTTATTTTTACAATCTTTCAACTTTCCAAAAAAACTGGTTTTTCTATTGCATCTCCATATTTTTCATTGTACTCTTTATATTTTAAAAGTAAGTCTTCAAATCGATTTTCTTTATGTAAAAATCTTAAATATTTAGACATCATTTCGCTTTCAGAATATTTACTAATTCTATCTTTTAATAATTTTTCATATTCTTTTTTATTTTTCATATTTTCATAAAGATTTATTTTCTCAAGTTCTTTCTTATTTTCGTCAATGTCTAAATCCTGCAGCAATTCCAATGTTTTTCTTTGATAAAAATCCAAAATTTCTTCAACTAAAAGTCCAGAATTTATATATTGTTTATAAAATTTATATATTTTATAGTTAATTTCTTTTAATTCATTTTTATCTGTAATATCTTCTCTTTCTTTTTCAAGTGTATTAATTTTTTCCTGAAGTCCCGCATCAAGTTTATTTAATTCTGTCGCAGCATAATGAATAACTTCCGTATTTTCATCAAGTAATGCTCTTTGAAGTATTTCAACTTTTAATTTTGGGTCTTTACTCTCATATGAAAAAAGAAATCTTTTCTTATTTTTATTATTACTTGATAATAATAGGTCATAAGAGCTCATTACATCAAATTCTGATAAGTCATAATCTTTTTTTATTTTTTCCAAATTGTTATAAAAATCATCTTCTTGTCCTAATATTTCATCGGCTATCGCTCTTTTTACTTTCCAAAAAGAAAAAATAATATCGAAAATAAACATAATAATACCAATTACTGGAAAAATTATAATAAAAACATCATAGTATTCCAAATCATTTTTCATTATATTTTTACAAAAACATATAAACAATATAGAAGACACAAAATGAAAAATCCAGTATATACTTCTAAAATTTAAAATTTCCCCATTTCTAGAAAATATTACTAATAAAATTATTTCTATCAGCAACATTAAAAAAGCTGAGCCAAGCAATGAATATTTTCTTGTTTTCTCTAATTTTTCAATATTTATTTCCATAATTTAATCTCCCAAATATAGTGTAACATTTTCTTTATCAATATTTACTAAATAAACTACTGTATCACCAGTATTGTATATTTCTTTAAACGTACCTGAAGACATTTTCTTGATTTTTTTATTTCTCACTCTAATCGTAGCCTCGTACGGTCTTCTAAAATTGATAGAGCCTATACGTATCTCATTATTTACTTTTTCAGATTTTATTTTTAAGTCTTCAATATTCATATATAAATTCGTCATTTCAGAAGATTTCATTGGTCTTAAAAAAGGATAAAGAGTATTTACTTCACTTATTGTACGTTCAAATTCCGCTCTCAACTCTTTCCAAGTCTTATCTTTTCCTCTATCTTCTGCAATGACATCATCAGGATGCACAAAATGTGTCCAATATCCGTAAACCGCCATTGCATTTATCAAATTCCACATTTCATCAGTATCATAAAAAAATCCCGAAGAAAATCTAGGCATATTATAAACTCCTGGTATTGCTGGATTTTCCCCTACTTCCTGTACATAAGAACCTTCTTTGACATTTCCATAGAATACTGTGGATATTGTTTTTAAATCAGGGTAATTTTTCTTAAGTATCGCCATACCTCTATCAGTTCCAATATTACTTGGTGCAACATATGTATACAATTTCACTTTTTTCCCAAATAATTCTTTTACATAATTTTTTACTTCTTTGGCTCCTGCCGACACATCCTCTTCACTTCTCCAAGGAACATAATTAAGTCCTTTAAAATCAACATTTTTATTGTCAGCGAACACAATTGGATTGTGATTATATCCATGTATTCCCAATTCTCCATTATGTGAAAATAACTCACGGCCTTCGAGTACCAAATCTTTTGAATTTAAATCTGATATTCTTTTCATTTTCTCTTTTTGCACAATATTGTTATAATCAATAATAATTAAGCCCGTATAAATAAGATTATGTTTTTTAGCAATTTCAATCATATCTTTTATCCATACATTACGATAAAAATCTCTTGTATTCATACCATATTCTTTTTGAATGACTTCTTTATCACCTCTAGGAATGGGTGAAGGCAAATCGTCAATATGCATTAATTTTGCATTTAAGACAGGGGATATATACCATTCGTTTCCATAAGCAATCCATTGGTTCATAAGTCCACGCATAATTTTATCGGTAAAAAAAGAAACATTTGAATACAAAATCCGTCCATTTCCTAATTTTCTTTCCCATAGCAATGGTATATTTTCATCACTTTTCGCAAAAACCTTTACATCGTTTTCCAATACTACATCTTTTAATACAGGATGTGATACCATCTTATAACTAGGACTATATGAGTCTATTCCAGGAAATAATTTTTGAAAAAATTTTATTCCTTTCGATTCATCTAGCACCGCTTCGCTGTAATTTTTAATTCCTGCAAAAGGATTAAATGGATTAAATGGTGTCATATTTAGAAATATAACACTTTTACCTGAATTAACTTCTTTTATTATTGCATCGAATGTTTCTCTTCTAAATCCGATAAATGTATTTGTTGCAAATATAAAAGTATCGTATTCAGCAGTAGGAACCACTTCGCTGACATCTTTTACAGTATAATCTTCTTTAGTATATTTAAAAGTTTCTTCTACATTTTTTAATATTCTTTTTGACTGCTCTGAGCCTTTACTGTAATACACCAGAGTTTTCTGTGGATGATTAAATTTGTAAGATGTATTTTTTGCTGGTGCCTTATTAAATGAAAATTCCTGTTTTATTGAAAAATAATCTTCCTTTCTAATCATTCTATCAAATTGCAGGAATATTCCTATTGCTAAAATTATAATAAAAAAATACCTAAATTTCATATAATATCTCTTCTTTCAAAATATTTTTTATCGTTTCTGATTGTTTTCTCTTTTCTTCTTTATCTTCATTTATAAACAAGAATCTTATTTTATCATCATTTATGCCGGCATAATCATAATAAAATCCTGCTTTTTCAAATTTATCCAGCTCTTGTTGCAGTTTTTCTGCTGAATAATCGTTTTTATTTTTTCCTTCTAAAACTAAATAATTTTGACTGTAGTATCTTTGTCTATTTTTTATTTCATTCAAAATTTGCTCAAAATATTGTTTTGTATTTATATAAGTATTTTTTTCAAATATTTTGATATTATTTTTTTGATTTTGGACAAAAATCCTTTTTAACGAAATATTTATTTCATCTGTTATTATTTTAAATAACTCATAATTTTCACTTTTAGAAGTTTCATAAGACAATCTTGTTACTTCAATAAAAGCTGTTATTTCATCTCCATAGAAAATAGGAGCGATAAAAACAGGATTTTTACCTTTTAAATCTATCGGAAATTCCTGTGTTTCTTTTTTCTCATAAGTTTTTAAAAATCTTTGAGCTAAGCTATCATTTATATTCAATCGTTTATCCAATGCACTATTTCCAATTTTTATTATTTGATTTAAAGTATTTCCTTTTTTAATATAAATACTCGCATTTTCAATATTTATAAATTGGTTAATCATCTTTAGTGCTTCTGTATAAATTTCTTCCACTGTTTTAAGTGATTCCAATTTTTGCTGTACATTTTTAAAAGAAACGATACCTCCGTGATTTTGTATAACTTGATTTTTCAAATTTCTGTTTATCATTAATAGTTCTGTATTTTTTTCATGTTCTTCATCTAGCTTCTTTTTTAATTTTTCTTTTTCTCTTTTTGATTCTTCTTCATATGCTTTACGATTGGCTTGAAATTTTCCTAAGATCATAGCAACAAATAAAAATATTACAAAAAATTTATTATATTGGAATTTCATAAAAAACAATATCATATCAGCCCCTGAAATTATATAAGCCGTCAAATATCCTGTCATTGCTATAAAAGAACTAACAAACCCAGCATATATTCCATGCCGCAATGATATTAATGCAACCATTATCACAAGAGGATGCAAATTTAATCCAAAGAATTGTTCCCTTGTAAAAGGAAGAAAATAGAATATAATCAAAATTAGTACAGTATAAACGATACTTTCGATAATACTATTAATTATATCTTTTTTAGAGATAACTTCTAACCTTTCAGGATTTTTGTCTTTTAAAATATATTTTTTGGTATTCAAAAATTCTTTAAAAATCTTATTAAACAAAAAATTTCATCTCCTTTTCAAATTAGTTATTATGCTTAATCGCAAAAATCTAAATATCCAATAAATTCTATAATTAAAGAATTTAAAATTAATGTTCTTAAATTATACAATGTTACATAACTTAGATTTTTATACTTTATATTTTTTTGCCCAGTTTATAATTTTACTAATATTTATAATAATTTTAAAAGCTTTTTAATTAATTAAAATTTAATAGAATCTGTTTTAAAAATTATTATAGATATTTTATAATCTGTTAAATTCCTGAACGATAGATTTTACCATATTTTTTATATTTTGTAAAGGCTTTAAATTTATAATAGAATGAAATTTTTATTTTATAATATTTGTTTTTAATTATATATTAAAAATTTTTACATTTTTAACTTTATGTCTTTTTACATGAAAATTCTTCTTTTTAATATTTTTTATTCTAAAATAACTATATTTTTAAATAATTTTTAATTTTATTCTTCAAAATAATTTTTTTGCAGTCCATAGGTCGATATTTTTCGGTTCACCAAATAAGCAAATACAACAATAATCACAAAATATGGCAAATTGCTAAACCCAAACACTTCTCCACCAATAAAAATTGGCGCTAGTAAAGTATTTGTCGCACTTCCAAATACACTTATATATCCCGCTGCTGCGACAAATTCAATTGGTAAACCAAAGAAAATAGCTATCACGGCTCCCAATGAGGCTCCAATTGAAAACAGCGGTGTCACTTCTCCCCCCTGAAATCCTGCAGATAACGTTAATGTCGTCAATATGAATTTAAGTATCCAGTCATACATATAAACTTGTTTCCCCGAAAAACTATTTTCAATTAAATTCGTTCCAAGCCCAGTATATCGACCTTCATGCAACATCAAAAATACTATACTTAACAAAATTCCAATAACAAAAATTCTGTAATAAGAATTTTTAATCTTTTCTGACAAATATTTCTTCAAAAAATTTTGTAAATAAACAAATAAATTTCCAACAATTCCAAAAATTATCCCTAAAATTGCAAATTTTACAAATGCCAAAGGCGTTACTGCAAAATTTGTATTTACAAAATGATTAAATTTTTCAAGTCCAAGAAAAGCGGAAGTCCAACTTGCAACAAATGAAGAAACAATTGCTGGAAGTAACGCATACAACTGCAAATTTCCTAAAACTAGGACTTCTAACGAAAAAAATAATGCCGCTATTGGAGTTTGAAACAATCCTCCAAAACCTGCTGCCATTCCTATCACTAAAAAAATTTTAGATTTATTTGGAAAATCAAAGTATTTGTTAAATTTATGAGAAATTGTTGCTCCCAATTGTACCGCAACTCCTTCACGCCCAGCACTTCCACCAAATAAATGTGTAATCCAAGTTGCAATCGACACAATCGGAATAAGTCTCAAAGGAATCTTGTTTTCAGTCCCATGCCCAACTTCAAAAATTAGTCCCATGCCCTTACTCGTCTTTCCTGCAAATTTTTGATAAATAAAAACTATTAAAACTCCAGCCAAAGCCAAAAAAGGTACTAAACAATATAAATATTCTTTCCTAATATCTCCAATTAAAAGTAATCCTCTTCCAAAAATCATATCAATAACTCCAACAATAAGACCAATAATAATACCTACCGCCATCAATTTTAAATATAGAAAATATGAATGCTGATAGCTTTCTTTTATATTTTTTAACATATGACTTTCCTTTCTAAATTTATTAAGATAAGGTCTAATGACCTTTAACATCAAATTCCATTAAATTTTATCATATTTTCTTTAACTATAATAGTTTTATTTTAATTTTGAAATAAAAAAAAAGCTGCTTAACATAACAGATAAAATCGTATAAACAGCTTTTTTTATTTTTATTTGTGATTATTCTTCAATTGAACCGTGTCCAGTACTTTTTAGAGTACAGCTTTTATCTTTTCCATTTTCTGTATAAATAGCTTCTTTTTCTTTTATTTGAATAGAAACATTTCCGTCGGAATATTTTTCTCCACTACCAGATACTGTAGAATCTAAGTTATATATAGTTCCATAACCATCAGCTAATTTTACTTTATCTGTTGAAAGATTTTCAACTGTTATATCTTGATAACTGTCACAACTGAATTTTCTCAACAAATTAGTTTTTTGATTTGAACTTCCATTATTTGAATTTTCATTACTTGTCAAATTACAGCTTTCATCATTTCCGTTTGATGTAAATACAGCATCATTTCCTTTTATTTGAATAGAAATTCCATTACCCTTGTATTCTTCTCCGCTAGCAGATCTTGTTAATTTCAAATTATAAACTTTTCCAGTATCATCTGTTAATCTAACTTTATTTGTAGAAAGATTTTCAACTGTCACGTTTCTGCTGCTGCAGCTAAACTTTCTTGTCAAATTTTTAGAAGTTGCTGCAGTTTTTTTTCTTGATGATCTTGATATAGCTGAATATCCGATAGAAGCGATAGCCATCACTCCAATTAAAGTTGCTAAAATCATTTTTTTTGTTGATTTCATAATATTTCCTCGCTTTTCTTCAATTTTATTTTTTGAAATTTTTTTTAAATTTTTAAATATCTTACCTCCAAATTTCAGTATGAGTATACTCTACTTTACTTTGTTTACAATATTTAATTAATTATAATTTTAATAGTTTTTCAATATAAAAATCATATAATTTTTAAAATTTCTGCTTTTCAAAAAATTTTTTTTTAATCTTATTTATTCTGATCTTGTGAGCATTCCAACACACTCAATATGTGCCGTCTGAGGAAACATATCCACCGCAGTAATTTTCTCCAATTTATACCCTTTTTCAATCAAAAATTTACTATCTCTAGCAAAAGTCGCTGGATTACAAGAAATATAAACTATTTTTTCAATTTTATTTTTTACAACGCTTCTAAGTGCTTTTTCATCAATTCCTCTTCTAGGCGGGTCAAAAATTATTCCACTAATTTTTTCTTTTTTCAAAATTTCAGGTAAAATTTTTTCAACTTTTCCATTTAGTAAACTCACATGCTTCAATCCATTTTCTTCAATAGTTATATTTCCCGCAACAACCGAACTTTCAACACTTTCAATACCAATAACTTTTTTAACGTTTTTAGAAAGTATCATCGCAATCGTCCCAGTCCCAGAAAACGCATCAACCATAGTTCCTTTTTTATTTTCTCCAAAATATTCAATCGCTTTGTCGTACAATTTTATCGCCTGTCTTTTATTAATTTGGAAAAATGAATCTGGATAAATCTTAAATTTTATTCCTTCAATTTCCTCTTCCAAATAACTTTCACCAAAAATATGTCTACTTTCATTACCTAAAATCACATTATTCTGCTCTTTTTTCACTGAAATATAAACCGATTTCACTTCTTCATTCTCTTCGTACAATTTTTCCAAAACTTTAACCAAATTCTTATATTGGGAAGTTTTATTCACAACAACGACAACCATAACGTCATTTTTTTCATTATTTCTTACCATTATGTGTTTCAAAAATCCAGTATTATTAACTTCATTATAAACTTTAAATTCATTTTTCGTTCCATTAAAACTGTTTATTTCTTTCAAAAATTTATTTATTATTTTATCAGCAATTTCTGAACGTAACAGATTCTCCTTTGCTGTAAACACATCATGAGATTTTCTCGAATAAAATCCTGTCATAATTTTTCCATCTTTTTTATAAATTGGCTCTGCTGTCTTGTTCCGATAATTTTTTTTATGTTCACTCGCAATTATATCTTCCAAAATAACTTCTTTAAAATTTATCCCGCCAATCTTTGTCAAAACCTCTTTCAGCATCTCATTTTTATACTCCAGCTGCTTCTCGTATTTAAGCATTCCAAAATCACATCCGTCAAAATCTTCAAAACTTACTTTTGACAAATCTGCGATTCTATCTTTTGAAGGCTCAATTATCCGTGTAATAAGTCCTCTCCCATAACTTTTTTTCAAAGAAATAATCTCGATTTCAAGCTTATCATAAGGTACACTCATTGGAACAAAAAATGTAAATCCATCAACCCTGCCAATCCCTTCGCCACCAAATACAATTTTCTCAATTTCAATTTCCAATTTTTGACCAATTTTAAAATTTTTTCCCATTTCTTAATTTTTTTCTCCTAATTTTATAAATTATTTTTGTAATTCCAAAATAATTTTTTTTATATTTTCTATTACTTTTTCAAATATTCCAAAATATTTTTTAATTGTAGTCCAATTCCATATTTTATTGCTTCTTCATCCACATTAAATTTTGGATGATGCAAATCATAAATCATATTTTTAGTTTCATTTCTTGTTCCCAATCTAAAAAAACATCCAGGAATTTTATTCAAGAAATAACTCACATCTTCCACATCCATTCTTGCCTCTTTTATTCTTTCAAGTGAATTTTCTCCAAATAAATCAACAATATTTTCGGTAACAAACTCCGTCATTTTTTCATCATTAATCACAGGAGCATAACCAAGTCTTATGCTAACTTTCACTTTTCCACCAAGACTTTCTACAAAAATTGGCAAATCCCTCTCAATAGTTTCTTTTATAAAAAGTCTAGTCTCATTAGAAAGTGTTCTAATTGTCCCTAACATTTCCACTTTATCACAGACAATATTATTCGTCTCTCCACCTTTAAATGATCCAATCGTAATAACTGCACCTTCTCTAGGATCAATCCTTCTGCTCACAATTGACTGAAAAAACTCCAACACTTTCGCTCCAATCAATATCGCATCAACCCCTTTATGTGGTAACGCTGCATGAGCAGAAACTCCATGAATAGTAGCTTTCAATTGTGCTGAACAAGCATGAGCTTTCCCAACTTTCACACCAATTTTCCCAGTCGGAATCTCTGGTGCCATATGAAGTGCAAAAAACGCATCAATTTTTCTTCCAACACCTTTACTGTTTTTTTCTTTGTCCTCAAAATCACTATTTCCAAAAGCTTTTTTTTCAAATTTTAAAGCGCCATTTTTTATCATTCTATCAGCACCACCATTAGTTTCCTCCGCAGGTTGAAAGAAAAATCTCACAGTCCCATTCCATTTATCCTTATTTTCCGCCAAAACTTTAGCAACTCCCAGTTGAATAGTTATGTGAGTATCGTGCCCACAAGCGTGCATTTTCCCAAGATTCTTCGACTTATACTCCACATCATTTTCCTCAAAAATCGGCAATGCATCAATATCTGCCCTCGTCGCAACAGTATGATTTTTACCATTTTTCTTATCATCATTATAAATTGTCGCAACCACGCCAGTATTTATAATCTCAAAAAATTCAATATTATTTTTTGATAAAAATTCCTTAATTAGTTTACTCGTTTCAAATTCTTCGTCCCCCAATTCAGGATTCATATGTATAGTTCTTCTAATTTTTACCATTTCATCATAAATTTTATCAACATTTTCTTTTATAAATTTATTTAATTCTTGTGAATTCATCATCATCACTTCTTTCTCTTTTTATTTTCTATATTATATTTGAAAAATCGAATAAAATCAATGTTTATTTGATTAATGGCTAAATAAACTTTTTTCAAAAAACTGTAATATTAAAATCAAACTTAAAAGCTATGGCTATTTACTCAAAACCTAAATTTATACAATTTCATTAGTTTAATTTTAAATTAGTTCGAATATATTTAAGAAAATAAAAATAATTATAAAAAGCACCAAGATATTTTTTTCTCAGTGCTTTATTTTTTTATCTTTAAATTTAATAATAATCTATAATTATAATATTTTTAATTTAAAAATTAATTTAATTTACTGAATTTATCCTATTTTCTTTTTCACAAAATCTCCTATTTTCACAATTAACATTATAACAATCAAAGCCACTATTATAGCTGGTCCTGATGGAATGTTGAAAATATATGAGAATAATAATCCGAATAATATTCCTAAAAATGAGAATAATATTGACAAATATATTATTACACTGTATTTTCTTGCGATAATTGCCGCTGTTGCTTGTGGTATTGTTAAAATTGAGATTATTAGAATAATTCCAATTGTTTTTATATTTATAATAATCGCTGATGAAATTATTATAATCATAAAGTAATTTACAAACTTGACTGGTACGCCGTATAATTTATAAAAATTTTCATCAAAACTTGAATAAACTATTGCTTTGTAGAAAATTACGAAAAATATGATTGTAATAATGTCTAAAATTAGCAGCGAAATTATATTCATGCTATTTGACAGCAAAATATTTCCAAAAAGATAAGTTGACATATCTGCTTGATAGCCTGGTGTCATAAAGGAAAATATAATTCCAATTGCCATTCCAAACGACATCATTATTCCGATTCCTAAATCGCCATTTACACCAAAAAAGTCTTTCAGTATAAGTATCAATACTCCTGATAATATAGAAAATATTAATCCAAAAATCAATGGATCGTTTAGTGGCAATTTGAAAAAATATATTAAATACACTCCTATTCCGATTCCACCATACGAAGCGTGACTGATACTCGACGATATAAACACCATTTTTTTATTTACAATATAGGTTCCTATTATCCCACAGCAGATGCTTGATAAAATACCCACAATAAGAGCATTTCTCATGAAAGCATAGTTAAAAATTTCTAAAAATTCCATTTTTCTCCCATTCTTTATGTATTTCCTTTTTTATAAAAATATTAGTATCTTTATTTATGACTCGTTACTTTTACTGTATTCTTACTATTTTTGAAAAATCTCTATTTTTAATAATTATTAGCTAAAGCTCTATATTTTATGATTATGAATGTGCCTGTGAGCAAATTCACTCTTGAAAAATTCATTTTTATCTTCAAAAATACGAATTTCTTCTTCCACAATAAAAATCGAATCGACATAACAGCATAATTTATCCAGTTCATGCGAAATTACAACAATCGTAGAATCCGATAATTGCTTTATTTTCTCATATAACTCAAACTCAAATTTTTTATCCAAAAAAGATTCAGGCTCATCCAAAAATAAAATTTCTGGCGATGATATTAAAGCTCTCGCAATCAAGGCTCTCTGTAACTGACCTCCAGAAACTTCGCTAATCAACTTATCTTTCAATTTTTCGATTTCAAATTCAACAAGCAAGTCATTTGTCCTTTTTCTATCTTCTGCACTAAATTTTTTAAATAAATTCGACTTTTTTGTAAGTCCAGAAATCACTAAATCAAAAATATTAATAGGAAAAGAAGTATCAAACTCTCTAATTTGTGGCAAATATCCAATTTTATTCTTGTCAACATAGTAATCTATTTCACCAGATTTTTTCTTCAAAAAGCCAAGCATCAATTTTACCAAAGTTGACTTTCCGCCACCATTTCTCCCAATTATTGCAACATTTTTTCCTTTATAAATATCCAGCGAAATATCACTCAGAATAGCATCTTTTCCATAATTAAAATTCAAATTTTTTACTGATATTAACTTTTTATTATTCTGCATCTTTTCCCCTTAATTTTGTAACTCTGTTTATTAATTACACAAAAACAATTATTGTAAGCTATCCACAAATTTTCTTAAATTTTCAAAAACATCTTCTTCATCTGTATTAAATGTTACAATCTTCGCATTCGGAATCTCTTTTGCAATAATGTCAATACTTTGTTTTGGAAATTGAGGTTGCACTAAAATAGTTGAAATTCCGTCTTCTTTTGCTTCACTTATTATTTCTTGAATTTGCTTAGCTGATGGTTCCTTACCTTCAGATTCAATCGCTTCTTCTTCGATTCCAGTTCCTTTCAAGAAATATTCCAAAGCTGGATGGTAAATCATAAAATGTTTTTTTGTTTTTTTAGACATTTTTTCTGAAATTTCTTTTTTAAATCCATCCAATTCTTTTATAAAATCATTATAATTTTTTTCAAATTTATCTTTTTGATTCGGATAAGTTTCAACCAATTTATTTTTTATATTTTCTGCAACTTTCGGCATCATTTCCAATGAAAACCAAACATGCGGATCAAACTTCCCATTATGTTCATGCTCGTCGTGATGATGTCCACCATGTTCGTCGTCATCGTGATCTTCCAAAAACAAATGCGGATCAATTCCATTTAAAACATTTAAAACTTTATTTTTATCATTAATCGCACTCGTAATTTTTTCCTCAAAATTTAAAGCATCATATGTAAAAAATAATTTAGATTTCTCAAGTCTTACCAAATCATCAGTTTTAGGCTCAAATAATTCATGATTCATATTCGGCTGAATTACAGAAATCACATTGTATTCTTTTCCTGCTATTTTTTGCACTACCCATTTTAATGGCGGAACACTTGCAACCAAAGTTTCTTTATCTTGATTTTTTGAAAAATTAACATTTTTTAAATCATTTTTCCCACTTTCAGTTTTATTTCCGCACGAAACGATAATCAATCCCGCCGCCAAAACAATAAAAAATTTCTTCATTTTCTTCTCCCTTCAAAACTTTGTTCTATAAATAAAATTTTACTACAAAACTTTTATAAAGTCAAATATTTATCTCAAAAAGTTTGACTAACAAACTATAATATGATAAAATATTAATAATTTTTTTCACTATTAATATAAAAACTTTGAACAAAGCATTAATGTGAACAAAATAAAAAATAAATTTATCGAAGGAGATATATGAGAAATTTTTTAAAATTAATTTTGTTAGGTTTAGCAGTTTCACAATTTGGAGCAGCAAATCAGGATTCATTAAAAAAAATTAGTTTTCAAAGTGAATGGAGAAACCGTTATACTGATAGGACAGGAGATGATGCAAACAACTTAGGAAATAAAGGATTTAAAGGCTCAAATAGAAACAGAAGCCGTTTTAGAAACACAACTTCGGGGACGATGAAATTATCCGATGAATTTGATATGGACGGAAACTTTAGAATTTTGAGAAACCAAGATATAATTTATGGAAAACCTAGTACAAGAACTTCGGAACATGAACTTTGGGAAACAGAGTTTTCGCTTACAAAAAATTTAAAATTAGGAAATCTTGACACAAAATGGAACTTAGGCTGGGAAAATAAGACAAATAGAGCAAGAGCCGAAAAAACAAGTGGAAGCTATAAAACTACAGGAGCTTCAAATGAAATCTATTTTGGACCTTCCTTCGACCTTAAATTATTTGGTCAAAAAATAGGAACTAGTTTACAATTGGCATATTTTGACATAAAAGATAATAAAACAGGCGATTATTATTTAACTGGAAGTAAATTGGCAAGAGGAAAAGGGGAAGGCTGGGGAATAAACCTTAATTTAAACAACTCGAATGACATTTTAAAAGGAAAATACGGAACTTTAAGCTACAGCATTAATTTACTAAATAAATTGAGAGATATAAGAGGAAAAATAGCTGCAACAAACGAAGAAGCAAAATCAAGCGTCTATTTAGACTATGTAACAAATTTAGTATACACAACCCCTTCATTTGCTGGATTTACAGCATTTGTCTCACCTGGAAACGAATATGAAAAACATACGGCAAAAACAGGATTTGACAACACATTTACAATTTGGACAGGTATTGGATATAAAAAATCGATTGAAACAAATGTTGGAACAATTACTCTTAATCCATCTGTAAAATATAGTGCACTTGAAAGATATACATACAAAACTAAAAACAATAAAAAAACAATTGAAAGAAATGAGTTGAGAACTGGAATAACAGTGAGTTTAGCGACAAAATAAAAAAAAATTAAAAAAAAACTATATCTAAAATTGATTTAATATTTTTTAGATATAGTTTAATTTTTTATTTATATTATTTAATATATTCTTTAGCAACTTCTTCTACATTATAATCTTTTGCAATTTGGTCAATTAAGCTATTTCTTTCCTGTACTGCTTTGTTATTCAATAAACCGTTTGCAATTTGCTGGTATGCGCTGTTTGGAGTTACATTTCCTAATTTTGCTTTTTCTTTTTCATAAATTTCTGTAATTTCTTCTTGAGTTACCTTTACATTTTTTCTAACTTGTAAATCTAGATAATAGTTGATATAAACATTGTCTTTAACAATTTCTAAATCTTTTTTATTTTTTTCTTCAAAGTTTTTTTCTTCCATTTTTTTAGCAATTATTTTTCCAACAATCAATGTTTTTAAAACTTCTGAATTTCCTTTAGAAAATAAAATTTCTTCTTTTGTAATTTCTACTTTATCTTCCATTTCTTGAACTAACTTGTCCAACTCTTCAGCTTCAAGAGTTGCAACTTGTTGATTCAATAAATCTCTTTGAATAATTTCTTTTGCTTGTGAAAATGAAATGTTTTGTGCATCAAAATTTTCTTTATTTTTAGTGTAAATTTCTGTAACATCATTTTCATTTACTACAATTTTATTTTCAATTAATTTTGCAATAAAAAATTTGTTTTTTTCATTTTTGTAGAAATAATCAAACTCTTCCTTTTCTTCATCTGTAAATTCATATTTTTTTGCTGTATCCAAAATTGCTTTATTAATTAAAAGATTTTTTATTCCTTCTTCATTTAAATCTTTTATTTCTTCATCAGTTAAAATCAATTTTGCTTTTTCAATCTCTTTTTCTTTTTTAGCCATTATATCTCCTAAATTTCTTATTTTTATTTTATTTGGTTATTTATTATTTTACACTATTTTAGAAAAAATTTCAAGATTTTTCTTTAATTTTATATTACTTTTCTAATTTTTTTCAAAAATGTATAAATACTGAGTTTTTAAATATTTATAAAAAATTTTATTTTAAAATCTAGATATATAAAGAAACTAATTATTATAAAATAATTAGGTAATTTCTTTAAATTCTATTGCTTTATCTTAATTTTTTGTTTTTTCAATAAATTTAAAATAATTATTCACTAATTAATTCCTTTACATAATTTGGAAGTGCAAAAGCTCCTTTATGAAGTTCTGTATTATAATATTTTGTCTTTATCCCAAAACTGTTCCAGATATCAGCTTTTAAGTCGGTTACTGGATTATATTTTTTTGAAGCGAATCCGAATAGCCAATGTCCTGACGGATATGTTGGAATATGCAACTGATAAACTGTCGCAAAGGGAAAAACAGCTTTTAACTGTTTATTTGCTCTTTTGGAAGCAATTGCATCAGCTTCGTAATAAGGACTCTCATGCTGATTTACAAGTATTCCATCGTCTTTTAACGCATTAAAACAATTCCCGTAAAATTCTCTTGTAAATAAATCTTCTCCAGGCCCAAAAGGATCTGTGGAATCGACAATTACAATATCATATTCATTATGTTTGGAACGGACAAATTTTAAACCATCTTCATAATAAATATTTACTCTTTTATCTTCTAATTTACAGGCAGTCGATGGCAAAAACTCCCGACACAGATTAACGACGGCTTTATCAATCTCAACCATATCTATTTTTTCAATGTGGTCATATTTTACAAGCTCTCTTACTGTTCCACCGTCCCCAGCGCCGATTACCAATATTTTTTTTGCATTTGGATTAACTGCCATTGGAACATGAGTTATCATTTCGTGGTAAATAAATTCATCTTTTTCTGTGAGCATCATAAATCCGTCTAATGTTAAAAATCTCCCAAACTCTTTCGATTCAAAAATATCTATTCTTTGAAATTCGCTTTTAAAACTAACTAGCTGTTTGTCAACTTTTATCGAAAAACGGACATTTTTCGTATGTTCTTCAGTATACCAAAGCTCCATAGTTTTTCCTTTCTTTTTTACTTTTTTTCTTGTTTTATTTTTTTTTCATTTTTTAAACATTTTTCAAATAATTTTCTTTTCTTTTTACTCTGTTTAGCCATCCAGCCAAAAAGACTTTTTGCTTAGGATTGCTTTTAACAACTGCATTGTAATATTCAATTTGTAATTTATGATATTCTGCTAAAAATTTTTCAGAATTTACCAAATTTAAATATTTGACTGTCTGAAGACCTATTATTCCATCGGCTGTTAAAACATTTTTTTCATAAACTTTATTTACAGCTTCCTGCGCTTTTTTTATTCCATATTTTCCAGAGTTTACGACAAAATCAAAGATACTAAGAGCCATTTTATCATTTTTAATTTTGTCAATTTTATAAGCTTTGTAATATTTCTTTTCATAAATTTTTTGTGCAAGAGCTTTTGTCAAATCTGTCATTTCTCCTTTGTATCCATAACTTCTGGCAGTTTCTTTTGTTATTCCGTATTTTGTTTCACCGCCTTTGTCATCAGGATGATTGGAATAGTTCCCTTCTATAAATAAAAGATAGTCAAAAAATTTATTAAATCTGTCAATCATTTAATATCACTTCCTTTTTTATTTTATTTTTTATTTTTCTCGCTCTTCTTTTCTCCTTCTTCTTTTTTATTTTTGATTTTTTCTTATTTCTGACTTATTACTTTTTATTTTATAAACTATTTTTCTACAACTACATTTATTTTGTCAACATGCATATCTTCAGTTCCAGTTAAAAGACAACCTTTCTCTTTTGCATAAGAAATATACCGAATAATTTCGTCGGTAATTTTTTCTCCTGGCGCTAAAATTGGTATTCCTGGCGGATAAGCCATCACAAATTCTGCGCTCACTCTTCCAACGCTATCTAAAATTGGAATCATTTCTTTTTCAGAATAAAAGGCATCTTGAGGAGTCATGACAACTTTTGGATTTATATATTCGTGGTCAAACATTCCTTCTGGACTTTTAGAGTAAAGTCTTTTAATTTCAGCAAGTGATGAAATTAACCGCTCAATTTCAAGTCCTCTGTCTCCTGCAGTAATTATCGACAGAATATTTCCCAAATCTCCAAGTTCAATTTGAATTCCATATTCATCTCTCAAAATATCATAAACTTCAATTCCCGCAAGTCCAATATCTTGTGTATAAACGGATAGTTTAGTTGTGTCAAAGTCAAAAACTGCATCTCCATCAATAAGTTCTCTCCCGTAAGCATAATAACCGCCCAATTTATTAATTTCACTTCGTGCATATTCAGCAAATTTTACAGTTTTCTCAAATAATTCTCGGCCGTTTATGGCAAGATTTTTTCTTGCCACATCAAGTGATGCCATAAGTAAATACGAAGCGCTTGTAGTTTGAGTCAAATTTATTATTTTTCGCACATAGTCGGCATTAATTTTCTCTCCGCTCAGCAAAATGGAGCTCTGTGTAAGAGAACCACCTGTTTTGTGCATACTTATCGCTGCCATATCAGCTCCTGCTTCCATAGCCGAAATTGGCAAATTTTCATCGAAGGAAAAATGTGCTCCATGCGCTTCGTCGACTAAAACATACATTCCATTTTCGTGTGCCAATTTTACAATGGATTTTAAATCTGAGCAAATTCCGTAATAAGTTGGATTATTTACCAAAATTGCCTTTGCGTCAGGATTTTCTTTGATTGCCTTTTTCACATCTTTTATCGACATTCCAAGTGAAATTCCCAATTTTTTATTTAGTCCTGGATTTATATAAACTGGAACTGCACCACAGACAACCATGGCATTTATGGCACTTCTATGGACATTTCTAGGAATTATAAGCTTATCTCCAGCTCTGCAAGTTGACATAATCATCGCCTGTACTGCTCCTGTCGTTCCGCTCACCATAAAATAGGCTTCTTTTGCCCCAAAAGCTTCAGCTGCTATTTCCTGTGCTTCTTTTATGACGGAAGTTGGATGACATAAATTATCCAGCGGTTTCATAGAATTGACATCCATTTGCATGGCATGTATCCCAATAAAATCTCTAAATTCTTTGTTTCCACGTCCACCTTTGTGTCCTGGTACATCAAATCTTACCACTCTGTTATTTAAGTGTTCTTTTAGTGCGTCAAAAAGTACAGTTTTTTTCTGTCTTTTCAAATCAATATTCTTTTTCATTTTTTGTTTTCTCCGTATTTTATCTATTCTTTACTAAAATAATTTCTAATAAATATTCATTCCGCTGTAGATTTCTATCATTTCTTTTCTTAAATCATCTATTATTTTCAGTCTTTCTCGTGGTGGAATTTCATAAACATCACGGTTAAAAAGATAATTTTGGAGCTCAATTTCCTTTATGAGCATCTTTGTGTGAAAAATGTTGGACTGATAGACATTTACATCAATCGCATCGTAAATTTTTAATTTATCAGGGTCAATGTAATCCTGAATAGAAGTAATGTTGTGGTCGGTGAAAAATTTTTTACCCGAAATATCTCTAGTAAAACCTCTTATTTTGTAGTCTATTGTAATAATATCGGATTCAAAGCTGTCAATCAAATAATTTAAGGTATTCAGTGGTGAAATCTCTCCGCAAGTTGCTATATCAATATCCACTCTGAAAGTAGAAATTGAATTTTCTGGATGATACTCAGGAAAAGTATGCACTGTAATGTGACTTTTATCCAAATGTGCGTGAACCGTATCTGTATCTTTAATTTTTAAATCTTTATTTTCATCAAAAAAAGGCTTTCCCCGATTACATGATTTATCAATGTTTGCAGAATTAATTCTGGCTTCCGCAATTAAGATGTTGACAGAAGCTCCCTGCGGCTCATAATCTTGCTTTGAAATATTTAACACTTTAGCTCCTATCATCTGAGCAACATTTATCAAAATTTTTGTGAGCCTATCAGAATTATACTGCTCGTCAATATAAGCGATATAATCTTTCTGCTCCCTTTCCATTTTGGCATAACAGACATCGTAAATATTAAAGCTAAGTGTCTTTGTAAGATTGTTAAATCCATATAACTTTATTTTATTTTCCAACTCATTCATCACTTCCCTTCGATTTTTTTATCTATTTTCTAAAAATTAGTTTTTTTTAAATTTTGTAAAAATTATATCACTTATGGAAAATTTTTACAATTATAATTTTCGTTTTAATTTTAATATTTATAATTTTTAATATGATTTTTGTTTAATAAAAAAAATGTGCTATAATTGTACTATAGTAAATATAGTATTTATTGAATTGAATCGAATTGAAAGGAAGTGAAAAATTTTGAGCCAAAAAGATACGCTTTTGAAAATAGAAAATCTGACTACAAGTTTCCGAATTGATGAAGAATATTTTCCTGCCGTTGATGATGTGTCGATTGAACTTAGAAAAAATGAAGTTTTGGCAATTGTTGGAGAATCCGGGTGCGGGAAAAGCACACTTGCTACTTCCATTGTAGGACTTCACAGTCCACTTAATACAAAATCTAGCGGAAAGATAATTTTTGAAGGAAAAAATCTTCTGGAAATTGATGAAGAAGAATTTAATAAAATAAGAGGAAAACAGATTGGAATGATTTTTCAAGATCCATTATCTGCACTTAATCCACTTATGAAAATTGAAAATCAAATTGAAGAAAGCCTTATTTACCACACAAATTTTACAAAAGAAGAAAGAAAAAAGAAAGTTTATGATTTACTGCAAAAAGTCGGGATAAATAATTACAAAAGAGTTGCAAAACAATTTCCACACGAGCTTAGTGGAGGTATGCGGCAAAGAGTTATGATTGCAATTGCGCTTTCCTGCAAACCACAGATTGTCATAGCCGATGAGCCAACTACAGCGCTGGATGTAACAATTCAGGCACAGATATTAGATTTATTAAAATCTCTTCAAAATGAAATGAATGCTGGAATTATACTGATTACACACGATTTGGGAGTTGTTGCGCAGATGGCTGACAGAGTTGCCGTCATGTATGCGGGAGAAATTGTAGAAATTGCTGATGTTACCGAATTATTTAAAAATCCGAAACACCCTTACACAAGGTTGCTTCTTAACTCCATTCCACAACTGGACTTAGAAAATGAAAAACTTCATGTGATTTATGGAAATGTACCGTCGCTAAAAAAAATAAATAGAAAAGGCTGCCGATTTGCTGATAGAATTCCGTGGGTTGATAAAAGTGAACATGAAGAAAATCCAAAATTGCATGAAATTTCTAAAAATCATTTTGTTAGATGTACTTGCTATAAAAATTTTGAATTAAAATAAATTGAATAAATTAAAGAAAATTAAATTGAAGTAAAGTATAGTGAAACTGATTTAAAACAGAACTCAAAACTATGACCATTTTATACAAACCCTAAGTTTATATAATTTTTAATACTTCAATTTTGGATAGGTTTGAGTATAAATTGAAATAAAATCAAGTAAAAGAAATTAAGGAGAAAAAATATGAGTTTTCTTGAAGTAAAAAATTTAAAAGTTCATTATCCAATCCGCAGCGGATTTTTTAATAAAGTTGTCGACCACATCTATGCTGTTGACGGGGTGTCGCTTACAATTGAACAAGGAAAAACTTATGGACTTGTCGGGGAATCTGGCTCGGGAAAATCCACAATTGGAAAAGCGATAATCGGACTTGAAAAAATCAAAAGTGGAAAAATTATTTATAAAGGCAAAGAGATTGACAGAAAATTTAGAAATAGAAAAAATGAATACAGTAAAAATGTTCAAATGATATTTCAGGACTCTCTATCAAGCCTCAATCCAAAAAAAAGGATAATTGACATAATAAGTGAACCACTAAAAAATTTTGAAAATTTGACTGAAACGGAAAATAAGAAAAAAATTTTAGAATTGCTTGAAATTGTAGGACTTTCTGAAGATGCACTCTACAAGTACCCACATGAATTTTCAGGAGGACAGCGTCAAAGAATCGGAATTGCAAGAGCGGTTGCAACAAAGCCACAACTTATCATCGCTGATGAACCTGTTTCTGCACTGGATTTATCGGTTCAAGCGCAAGTACTAAATTATATGAAAGATATTCAAAAACAGTATAATTTAAGCTATTTATTCATCTCGCACGACCTTGGGGTTGTAAAACATATGTGCGACTACATCTACATCTTAAATAGCGGAAGATTTGTTGAAACTGGAACAAAAACTGATATTTATGATTTTCCAAAACATCCATATACAAAAAGATTGATTGCTGCAATTCCAGAAATTCATCCTGAAAAACGGCTGGAAAATGCGATAAAAAGAAAAAAAATTGAAGAGGAATATCAAAAAAATAAAAAAAATTTTTACGACGAAAATGGAAAAGTTTTTGATTTAAAAAATTTAACCGATACACATTTTGTCGCTTTAAAATAAAGATTTAACAAGACAAGAAGGGAAAAAAATATGTGGAAAACGATTTTAAGACGGTTTATAATTATGATACCGCAATTATTTATACTTAGCGTAATTGTCTTTATTTTGGCAAAACTAATGCCAGGAGACCCATTTACAGGACTTATCACGCCACAAACTGATCCATCCGCACTTGAAGCTCTGCGAAGAAAAGCTGGACTTCTTGACCCTTGGCACATTCAGTATATAAGATGGATTAAAAATGCTTTTTCTGGAAATCTGGGAATGAGCTACACTTATAATGTTCCCGTTAAGACTTTGATTGGGGAAAGAGCTGTAAATACTTTTATTTTATCGCTTATAAGCTTGATTTTGACATATTGCATTGCAATTCCATTAGGAATGCTATCTGGACGATACCAGAACTCATTTTTGGACAAATTTGTAACTTTTTATAACTATGTGAGTTATGCAATACCGACATTTGTCTTGTCACTTATAATGATTTGGTTCTTTGGCTACAAATTGGGCTGGTTTCCTACGACAGGTTCCGTTACCGCTGGACTTGAAACTGGAAAGATGGGACATTTTTGGGACAGAATTTATCACATCATACTTCCAGCCATAACTTACGCACTGCTTGGAACAACTTGGATTATTCAGTATTTGAGAAATGAAGTTATTGAGGCAAAGTCGCTTGATTATGTGAAAACAGCGAAAAGTAAAGGAGTTCCTGAAAATAAAATTTATTCAAGACATATTTTTAGAAATTCAATTTTACCGATTGCAGCGTTTTTTGGTTATGCAATAACAGGATTACTTGGGGGTTCGATTTTTATTGAAAAAATATTCAGTTACCCTGGAATGGGCGGACTTTTTATAAATTCTATCGTAACTAGGGATTACAGTGTCGTAACTGCTCTTATTCTACTTTTTGGATTTTTAACACTTTTTGGAAGTTTGCTTTCTGACATAATTTTGAGCATTGTCGATCCTAGAATTAGAATTAAATAAAGGTGGTGAAAAAAATATGAATGAAAAACCGACAGGTATTAGAATAATAGTAAAAGAACTTTTAAAGGATAAACTTGCGCTTGCATCATTAATTTTGCTTGCAGTAATTTTTGGAATTATTTTTATCGGCTCGCTGTTTGCAAATCAGGATGAAATTATGAAAATAAGTCTTTTGGACAAATATGCCATTCCGATGAAAGAAGGATTTTGGCTGGGCTCAGATTCAGGTGGACGTTCAATTTTGGGACAGCTTATATTGGGAGCTAGGAACTCGATTATCATTGGCTTTACAATAACTATCTTGACAAGTTTTCTAGGAACTTTTTTTGGAATGATAAGCGGGTATTACGGCGGAATTATTGATAATATAATTATGAGAATAATTGATTTTATAACAATTATGCCGACACTTATGATAATTATTGTATTTGTAACAATTGTGCCAAAATACACAGTTAGTTCGTTTATTTTCATAATGAGTGCATTTTACTGGGTTTCAACAGCACGGCTTATTAGAAGTAAAGCTCTTGCAGAAAGTAAAAAGGAATATGTTCTTGCTTCAAAGACAATGGGAACAAGCGATTTTAAAATAATTTTTAGAGAAATCTTGCCAAATTTAAGCTCTTTAATAATTGTGGATTTGACACTTGCCTTTGCTGGAAATTTGGGAATTGAAACTGGACTTAGCTTTTTGGGATTCGGTTTGCCTCCTTCAACTCCAAGTCTTGGGACACTTGTTGGATATGCAGCCGATCCAGAAGTTTTATCTTCAAAACTTTGGATTTGGCTTCCAGCTTCGATTTTAATACTTGTTATGATGCTTTGTATAAACTACATTGGACAGATGTTAAACAGAGCTGCTGATGCGAAAAAAAGACGAGCGTAACTTTTTTGAGAGGAGAATTTATGAAAAAAATATTGATTTTTTTAATTGGACTTATGCTAATTTCCTGTAATCCAGGTAAAAAGAGAAGTGAGATGCCGGGAGCTAAAATAAATTTGTCAATTTTTCCGATAAAAACTTCAAATAATGAACCAGCTGTGGAAAATGCAACACTTCAAGTGGCTCTTGTCAAAGATGACCCGCTTGTTGGAGTTTTTAACGAGATTTTGTATCAGGACGGCTACGATGGAGATATCCTTTCGATGTTTTTAAGCTCCAGCCTTTTTGAAGTGAATGACAATTTTGAAATAATTGACACAGGGGTTGCAACATTAAATGTTGATGCAAAAAACAAAAAAGCAACTATAAAAATTAAAGATGGTATAAAGTGGTCAGATGGCGTTCCACTTACTGCAGACGATATAATTTATGCTTACGAAGTTTTGGGAAGCAAGGATTATACAGGGATTCGTTATACTAAAGAATATCAAAAAGTCATTGGAATGAATGACTATCACAGCGGAAAATCTAAAATAATTTCTGGCGTAAAAAAAATTGATGATAAAACAGTGGAAATTTCATTTTCTGAGATGGGACAAAGTATTTTTAGCGGTGGAAACGGGCTTATGGCAAATGCACTTCCAAAACACTATTTAAAAGATGTTCCAATAAAAAATTTGGTTTCATCTGACAAAATAAGAACAAAACCCGTCACATTGGGGCCTTATAACTTGGTAAAAATTTCTCGCGGAGAAAGCATGGAATTTGTGGCGAATCCTTATTATTACAAGGGAAAACCTAAAATAAAAAAGGCGATTTTGCAAGTGGTCAATCCACAGTCAATTGTTGCGGCTCTAAAAGCCGGAAAGTATGACTATGTTATGGAAATGCCAGACAGTTTATACAATAATTATAAAGATTTTAGAAATTTAGAAGTTTTGGGACAACAGGATTTGTATTACTCGTATGTTGGATTTAAATTGGGACATTTTGACAAAGCAAAAGGGGAAAATGTGAGCGATCCAAATGCTAAAATGGCAGATTTAAATTTAAGACAAGCGATGATTTATGCAATTGATGTCGATCAAATCACACAGGCCTTTTATTTTGGACTGCGACAAAGAGCGACTTCCACAGTTCCTCCAGTCTTTAAAAAATATTTTCCAAAAGATTTGACAGGATTTCCGTATAACTTAGCCAAAGCAAAACAGCTTCTTGACGAAAGCGGATACAAAGATGTGAACAATGATGGATTTCGTGAAGATAAAAATGGTAAACCGCTTCAAATAAAAATGGCATTTATGGCTGGTGGAGATGTGGCTGAGCCACTTGCTCAGTTTTATTTGCAAAGCTGGAAAAAAATCGGACTAAATGTGAGCTTGACTTCTGGAAGATTACTGGCTTTTCAAAATTTTTACGAAAAAGTTCAAGGCGATACAAAAGATATTGATGTATTTTTTGCAGCATGGGGAGTTGGAACCGATGTAAATCCGACTTCTTCGGCTGGAAGAAGTTCTCAGTTAAATTTCACAAGATTTGTATCCCCGGAAAATGACAAATTCATCGCCGAAATTTTGGGTGAAAAATCATTAACTATCCCAAATTACAAAGCCGAAATGTACAAAAAATGGCAAGAATACTACATAAATCAAGCCGTTGAAGTGCCACTTATGTACAAATACAAATTAACTCCAGTAAACAAAAGATTAAAAAATGTCTACATTGGTTATGACAGCGCCTTAAAAAACGAAGGTATTCAAAAATGGGAATTAACGGCTATAAATCCAATGAGATAAAAATTGTAAATTTTTTTTAAATATGCTATAATGACAAAAATTTTTTAAGTAAATAAAATTAAGAAAGGTAAAAACTATGAGAAAACAAAATATACATACATTTATTGGCTGCGATAATGAATATGACGAAAGCAATATTGTAATTTTTGGTGCTCCATTTGACAGCACTACTTCCTTTAGACCTGGGACACGATTTGCAAGCTCCGTTATGAGAAATGAGAGTTTTGGAATTGAAACTTACAGTCCTTATCAAGACAAGGATTTGGAAGATTACAAAATTTTTGACGGTGGCGACTTGGAACTTTCTTTTGGAAATTCAAATTTGGCGCTTCAAGACATTCAAGATGAAACCGAGAGTATTTTAAATGACGGAAAAATTCCATTTATGATAGGTGGAGAGCATTCTGTCACATTGGGAGCCGTAAAAGCGGCTTTTAAAAAATATCCAGACTTGCACATAATTCAGTTTGACGCTCACACAGATTTAAGGGATGAATATTTGGGTCAATATTTTTCACACGCTTCAGTAATTAGAAGATGCTGGGATATGGTTGGCGACAATAAAATTTTTCAGTTTGGAATAAGAAGCGGAGAACGAGCTGAATGGGATTTTGCAAAAAAACATCTTCATACGACAAAATTTAACTTTGGAAAAAATTTTGACGAACTGGACAAAGTTGTTGAAAAACTAAAAGGTAGACCTGTTTATTTCACATTGGATTTAGATGTGCTAGATCCGTCAGAATTTCCAGGAACGGGGACACCTGAAGCGGGAGGAGTTACTTTTACTGAGTTGCACAAAGCAATAGAAAAAATCTCAGAATTAAATATTGTAGGACTTGATATGAACGAATTATCGCCTATTTACGACCAATCGGGACAATCTACCGCTCTTGCATGTAAGCTTCTAAGAGAAATTTTGCTATTTATTTCAAAATAATCAACAAATCATTTAAACAAAGTGAATTGCTCAAATTTACAAAAGTAAGATTTCTTTTGTTAATATGATTTAAAATTAAAAATGAGAGTGCAAAAATTTTAACACTCTCATTTTTTTATAAAATTTTCCTTTTGAAAATTTGTAAATTTATCAAAATTAGTAAATCAATCTAAATCCTAGTCCACCTCTTACGTTTTCTCCCTTAGTGTCATACCCAGCATTTACTGTCACTCCAAATCTTGTGTTGTCAATTCCTAAGTTCAAGTCAAATTTACCATTCCCGTGTCTGTCTTCCTTGTCATTTCTCAAGTTGTACCAGTCTGCCGTCGTATAACGTACTCTCGCCTGATTAAGTCTATTCAGTTTCCCAATCTCATTTTCATATGCCGCCGAAAGTCCAATCGATAACTGCGTTCTTACAGCTAATGGTTGAATATACTTGAATTCCGCTCCAACTTCAGGCTTAACTGAGAAATAGTCGTTTCCTTTAACTTCCAGGTTCATCTGTCCCCTGTCCTCATTTATATCCGTAAATCTTCCATATTCCATTTTTAACGCTCCGTAAGGTCTCAAATGCGTTCTTTCAGATAATCTTATGTCATAACCTAAATCAGTTTTTAACGCCACTCCATAGGTATAATAGTCAACCTTTGAGTAGAACGTGTCGTCAACTACCCAGAATTTTCGGTGCATATTGTTTACGCCTCCAAACACATCTCCTGCAATCGTCCATCTTAAGTTTCCGTTATGGTCCTTAACTGGCGACACTGTCTTAAATACTCCTGCTCTAATCATTGACTGCTGTTCAGTCGATTTTCCTAAATCCTTGAACTTGAATCTGTTTGAAACTGCTCCAGCATACCATCCAGCTGAGTTTCCAAGCGTAATCGCCTCGTCTTCATGCACATAGGCAACCCCGTAAGCGTTGCTGTCATAGTCAATTACTCCTGCCGTATCAGTTCTGTATTCATCTTTCTGTCCAAACACTTTTATCTTGTTGCCCTGCTTAGATGGATTTCTCCATTCGTCGTGCAAATATTTGAACTCCTTGTCCAAAGTATTTCCTGTTGCATTTATCCTTTGCTGCGTATTTGAATATTCATAACCCTTCATCTCATTTACAGCCTGCGCAAATATATGATTTTCACCTTTTCCTAAGTCATTCAGCTTATTGAATATCTGTTTTTCCCTCGAATGTATGCCTTCGACTCCGTATCTCTGTTCAAGTCCGTCCAAAAAATGTTCCGTGTCAACGTCGTTTTTGCTTGCAAAGTCTGTATAAGGTATTTTTACCATGTATACTGTCTTTATCGGTGCCGCTATGTTTCCTGATTCCACCGGCTGCGCTATCCAGGTCAGGCTCGAAGAGTTCACATTTAATGTCACCCCTGTCGATACAACACTTGCCAAGGCATCATTATACGGCTTTAAGATGTTATCACCTATTTGAATCGCTTTCGCATTCAGATATTTTGTAACTTCCGTTCCCATTATCAGGTCTATATCTGTAAGTCCATATAGGTTGCTTAATCCTTGAATCGGATTTGTGTAGTTTATACCTGATGTGTCAACATACATTCCTATGCTTGATATTTCTCCATTCGAGTGGGTATGGTTGTGGTCCATCTGCTCAGTCGCCAGGTTTAATGTCGTAACTCCTGTTAAATCTGTTATGTTCACTTCTGGAGCTTGAGGAGATGCTATGTTCGTGTCAACTTTTACTGGCTCAACCTGTACTCCATCTATTGATATTGACACTGCGCTCGGTAGTGATGCTGGCGGAACTTTTACTATCGCCTTTCCTGTTATTTTCTTGTCTGTCGCTGTCCCTTCCAGATATGGTCTTGTCGAAGTGTTTCCTGTCCCATGTTCTTCATACGGTTTATACGTCGAGCTTGTTTCATCGCCTCTGAATACATACACTCCTATATTTTTACTTCCCATAATTTTTATTGTCCCGTAGTTCTTAATGACTCCGCCGTTTGTCACTACCACACCTTTTATTCCTGTTCCATTCGCTGTCGGTGTCGTCTGGATCACTCCGTAGTTTTCTCCTTCCGCATATCTGTCAATATACATTCCTGTCGTGTTCTTGCCGTCTAGGTTTATAGTTCCCCTATTTACTGCCTTCGCACCTCTTCCAACTGCATACATTCCTACACTGTTTTCCTTTGTGACATTTATTGTTCCATAGTTTTCAACTGTCCCTACATTTGATGCAGCTTTTGTATTTTCATCGTAATATCCCGTCGCCATTCCAATTCCATACTGCTTGGTTGTCACATCACTCATTCCAACTTCAATTGTTCCATAGTTTTTTCCAGTTCCCTGCGTTGAGTAGATTCCAATATTTCCATTTCCCGACATCAAATTAATGTTTCCGTGATTTATTGAATCCTGCGATGAATAGATTCCATATCCATTGTTCTTATCAGTCACAATATTAGAATAGTTTTCAATCTTTCCACCAAGAGCTTTTGGCGCACCTGAATAGATATATACAGATTTTTCTCCAATATGAACGTCATTTGGCGCATGAGTTGTCAAGTCTGTCTTAGCGTTTGAGGCTGTTATTAAATATCCAAATGAATCCGTATCTCCTACTTTCATATCCACATTTGAATTTACCGTTGTCGCTACCGGCGCTTTATTGTCATCTGCGATGTAAACTCCGACAGCGTTGTTGTTTGCAATATTTATTTTTCCACCAGTAAGGTTTACAGTAGGTCCAGTTGAATAAATACCTATGGCATCGTCAGATACATCAATTTTTCCACCAGTCATATCTATATTTTTACCATAAACACCATATGAAGATTGTCCTACATTGATAGTTCCTGCTGTGCTTAATTTTGTATTAACATCATCTGTAAACATACCAATTGATTCATTTCCACTTGAAGTTGCCACAACATTAATTGTCCCAGTATTTGCATTTGTTACAACTGACGAATTGTTTGCATACATTCCAGCTGATTTAGTTCCATTTACATTGATTACACCTGCATTTGTTAATGTTGCCTTGCTTCCAGCCATTCCAATTGCATTATTGCTTCCATTCATTGTTATTGTACCAGTTGCAGTATTTGTTGCCCAAGTTTCATTATTCCCTCTTACAGTACTCGCTTTACTGCTATTGTTAAGTACATATATTCCAATTGCAGAATCATCGTTCATAGTGACTATTTTATTATTTGTAATCTCAATTTTTCCAAAATCGCCAGCACTTGTAGCAAAAGGCTCAGATACATGGTCAACTAAATTTCCTTTTGAATCAAGTCTATAAGAAAGCCCTAAAATACCAAATGATTTTTTACCTCCAACAGTTACTGCACCATCGTTTGTAATTGGAGTGCTGTTTGTACCGAAAATACCAACCGCATTGTCATTTTTGTTAGTAGCTTCTACAGCAACAGTTCCATTTGACTTATTATGTATTTTACCATAATTTACATAAAGTCCAACCCCACCAGCACCTGTATCAGTTCTGTTCACTTCGATTTTACCATCGTTATTAATTTGTGTAGTATTGTTACTTGTGCTTTTACTGCTTGCACTTAATGCAATTCCAATTGGAGAGTTCCAGCTAGAATCAATATCATGAACTTGCGCTGTATTTAAGTTAGCTTTAACTCCACCAGTTGACGCTACATTGACAATTGAGTTTTGATAAAGCAATCTTTTACTAAATACTTCACTGTCACTATTTCCAGCTGGTGTTGTTAATCCTCTGTCTAATGAAGCATTAACATTTAAAATTCCATTGTCAACTGAAGCATATTTATATTGTGTTGCTGATGGATCGTTAGTTACAGTTATTCCGGTACCTAATGTCTGATCCTGTAATGAACCTGAACCTAATGGAGAGTTGCTAATATTTAATGTGACAACCCCTCCTGCGGCTGGATCACTATTTCGTAAATCAGCAATTATTACATCATTTGAAGAAACATGAATAGTGGCATCTGTTAAGTTTACAGGACTATTAGGCATATGTGTATCATTAATATAACCTACTGCTTTTCCTCCTAATTCAAGTCTTGAAGCTTGTGTTCCATTTTTACTCATATCAATTGTACCGCCATTATCCGTATAAAGCGCATATCCCGCACCTTCATAATGTACTGTACTTCCTTTTAACGAAACATTTGCCCCGTTAGTAGAAGCCACCGCTGTCGAACCAGCTATAACTTTAATTTTATTGTTATCCGCTATTATTTTAGTTGGATTACCCGAAACATTACCATCAGCATATAATCCAAACCCCGTGTATTCATCAATAGGCTGCCATGTTCCAGATACAATTTTACCTACTTGTTTACCAGCAACATCAACATTCCAATCTGTTGAAGATGTAAATGAATTTGTTGTACCTCTTGAAATATCTACTGTTGCACCGCCTTTGGCGTAAACTGCTCCTGTTGTAGGTGTAGAACCGCCGCTTAATGGATTATTTGAAATAGTGCTTTGAATTTTTAATCCACCCAAGTTTTCATGAGTTTTAACTCTTGCTCCCCCATCTGCAAAAATAAATATATTATCCGTTGTCACATTACTTGTTGAAATACTTCTTGCTGTTGCTTCCCAATTATTTACAGCATTTGTGTTAGTTGTATTTTTACCACTGGCAAAAATAGCTGTATTATTAGTACCACCATCAAGCACCATATCACTTTCTGAATGTACAGAACCACCATTTTCAACTGCTATTCCTGTATTATTTGAACCACCAGTCATCTTAATTCTACCAATTCCCAAATTTACCATTACACCATTTGCTCCAGTTCCTGGCGTATAAACTCCCACATTATTTTGACCATTACCACTACTTGCAGCACTTCCATTTAGATGAATATAATGAGCTTGTAAGTCAATTGCCGATTTTGAATAAATTCCTGCTGAACCTAATGAGTTTCCACCACCATCTTTTCCACCATTATTTTGTAATTCAACTCCAAAGGCCCCATTTATCCAGTTATGTGTTCCAGGAACATAGATACCGGCACTATTATTACCTTTCATTACAATGGCTTCACCTGTCATATTCGTATCTGCCCATTTTCCACCATCACCTGCATTTGTTCCAACATTTATATCAAGTTTATTAATCTTATCTCTACTACTGCCATTCCAAAAAGCATCACCTACATATGCTACAGTTGTTTTAGTACCAGCTAAATTAGTGGCTGTATCTTGTACTGGAGTTCCAGGCGCTCCTTTTCCTGCCGACAAAGCTTTAGAAAAATTAGTAAAAACTAATGAGTGAGAAATATTAGTTGGATTGCTAGGAATAGTAAGTTCTCTTGGATTAAAATAAATACCTACACTTTGATCTCCTTCCATAGTCATTTTACCTTTATTTATTACTGCTATCCGTCTATCAGAAATCCTTGGAAAAGGAGGATTATGAGTAGGAATAGGAGCAGGAAATACTCCACCACCACGATATGCATCATTTGCAAAATAAAACATTGCTGTTTTGTTTGCTTTTGTAGTTATATCACCTATTCTAGCACCAGTCCCAGATAATTTACCTTCATTATAAAAGAATTGCTGTGTATAATTATGAGTAGTGTCAGGCGAAACAATAAATACAGCACTTTCTGTGGAATCATGAATTATTTTTCCTTGATTTAAAATTATCCCATTTGCTCTTCCCAAATCATCATGCGAATAACTATTTGAAAAAGTAGCATATTTACCGATTATATCAATATTTCCTGTATTCGTAAAAATATTATATCCTCCATGCGGAGCCGTTCCATCTTCTATTATTTTCATACCTAGAATATCTTTAAAACTTTCACTTAAATCAAGTCCTAAAGCAGCTAAGCCACTAAACTCAGTAATCACTTTACTAAATTGTAGTCCATTATGTATGTCTTGATGCACAAGTTCCTCGGTATGTGCAGCATCATTACTACTAACATATGTTACTTTTGCATTATTTAAAAAGAATGCAGCACTAGGTACACCGGCATTACCAGAAATTTGAAATAAACCATTCACGTTATCTTCAATTCCATGATTATAGGTAACTGTTTTATCTTTTCCATATGTTAATCCATTTAATGCAGTTGTTGAATGTACATTTCCAATAGAAGGAGAAGTATTTTTCACAGTTAAATTGGTTACAGTATAGTCTAATTTCTGATAATTTGGCTTTGATCCTAAATTCCTATTAACCGTAATATCTCCTTTTGTAATAGTAACTCCTTCAAATACTCCATTAAAATTATCTACTCCTGAGTTTGTTCCCGCTGCTCCTTTATTGTTTGTGTTCATTGCAGAAAGCTGCTGCCAGCTTCCTCTTGATCTAGCAGTTAATGTTAACTCAACATTCAAATTAACAGATGGAGCACTGACATTAGGTGCTTTTGGTGCATTGACTGTTCTAGGAATAAAATTAGGCAGATTGCTTACATCAATATCCATCGATAAATTTGCATTTTTAACCTTAGGAACTAACGGTGTAAGCGAAGCAGATACTGGTATTATCGCAACGGGTTCCTGTTTTAATCCAAGATCTGTTGTATTTCCATAAAGAGAGTGTGCATCTGGAGTTGTGTTGTATTTATACTTCCCCATCGTTTTATCTCTTTCATACTTCACATCGGCAACTTTGTCTCCACGCCCTTTGTAGTGCCCTTGCCAATTGTTATAAAATCCATTTATTCCATATTGCCAGCTGCTCCAAGGTGACTTAACCACGTGATCCCCTTGCTCCATCAACTGAATCAGCTCTAAATTTGTGTTACGGAGAAGCTTGTTATTTTCTGCTCTCGCTTTTCTAAAGTCCTGCTTTAGCTGAACAATTGATGTATTTATCGCTTTTGTCTGTACTTTAATCTCATCTTCAGCCGAAAAAAGATTGATTGAAATTCCTCCTATCCCTATCGCTCCCGTCAATAAAAACGAAATAAGCGCCGCATCTGTGTACTTAAAGTCTTTTACTCTTTTGGCAAAAGATTTTAATTCTTGTTTTAATTTTTTTAAATTGTTCGTCATTTTCCTTCCCTTCTCAAAAAATTATTCTAATCTTTTCTTAATTTAATTTCATTATTTTTGCAAAATTTCAAAAAAAATATAAATACTTTCTTTTTTTAAAACATTACAATTTTATAACAAATCTTATTTAATTGTATAAAATTTTTACAATTAATTAATAACTAAAACATTTATCAAAAGAATTATCTTCAATTAAGTTCTAGTATATCTCAACAATTTTAAACTAAGAAAAGGGAGTGGGGATTATGGAAAAAAGTAGATTAAATACATGCCCAATTGATGATAAATATTGGGAAGTTTTAGAAGAATATTCTTATGAAACATCAAAGGGACTTGTAGTTGTTCCAAAAGGTTTTAGAACAGATTATGCATCAGTACCTAAGATTTT
>ERZ772921.251-NODE-251-length-33644-cov-62.863348_pt1 | contig 33644 bp, 30 predicted proteins | sample MGYA00512117_ERZ772921 | MGnify/ENA primary metagenome ERZ772921 (study PRJEB29015, sample SAMEA2737944) | human oral metagenome | biome: human oral; feature: human-associated habitat; material: dental | place: China | collected 2150 ...
GAATTTCAAAATATAGATCATAAAAAAGGAAAATACGCCTCCATCGCGAATATTTTAGAACATACAACGAAACACGTCTTCATACGCGCTTCGTTTTCTCATTCTATCAGAAACTGTGTCCAATTACAAAGGAGAGATCCATTTCTATGGCAATCATCGAATCCGAGCACATTGATGCCGAGAAGCGGTTCGGCGGCAGCGGCACGATCCACATTCAAAAGCTGCTCAGCCCGGCAGAGCTCGACGGAAAGTGCGCGATGTACGCGCGCGTAACGATCCCGCCCCATGCGTCGATGGGTGTGCACAAACACGAGGGCAATACCGAGACCTATCACATTCTCTCGGGGCGCGCCCGCTACAACGACAACGGCACGGAGATCGAGATCGGTCCCGGTACAACGACGTTCTGCGCAGACGGAGAGGTGCATGCCATTGCCAATGCCTCCGACACGGAGGACCTCGTCTTCATGGCGCTGATCATCAATAAATAACTGCAGAGATGGGAAAAGCCCGCGGCGGGAACAACCCGCACGGGCTTTTTTGCTATATTCAGCTGCTGTTCAAATCCTATTCATACCGCAGAGCATCGATTGGATCGAGGCGTGCGGCTTTGCGTGCGGGATAGATGCCGAAGAAAAGGCCGATCCCGACGGCGAAGGAGAAAGAAACGAGCACCGGCAGGATATCGACGGTGGTCGTGAGCCCGCCGAAGGCACCGATCGCTTTGGAGAGCAAGATCCCGCTCGCGATGCCGATAACTCCGCCCACGATGCCGATGACCATGGACTCGATCATGAACTGCATGAGCACGTTCGACGAGGTCGCGCCGAGTGCCTTGCGGATGCCGATCTCACGTGTGCGTTCGGTCACCGAAACCATCATAATGTTCATGATGCCGATACCGCCGACGAGCAGCGAGATGCTCGCGATCGAGCCGAGGAGCAGCGTGATCATATTGGTATTCTCCGTGAAGCTCTCCATGAGACTGGTCATATTGCGGACGGTAAAGTCATCCTCCATGCCGGCACGGATGTGGTGGCGCTGCCGCAGGAGGTTCTCGATCTCCGCCTGTACCTGATCCATCTTCTCCGGACTCGATACCTGTATGTTGACCGAATGTATATGGGTGATCGCAAGCATGCGCTCCTGCGCCGTCGTCAGCGGAATGTAGATCACATCGTCCTGATCCTGGCCGATGGACTGCCCCTTGGATGCCGTGATACCGATGACCTTGAACGGCTGGTTGTTGATGCGGATGTTCTGTCCGACGGGATTCTCCGCACCGAACAGGTTCGCCGCGACGGTCGGTCCGATCACGGCGACGCGGCTGCGCTTATTCATATCGCTGGCCGAAATGAACGACCCGTTTTCCACCTTCAGCGCACGAATCTGCATAAGTTCGGGCGTGACCCCCTCCACCGAAGTATTCCAGTTCAGATTACCATTGACAACCTGATACGAGGAAGAAACCGTGGGGGAAACGTAGTCGATGCCTTTGATCTTGCTCTCAATCGCCTTGGCATCATCATACTTCAGCGATTTGCGTGAGCCGGCTGCGCCGCGCACACCTCCGTGATTGGTCGATCCCGGCATGATGATGAGCATGTTCGAGCCGAGGCTGGCGAAGGAGTCTGCAACGCTCGTGCGCACGCCCATGCCGATGGATACCATCGCAATGACGGCGCCGACGCCGATGATGATGCCGAGCATCGTGAGCAGGGAACGGAGCTTGTTCGCGAGGAGGGCGTTGACCGCCATGCCGAAGCATTCTTTAAACAACATCCATCACGACCCCCTTCCCTTCATCGCGCGTGATCCTGCCGTCGCGGACGAGGAGCTGCCGGCTCGCGCGCACGGCGATCTCAGGCTCGTGCGTGACGAGAATGATCGTATGTCCTCTCTCATGCATCCGTTCGAAGATGTCCATGATCTCCTTCGTAGATTTTGTGTCAAGGTTTCCCGTAGGCTCGTCCGCCATGATGATATGCGGCTCGTTGACGAGCGCACGGGCGATGGCGACGCGCTGACGCTGTCCGCCCGAGAGTTCGTTCGGCAGATGCTGTCCGCGGTCGGCGAGGCCGACGGAGGACAGCACTTCCTGTGCCCGCTCCAAGCGCTCGCGCCGCTTTATCCCCGCATAGACGAGAGGAAGAGCGACATTATCGAGTGCCGAGATGCGCGGAAGCAGGTTGAAGTTCTGAAAGACGAAGCCGATCTTCTTGTTGCGCGTGAGTGCCAGCGCATCATCGCCGAGCCCTGCGACTTCCTCACCGTCGAGCTTGTACGAGCCCTCAGACGGACGGTCGAGACAGCCAAGAATGTTCATCAACGTGGATTTTCCCGACCCCGAGGGTCCCATGAGCGCAGCAAATTCCCCGCGTCCGATATCCAGATCGATGCCGTCGAGCGCTGCGAGCATCTCCCCGCCAATGCGATAGAGTTTCCGAATGCCGCGCAGGCTGATCGTGGGCGTCTCCTTTTTTTCCATTGAGATCACCCCGCATCAAAACGGCGGAGGCCCGTCGTCATGTCCGTTTTTAGACGCTGATGTCTTTGCCTTATAGGTATTGACGACGCGCTCTCCATCGCTGAGCCCGGACAGGATCTCCACGTACTCATCGCTGTAGATGCCGGTCTCAACATAACGCTGCTCCTGCGTGCCGTCTTCGTTCATCACGAGCACATACGAGCCCGCCGCATCCGTTTTGAGCGCAGAGAGCGGCACGACGAGCGCGTCGTTCCTATCCGCCGTATTAATGACGACGCGCGCCGTCATCGCAGGCAGAAGGAGGTTCTCGGGGTCCTCCACATCAAGGGTCACATAGTAGTAGATAACGCTTGCACTCGTGGACGTGGAAGACGAACCCGACGAGCTCGTATCCCAGCTGTTGGATACATCGGTCTGCGAAATCTTCGAGACGCGGGCCTTGAACGTCTCATCCGCATGAGCGTCGACGGTAAATGTCGCCTCCTGTCCGATGCGAATGTTGCCGATGTCAGTCTCATCGACCTTTGCCTTGATCTGCTTTGCGGAGAGGTTGGCGATGCGCATGATGACGGTCGGATTATCCGAGCCCTGTACCGCCATTGTTCCGACGGTCTTCGGCTCGCCGACGACAACGCCCGAGATCGGTGCAGTGATGATAGTCTCGTTGGCATCCGAGTTGGCTTCCTCTAGATTCGACTGCGCCGTGTCATAGTTGTACTCGGCATCTTCGAGATCGGATTTGGACTTTGCCCCGATGCTTTCCAGATAGTTCATGCGGTTGTACTTGGCGCGCGTATTCGTGACGCGGTACGCTGCCTGGTCGCGCTTTGCCTCATAGTCCTTGCCGTCGAGGGTTGCAACAACCTGCCCGGCCGTAACAGTATCGTTCTCCTTGACCAGGACAGAGTTGATGCGTGCCGTGATCTTCGAACTGACCTCGACAGAATCCACCGGGCGAATCGTACCGGTCGCCTCGACCGTGGACTTGATATCCATGCGCTGTACCGTAAACGTTTCCACAGCCTGTGCAGACTTGTCCGCCTCGCTTGAGGCATAGTAGAGATAGGCGCCGCCGGCGGCCAATACGGCAGTCAATAGGCCGATGCCGATGATTGTTCTTCGCTTCATTTTTGCGCCCCCTTCTGCGCTGCTGCCTTCGATCCTGCCTCTGCATACGCCGCCTGCGCAGCATCACGCTCTTCCTGCGTCACAGAGGAGAGCTCGTTCGCCGCCGCATGCTCGCTGTCGGTAAGGGCCTCCCCCATAATGCTCTCGACCTGCGCCCGATAGCGCGCATAGTCATAGCGCGCGCTGATTGCATTCTGCTGCGCCGTCGACAGGGCGGCCTGCGCATCGAGAATATCAAGCAAAATGCCCTCACCCGCACGATAGCGTTCATTTGCGATGTAGTAGTCGTTCTGTGCCTGCTGGACCGCATCCCCCGCCGAGGTGAAGCGCTTCTCCGCCTCGCGCATATTGAGATAGGCCTTTCTGAGATCCAGATCGATGGTCTCTTCCGTCTTCTTCACGTTCAGCAGGGCGATGTCACGCTCCGCCTCCGCCGCCTCGATCTGTCCGCGCGTCACGCCGCTGTCAAAGATGTTCCACCGAACACCGACGGACGCGGACACATCCGAGCTCGTATCGTGCCGCGGACGGAACTGGCTCGTGAGCCCCGATCCGACCGTGAGATCCACAGTCGGTTTTTTGCCCGCCTTTGCGATATCGACGGCAAGTTCGCGCTGACGAAGCTTTTGCCGCTCTGCCGCGAGATCGAGTCGATTGCGATAGGCATATGCAATGCAGTCCTGCATGGAGGTCTCAAAGGGCTGATAAGCAACCTCCGTCGTGAGCTGAATCGGCTCTGCACGATCGATGTTCAGCAGATTGCGCAGTGCCGCAAGGTTCACCTCGTAGGTATTCTCCGCACGGATAAGTTCCTGCCGTGCATTCGAGAGTTCTACGGAGGAGCGAAGGACATCAATGCGCGCCTGTGCCCCGGCGCCGTAAAGCGCTGTCACATTCTGCAGATGCGCGTCGTATTTATTCACGGTGTCGCGCTGAACATCAATCTTCTTGAGTGCCTCTGCCGCGTTCCAATACGCAGAGATCACCTCATACTTCAGTTCTTCACGAGCACGCTCCGTCGCAAAGCGCGCGGCACGCGCGCCGATTTCGCCGGATTCGATACTCGCCTGGTTCGCGCCGCCGCTGTAAAGCGGAAGACTCGCCGACAGATTCACGCCGTTGCTCGCCTGTGCGCTCTCATCCTTTGCCTTGCTCGTACGCAGCGTATCGCTCGCCGTCACCGAGACGCTGTTCTTTCCGCGTGCCTGCTTCAGCGCGGCATCTGCCGTCCGCTCGCCCTCATACGTGATACGCAGTCCCGTGTTCGCAGCAAGCGCCGTATCGATCGCCTCTTCGAGCGTAAGGCTCATCGCATCCGCAGACACCGGAAGGAAGAGTGCCGTACTCAGGGCGAGTGCGGCAAACATCCGGCGGCGGCGCGGCCTGTACCGTTGATCGTACATAAAGGCCTCCTACTAGGAAATCAAAAATACATCCATAATAATGCGCCCATGCTAACGCAGGGGCGCTAATTATTTCTTAGAATCCCATTATTTTTATATTAGAGCGTCGGATGTTCCATGAGCCACTGCTTTGCCGCCTCGAACTGTGCGTCTGTCACATCCTTCGGCGAACGATTGACAATGATATCCGGCGTAATGCCCGTACCGTCAATGGAGCGTCCATTCGGTGTCACATATTTTGCGATCGTCAGTTTCAGCCCATCCTCGTGGAAAAGCGGCAGGACTGCCTGTACGGATCCCTTGCCGTAGGAAGTTGTGCCGATGATCTCTGCCGCACCCGTATCCTGCAGCGCACCTGCGAGGATCTCCGACGCGCTCGCACTGTTCTCGTCGATGAGTACGGCGATGGGATATTTCCGCGCGGTGAGATGTGATTTGTAGACTTCCTCGTCACCGTCGCGGTTGATCACGGAGACGATTGGGCCCTCCGGCACGACCTGCTCGGCGACAGCGACACAGCTCGTGATGAGGCCGCCCGGATTCTCGCGCAGGTCGATGATGAGCGCCGTCATGCCCTCGCCCGCAAGACGCTTCATCTCAGCGGAGAATTCCTCACCTGTGTGCTCGGCAAAAGAGCCGATGCGAATATAGCCGATCGTCGTCCCCTCGATCATTACGCCGCGCACGGAAGGCACCTGGATGACGGCACGCGTAATCGTATACTCCTGCTCTGTCCCGTCGCGCAGGATGCGCAGGACGACATTCGTCCCCGCTTCACCGCGAATGCGCAGAGCGACCTCCTCGCTCTGCATCTCGCTCGTCGGCGTGCCGTCCACGGTCAGGATCTCGTCTCCTGCGCGCAGACCCGCCGCCTCGCCGGGCGTCCCCTCAAGAACGGAGATGATCTTCACCGTCCTGTCCTTGAACCCCATCGTCACGCCGATGCCGCCGAAGGCGCCCTCGGTATGCTGGCGCAGCTCCTTGAACATATCGGGCGGCATGTAGACGGAATGCGGATCGCCGAGCGATGCGACCATGCCGTTGATCGCTCCGTCGATGAGCGCCGTCGTATCGGGTGCGCTCACATAGCGTGCTTGTATGAACTTCATCACGCCAAAGAGGCGCAGAACATCATCGCCGTAGATCCCCGTCATGCGCAGGAGGCCGCCGGCGAACAAGACGGTCAGAATACTCCCAAAGGCTGCGGACAGGATGATGGTTAAAATGAGTTTCTTTCTGTTCATATCCTCTTTCGCTCAATCAAAGGTAAGCGAGCGGGTTCACCGGCTCGCCGTTGACGCGCACCTCAAAATGACAGTGCGGACCTGTCGAGTTGCCCGTAGAACCACATTCCGCGATCAGCTCGCCCTGCGCCACACTCTGCCCCGTACTCACCTCAAGCGACTGACAGTGGCCGTAGAGCGTCGAGATACCGCCGCCGTGGTTGATGATGACAGCATTGCCGTAGCCCGAGATCCAGCCCGCATATTCGACGGTTCCCGCCTGCGCTGCATAGATCGGATCGCCGTAGTCACCGCCGATATCAATGCCGCTGTGGAAGCGCTGTGCGCCCGTGATCGGGTGCGTGCGCCATCCGAAATCCGATGTGATCGAGCCTGCGAGCGGCCAGATCATCGCCCCCGAGCCCTGCACGGGGAGATTGCGCAGTCCGCTGCGCTGAAGCATGCGCGTGATGCGCTCCGATGCGGCGCGGGATTCATCCTGCTGTCGGTCGATTGTCGCCTTATCGTATTTCATCTGCTCGATGAGTGCCTGCTGCTGTGCGACCTTGTCCTCCATCGCCAGACGTGCCTCACGTGCCTTTTTCTCGAGCGGTTCTTGTTCCGCCCGGTCCTTCTCCAGCTCCTCCTTGAGGGCACGCATCGCGTCACGGTCGGCGAGAATCCCGTGCACGAGATCATAGTCCTGCTTGATGACGCGCTTGAGGAGATCCATGCGCGTAAGGAAATCCGAAAAATCCTTTGCGCCAAAGAGGACGTCCACATAGGAGATCTGTCCGTTGATGTAGATATCGCGTACGCGTCTGCCGAGGACATCGCGCTTGCGCTCGTATGCGCGCTCCGTAATTTCGAGTTTCTCCTCGTTCTCCTCAAGGCGCGCGAGCGTCTCATTCAGCTCGGCACGGCGCACTTTATGCTCGGCGATCGCCTCGTCCGCCGCCTCATCCAGAATGCGCTTCTGCTCGGAGAGAGAGTCGATCTTTCCGCCGAGTTCAGCACTCTGTCGTCCGAGTTCCTCGACCTGCGCATCGTAGTTGTCGCGTTCCTCCTCAAGCGTCGCCGCAGCTCCCTGCCCTGCGGCAAGGAATGTAGCGGCAAGAGCTGCGCAGAGGCCCCTTTTTATCTCTGATCTCATCAATTACACCCTCAGGAAACGCTTGAGCGACACCCATGCGCCGGTCGCACCGATCGCCATGCCGAGCAGGATGATGATGAGACCGACATAGTTCATAAACGGCGACTGCGGAATCAGCGGGAAGAAGGCGAGTGTATCGTAGACCTTGCTCGCCACACCCGCATAGAAACTGCGCAGAACGATGGCTGAGATCAGTCCGCCGATGAAGCCGAGCACGACGCCCTCAAGCACGAACGGCCAGCGGATGAATCCGTCCGTAGCGCCGACGTATTTCATGATCGCGATCTCACGCCGCCGCGCGAATACCGTCAGGCGGATCGTGTTCGCGATGATAAAAACGGTCGCGCCGCCGAGGAGCAGAATGAGCATGACGCCAAAGATACGCACAAGCCGCGTAATGTCGAAGAGATGCTGCACAACATCTTGTCCGTATTTCGCTGACTCTACGCCGGACATACGCTCGATCTGATGCGCCGCCGTCTCCACCATGTCCGGCTGGCGTACAGTCACCTCATATGCGTTTGGCAGAGGGTTTGTTTCTCCGAGCGCATCGAGCAGATATTTCTGCTCGCCCAGGCGCTCAGAGAGACGCGCGCGTGCCTCTTCGCGCCCAACGTATTTCACAGACTCGATTCCCTGCAGCGCACGGATCTTTGCGCCCAGTTCCTCCTCCTCTTCTTCGCTCAGATCATCCTCCATATAGACGCTGATCTGTACCTGTGACTCAAGGAGAGATGCCGCGCGGTTCATATTGAGCGCGAGGATGAGGAACACACCGAGGATAAAGAGCGAGACTGCAACTGTGCCGACAGCGGCAAATGTCATCCAGTTGTTGCGGCGCAGCGATCGAAAGACCTCCTGGACATAGTATTCGGCGGTCCTAATCTTCATATCCGTACCCTCCGCGCATCTCATCACGTACAATGTGACCGCCCTCAATGGCGACCACGCGGCGCTGCATTGTGTCGACGATGCCCTTGTCATGCGTCGCCATGACGATCGTCGTACCTGCTGCGTTGATACGCTTGAAGATATCCATGATATCCCAACTCGTCTCAGGGTCGAGATTGCCCGTCGGCTCGTCCGCAATAAGGATCGCAGGATCGTTGACGATGGCGCGCGCGATCGCTACGCGCTGCTGCTCGCCGCCTGAAAGCTGCGAGGGGAAGTTGCGGTATTTGTCCCGCAGCCCGACCACGTCGAGCACGGCGTTCACACGGCGTTGGATCATCTGGCGCGGCGCCTCGATCACGCGCATCGCGAACGCCACATTCTCATAGACCGTCTTGTCCGACAGCAGACGATAGTCCTGGAAGATGACGCCAAGGCCCCGCCGGAGATACGGCACATCCTTTACATTCATATGAACAACATCATGTCCGTTGACGAAGAGTTCCCCCTCCGTCGGCAGCTCCTCGCGAAAGAGCATCTTAATGAATGTGGACTTGCCCGCGCCGCTCACACCGACGACAAAGATGAACTCTCCTTTTCCGATCTCAATGTTCACGTGGTCCAGCGCAAGCGCGCCATTCCCATATATCTTTGAGACATTTTTCATCCGAATCATTGTGTTCGTCTCATTCCTCTCCGCTATGACTCCCCTATGAATCCGGAGTCACTAAAAACCGTTTTTTATTATAGCACAAATCAAAAAAACTACAAAATGCCGCGTTGCCATTTTCTTCGCCCCATGTTATTCTCATCCCCATGAGAACATATTTCATTTCAAGAGAACGCCGCCTATGATCTTAAAAAAATTTTTATTTATCGCGCTCGGCCTCGTCAGTCTCGGGCTCGGCATCCTCGGCGCCTTCCTCCCCATCCTGCCGACCGTGCCGTTCGTCCTGCTCTCTGCCTGGTGCTTTGCGCGCGGGTCGCATCGCCTCGATCGCTGGCTGCAGGCCACGCACATCTATCGACAGACGATGCTTCTCATGCACAGCGGACGGCGCGGCATGACCATCGTCCAAAAACTGCGCGTCATGCTCCCCGTTACCGTGCTCATGGGCGTCTCCTTTCTCGTGGCCGATCCTCCGCACGCACGCATTGCGATCGGCATCGTGTGGACGGCGCATGTCATCGTGCTTGTCTTTCGCGTTCCTACGATAAAAAAATAAGCTGCCGCGGCAGCTCTTTTTTTGCAGAATTTTATGGACGGTGCAGTCCCCGCTGAATTGACAAAAACAAAAGGATTCGATAGAGTATACATATATTGTCATATGCAAATTCAGGGAGATCAATCATGACAAACTGGAAAGAAGCGAATTGGCACAGTACGCGGCTGAACCGCGTGATGAATATACGCGTCTACGGAATGCCGAGCGGTGTTCCCATGCTCATCTTCCCGACACAGGACGCAATGAGCGACAACTTCGAGAACTTCGGCATGATCGAGTTGCTGTCGGAGGATTTGCGCCGCGGACGCATCCAGCTCTTTTGCGTGGATACGGTCGACACGGAGACATGGTCCAATATCTGGGGCGACAAAACGTGGCGCGCACAGCGGCAGGAACAGTACTACGGCTACATCATCGACGAGGTCATCCCCTTCATACGCACAGAGAATACGAGCAAACGTCTGCCCATTGCCGCCGGATGCAGCCTCGGCGGTCTGCATGCAGCCATCGCATTCTTCCGCCGTCCCGATCTCTTTGACGGCGTGCTCGCTCTCTCGGGCGTCTACGACGCAAAATTCTTCACCGACGGCTGGATGAACGACACACTTTACGACAATTCTCCGCTTGACTTTCTCGCGAACATGCCCGGCGATCACCCCTATATCGACCTCTACAATCAGCGGCGCATCGTGCTCTGTGTCGGACAGGGCCGTTGGGAGGAGGAGGGACGCCGCACGACGGCGCTCATGGGCGACGTGCTCTACGGCAAGGATATTCACGCATGGGTGGATTTCTGGGGCTATGATGTCGATCATGACTGGGACTGGTGGAAGAAGCAGTTCGCTTATTTCCTCCCCTTCGTTCTGCGCGAGCAGACATAACCTATGAGGTACGATCATGAACTTTGTCTTTGTATCCCCGCAGTTCCCGCGCGTCTATTGGAATTTCTGCGACCGTCTGAAGAAAAAGGGCGTCAACGTCCTCGGCATCGGTGACACGCCCTATGATCAGCTCACACACGAGGTGCGCGAGTCGCTGACCGAATACTACTTCGTCCCCTCGCTGGCCGATTACGATCAGATGATGCGTGCCGTCGCGTTCTTCACCTTCAAATATGGGCGCATCGACTGGCTCGAATCCAACAACGAATACTGGCTCGAGAGCGATGCGCATCTGCGTACGGATTTCAATATCCGTACGGGCTGGCAAAGCAGTGACATGGAGCACATCAAAAATAAATCCGCCATGAAGCCCTTTTACAGGAAGGCAGGCATCCCGACGGCACGCCTCTCAAAAGTGACAACGCTTGCCGCTGCCGAGGAGTTCCTCGCCGCGGTCGGCTATCCCGTCATCGTTAAGCCCGACACGGGCGTCGGTGCGACGGACACTTACCGCATCGACAATCATGACGAACTCTGTCATTTCTACGCATCCAAACCAACGGTGCCCTACGTCATGGAGGAGTTTGTCACAGGCGATATATGCTCCTACGATGCCATCGTGGATGCGGATGCCAACCCGATCTTTGAGTCTATGACCGTCTGGCCGCCGTCTGTTATGGACATCGTGCTCTATCAGCTCGATCTCTCCTACTATACGACGGATCGCGTGCCCGACGCGCTGAAGAAGGCGGGGTGCGCCACACTCAAAGCATTCCATGTGCACAGCCGCTTCGTTCATTTCGAGTTCTTCCGGCTGACAAGGGCAAAGCCGGGGCTCGGCGATATCGGCGACTTCGTTGGGCTCGAGGTCAACATGCGGCCGGCCGGCGGCTACACTACGGATATGATGAACTACGCGCACTCCACCGATGTCTATGAGATCTGGGCCGATATGATTACGGAGAACCGCCGCGTTCTCCCCGATCGCAGCGAGCACTGCTACTGCGCCTATGCGAGCCGCCGCGACTTCCATCGCTATGTCCGCACGCACGAGGATATCCTGCGCCGCTACGCAGGACAGATCGTCATGTGCGAGCGCATGCCCGAGATGATGTGGCCGCAGATGGGCAATCAGATGTATACGGCAAAGCTGAACGGACAGGAAGAAACGGATGAATTTATCCGCTTCGTCCAGGAACAACAGAGCTAACGACATAAAAAAAGACTGTGCATGCAGTCTTTTTTTATTATCTCATTCCGCAGACAGCGATCCAGTATTCGCCTTCCTTGAAATGCATATGAACTTCTTGGAATCCCGCCGCACGGAAGAGCCGCTCAAACTCCTCAGGCGTCGGATTTGTTAGTTGATAGCCGGCGATCTTCTCACGTATGCTCTGGGGCAGATCGTCACGCCCATAGACCTCTGCAAGCAGGAGAAACGTGCCGCCCGGCTTCAGCACACGAGCGACCTCTTTCAAACTTTCGGCGGGATTCGGCCAGAAATAAAAGCTCTCCACCGTGACGATCTCGTCAAAATGTACGTCATCGAACGGCAGCGCCTCGACCGACGCGTGCAGAATCTCCATCCGCCCCGCCTCAATGAGAGGTGCATTGAACGCGCGCGAAGCCTCCACCGAGGTCTCCGCATAGTCGATGCCGACGAGATGCCCCTGCGTCACACACTCCGCCATCCGTGCGAGAGTATTCCCGCCGCCGCAGCCAATATCGAGCACGATATCACCCGCATGGAGGGTGATCTGCGCGAGTCCCCAGTCGACGAGCCGCGCATGGCTTTCATTCATGCGGGCGAGCATTGCGCGTCCGGCCGCTCCCTCAGGACGCCGCGGATTTCCCTCTGCAGTCACGCGGTCCGTCTCTGTCCAATCAGCATCTGCCATCGTCACTCAACTCCCATCGTCTGTTTTGACAAATCAAAGCCGAACTGCATGGGATCGGCAGGATCCCAGATTCGTGTTTTCTCGTTATAGCGTACGGGCACATAGAATGTCACCGTTCCCATAGGCTGCAGCTCGCGATACACCTCTGCCGTTGCCTCTACTGCTATGCGGCGCAGCTCTTCCGGCGAGGCATCCAGCTTCATCCGCTGGCGAAAGAGCGCCGATGCCTTTTCCCGTGCCGCCGTCATATTGAACCGCGTCACCGTCACCTCGACCATCGCCTGTTCCTTCCCCTGCTCAGAAACAGCAGTCTCCACCGTCGCGCTCCGCAGAGACTCCAGATAAGCATCGCCGATCTCCGCTGCCTCTTCCGGTGTGAGCATCGCCCCCGAGGTCTGCAGCGCATTTGAAAATGCCATTTTCATATTGAACGAATCCGTTGACGCACCGTATGAGACAAGCTGTTTCTGAGCCGCCTCATCCTGCCGCACAAAAGCATCGCAGTAGAGCTTAATGCTTTCCGCGGCATCCGCCTTCTCCATGCGCCCGATTGTTGCGAAATAGAGCGCCGCAAAAATCGCGGCACTAAAGATCATAATGAAGATGACGGGGAATCGAATCTTGGGTGAAATCACCTTTATCACTCCTCCATATCTATTTATCGGCCAAAAATCCGCGTCGTATTAGGCGCGGATTCATCTTTCATCAGAATGTAATATGTGCCTATGCCATTCCCTCCCACCAACGCGGGAAGTCAGCGGGCTGCTCCATATCGACCGTCTCCCCGATGCGCGGCGTAACCATCCGGTAGGGGCGCCCCGCACTCTCCTTCAGGAGTTCTGCATAGGGCTCCTGCCATGTGTGCAGGGCAAGCGCAAACTTTCCGCTGTGCGCGGGCAGCACAAAACGCGCGCGGACATCCTCCGCCGCCTGCGCCGTCTCATTCGGGAGCATGTGGATCGCGTGCCACTGCATATTATACTGCCCGTTCTCCATCATCGCGAGATCAAAGCCGTCAAAGCGCGCGCCGATGTCCTTGAAATGCTTTCCATAGCCGCCGTCACCGCTGATGTAGATGCGGCGCTCCGGCGTTATAACGGCAAAGCCGCACCACTGCGTATTATTGCGCGTCAGAAAACGTCCCGAAAAATGCCGCGACGGCAAAATGTGGATGTGAAAATCATCAGTCAGCGCAATGTCGGTGTCCCAGTCCTCCTCGTGCAGGTGCGCGAGATCAAAGCCCCACTGCTCAAAAAACTCGCCGACACCGAGCGGGCAGATGATTTCCTTCACCTTCGGCTTCAGCGCCATTACCGTATCATAGTCGAGATGATCCCAGTGATCGTGCGTCATGAGGAGCACATCGAGCGCCGGAATATCTGCCGCTGTATAGACATTGCTCCCGCGGAATGCGCGGTTGATGAAAAAGATCGGCGAGCCGTAAGCCGAAAATACCGGATCGACCAGAATGCGCCGCCCGCCGACCTGCAAATAGAACGTCGAGTGCCCCATCCACACAGCAACATCCTGCTCGCGCGGAATCGCATGCAAATCTGTTTTATTGCTCGGGATCGCCTCCTTCGGCACGCGCCCGTCATCGCCGCCGAAGAGCACACGGTAGAGCGTCTCAAGACGGTTCGGTTTCTCCTCTTCGGGCAGATCGTCCATCATCGCATCAACCGGCTCAAGACAGACGAACTGCCCGTCTACGTAATGCGGCGATGCCTTGATCCGCTCAAGACGTGCGCCCGAAGGTGCACGCCCGAACTTTTCCTGTCGCACAAAGAGCCCGGCACCGCTGGCAAGCGCGCCGATCCCCGCAAGTGCTCCAAAGATAAAATTCCGTCGTTTCATGAAGTCCCCTTGCTAAATGTCAAATACGGCGGTCCCCGCTATAAAAAATTATCCCCTGTTGTCCAACAAGCTAATCCTATATCGCTATCATAAAATATAAGTGAAATACCGCAAACAAATTCGATGCGCAACTATCTCAGCATCTCCTAAAACAATGGAGAAATAAGGATTTCGTAACTCCCCCAGCCCTGCGAAACCTGAACGAAGCAGTCTGTGCGTTTTCCCTGAATGATATCTTTCTCTCTGCGAACATCATACCATCCGGTCCGTCTCATCGTCTCCTCTGTAAATGCGGCGTTCATGTCGCCGCGCACTTTGATTTTCAGCTTTCGATCGCCGCCAAGAACGTCGATTTCCTCGATGCTGACAATCGGTGCATTCTGAATCTCCTTCAGATCATTCAGTGCGTAGACCAATGCCAGTTCGCGTGCCGGCGTATCTTCTCCTTGATGCCGCGGATAATACGTATGGTTCCAAAAAACTGTAAACAAAAGAACGGTCATAGCGGAGAGAAGGACTTTATTTGCTCGCAAGAACTTATTAATATCCTCCATTTGAAATCTCCATTCGATATGTATCGTCCTTCCTGCTCAGATAAAAATGAAGCAAATGGTTGGGCGCGTGAAAAACATATTGCTGCGCATCGCCTTTTTCCATAACAAAATGTTCCCGTTCCAGCATAGGACGGTAGCGCTCCAGCTCTTTCTCCATATCATTCCGGCTTCTATATGTGAGCGCAAACGAAAAAGGTGTTCCTATTCTGTCATGGATATCTACTTTGATGACATCTGCTTTATCAGGCAGTGCAACGCCTTGAAAAAACACGATGAAATTCATCCAGTTGGAACACTTTTTCATGCTGACATCATATACGGAAATGCCAATCCCCACGATGAAGCAGATCACCATAAAAAGAGAAAACAGACGCCGCTTCTTCATGTGAAGCATCTTTTTCATCCAGACATATCCCTGTTCTGACAAATCAATACCTCCGCAGCATCGCTCTCATAACAAAAATACGGCTGCTCCCAGCCGTATTTTCATATCACTGCATTGCCTTCAGATCCCGAGCGCCGCGATCCACGAGTTAATCGCCATCGGGGTCTCTCCCATCTCGAAGCGGCGGCCTTCCTTCATCTGTGCCCCCTTGGCAGAGGGACGCAGATGCGCCGTTGTCTGTCCCATAGGACTGCCGCCTGAGGTCGCGAACGGGACGACGGTCTTGCCCGTCAAGTCATAATGCTCGAGGAATGTGTTGATAATATGCGGCGCAACGTACCACCAAATCGGAAAGCCGACGAAAATTGTATCGTATGCCGAAAGATCCGGCAGCTCCCCCGCAATCTCCGGACGGCTGTTCGGATCGTTCATCTCAATGCTCGAGCGGCTTTTGCGGTCGTTCCAGTTGAGATCATCCTTCGAATACGCAGCGGCGGGCACAATCTCATAGAGCTCGGCACCGATTACATCTGCAAGTTTATGCGCAACTTTCTCCGTACGGCGCGAGGGCGAAGCGGAGAAGAAGGCAATCAGGGCTCTCCCGTGCATATCATTTTCTCCTTTCGAGGAATTCATGAGCAAATCCGCGGTCATCAGGCAGAATATCCGATTCAAACAGGCGGTTCCACGGGAAGGTCACCTCAACGACATTGATCTCTGCGATCGGCGGCAGATTCTCCTCAATGAAGCGGTTCATCATACGCGTCGAACGCACGGAAACAGCATCCTTCTTCGTGCCGAGGCTGCCGTAGAAGCCATCGCCGCGCAGCCATGTGAGCTGGCGCGCAATTGTATTGCGCACATTCGCCTGATATGCCCAGTCGTCAAGATAGCGCGTAGTAAGGAGATGGTCAACGGCATCCGGCTCCATATGGCGGACGAGCATCCCCTGCCCGATGGCAAAACCAGAGCTGTTTGTCGGTGTATTCCATCCGGCATAGGCGCGAATCTTATAGAGGAGTCCGCGGCGCTGGAGCGCCGCCATGAGCGCGTTGTCGGAGCCGTTCGCAAAGGCGATGTCCGCGATGGCCACAGGATATCCTTTTGCCACATAGTCTGCGACAATATCGGCGAAATATTTCGTACCGTCCCGCTCCTCGCCGTCATTCATCAGAGCGTTCGCCTCATAGGTCTTCCCGTCCGGGTTCGTGTTCACCGTGAGCACGACATCTGCTTTCTCGGGCGCGCGGACGATCATGCCGCCTGCCGCCGTCACGGCGTCACTGATCGATGTTCCGATCTTTTCATCCGAGTAGGCAGGCACTGTGTCCTGCCCGCGCCCCCAATTGTAGCGCGCATAGACAAACGGAACTTCGCGCCGTTGTTCGTTTACCGCGCGCGTCAGCATCAGCAGGGCGATCTCATCGATGCCCGCCATCGTCTGAAATCTCGTCTTGCCGAGATCTGCACCCGTCTCAGTGAGATGACGGCTCTCAAGATGCGTCTGCGAGAAAGGCGCGTTGTCGTCGCGTCCGAGCGCGAGATAGCGGAATGTGCCGCGCTTGCGCATGAGATCGATCATATACTCGTTGACTGCATAGTTCTTCTCGCGCCGTCCCATCCAGTCGGCAAGCGCCTCCTTCGGGATCAGACGTCCGAGGAAGGCGTACTCCTTGCGCTCGCGGCGGGAGAGTCCCTCGACCTCCTCCTTATCGCGCAGAACGGTATAGCGGAAAATATCCGCGCCGTAGCGGCGGTAATACTCCGGCTCCTCATGTCCTGAGGCCTCGCCTGAGCGCGGCGTGCGCATAATGGACCCGAACACATAGAGCGGCGTCTTCGGATGCGCGCGCTGCAGCTCATCAAACCGAGCCGCCCGTGCAAGCACCTCCTCACGCGTATAGCTGTGCTTGCGCGAGCCGACGAGGCTGCCGTAGATCATTGCGTCCGAAGAGATGACCGCAGCCTTTACCCCGGGCTGCGCCATATTCTCCCGCGCCCACGCCCAAAGTTCATCCGGATGTCCCCAGTCGTCACGGCTGCCGAGCAGTTCCTGCGGCGGCACAATGACCTCATAGCCGGCCTGCTGGACGACATCCGCCGTCTGCTTGCTCGAGATCGGGCGTCCGTCGTGCGGGATGAAGATGATCTTCTCTTTTGTCGGCTCCGCCTTTGCCGCATCGATTGTCTGCGGCAGCAGCAGCATGACAAGCATCGCCATACAAAGCATACGAATCAAACGGGATGCGCTCAATGTGTTCCTCCTTCTTCCGCGCCGCTTGGTGCGGCGCCGGTCTTCTCTTTCAAAATCGCCTTGAGGGCTTCTCTTACATCATCGGGCACATTCAGCTTTGTATCAAACATGATGCCGCCCTCGCGTACCTGAGCCCCCTCAATCTCGACCATATCCATCAGACGATGCCCGCGGAACTCGGTCTGTCCGAGCTTCGACGCGGCAAGTACACCGCGAAAATCGACGCGCACCTTATTCCCTTTGATGTCCACGGGCAGACGCTCGGATACGTCCAGATGCCCGACCATGCGCTCCACCATCGAGAGCGAGATGCGGGAAAATATCCACGATACAAGCCCGTGGTCCGGCACGTTCTTCTTTCGAACGCGATAGACAGCATAGGACTTTTCACCGTCGTGAACAAATTCTTCGATGGTGCCTGAGAGCTCGATTTTCTTGTATTTTTTTGTTGTCGTACAGACGATATCGAGGCGTCCATTCTCATGTGATGTGAGTTCTATCCCGCGTATGGTGCCCTCTGTTCCGATGTTGTGGGCAATCGCATCATTCAGCACGGCGTCGCGTACGAAAAGATGCCCCTCAGCGATCTGAGCCAGCGTCTCGCGGTCCCACGTATCGCGCAGGACCGTCAGCGCGGGACCGTAATCCTGCACGGCCTCCCGGAGGCTGCTCCAATCGATGTTCTGCACCTGCTCAACAACATGCGCAGGGATATCAATGACCATTATTTTCCTGCCTTTTCCATTTCTGCTTTCTTTTCACGCAGATCAATCCAGAGGTTCTGCACGCGTGCAAAGAGCTTTGCATCGTTTCTGCGCACTTCCTGATCGCTCATGAGGCGAGAGAGTATCTGCGTCGCCTTCCCATAGTCGCCCAAGCGATAATAAGCCGCGCCTGCAATGTAGATCGCCATGTTCTCGCTCATGCCATGGACCGGATAGTGTTCCGTCATCACGGATTCCTCGTAGAGTTCGGCGGCGCGGCGCAGCATTTCCGCCTCCTTGTCTCTCTCCTCCGTATCGCGGTAGACCCATGCCATGCCCATGCAGTAGCCCGCCTGCTTTTGAAGCGACCAGCCAAGGCGCTCGGCAAAGTAGATGCCGAGCTTATAGGCACGGATCGCTTCCTCTGCCGTGCGCTCTTCTGTATATGGCAGATTGATCTTGTGCCCTTCGAGCATCTCCTTGATCTTTTCCCTATCGTGCGTACTGATCGGCTCCTCCGTGAACTGCTTTTCATCGGCAGCAAATCCGCAGTGCTCGCACATCCAAACGCGGTAGCGATAGGGATTGACGCCCTGATAATGTACGCAGAAATCCTCGTCCGTCTCAAGCGTGATGAGACGAGCCTTCAGCTTCGTCACGTGCGTCTTTTCCCCACAGATCGGACACGTCTTCTCGACGGTATATGTGTACTCTGCCATAGTTCTTCCTCCCTACAAAATCCCCTTTAGGATACCACAAAATACGGAAAAAGACCAGACACCTCCGCTACTGCCTCAATATCTAAGAATTGTAAGCCCAGAGTATGCGTGATATAATAAAGTATTATGGGAAGTTAATTCTTCTATATGTTCGCTTTTCCTTCCATCATGTCAGCTTCAAGATCAGGAGGATACGTATGGATACATTAATGAAAAAACATGAGATGACCGAGGAGGACATCAAACTGCAGTTCATTACTCCTGCGATTGAGAATGCCGGCTGGAATCGCACCATGCAAATTAAGATGGAGTACAGCTTCACCGACGGGCAGATGATTGTCCGTGGCAACTGTGTCAAAAGAGGCAGCAAAAAACGCGCAGACTATCTGCTCTACTATCAATCCAATCTTCCGCTCGCCATCATCGAAGCGAAAGACAACGCACACAGCATTGGTGACGGTATGCAGCAGGCGCTCTCATACGCCGCTTGTCTGGATGTTCCGTATGTCTACAGTTCCAACGGTGACGGCTTTCTGGAACACGACAGGAAAACAGGAAAAGAACGCGAGCTAAAATTGGAAGATTTCCCGTCTCCCGATGCACTCTGGCAACGTTACAAGAGCGCAGACCATATAACGGATACACAGGAAAAACTGATTACAGAGCCGTATTACTTCATGCCAGGCGACAAATCGCCCCGCTACTATCAGCGCGTCGCCATCAATCGCACCGTCGAAGCCATTGCACGCGGAGAGAACCGCATCCTCCTCGTCATGGCAACCGGCACTGGAAAGACCTACACGGCGTTCCAGATCATCCATCGCCTATGGAAGTCGGGGGCAAAGCGCAAGATCCTCTTCCTCGCCGACCGCAACATACTCGTCGATCAAACAATGCAGCAGGATTTCAAGCCGTTCGCCAAGGTTATGACCAAAATCGAAAATAGAGAAATTGACTCCTCCTATGAGATTTATCTGTCCCTCTACCACCAGCTTGCAGGTGATGAGAAGGAAGAACCATTTCGCACCGTCAGCCCCGATTTCTTTGACCTCATTGTCATTGACGAATGTCATCGTGGCTCAGCGAAGGATGAATCCCGTTGGCGTAAGATTCTAGAATATTTCTCCAATGCAACCCAAATCGGACTTACTGCAACGCCGAAAGAAGCAGCCGGCGTGTCAAACAGCAGCTACTTCGGAAAGCCGATTTACACCTACAGTCTGAAGCAGGGTATTGACGACGGATTTCTCGCACCGTACAAGGTCATCCGCGTCGGCATCGACAAGGATCTCGAAGGCTGGCGACCGCGTGCAGGTCAACGTGACGTTTACGGCTACGAGATCGAGGATCGCGAATACAACATAAAGGACTACGACAAAAACATCATCATTGACAATCGTACGTGTGCCGTTGCAAGGCGCATCACACGTTTTCTCAAAGAACATGGTCGCTTTGCAAAAACCATCGTATTCTGCGTGAACATCGCCCATGCAGAGCGGATGCGACAGGCACTCATCAACGAGAACAGCGACCTCGTCGCACAAAATGAAAAATACATCATGCGCATCACAGGCGACAATGCCGAGGGCAAGGCACAGTTGGATAACTTCATCGCCGTGGATGAAACGTATCCCGTCATCGTCACCACCTCCCGCCTGATGACCACGGGCGTAGACTGTAAGACCTGTCAACTCATCGTCCTTGAGAACACCATCAACTCCATGACAGAGTTCAAACAAATTATTGGGCGCGGCACACGTCTCCTCCCCGACGCGGGGAAGGAGTACTTCACCATCATGGATTTTCGCGGTGCTTCTCGCCATTTTGCAGACCCCGATTTCGACGGCAAACCCGATATCATCATTGACGAGCCGGAACTTCCTGACGTATCCGATCCGACCACCGACACGGAGACAGACACAACGCCGGATGCTCCTGATACACCGCCTCCCGTTTCTCCGACGGATAAACCAACCAATCCTCCAGAGAAAAAACACATCTACCGCGTGGGCGACGTGGATGTGCGTGTTCTGAGCGAACGCGTTCAGTACTACGGCACGGGCGGCAAGCTCATCGTCGAGAGCCTGACCGACTACTCAAAAAGAAATATCCTCGGCGAATATGCCTCTCTCGACGCATTTCTCCAATCATGGAACAACGCCGAAAAGAAAGAGGCGATTATCGACGCCCTGCTTGAGCGCGGTGTTCTCCTTGAGTCCCTGCGCGAACTCTCGGGACAAAAGGACATTGACGACTTTGACCTCATCTGTCACATCGCCTATGACAAGCCGCCGCTGACCAAAGCCGAGCGCGTCAATCATGTGAAAAAACGAGGCTTCCTCTATCAGTACTCCGACATCGCACAGGAAGTCCTCTCCGCCCTCCTCGATAAATACATGAACGAGGGCATTCACGATATTGAGAACCTTGCCATACTCTCCAACGCCCCGTTCCAAAAGTTCGGTTCACCCATGAAGATTGCAAAACTCTTCGGCGGCAGAGACGGCTATCTCAAAGCAATCCGACAGCTCCAAAAAGAAATTTACGCAGCATAAGGGGATAATACGATGAGTTTGAACAACATGGTCAAACGCCTACAGGATATTATGAGAAACGATGCCGGCATCAATGGCGATGCCCAGCGCATCGAGCAGATGGTTTGGATTCTGTTCCTCAAGGTCTACGATGTAAAGGAGGAACTTTGGGAATTTTATAATGACAGTTATCGTTCCATCATTCCAGAGAAGCTGCGTTGGCGTAATTGGGCGGTTGACCATAAAGACGGCAAGGCACTGACGGGTGATGCCCTTCTGAACTTTGTCAACAACAAGCTTTTTCCCACGCTCAAGAGAATCGACATCAACGAGCGCACCCCGATGAGCCAGATCATCGTGCGCACCGCCTTCGAGGACAACAACAACTATATGAAGGACGGCGTTCTCCTGCGGCAGGTCATCAACGTCATTGACGAAATTGACTTCGAGGAATACGAGGATCGCCATGCCTTTGGTGAAATCTACGAAACCATCCTGCGCAGTTTGCAGAGTGCCGGTAATGCCGGTGAGTTCTACACGCCGCGTGCGGTGACGGATTTTATGGTGCAGATGATTGCACCAAAACTCGGCGAAACAATCGCGGACTTTGCCTGCGGGACAGGCGGATTCCTCACCTCCTCGCTCAAAGTCCTTGAAACGCAGGTCAAATCGGTAAAAGACAGAGAAACCTATAGCAGCTCCATCTATGGCATCGAAAAGAAAGCCCTGCCCTTCCTCCTGTGCGCAACCAATATGCTCCTACACGACATCGACAACCCAAAGATTATGCACGGCAACGCCTTGGAGCACAGCATCCGCGAATATAAGGAACAAGACCGCTTTGACATCGTTCTGATGAATCCGCCCTATGGAGGCAATGAGAAAAACAACATCAAGCAGAACTTTCCGGCAGAACTTCGCAGCAGCGAAACTGCCGATCTCTTCCTGTCCGTGATTATGTACCGTCTCAAGAAAAACGGACGATGTGCCATCATCCTCCCCGACGGCTTCCTCTTCGGCACGGATAACGCAAAGAAAGCAATCAAAGAGAAACTACTGAAGGAGTTCAACCTGCACACCGTCATTCGTATGCCACACAGCGTCTTTGCCCCCTATACATCCATCACAACCAACATTCTCTTCTTTGACCACGCCTCTGCCACGAAGAAGACATGGTTCTACCGTCTGGATATGCCCAAGGGCTACAAAAACTTCTCCAAGACAAAGCCGATGCGGCTGGAACATTTTGCTCCCGCTATCCAGTGGTGGAATGACCGACAGGAAATCAACATCGATGGATTTGATAAGGCAAAGTACTATACCGTCGAGGAACTCGCTGCACGCGGCTACAACATCGACCTCTGCGGTTTCCCGCATGAAGAGGAGGAGATACTGCCACCGATGGAACTGATTCAGCAGTATCAAGAAAAGCGTGCGCAGCTCAATGCGGACATTGACCGCATCCTCGCCCAGATTACTGACAACTTGGCACTGACATAATGGAGGCAACAAAAAAATGACCGCAGAGCAGCTTCGAAAATCCATCCTGCAAATGGCGGTACAGGGCAAACTCGTCCCCCAAGACCCGAACGACGAACCCGCGCATATCCTGCTCGAACGCATCCGTGCGGAAAAGGAACGCCTCATCAAAGAGAAAAAAATCAAGAAGGAAAAGAATCCGTCTACCATTTATCGCGGTACGGATAATTTGCATTATGAGAAATTCGCCGACGGGACAGTGAGGTGTATCAAAGACGAGATACCGTTTGAGATTCCCAAGAGTTGGGCGTGGACGAGGTTAGGGATGGTCTCTACCTACGCTGACTTTAAGAAAAAAATCAAACCGGAGGATATAGATTCTAATACTTGGGTGCTTGACCTTGAAGACATTGAGAAAGGTGGTGAACTACGAGAGCGTAAAGTAGCAAAAGAAAAGACAATCAAAGGAGATAGAACGTCCTTTGAGGAAGGAAATATCCTATATAGTAAGTTGCGTCCATATTTATTGAAAATATTAGTAGCTCCATCAGATGGTCTTTGTTCTTCAGAGATTGTTCCGTTCAGTCTCTACGATAGAATCATACCGGAATATATGGTTGCTGTATTAAAATGTCCCTATGCAGATGCCATAATCAATTCTGTTACATATGGCGTAAAAATGCCACGAGTAAGCACAGAAACGATGACGTCATTACTTGTCCCGATCCCTCCGATAAATGAGCAACGAAAAATTGTACACAGTCTCAACGAAGTAGCGTGTAACATCTCGCAATATGATACCATCTATCAGCAGGCTGCAGAACTGGCTACACGATTTCCGCAACAATTGCGAAAAACTATTCTCCAACACGCAGTCCAAGGAAAACTCGTTCCACAAGATAAGAGTGATGAACCTGCATCGGTGCTGTTGGAACGAATTCGGGCAGAGAAGGAAGAACTCATCAAGCAGGGAAAACTAAAAAAAGATAAGCACGAATCCGTCATTTTCAGACGGGATAATTCTTATTATGAGAGATTGGACGGAGTGGAGCGTTGCATTGACGATGAAATCCCGTTCGAGATTCCTAAAACCTGGTCTTGGGCGCGACTTGGGGACATATCGACTTATGCGGATCTAAAGAAAAAAATTAAGGCACAAGATGCAGATCCTAACATCTGGGGACTCGACCTAGAGGATATAGAAAAAGGTGGACGAATTTTAGAGATAAAAACCGTCGGGGAAAGAAGGGCGATTGGAGACAAAACTTTTTTTGTTGCCGGAAATATCCTATATAGCAAATTGCGTCCTTATTTACTGAAAACACTTGTTGCTCCGGCGGACGGTATTTGCTCATCAGAAATCGTTCCATTTGGGTTATATGGGGGTATCCTTCCTGAATATGTTGTAACGGTTCTAAAGTCTCCCTATGTTCATGAACAAATAAATGCTGCTATGTATGGTGTGAAAATGCCACGAGTAAGTACAGAGACAATGATTTCTTTACTTATTCCCATCCCACCAGTTAATGAACAACAATATATAGTAAATAAACTTGAACAAACATTATTACTTTCAAAATCCCTATAAGTGCTGCTTTGTATAATCAATGCCGAAAGGAGGTCTTTCAGCATTGATTATACAGTTTGAAAGGCATCTGAGAGATTCGGATCTCTCAGAAAACACAATCGCATCATATCTCTTTGCCGTGCAACAATTTAACAAGCAATATCATGGCATAACGCTCAAAAACCTGCGGTCTTATAAAATATGGCTCATAGAGCATTATAAGCCGCAAACGGTGAACTTGCGGCTACGTGCACTGAATTGCTATCTTGAAAGCATTGGAAAAGAGAGGTGGAAGCAATCTTTCGTTCGTGTACAGCAGAAGGCATTTCTTGAAAATGTTATCAGTGAAGCAGACTACGAATATTTTAAGAGTTGCCTCAAACAGGACAATGATCTTTTCTGGTATTTTGTCATACGTTTTCTGGCTACCACAGGCGCAAGAGTGAGTGAGCTAATTCAAATCAAGGCAGAGCATATCAAATTAGGTCATCTTGATTTATATTCGAAGGGAGGAAAGCTAAGACGAATATATATCCCAAAATCATTGCAGGAAGAAGCTCTTTCTTGGCTCGCAACGAAACAGCAAGAAAGCGGTTTCATTTTTTTGAACAAATATGGGCAACGCATTACAACACGCGGTATCGCCGGACAACTCAAAAAACTTGCCCTCCGCTATGGCATTGATTCCGCTGTTGTATACCCTCATTCTTTTCGACATCGTTTCGCAAAGAACTTTTTAGAGCGATGCAACGATATAGCCTTTCTGGCTGATCTGATGGGGCATGAAAATATAGAAACGACGCGAATCTATCTCCGTAAAACAAGTTCGGAACAACGAATGATTGTAGACGAAGTTGTAGATTGGTAAAAGTTAGGGGGCTACATGAACTTTCCCGCTTTGTGCCCCCATTTTATTTATAGATTTTGGACAAAGTTCTCTATTTGTTTTATTTTCTCGAACATTCTCTTTTGTTCTGATACAGGGGCTAAGGGGATTAGAAATCGTTCTATTTTTGCAATAGCAAGTTTTGGCTGTCCAACCTTTGTGGTTGCTTCGATAATTATTTTTTGAATAAAAGGAGATTGTAGAACCTTTATCAACCAGTTTTGTTCTATAAGGAAGAGTTGCAATCTATCCGCATTTTCAGTAAGGTTAGCACCGTCTAGTTGCTTTGGAATTTTGCCAATACGTCCAATAGTGCCCGCAACAGTAATGTATACATCTTCTTTTCTAATGATATATTTTGATATGTTAGGATATATATCGATAGGAACATAGAGAAGATTTCGTGTCGAAACGCTCTCCTCGCACATATCTGATATTCTGATATAAATATGACCTGTATTTTTTGAGGTCAACTTACTTCCAACAGGAATTCTTTTTCCTCCTGTGATCGCTGTAATACTACCTAACCGTACCCAAAGCCACGACTGAGGAATCTCGAAAGGGATTTCATCGTCAATGCAACGCTCCACACCGTCCAATCTCTCATAATAAGAATTATCCCGTCTGAAAATGACGGATTCATGCTTATCTTTTTTGAGTTTCCCCTCCTTGACGAGTCTCTTCTTCTCCACTCGAATCCGCTCCAACAGTACCGAAGCAGGTTCGTCACTTTCGTCCTGCGGGACGAGTTTCCCTTGGACTGCCCACTGGAGAATTGACTTCTTTAATCGAGCAGGAAGCCTGTCTTGTAATGTCCGGATATTATTATGTGTGATATCATATTTTTCTATCCAAGGCAGAACTTCATCCAATTTATCTAGTATACGCCGCTGTTCATGTAATGGTGGAATGGGAATTAAATAATTTTTTATTGTTGCTGTAGCAAGTTCTTTTTGTTTTGTTGTACCATCAGCTTGACTTTCAATTACATTTTGGACACTTGGATTTGAAAAATAGTAATATAAAAATCTACTCAAAACGAAACTTTTTAATGGTCGAATAATGGTGACATGGCTATCGGCAACAGCTAGTTCATAGGGATTAAGTACGGATTGATACATAGCAATGCGCCCAAGACTTCCAAGTCCCGTGGAGTTCCACATAAGATCGTTATCTTGCAGCAGCCGCTCCTCGCCATATGATTTCAAAGAATCCGGCTCTATAAATTTTGCCTTATTGATATGAAATCCATCCCACTGATTACACTTTTGTGCAATTACAGGAATTTTTTCAATCAGTGAGTATTTCGGTGATTTACCCCGTTGGATGTATTTACATACCTCAATAAGCCTACACCATGCCCAACTCTCTGGAATCTCAAACGGAATCTCGTCCTCGATGCACCTCACTGTCCCGTCGGCGAATTTCTCATAATGCAAATTATCCATACTTCATGTAAACGCAAAGAGCCACTGTACACGCTCGTGCAATGGCTCTTTGCGTTCGTTAAATATGATTCTTTACGAAACAGCAATCCCGTGTCCCTCTGCCATCTTGCGAATGGCAGACTCCGGCAGTTCCGCCATCTCTGCAACCGTTGCCATAGGCGTCCCTGCGCGCAGGAGTTTCATCGCCATTTGGATGATGCCAAGCTGTTTCCCCTCACGCAGTCCCTGTTTAATCCCCTCATCTCTGCCGTCTTGCCACGAGCCTTCCTATCGCTCACGTAGTCATGCTCATAGCACTCGCGCTGCTCATATTTACGCCGCTGACCTGCATCACGCATGAAGGCCACAATCTTATCCCATGCGGTGTTAATTGCCGCCTCACTAATCGCAATCGCCGCCATTTCCTCGTTACCCAGTTTATACCCGATAAGTGCCATCAATAATTATAAGAAATCAGACTGCCTCGGTCAAATGAAAAAGAAGTTGCCTCACAAATGCATTTTACACTTGCTCAGCAACTCCAATTCTTTAGAGAATACGCTCACCGATGATAGCGGATGCAGAGCGCCTTCAGTTTTTTCGGGTCGAGCTCGAGGAGGTAGTCCTTCTTGAGGCTCCAGCGCCAGTTGATGCCGACGGTGCCCGGCGTGTTCATCCGCGCGCGCTCATCGAGTGCCAGAAGGTCCTGCATGGGGATGATCGCCATGCGTGCGCGCGAGGCATATGCCATCTTGATGAGACGCTTGCAGATGGTCTTCGGGCGATCAGAGGTTGTGCCCGTGAGATTCGCAAGCGTCTCGCGCAGCACCTCGTCAATATCACGCGTGAACCAACCGACGGTCGTATTGTTGTCGTGCGTACCCGTGTAGACGATGCTGTTCTCGGGCGCAGTAAAGCCGACGCGCCCTGATTCGTTCGGTGCGAGCATGAAGTGAATGATCTTCATCCCCGGAAAGCCGCAGTCATCGCGCAGCCGCTCGACATCATTCGTGATGACGCCGAGATCCTCAGCGACAATGTCGAGCGTTCCGAGTTCGCGCTCAATCGCATCGAAGAAATGTATACCGGGTCCCTTGACCCAGCGCCCGTTGATCGCAGTCTCCGCCTTGCCGTCCACAGACCAGTAGGACTCAAATGCACGGAAATGGTCAATGCGGATAATATCGACCTGCTCGCGCAGCTTTTGGAAGCGCCGTTTCCACCATGCGTAGTTTTCTGCTGCCATCGCGTCCCAGTTGTACTGCGGATTCCCCCACAGCTGCCCATTTGCTGCAAAGTAATCGGGCGGAACGCCTGCCACGGTACGCGCCGTTCCGTCCTCATTCAGGTCAAAGAGCTGCTGATGCGCCCATGCATCCGCGCTGTCCTGCGCAACGAAGATCGGCATGTCGCCGAGAACTTCAATGCCCTTCCTGCGTGCATAGTCATGCAGACGGTTCCACTGGACATGGAAGACATATTGCTTGAATCGATCGAGTTCCACCTCGTCCCGCTGCCGCTCAGCAAGCGCTTTCAGTGCCTCGGGATCGCGCTGCTTGATCTCCTCCGGCCACTCCATCCACGCCGTCCGTCCATACTCCTTCTTTGCCGCGTGAAAAAGGGCGTAGTCGTCGAGCCAGTATGCTTCCTGTTCGCAAAAGGCACGATAGTCCGCATCCTCCGCGCTTGTCCTGCGAAAGACGCGGAATGCCTTCTCGAGCATATTTTTCTTAAACTGCTTCACGCGCTGAAAGTCAATGAACGCCGTATTTGCCTCATACGGCAGAAAGATATCCCTCTCGGTCAGCCAACCGCGCGCCGCGAGTTCCTCAAGATCAATCAACATGATATTCCCTGCGAACGCGGAGATGGACTGATAGGGAGAATAGCTGCATCCAACGGGGCTGAGCGGCAGGATCTGCCAGACCTTTTGCCCCGCCTCCGCGAGGAAGTCGAGGAAACGATATGCCTCCCTGCCGAAGTCGCCGACGCCGTACTTCGACGGAAGGGAGGTCGGATGCAGGAGAACGCCCGCTTTGCGCTCATAGCGGCGCGGCTCTTTGCGCTCACGCAGGAGGAGCCCGAACAGCGGCGGAATTTTGATGCGCAGCCGTCCGCACTCGACCTCATACGTGCGCGAGGGTTTGAATGCATCCTCGAACACGCCGCAGGCAAAGTCGCTTACATCTGCCTCGATACTCAACGTCTCCGTGAGGCTGCGGTTGAACGCGGCAATGAATACGCCGTCCTCCTTCTCGTGGTTGAACACATCGTAGCCTGAACGGATCGTGCGCGCATAGGCGACGACATCCCCCGTGCCATAAAGCAGCAGAATATCGCCCGTGCGCAGCGCATCGGTCTCATTTCGTATGGCAATGAAACGCTCGAACCATCCGCGGATCTCCTTATTGCCGTGCTCCCAATCATACGGTCTGCGGTTGAAGGGGTCCTTGAAGCCCTGCATCCCGATCTCATCACCGTAGTAGACACTGGGCACGCCGGGATAGGTCATCTGCCAGAGCGTCGCCATGAGAAGGCGGCGCGAGCCGAGCGCGAACTGCTCCGGCGTCATGCGTACGCGCGCCTGCTCGATCGCCGGCATCCCCTCGTAGTAGGGAACGCCGGCGAGCACGGTAATCGCGCGCTGCACATCGTGGCTGCTGATGAGGTTCATCATCGCGTAGAGATTTTCCCTCGGGTAGTTCTCGATCTGACTGGCGAGGCGCCGTGCCGTCTGCTGTCCGTCCGATGCGCCTGTGAGGAAGTCGAACCAGATCGTGCGCAGCGGATAGTTCATCGCCGAGTCCATCTCATTGCCCGAGAGATATTCGCGCGGCGTCCCATAGGCGACTTTGTTCGACGCGTCCTCCCAGACCTCGCCGATCATGACGGCGTCCGGGTTGCTCTTTTTAAGCTCTGCAAAAAACGCCTTGGAGAAGGTCGGCGGCAGCTCATCGATCACGTCCAGGCGCCAGCCTGCGATACCCTCCTTCATCCAGTGATGGAGCACGCTGTCCTCGCTCGTAATGACGAAGTCCATATAGGCGGGATCGGTCTCATTGACGTTCGGCAGCGTGTCAAAGTTCCACCAGCAGTCATACTCATCCGGATAGCTGCGAAAACGGTACCACGAGTAGTACGGCGACTCCTTCGACTGGTAGGCACCGAGCGAATGATACTGCCGCTGCCGGTTGAAGTAGATGCTGTTGCTGCCCGTGTGACTGAACACGCCGTCGAGAATGATGCGGATGCCGCGCTCCCGGGCAGCCGCGATGAGGCTGCGAAAATCCTCGATATCGCCAAGCATGGGATCAATTTTATGATAATCGCCCGTGTCGTAGTGATGGTTGCTCTCCGACTCAAAAACAGGATTGAAGTAGATGCACGAAATCCCGAGATCCTGCAGATAGTCCAGCTTTTCCATAACCCCGCGCAGGTTGCCGCCGAAGAAATCATACGCGATGATCTCCTTTGTATCGGGGTCCTTCAGATACATGGGATCGTCTGTCCAATCCGTACGGATGACCGCGCCCTTTTTGCGTACGATCATATCACCCGAGCGTGCGAAGCGATCTGGAAAGATCTGGTACATGACGGCGTTTTTGAACCAGTCGGGGGTGTGCGCGCCCTTATTGTAGATTGTGATCTGATAGGATGCGGGCGCCGTATTGCTCAGGGTGCCGACACCGCCCAGCATCTCCTCATTGTTCCCGTAAAAACAGGTCTCGTCCGCCATCGTGATGATGAAGTAATACCAAAGCAGACAGCCGTAATCCGGCAGCTCGAACCAGCAGGTATAGAAGCGCTGCTCTCCCCCCGTATCCTTCGTCTCAAGGGGAATCAAGCGTTCCCCCGTCCGATCCTGCCACAGACGCACCAGCACTTGGCGCACAGGCTCATTGCTGCGGATGCGCATGCCGAGGCGTATCCGGCTGCCCGCCTCCGCCGCGCCGACGATCGAGCGGTAATAGATATTCTGTGAGTTGTGCTCCACCTGATAAGGTTCCAACATAGCCCCCTCCCCTTTCCCAAAAATAAACGCACAGAAACCACCGGTGAATGAAATTCACCGGCAGTTTCGTGTAAATGCGCCGCGCTCAAGAAAAGTTCGCCGGCGTACCCATGCGCCAACTGCCCGCCCCTCAATTTTCGAGCAAAAGTCGCTCATAGAGGGTCTCATACTCTTTTGCCGAGCGCGTCCAGCTGAAGTCACTGTGCATCGCCGTAAAGACCAGCTGGCGCCATTCGCGCAGATTCCCGTAGACAGCAAGCGCTCGCTTCAGCGCATACATCATCTCATGTGCGTTGTATTCGTAGAAGAGGAAGCCGTTCCCCTTATCCACATCCGAACGGTCGAACTGGATGACCGTATCCTTCAGACCGCCGGTCTCGCGCACGACCGGGATCGATCCGTACCGCATGGCAATGATCTGGCTGAGCCCGCACGGCTCATACATGGACGGCATGAGGAAGATATCCGATGCCGCATAGATCCGCTGCGCAAGCTCGTTCGAAAAGCGGATGTTGATCGACGTCTTGTTCGGGTAACGCCAGGCAAGTTCCTTGAACCAGTCCTCGTAGCCGCGGTCACCCGTACCGAGCAGGACAAACTGCGCGTTCTCATGCTGGAGGATCTCATCCAGCACGCGCACGACGAGATCCAGCCCTTTATCTGCGACGAGACGCGTAACCATCGCGATCATCGGCGTGCGGCGGTTCTCCGGAAGCCCGAGGTCGCGCTGCAGCTGTACTTTGTTGTCGCTCTTTCCCTCGACGGCGTTCTTTACGCTGTAATTGACATAAAGGTTCTTGTCCGTCTTCGGGTTGTAGACATCGTAGTCGATCCCGTTCACAATCCCGAAGAGCTCTTCGCGGCGCTTGCGCAGCAGTCCGTCAAGGTGCTCGCCGTAGTAGTCGTATTGAATCTCCTCAGCATAGGTCTTGCTGACCGTTGAAATATAGTCTGCGTAAATGATGCCCGCCTTCATAAAGTTCACTGCATCAAAGAACTCAAAATCGCCGTTGTTGAAATACGCCCAGTCAAGCCCCAGAACGTCCGTCATGACATCCTTAGGGAACACGCCTTGGTATTTCAAATTGTGAATGGTAAAGAGCGTCCGGATCCCCGTATAGCGCAGATCATCCATATGCTCCAGGCGCAGGAACACATTGACAAGCGCCGCGTGCCAGTCGTTCGAGTGGATGATATCCGGCCAGAAATCCAACGCGGGGAGGAGATTGAGAACAGCGCGGCTGAAGAACGAAAATCGCTCTGCATCATCCGGATAGCCGTAGAATCCGTCGCGGTTGAAGTACTCTTCGTTGTCCACAAAGTAAAAGGTGACGCCGTTCAGAACATACTTGTCGATGCCGACGAATTTATCCCGCCAAGCAACATTCAGAATACCGTCATAGATATGTTCCATGGAGCTGCGAATATCCTCGGCGATCGCACCGTACTTCGGCAGAATGACGCGGCAGTCCACTCCGTCCTTAACGAGCGCGGCGGGGAGCGATCCCGCTACATCCGCAAGGCCGCCGGTCTTAACAAAAGGAACTGCCTCCGATGCTACATATAGTACCTTCATCCCAATATCCTCCTTTTCCCCACGGCCGCTCCCGTAATCATCAGCCCCATGAGCCTATCCTCCGGTTGGTCGCTGTTTTCGCCGTTCCCCTGCATGGGCAGCGTTGCTTAGGCTTTGCCTGCGCGTGCCTTCTTTGGTTTTTCTTCGCCTTCCCGCGTCGTTTTGCGCGTGCTCTTTTTCTTTGTCGCCGTCATCGACGCTGTCTTCGTACTTTCTGCAGCGGCGGACTTCGTCGCCTTGGCGGATGCCGTTGGAGTTATGCCTGCCGTCTCCTTCGCAGAACTTCTGACCGTTCTCTTTGCCGCCTTCTTTGCAGATTTCTCTGCCTTCTCCCCGGTCTCTTTTGCCGCGGTCTTAGGCGCCTTCTTCGGGGCCGTCTTTTTTGCGGCAGCCGCCGCAGTCTCGTCTTTCTTCGCAGCGGTGCGCGTCCGCGGTGTCTTCTTCACTGCGGTCTTTTCTGTCGTCGCTTTCACTGCTGTGCGTTTCTTCGGTGCTGTCTTTTTCGCAGGCGCATGCTTCGGCGCCGCCTTTTCCGCCGCTGCCGCTCCGCGCCTTTCCGCTGCAGATTCTTTTTTTGCCACTGCATCCGCCGCTGCAGGCAGCTCGCTCACAGGGGTTCCCGCGCCGCTCTGCCGCTTCAAGCGGTAGAATGTCGTGGCAAGCGGCGGTATCGTGAGGACGACAGACTGCTCGCGCCCGTGGAAGGCATAATCCTCGCTGATAATATCTCCCGTATTAAGCACGCCGCTGCCGCCGTATGCCTCCTCATCCGAGTTGAACACCTCGACATAGCTCCCCTTCGTCGGCACGCCGATGCGGTAGCCGTGCCGCACCTCCGGGGTAAAGTTGTGCACGCAGACAATGAAGTCATTGTGATCGTCGGCGCGGCGAATAAGCGCAATAATACTGTTCTCACTGTCGTTGCAGTCAATCCACTGGAACCCGCTCCAGTCAAAATCCACCTGCCAGAGGGCCTTGTTGTCTACATAGAATTTATTGAGTGCCTTCGAATAGGCCAACATCTTCGCGTGCATTGGATACTGCTCGACAAGATGCCAATCCATGCTGTCATCGAAATTCCACTCGATGAAATGCCCGAATTCACCGCCCATGAAAAGCAGCTTTTTGCCCGGGTGCGCGATCCAATAGCCGAAGAAGGCTCTGAGCCCCGCAAATTTTTGCCAGTAATCGCCCGGCATCTTGCTGATCAGCGAGCTCTTGCCGTGCACGACCTCGTCATGCGAGAGCGGGAGGACAAAATTCTCGGAGAATGCGTACATCAGGGAGAACGTAATCTTGTCCTGGTTCCACTTGCGATAGATCGGGTCGAGGCTCATATAGGCGAGTATGTCGTTCATCCAGCCCATGTTCCACTTGTAGTTGAACCCCATGCCGCCCATGT